>JADMIO011485816.1_pt1 | contig 83338 bp, 78 predicted proteins | sample 8958161 | NCBI WGS metagenome assembly JADMIO01 (sample SAMN16585339, study PRJNA669376) | soil metagenome | isolation source: Crop rotation soil | place: USA: Cullars Rotation, Alabama | collected 2011 | reverse complement strand
GCCGCGACTTCAAGTCACGTGAATTCCAAGCTTCGGATCCCACTGTGCTGGAAATTCATGGCTTCAAAAATACCCGGCTTTCTTTCGGTCTTCCATCGCCGCTTCGCTTCGTTTGTCGTCAGCGCGGGTGCCACGTTCGGTGGTGCGGGCGGCGGCGACTTCCTCAATGATGTCTTCCACCGAGTTGGCGGGTGATTCGACGGCGCCGGTGCAGGTGGCGTCGCCGACGGTGCGGAAACGGACCGATTTTTCAACGGGTTGGTCGGTCGGTTTGAGCGTGACGAACTCGGTTTGGGCCAAAAGCATCCCATCGCGCAGGAAAACGGGGCGTTTGTGGGTGAAATAGAGGCTAGGAAGCTCGATGTCTTCGGCGAGAATGTATTGCCACACGTCCATTTCTGTCCAGTTGGAGATGGGAAAGACGCGGAAATGTTCGCCAAGCGATTTTTTGCCGTTGAAGAGATTCCACAGTTCGGGGCGCTGGTTTTTCGGGTCCCACTGCGAAAATTCGTCGCGGTGCGAGAAAAACCGCTCCTTGGCGCGGGCTTTTTCTTCGTCGCGCCGCGCGCCGCCGATGGCGCAATCGAATTTGAGTTCTTCGATGGCGTCCACCAGCGTCACGGTTTGCAAGCCATTGCGCGAAGCATTAATGCCCTTTTCTTCAACCACGCGGCCCTGGTCAATCGAATCCTGCACGCTGCGGACGATTAGTCGCGCGTCAATTTTGTCGATCCACCAGTCGCGGTAATGGATGGTTTCAGGGAAATTGTGGCCGGTATCAATGTGCATCAGGGGAAACGGAATTTTGGCGGGCCAAAACGCTTTTTTCGCCAGATGCGAGACCACAATTGAATCTTTGCCGCCCGAAAAGAGCAAAACCGGGCGTTCAAACTGGGCGGCGACTTCGCGCAAGACGAAGATACTTTCGCTTTCCAGTTCTTTCAGATGAGTAAGTTTCATACGTCGAAAATTGGAGTCAACTTTTAAATATACCGAAGTTGACAGTTTTTCCTACCCTAAAGGTGGAAATAGAATGCACCAAAAAAGAACCCGCAACCTCAGTTCAGGTTGCGGGTTTTTCTTTGAAATTACGGTTTAGGGCAGTTGTGCCAGTTCCGCCATTGCACGGCGGCGCTCACGCTTCACTTTAACCGGTGTCGGTTTGGTCATTTTAGGCACCACGCGCAACGTTGCCGGGGCGACTTCGGCGGCAGCCGGAGCAACGGCGGCATTTTGCGAGCGGCGCAACGTTTTGAGGTCTGCCAAAACTTGCGAAAAGCGCGAGATCAGAGTGTCAAGTTGGTCGCCAGTCGAAACTGCCTCGTAAACCTCTATTTCGCCGAGGGAAACAGCGCGGTCAGAGTTCACGGCGGGGTCGGTGCCGGGTAAAACGACACCGGGGCCGTTCGCCAGGAAAACAAAACGCAGATATTTGGCTTCGACGGGCCGGAAAATGAACTCTTGGTTAATGGGTTCGGAGCGCAGATTAATCGTTGCTACTGAGCGATAAGGCCCTTCGATCGCGTTGCCGCTTGTCGCTTGCACGTCGACGCGCCGTGCCCAGCGCAAATCAGGTTGGTTAGAAACCGGATTTAAGACGACTTTTCCGACAAGTCGGGTGCGGTCGCCGGCGAAGCCGATGGTCACGAACTGTTTACCCGGTTGGAAGCCTTCCGAGGCCCACCCTGCTGACCCTTGACCATCGGCCTGACGGAAGTTGTCGCCGTCAATCAGCTTGTCGGGGCCATAGTTGGGGTCGTTGCCAAAAACGCTCGAATAAGCGACGATTTTCCCGCCATTTTTGCCTAATGCGATGTTAGTGCGTGAAACCGGGAAGCGGCCTAAATCGCCGCCACCCACCATTTGCACCATTTGCACCGTCGCTGCTGACAACGGCTTTTTAGCCTTCACAGGTGCCACGACCGTTCCGCCCGCATTGGAACTTTCGATTTGGGTCTGGCGATACCGCTTGAGGTCAAGGACGGCGCCTTCGAGATTGACGATGAGCTGTCCCATCGGGTCGGAAGTGTCAATCGCCTCATAAATTTCAACTTCTCCCAACGCCACCGCGCGGTCGGAACCCCAGTTGGAACGAAAAACTAATCGCACAAAGCGCGCATCGACGGGCAGCAAATTGAAGCTTTGCGGTTCGGGCGAACGCTTCAATGTCAGTTGCGCGACAGCAGTGTAAGGCCCTTCAGCCGTTTCGCTCGAAATTTGGACTTCGACGTCTTTGGCCCAGCGTTCCGGCGTGACAGCGGCGGTCGGATTGAGAACGATTTTGCCGATTTTGCGAACTTCGTTGCCCGCGAAACCCAGCGTCACCGTGTCCATGTTGATGGGGTCGAATTTGTCCGAAGCCCAGCCTTTCGAGCCGGATTGCCGCGCGCCATCGAATACTTCGCCATCAATGAGGTTTTTGCCCGCGTAAGTGGCATCGTTGTCGAGCGTTGAAGTAACGCTCAAAACGCGTCCGCCGTTAGCGGAAGCCGCGATGTTGGTCAAATCAGTCGCGATACGCGCCTGTGCGTGAGCCAGAGGAGCCCACAGCGCCATCGCTACGAGTGAAGAAAGAAAATGCTTCATTTTTAGGTAGTTAGAATGGCTAATGATGGGATCGGTAGAAAATCCATCATTTGAAACCATCTATGCTTTTTTTGCCGCGATTATCGCGGCTTCGTAGACCTCACGCGCCGGAACATTCGCCGCCACCGCGAGTCGCTTCACATCGTCGTATTCGGGAAGTGTGCGTTCCCAATCGTGCCATTTCGCGGTTTTGACCCGCAGTGTGCCATGAGGTGTCAAAACCTCGCGAATTTCGCGGGGTAAAGCCGCGCGCGACACCGGTGAAATCCGCACACCCAGCGTCGTCGTTTCGCGCAAAATCGCTTCGATGACACCATTTTTTTGCTCATCGTCGCAAAGTGCGTTCAAAAGTTGGGCCGGACGATTCTTTTTCATCTGAATCGGTTGCAGCCACACATCCAGCGCGCCCGCCGCGAAAAGTCGGTCGAAGACGCCATCGAAGAGCTCCGGGTTCATATCGTCAATATTTGACTCAATAACCGCTAAATCGCGCCATTCCAGACCATCCAACGGCTTCTGAGCCTCAATTTTTTCGCCTACCACGACGCGCAAAATGTTTGGTCGGTCAGCCAGGTGCTTTTTGCCCGCACCGACGCCAATTTTATCCATCGAAAATGCGGGTGGCGGGCCAAACCCCTGCGCCAGAGCCCCCACAATGCCCGCACCGGTTGGGGTGACAAGTTCGCCGCGTAAATCGGTTGGTGTCCACGGCGCACCAACCAAAATTTCCAGTGTTGCGGGCGCGGGAATTGGCATCCGGCCATGCGCGCAATCGACCCAACCCGTCGAATGGGGTAGGGCAGAGCAATAAATCTCCTCAATCTCCAGATATTCCAAGCACCAGGCCACGCCGCAAATGTCAATCAGCGAATCCACGCCGCCGATTTCGTGAAAGTGAATCTCTTCGGGCGTCGAATGGTGAATTTTGGCCTCAGCGATAGCAATTTTCTCGAAAATCTTCAATGAATCGCGCTTCACCCGCCCCGAAAGCGCGCTGGCGTAAATGATGTCCCGAATTTCGGCCATCGAACGGCCATGATGGTGGTGATGGTGTTCGTGGTCGTGTGAATGGTCGCTGTTATGATGAGAATGCCCGTGGTCGTGATGGTGCCCCAGATTCCCCATCACATCGTGATGGGCGTCCTGAATATCATGGTGATGATGGTGGTTTTGATGATCCACCTGTGCTACCGCAAGTTCTTCCTCGTCGGAAACGCCATTTAACGTAATTCGAGCACTCAGGGCATGGATTCCGGAGGGCAAAACTGGAGTCGCTTCAATAGCCCAGCCTTCGACTGGCAGCGATTTTAAACCTTCGCGCAACGTTTCCAACGGCACGCCGCAATCCAAAAGCGCGGCGAGGGCCATATCACCGGCAATACCGGAAAAACAATCGAAATAAGCTATCTTCATTATCCGTCTCAACTACTTCTCATCATCGAAGCCACGAACGCGGCGGCACCAAAACCGTTGTCAATGTTGACGACCGCTACGCCATTCGCGCACGAATTCAACATTCCCAACAGCGCCGCCAACCCACCAAATGCGGCGCCATAGCCCACGCTCGTGGGCACAGCCACTACCGGCACCGAAACCAATCCGGCGACAACAGACGGTAAAGCACCTTCCATGCCAGCGACAACAATCAAAGCGCGGCATTGTTTAATGTCGTCCAAACGCCCCAAAAGCCGGTGTAAACCTGCCACGCCAATGTCGTTGGCGCGAAAGACCTCCACACCCATTGTTTGAAGCGTCACAGCGGCTTCATCGGCGACTGGCAAATCGCTGGTTCCCGCGCACAAAACGCCTGCACGGCCTTCCAACCTGGGTGAATCAGCGCCGGGAACAACCAGACAGCGTGCGGTTTCGTGCCAAATCGCGCCCGGGAGCACCTTTTTCGTCGCTTCAAATGCAGCGCGCGAAACGCGCGTCGCCAAAACCGTCGAACCGCGCGCGGCGAGGCTCTGGGCGATGCCTGCTGTTTGCTCCGGCGTTTTCCCGGCCCCAAAAATGACTTCAGGAAACCCCTGGCGCGCGGCGCGGGCATGGTCTACCGCAGCAAACCCTAAATTTTCCTCCGGACCTTGCTTGTCCAATTCGCCCAATGCCGCCTCAATTGGCATTTGACCGTTTTGGACAGCTTGGAGCAAGGCACGTAGATTGGGAGAAGACATAGAACGACAAAACCGCGTTTATTTTAGCAAAGGCGGCAAAACGATAAACTTTTACTTCATGCGAGGCGAAGACATTTATTGGCGCAAAGCCAAAATAGCTGCCCGGATTTTGCTTAAAAGCCAAACGCGGCCTCTCAACGAGCGCGACCGGCGTTTGGCCCGTCAACTGGCCGCTGAGCCCGGCGTGACTAATCGCCTGCTCAATCAGGCTGTTTCGTCCGTGCGAGGCAAAAAATACCATGACTCCCGACCTGTTTCCTCCTGACCGCGCATGGGAACCGGAAATCGCCTGGGATTCGCTCGCCGGTCAGGCCTTACAAGCTCTTTTGAGCGTTTTGCCGACGCAACAAGCCATCTCTATCATCGTTTTCGGGTCGTCTCCATTGCAGTTGGCAATGGATAGCACCTTTTTGAGCGGAGTTGTAGATGTGATCTCGCAGTGCGATTTGCAGGAATATATTGAGAAAGCAGGTCTAACGAGAGACAAGCGCGGCATTTACGTTCAACAAAGCCCAGCTTTTGTTTTTAGCGTTGATAATACCTGGCGAGAACGTGCATTTTCGCTCCCGTGTAGCAACGTTACTCTCATATTCCCGCATCCGATTGATATTTTGGTTTCCAAACTCCCGCGCCTCGAACCTAAAGATATGGCGGCGTTTCGCTTGGTCATCGAAAAAACCGGTCATCCGACGCCTGATGAAATGAAAATCGCGCTGCAGCGCAACGTGGATATGTTTCGCCCCCACTTTGACGAAGAAAATTCCGGCGATCCCACCGTCAACGCCCAAACTTTGTGGCGCGAATTGTGGGGCCAAACTATCAACGTGCGCGCCGAGATCATCGCGCCCGCCTTGAAACTGCGTCGCGCTGGCTATGAATTGGACGCGCCGGATTGGAAAGGAAAATTGGCGGAGTTAGGGTCTAATGAATCTTGAAACTGAACTCTACCTCATTCAAAACCAAACGTGGCCCCAGAAAGGTCGCCACATTTTAGCTCAGTTCGATGATTCCTCCGTCTTGGTCTACCAAGCATACAATGTCACGATTGGAAGTTTTGCAGCGAAAAATGGCTTCTTCGGTGGCGATTTTAGCTTTAGCCGGATGAGTTGGTTTAAGCCTAATTTCCTCTGGATGATGTATCGTTCGGGTTGGGGCACGAAGGCAAATCAAGAAGTCACCCTCGCTATTCGTACCAAGCGGGAGTTTTTTGAGCGCGTTTTGGATGCGGCTGTGCCTTCGATTCGTGGGGGCGACGATTGGGCCAACCACGACGAATGGAAGCGCGCTATCGCAAATTCTGATGTGCGTTTACAGTGGGATCCCGATCATGGCTCGTCGGGAGCGCCGCTTCAACGCCGCGCTATTCAGCTGGGTTTGCGCGGCGAATTTTTGCGGGAATATGGGCGCGCAGCGATTTTAGAAATTGCAGATATCAGCGAGTTTGTCGCGGAGCAACGGCAGAACTTGGACAATTTGGAAATCTTGAAGACGCCTCGCGAACACATTTTTACGCCACAGGCCGAATCCACAAAATGAAAGTTGGGGCTGTCGACAGAGATATAGCTCTCAAAAAGAAACCCGCGCGAACTTTCGCGCGGGTTTTCGTTATTTTTTACTTTTTTTCTTCCCGACGGGCGGTTCTTTCTCCACCAACGACTTCTCAATCAACTCCCGATCCGCGTCGGAAAGCACCAAATCTTGCGCTTCGGCTTCGGCGGCAAGTTTGGCTAACTCTTCGGGTCTCGCTTCAAGCGGATAAAGGGTGATTTCGAGGGCTTTATCGAGACGGCTGACGAGATGGAATTTCAGCGCGTTGCGCACTTCGGCGGGAAGTTCGTCCAAATCGCGTTCGTTTTCGGCGGGGAGCAAGATTTCGCTGGCGCCGGAGCGGTGAGCGGCGAGAACTTTCTCCTTGACGCCGCCGACTGGCATCACATGGCCTCGCAGCGAAATTTCGCCGGTCATCGCGACTTCCTTGCGCGCCGGACGGCCCGACATCGCGGAAATGAGCGCGGTGGCGATGGCAACGCCTGCTGAAGGGCCGTCTTTGGGCACGGCGCCCGAAGGAACGTGGATGTGGGCGTCGCGTTTGGCGGGCAAATCAGGGTCAATGCCGAGTTCGATGGCGTGCGCGCGGGCGTAGGTCATCGCGGCGTCGCAGCTTTCTTTCATGACCTGGCCCAAATTGCCGGTTTGTTTGGCCGCGCCCGCGCCCGTCGTGAGCAACACTTCGATTGGCAGCATTTCTCCTCCGAACTCGGTGTAGGCGAGGCCCTGCGCGACGCCGATTTCGTCGCGTTCAATGGTCAAATCACGCGAATATTTGCGTGGGCCGAGAAAGCCCTGCAATTTTTCGGGTGTGACTTCAACGGTTTCGAATTCTGCCTTTTTCCGCTTCGATTTTTTAGGTTCGTCGGGCATTTCCGCGACTTTTCGCGCGACTTTGCGGCAAACCGTGCCCAGTTCGCGCTCCAGATTGCGAACGCCAGCCTCGCGGGTGTATTGGCGAATCAGCTCCTTCACGCCCTCGTCGCCGAAGGAAATGTGGGCGTCGGTGACGCCGTTTTCTTTCATCTGCTTGGGAATCAGGAAGCCACGCGCTATCGCGGCTTTTTCCATTTCGGTATAGCCGGGGAACTGCAAAATCTCCAAACGGTCGCGGAGGGCGGGCTGAATCGGGTCGAGTAAGTTGCCGGTGGCAATGAACATCACCTGTGACAAATCGAACGGCACTTCCAAATAATGGTCGGTAAAACCGCTGTTTTGCTCTGGGTCGAGCGCTTCCAAGAGTGCCGACGCGGGGTCGCCGCGATAGTCGTGGCCCAGTTTGTCGATTTCATCGAGCATGAAAACTGGATTTTTGACCTTCACGCGGCGCAAAGCAGCGATAATCCGACCCGGCATCGAACCGATGTAGGTGCGGCGATGACCACGAATTTCGGCTTCGTCATGGATGCCGCCAACTGAAACGCGAATAAATTCACGTCCCAGCGACCGGGCGATAGATTTTCCGATAGAGGTTTTGCCAACACCGGGCGGACCGATAAAGCTTAAAATCGGGCCGCGCGAGGTCGGATTGAGCTTGCGAACGGCTAAAAATTCCAGAATGCGCTCTTTGATTTTGGAGAGCGCGTAATGGTCGGAATCAAGGATTTCCTGCGCGATTTTGAGGTCGAGAACGTCGTCGGTGCGCTTATCCCACGGCAAATCGCACATCAATTCAATGTAGTTACGAATCATGCCGACTTCGGGCGCAATCGGTGGCATTCGTTCGAGCCGTTCCAACTCGTAAAACGCCTTTTCTTTGGCTTCCTGTGGCAAATTCGCGGCTTCGAGGCGTTCGCGCAAGCCCTCGTTTTCGCGAAACGACGGGTCGCGTTCGCCGAGTTTTTCCTGAATCGTTTTGAGCCGCTCGCGCAAAAAATACTCGCGTTGGTTGTCCGAAACGCCTTCTTTAACCTGCGCTTCGATTTCGCGATCAATTTCGAGCATCTGAACTTCGCGATTCAAAAGCGCCGCGACTTCCTGCCCGCGCGCAATCGGGTCGGTTTCTTCGAGGATTTTCTGGCGATCAACGAGCGAAATTTCGAGATACGAAACGATGAGGTCGGATAACGCGCCCAAATCGGTGCTTTCGGCAGCATTCGCCATTGCTTCGGGCGGGATTTTCTTGCTCAGATTGACGGCATTTTCAAAGTTATCGCGCAGATGGCGCAAAAGTGCCTCGGCCTGGGTTTCGTCTTCCGGTTTCTGGTCTTCGACTGGCACAATGGCAGCTATCAAGAAATCATTGGTTTTTTCATAAGCAACAGCCCGCGCGCGTCCACGCCCTTCGACGACCACGCGTAAATTCCCGTCAGGCAGTCGAAGCCACTGGGCGATCTCGGCAACGATGCCGATTTGATAAAGGTCGTCGCCATCCGGTTCTTCATTGTCCTCGTCGCGTTGGGCGACCAAAAAGAGCAATTTTTCTGCATTTGCGGCGGCTTGAACCGCCTCAATGCTTTGCGGGCGACCAATAAAGAGTGGTAACACCATGCCGGGAAACGCCACCATGCCACGAAGCGGCACAATTGGCATCGGCAAAGCCTGATTTTCAGATTTTTTGGCGCGACGGCGCGGCGCTTTGGGCGCTGTAACGGGAGATTTCTTAGTAGATTTGGCAGCCCGCGCGGGCGCGCGACGCGAAGTTTTCGGTGAAGCCATAGAAAAAAGAGTAGCTTTTTCATTTTGACAAAAAACCTGAGCGCCGGACGGACGTCTGAAAATGGAAATTCCCCACTTTGGGCCGTGTTTTCGCACATAAGCCCAAAATCGCGTCCATAATCCTCCGAATTTAATCCTTTGTAATCGGGACGCGAACTTAATCGGCGGTAAAAATCATGAAAAAAACGTTTGCCGTGGTGGCCCTCTTTCTGGCGCACCAACTTGCCTTTGCCCAATCTGCGACTTACGAACCCAAAGTTCAGGTCTATTTCTCGCCCGCCAAAAGCGAGGCCGATTCACCAACCGCTGCTATCATTCGCGAAGTGGACGCCGCGAAAAAATCAATTCGTGTGCAAGCGTATTCCTTCACCTCGCCACCGATTCTTTCGGCGCTTAAGCGCGCTCATGAACGCGGCGTAGAACTCTTAATCCTGCTCGACAAATCCAACGCAACCGCGAAATATTCGGGCGCCAAATATGTCATCAATGCCGGTATTGCGACTGGTATTGACAGCAAACACGCTATCTCCCATTCCAAGATCATGATAATTGATGGCGAAACGGTGCTGACTGGCTCGTTCAACTTCACCAAAGCCGCCGAAGAATCGAACGCGGAAAATCTGCTGGTTTTGAAGAGTAAGGAACTAGCGGAACGCTATCTGGCGAACTGGCAAGACCACGCCGCGCATTCGTCAAAAATTGCCGGAGATGATGTGCGGAGCAACGGCTCCAACGCGAAGGAGAACGAGACAAATAAAGGCGACGCAACACCTGCGCCTAAAGAATAAGGAATCAGTCTCAGACTATTCCCAAATTCATTGTCTTAAAAACCATCCCGCCGTTTCTTGCAGGCCTTCCTCCAATCCAATCTGCGGCGTCCATCCTAAAACCTCGTTGGCTTTGGAAATATCGAGATATTTGACTGAATGGACTTTCGGCCCGGTGACGAGCGGAGCGACGGGCAAATTTTGCCCTGAAACTATGTTCCAGGCCCGGGCGATTTCGGTGACGACGTGCAAAAGCGTGAGCGGAACGCCGCCGCCGAAGTTGAAGGCTTCTCCGCGCGCATTTTGGTCATCCAAATGTTCAGCGACGCGCAGGTAGGCTTCAATCATATCGCGGACGTGGAGCATTTCGAGGACGTTGGTGCCGTCGGTGAGGTCAATTTCGGCGCGTTTCCCTTCGCTTAGTAGCTTCAGTGTTTTCGGAACAATGCGCGAAAAATTCGTATCGCCGGGGCCGTAGGTGTTCATCCAGCGACAGGTGGCGGCGCGCAAACCGTAGATTTTGGCGTAACAACGCACCGCGAGGTCGGCGGCGGCTTTAGTGGGCGCGTAGATGTTTCCCGCGACGAGAGGCGGGGCGGTTTCTGCAATCGTACTCTGGGCATCGGTCAGGCCATAATAAGCGCCCGACGACGCGAAAACCACACGCGGCGGAGTCTTTTGCAAGCGCGCGGCTTCGAGAACGTTGTAGGTGCCCATGATGTTGATCTGAGCGGTTTCGAGCGGTAGTTGGTTGGAAATCGAGACAATCGGTTGGGCCGCGAGGTGGAAAATCGTCTCGACGGGAAAGCGTTCCAGAAGCAGGCGCAGGCCAGAAAAGTCGCAAATATCGGCTTGGATGAAGTGGACACGTTCCACATTGCCCGACGTTTTGAGAAACGAATCAGGTGGCAGCCACTTGTCAAGGGCAATGACTTCGCTGCCCAGTTCGACCAAACGGGCACACAAATGGGCGCCGCAAAAGCCAGCGGCGCCCAGGACAAGAGAGCGATGAGAATTCCAGTTCACAACGCGCAGTTTAGAAGAGTAAAATGCGGAAGGCCGCGAGTTATTCGATAGGCGCCGCCACGACAAAGGCCGGAGGCCGCATCGGCGCTGCTTTGGGCCCGCGCAAAATGCGGGGACGTAAGACTTGAACCGGCAATCCGTCATCTTCCAGAATGGTCTCGAATCCGCCTTCAATTTCAGGTTCGGGAGGAGCGACTATGACGGGCTCAGTGCTTGGCGCGATTTGCGAAAAATACCAGAGGTAAAAGCGCGCTGTGACCTGCAAACCGTCGCGGAAGTTGGTTTTGGGTTCGAAACCGGCCTCCTGCCAGATGCGGGTGCCATCAAGATGCTGCTTGGAGATCGTAATCAAGTTCGGATCGGAAGGCACGACGCGAATCGAGCGGTTCCACTTATGGTGTGCGAGCGGTGAATCGGCGGGCGCTTCGTCTTGCAAATCGCCGATGAACTGCACCAGGTCACGCAATACGTCCGGCGTGGCCGAATAGTGAGCGCCGGGAAGGTTATAAACCCGGCCATGACAACCCGGACATCGCGCGATGTGTAAATAAGCGCGCACGGCGTCTTCCACAAACAAATAATCGCGAAAATGCTCGATAGAGTTCATGTAAAGTTCGGGAGACTCCCCATCGCGGAAGATGTTCCTCATCGCTTTAGGAATCAGGCGATAGTTGAAATTAAGGTCATACGGCCCAAAGATATTGCACATTCGCAATACGATGGTTTTTACGCCCAGTGCTTTGTCATAAGTCGCTGCCAAAATGTCTGCGCAGAGCTTTGCCGCGTCGTAAACGCCTACGCCGCCGAGGTTTTGGTCTTCTGTGTAGGGCAAAGTTTCCGATTCTCCATAAACCTTGTCGGTCGAAGAATAAATTACCAACGGGCGTTCTTCTTCTGGTAACAAGCGCGCGGCTTCGGCGAGATTTACAAAGCCCATCGTGTTTGCCATGATGGTGCCGTAAGGGTCTTGAATCGCCTTTTCAATTACCGTTGCGCCCGCTGCGAGGTGGAAAATCGTATGAAATCGCCCGTCGTGGACGATTTTTTCGATGAGGCGGCGGTCCGTGATATCAGCTTCGACAATCTTCATTTCATGCCGCAAACTCGTCAAATCGAGTTGCGAACCCCGTGAAGACGAGGTGTCTTTATCCAGTGCCGTGACCTTGGCGCCCGCCTCATGAAGCGCACGAGCGAGATGACCACCGACAAAACCAAACGCGCCGGTAACCAAGACGTTTTTATTTTGGAAAAACGACCGGCTTTCTTCGATGGTCTCGCGCAATGCCTTGCCCGGCCAACAATCAGGAACAGAGGTGAAGTGAGATTTCTGCGACATTAAAACCGCCTACTTTTTAGGGAAATGACGCATTTTTGGCGCCAACAGTGAGCATATAAAGCAAAGGAGTTGCCAGAACTTGATACGGTCCCACCCCATTAGTTATTATCAAAGCAGTTTTTTATAAAGGTGTTGGGTAAGATTGCCCAGCAAAGGTGTTATCTACTGGCCCCTTGAAAGTTTTGACGCTGAAGATTTTGACGAATTCACGGACTGCAATCTGAAATGGTGGAAAGCCCAATGAAAAAAGCTCTGGATTTTCATCCAGAGCTTTTTCTAAAACCTCGCGCTGGCGCAGCAACGCCTCGTTCTCGCGGCGCAGGCGTCCGTTTTCCTTGGCTAACTCCAGCGCATTGACTTGGCTTGTGTTGGCATCCGCAACGGCGTGGAATTCTTCCATCTCGTGGCGCCAACGACTCAGGCTCCAATCACTTACGCCTAACTCTTGCGCCACGACGCTGGCTTTTTTGCCGCTACTGAGCCAGTAACGCACCGCTTCTTCCCGAAACTCCTTCGGGTAAGATGCGCCTTTTTTGATGCCCGGTGAATGTGGTTTTTCCATACCTTCCTCTCATTTTACGTCTCCACTTATTCGAGGAAAGATCACAATTCCGTAGCAGGTTTGAATAAGCTGGTGCGCTGGATAGAAAAGCAACTCGCCAGTCAGGGCCACTCTATCCATGCCCAGGGGCCTCAGGTTCACGTGGTGATGGAAGCCACCAACGTCTACTGGGAAGTGTGTGCTCATCACTTCCATGCCTTGGGCTACACCGTCAGCGTGGTCAACCCGGCCCAGGTTAAGTTCTTCGCCAAAAGCACCCTACGCCGCGGCAAAACCGACGCCATGGATGCCGAGATCATCGCCCGTTTCGGTCTGATGATGCGACCTCAGACTTGGGCACCGACCAGCCAAGTTTTGGTAGAGATTAAGCAGTTGGTGCGAGAACGGGAATCGGTGCTCAAGCATTGGAGTAGCGAGAACAACCACCTTCAGGCCCTCCAACAGGCTCAACAGGCCTCCGCACTGGCCACGCGATTAGCAAAACAGCGCCTGCGCCTCTTGGAGCGTCAGGTTCAAGCTATTGAAGCCGCCATTCGCCACGCTTTTGCTCAAGAGGCTTCACTGCAAACCCAATTGGAGTTGCTCATGTCGGTGCCGGGCTTTGGGTTTATCGCCGCCGCCACTGTGTTGGCAGAGACCAGCGGCTTCGCCACTTTAGAGGAGGGGCATCAAATCTCAGCTTACTCCGGCTTGGCGCCCGCTCCGCATCAATCGGGGTTGAAGCGGGGTAAGGGCAACATCTCCAAGGTCGGCAATGCTCGCCTCCGCCGCATCGCCTATTTGGCCGCATTGGGTGCCAGTCGTTCCCACAGCCCTCTACGCACCTTTTACCAAGGGCTACGCGCTCGGGGCAAACCACCCAGAGTCGCTTTGGTGGCTTTGGCGCGCAAACTTCTGCGGGTGGGATTGGCGGTAGTCAAATCAGGCCAACCCTATCGACCTACTTATGGAAATGCTGTTTCAATAAGCGCCCCTTGACGGGGCCAAAACAACACGATATCTAATTTGTCGCAGAGAGGACTCGAACCTCCACGCCCTTGCGGGCACCAGCCCCTCAAGCTGGCGCGTCTGCCATTCCGCCACTGCGACGAGGACCCAATTTTATTTGTTGGAGCCGGTTAGGGCATCCCACACACGATTTCCGAACAGCATCACGACGAGATAAACCGCCAGGAAGCCGATGAAGTGGAGGGGCGTGACGCCTTGCCCAGGTGTGTTTTGGGAGATTTCACCGTTGATAGCCGCCAACGCCGACAAAAACAGGAAGCCGATGCCGATCCATTTGGTGAGCGGTTTGAGGATTCGTTCCGCGCCCACAGGCATATCAATGGAGCCGCTCATGCGACCGCCTTGACCACCCAGACCCATGACACCCGATTGTTCGGCTTTATCGGTTTGAATGGCCATCAAGACCAAAAACGCGATTGCCGTTGCGACTTGCAGGATAAAAACCAGCGTTCCCATCGTTTCCAACTCAATGCCTACCAAAAGGCAGCAAGGGGAAATTTTAGCGGAGAGGGCCGGGCTGTGCAAGCCCAAATTCCACGGAGTCATAAAAGGCATAGGGTTTAGGAGAGGCTGCCATACGCAACCCCTCCCGAATCTCATTTCACGCGAACCGGGTCTCCCTGATAAATTCTGTTGCGCTTACGCAAAAAGCCTCCGTCATCGTCCGAAAACGCCGCAACACCCGTATTGGAGGCCGAAATCGGCGTCGGATTGGTAATTCCGTCCCCTTCGGCGTCCTGATAGGTCGTGGTGTTGCCATCGCCGCGCCCGAAGAAGAGACCGACCACGCCGCACTTTTTCAGTTCCTGAATGTGCGTTTTTCCGTAGGCGCCGCCCAGGTAATATTGGACGCGATTGTCTTGGTAATGACCATGCGTGTTATCACACGCCCGCATTTTTGTGTTACCAACTGGGACTTGCCACACTACGAGCCGTTTCCCAGTTTTCTGATTCAGTTTGGCAAGCCAGTGATGCGCCTGATGAAAAGAAGGCAGTTGTGCGTTCGTTTCATCCCACCATGTGTAAGGATTGCCCGCGACCAATTGCTTATAAGCTGCGTCACGGTCGGCGAAATCCACAAAAATCAAGTCCCAGCCAATGCTAAGTTGGTTCAAAAAAGTGCCTGTGGCGTTGGCATGGCTTGCAATGTCGAGCGACGGGTCGCGGTTCATTCCCACGTCGGTGCCCGTTGACCACATCGAAGCATGCAGGGCCAGCAAAACCTTCGGGGCATAGCGATTGCGAAGCCGCACCAGCATTTTTGCGAAGCCCACGGCAGTATTGGGGAGGTTAACTGCATCGGCGTGGCCTGAACCGGCGACTTGGACGCCGTAGTTATTTGGATCGGATTGGGTGCGTTGGATATAAGCCCACGTGTCGGGTTCGACGTGGATAATCACCGGTTTATCGAACGCGCGGCATTTGTCCATCAAGAGCTTGAAATCGTCGTAATACGCCTTCATGGTCGCCGCGTTAGCGAACTTCTCGACGTAGGCGGGCAAAGTTTCATCGTAGCGACGCGGCTCGGATTGCAAAATCTCGTAGTAGGTGAAAACCGGCAACACTCCGGCTTCAGCGCTGGCGTTCAAATAATAGGTTGCAAATTGGCCCGGTGGGTCGTTCCATTTGGTCCAGTTGTCGTTGGTATTCACGCCGCCGACGAGATACTGATAGCGCGCCTGCCACTTGGAACCGGAATTTTTAATCCAATCGACCTCAAAGTTGCCCAGACCAATCATAAATTTGCTCGGCAAACTCGCGGGCACGGTTCCAACCGGATTCGATTGCGGATGAGCGGGTGCTGTCGGGCCAAAAGGTGGTGTTGCATAGGGCGTTGGAGTGGCAGTCGTGCCATCGCCAGTCAATTCGATCTGGTCCAGAAAAAATCCCGATTGCGGGTTCGCTGTGCCGTTTTGGAACACCAATCCGGTGAGCGGCGAAGTGCCTAATGCGAGGTCGGTAAGCGGAATTTTGGCATGGCGCCAAACGCCAGCGGCGACGCTACCGCCTTCGAGATAGGTATTAATCGGCACCTGCACGACCGCACGGCCCGAAGTGTCTTCGGCATAGGCTACAATCGTCTGTCCACCGTTTCCCGAACCGCCGTTGACCCAAAATTCGAGCCATTTTTTATCGGCGATGGGCACGCCGTTGTGGTGAAAATACAGCCTGCTCCAACCTTCTGTATAAGTCGTGGCGATGGAATGGGTGCCGATTTTAACTGGCGAAGTCGCGGCGAAGTTCAGCGTAGTGCCCCACGACCAGTTTTCCCAGCCCGACGCTGTGGCATCATCATAAATTGCACTGGAAGTCGTGGCCTGGGGCGCTGGCGAGGGTAAAGCCGCCAGCGCCGTAATTGCGGCTAAACCGAGCGTTGGAAAAAATAGTTTGTGCATAAAGGCCTTGGCAAACGGAGTTGCGCTGGCGATTATGCCATATGAAAAGCCGGATTCACACAGTCCTATGTGAATCCGGCTTTTTGAAGTCTGTGCGCCCCTACGAAGACATGCAAAATTCGCCGACAAGGCATTCTAAAATCGGAACCCGCCTTTCATCGCGCCATTGACAACGGAACGGCGCACGGCGGCATCCAGCGCACTATTTTGATTCAGGCCGCGCTTTTTGATTTCGGTCTGAATATAAGCGTCGCGTTTGCGAGCCAATTCGCTGATTTGCTTTTGCAACTTACTGCGTTCAGTCGATTTTTTCTCCACATAGGTTTTACGCTGGGTAGGTGTCATTTTCTGCATTTCAGCGGGCAGAGTTGCAGCAGGCGCTTTTGCGACATCCACTTTTTTCTCGCGTGCTGCATCTACCAAATCCCATCGGCTGTTGGAATATTGACGTGTTGATTTCGCCGCCGCTCGTGAGGCTACATTGGCGGAACCACCCGTAGCATAAGAATTCGCGTCCTGAGCCGATTGGTTTGCTGCTCCCGCTGCGCCATAGCTGCCGTAGGCAAGGTAGGTGCTGTTGAGTTGTGTGTTCAACTTGGAAAGTTGGTCGTCGTAGGGCGTGGGAATCGTGATATTACCACCTGACGCGGCGATTTCGAGGTATTCGCCCTGACCCAACTTCGCCATCTCGCGCCAAGTTTCCTGCCCGCTTTCCTGCCCGCAAAAGATGGCGTTGACGCGAACCCCGCGTTTGGCAGCGGCGGGCGCGGAATTGGTATAGTCGGTTGGCCCTTGCCGCGCGGTTTCGTTGCCCACGACGTAAATCGCTTTCAACAGGGGCACGCCAGCACGTTTTTCCGTCCAATCCATTTCATCGGTGGCTTTTTTGACCAATAAACCGACATATTCTTCGCTCCAGCCTTCGTCCTTGAAGGTCATCAAGTGTTCGTAAACCGTATCGAGGTCGTCGGAAAGCGCATATTTGCGAATGTCCTGCGTCCCGTTGCCATAAGCATAAAGCCCGATTCGCAACACGGGCGACGGCTTGGCCTTGGCGATTTGGTTTACGATTTCCCAAACTTTCTGTTTGGCGGTATCAATGACCGGCCCCATACTGCCGGAGCAGTCCACGACGAAGACCACATCAATATGCGGCTTGGACGAGTCACTTTTGCTTTGAGCCTGCGACGGCGCAGAGCAGAGGAGGGCGCCACACAAAGTGGCGGTCAATAAACGAGGAAACGAAGGGGTTTTCATGGTGTTTCTCCCAAATCTGCCGTTTCGACCTTATTAATGTCGTGAAAGTTCCATGAGAAACCCCCGACCTTCGCCAGCGTCCAAACTCGGAACCAACTGCCCTTTAATGAGATGAAAACTCTCGCCCCGCTCACCCCGCCACCACCCATTCCCCGCGTTTCGTTGCCTCACTGTTTGCTCGGCTTTATCGGAGCGGGAATTTCGCTTTACACCGTCAAATTGCACAACCTTGCCAAAGCCGGACTTGACACCGGTTGCGGCATCTCCGCCTCGATTTCCTGTGACACGGTGTTAGGTCACCCCAAATATGGCGCAATTTTAGGCATCCCACTCGGTTTTTTCGGCGCGTTTTTCTTTGGCCTTGTTGTCATTACGGCGATTTCCACTGGCCCCGGTTTTCGCCCACGCGCGGTGGCATTGCAGCGGTTGTTAGTTGCGACGGTCGGGCTTTTGACCTCGCTGGCCCTCGAATATGTGATGTGGGCCATCATTAAAAAAGGTTGCCTCTACTGCATGGCGACGCACTTTATTACGCTGCTCAATTTCCTCTGGGCGGTTCTGCAATATCGCAAGGCAAATCGAGTCATATAGCCGTTTATAAGGAAGAGGCAACCCGTCATTCTGAAGGGAGCGGTGGCGACCTGAAGAATCTCCCGCAGTTCTCTTGGGTTCCTCCAAGGGGATTCTTCAGGTCGCCACCGCTCCCTTCAGAATGACGGGTTGCTCTAACTGTGTGAAATGCTATACCAACAGCAGTCGAGGTGTCTGCAGAAGCCTAAACCTATGAATTCCCGCGAAAATGTAGGGGCGCACGCAGTGCGCCCCTACATTTTCGCGGGAATACGCCTCCTAACTCGCCGGTTCTACCTCTTGTTCCGGCAGCGGATTAAACGCAAACGCATACTCCTCGACGATTTCGCCGCCGATGAGGTGTTTTTGGATAATTTCCTCGCACACTGCGGGCGAGACATTGCGATACCAAACCCCTTCGGGATAAACGAGCGCAATCGGCCCCTCTTTGCAAACCCGCAAACAGCCGACTTTGCTGCGGTAAGCCCGACATTCACTTCCCAACTCTTTGAGCCGTTTTTTCAGATATTCCCACGTTTTTTCACCGTGCTTGAACGAACAGCAATCGGGGCCAAGGCACAAAAAAATGTGGCGCTGGTAATCGCCGATGCCCAGAGATTTCGCCTTGGAAGCCAGTTTTTCGTCGCTCATCTCAGAAGTCACCCGCCCAGGTTCAATTTTCGCACCGTTTTGAGCGGAATGTAAAGATGGTTGGGTTTATCGGTGGCGAATTTAAAGCCATAATGTAGATAAAAATCTCGCGCTTTGTCGTGCAGGGCGTCTACTTCGATGGCAAAAAGCGATATCAAAGCGGTTGCACGCAGCGCATTTTTGAAAATATCAATCAAAAGAGCTTGGCATAACCCGCGCCGATGAAAGTTTTTGTCCACTGCCAGCCGTGCGAGCAAAATTGTCGGGATGGGATAGCGTGGCAACTTTTCCTCTGGCGGCAGATGGTTTTCTATGCTGCTGGCGGCGAGAGTGTAAAAGCCCTGAACACGTGTTTCGCCCGGTGCCTCAACCGCAACATAGGTCAATCCTAAATCGCGATCCGCATTTTGGCGGGCAAAGCGTTGCAAATAAAGATTCAGCGACTCTTCGCCACAATCAAAACCGATGCGGTCGTGGTGTGGCGCGAGGAGTTCAAGAAATGGTTGCGATTTCGCCATTAGAAATGGGGGTCGGGCGGGATTTCGCCGTCGTCAAAGACATCCCAATCTTCGGGGAAATAATAGCGGTCGCCTTCGATGCGCCCGCGCTTGTAACGCTCCGCCGCCAGTTTGAGGGCTTCGTTGGGTTCGGGCGGATTGGCCAGCAAATCCACGAACAGTTGCCAGTCGCGCTCGGAAAGCGTGCGTTTGTGCTGTTTTTCGATGATCGCTTCGGCTTCGCGCACCAATACACTGGCGGCAAATTCCGAAAGGTTTTGACCCGAAAAATAAGCTGCCTTTTCGATTTTATCGCGCGCTTCGGGCGGCAATCGAAAATCCAATCGCGCCGTGTGAGTCTTACCGGGCCGCCGTCCGCGCGGTTTGGCGCTTTTTTGAGGTTTTTCCTGAGTTGCCATGCTCCTCATTTTACCAATCGGCCCGTTTTCTTGCCGGATAGAAAATCAAGTGGCAGGCTGCGTCGGTGCCGCCAAGGGCTATGCAAAACCTGACCAGTTCGCTATTTGACTCGCCCGGTTCAATGTTTGACCTTCCCGGTTCGCTGCGCGACCCGACGTGAACCATTTTTACTCTGACCGATGCTTGGTTGGCGGGGACGCCACCGATGTTGAAGGTAACAGCGTTCGTGTTCCACCCGACGCGAAGCCCGCTTGACCTGACCGCCACTCTGTTGGCCTCGACGCGGGCGATGAGGCAGGTGACTTAGAACGTGTAGAGGTAGCCTCGAACGAGTCTGGGATTGCCCTCTCTTGTGAAGGACATCTCAGAAAACTAAAATCTGATCATCACAAATTGTAAAAGGTTTTCTGTGTCTCGCATTTCTGCTTTCGCCTCGTCTCTCCTGCTGTTGTTTTGTCTCGCTGGCTCACCGCAACCGGCCTCGGCCCAAGATTGCACGGCGCCGCCCGATGGTTTGGTGTCGTGGTGGCGCGGGGAAAATGATGCCAAAGATGCATTTGGAATCAATCACGGCACGTTGCAAAACGGCGCGACTTTCGCGGCGGGGAAAGTCGGGCAGGCGTTTAATTTGGATGGAGTGGATGATTTTGTCAATATTTCCGATGATTCGAGTTTAGATTTTGGCCCCACTTCGCCCATGACCATTGATCTATGGGCTTATCGCACTGGCAGTGCGTCTGCAATGCACCTAATAGGCAAACGTGGTGGAAGCATCAATTACCAACTTGTCTTGGATAAGAAATACAATCAGGGATTAGTTTTCAATAGCAACAATGGGGGAGCGTATAGCACCGTTGATCTTCCCCTGAACACTTGGACACATATCGCTGCTACTTTCGACGGCACGACGTTCCGGCTTTACGTTAATGGCGCAGAGGTGGCCACGGGCACGGGCGCATTAGGAGCAATGAACGATGCCTTGTTGCAAATCGGTAGTTCAGGCAATTATGAGGTTTTTGGTGGGCTTCTGGATGAGGTTTCCCTCTACGCCCGCGCGTTAAGCGCGACTGAAATCCAAGCCATTTATAACGCCGGAGCCGCTGGGAAGTGCGTTCCTGATAACGCCCCGCCTTCCACACCGATTTTAATTTCGCCCGCGCATGGGGCTTCTGTGGACGCGCCGTTTTTGCTGGAAATGACCGCCATCGACGCGGATTCTTCGGGGTTGCGCTTCAAAGTAGAACTGCTGCAAAACGGCACGGTCGTTAAAACCTACGACCAAAGCACCGCACCCGACGATTGGAGCCGACCGTCTGCAGCCAGTGGGCAACGGGTGCAACTCGATCCCAGCGATTTGGCGGCGGGCACTTATAAATGGAGGGCGTATGCTTTTGACGCGCTCAATCAAAGCGCCGTAAGTGAAACACGCACTTTCACCTATTCCGGCGTCACCAAACTCAATCTTTGCGAAGCAACACGCGTGCCGTTTCGAGTGGGACAAACGCGCTCTTTCACCTTTTCGCTTCCGGCAACCTCTCAATTTTGGGTTACCCTTCAAAGGAAGGAACGGTCTTGGAACTGCACAGCCACGCTGCTTTTAAATGGAACGATTATCGCCTCCGCCAGTGGCGTGCCCGATATTAAGGGGCCGACCGACATTCTTCTCGCTCCCCAGAATCTACAAGCGGATGATTATGTGTTGGAAATCGCTTCGGAGGAAGCGGGCGAGGTCGTGCTACGAGCCTGCACCAATTTCCCAGATTTGAAAATTGGCCAGCCGTTTATCGGTAAGATTTATCGTAATCTGGGCTATGATTGGGCACAAACGGATGTGCCAGTCGGCGCTACCAGTTTGGATTTAAGTGTAGAAGTCGTAGGCAACGGCGCCTTCCTTGATGTGTGGCGTGGGAGCATGGACAACACTGAACACTGGCAGACGGGCAGCTATTGGGACCCAAACGTTAATCTCAGCATCCCCAATCCGCCCGCTGGTCGCTATTACTTGCGCGTCTATGAACGCGGTTATGTCCAAAGCAACACCCAGGAACACGAATATTCTATCTTTTCTTCGGCTCCCGGCGCCGCGCCGCCGCAAATTGTGGGCATTTCACCCAACCACGCGGGCAACACGGGTTCGGTCACAGTCACCATCGGCGGCGGCAACTTTTCGCCCGGCGCGACCGTGAAACTCACCAAAACCGGCCAAACCGATATTGTGGCAACGAGCGTTTCCGTTGCCGACGACAAAGCCTCTTTGGGTGCCACCTTCGATTTGACGGGCAAAACGGCGGGCGTTTATACGGTCGTCGTCACTAACGCGGACGGGAAGAAGTTTGAGTTGGCAAATGCCTTTACCATTGAAAGCGGTGGGACGTCTCAATTACAGATTCAGTTTGTCGGACGAGAGAAAATCAGGTTGGGACGGCCTTCCACTTATACGATGATAGTGGGAAATATAGGGAGTATTGATGCAACCGACGCAGTGGTTTGGCTGGCGATTCCGGCAGGCTGGCAATATGTTTTGCCTTCTACTCTCGCGCTGAGGAGCATAGACACTTCTCGTTCGGAGCAAGTGGTAATTACGTTTAGTATTGATTTGATCCCGGCAGGTCAGAGTTCCATCCATATCTTTCAGTTGACTCCCCCCACCACGGTTGCCACTTTCAATCGTTCGCTTTTCGTAGGCCCCAAGTTACGAACAGCTGCTTCTTGTGAGGATGGTATAGGTGGTTCATTGAATACTGAACAAAATGTTCGTGATTATCTTACTCACTGGAGTGCGGGGCAAGTGACTTTCAACGCACAATCGCCACAAACACAAGCCAGTGGGCTTACTCAGACGACCATTGGTGGCATTCTCTATTGGCAGAATGCCTTTGAACATCCTCTCGTAATAACCGGCGGTAGTGAGCCGCATCCTGCAAGTGGAGAATTCTCACATGAAAACGGATATAAAATCGACTTTGGAGCAGGGGCTAATAGTGCGGTTTTTCCAAAGCTGGATAAGTTTGTAATGGAGAATCCTGAAAAGTTTACAGAGTTGCCTTCTCGCACTGATGGCACGAGACTCTTTAAAGGAACTGACGGCTCGATTTGGGCACGGGAAACCCCCGAAAATAATTATCCGCTTCAGTGGGATGTTAAGTTTCCTCCTCCGCCTACTACAACTCCCCAAAATCGCCAAATTAGCGCAGGTGATAGCTGTGGTGGTGGCAATGGAACTAATGGCCCGAATGGGCCTGGAACTGGTTCAGGCGGTCTTGGTATAGGCGGCGTCGGCGCCTTTGACCCCAACGACAAAACCGGCCCCGCCGGTTCGGGCGACGAGCGTTTCATTCGCTCCAACACGCCGCTTGGCTACCTCATCCAATTCGAGAACAAGGCGTCGGCAACCGCTCCCGCCGCCGAAGTGGTCATTACCGACCAACTCAACGCCAACAAAGTGGATTTCGACACCTTCGCGCTTGGGCCCATCCGTTTTGGCGCCGACAAAGTTCTGACGCCGCCCGCCAATTCGCAGGATTACATTGGCTTCGAGGACTTGCGCCCGGCCAAAAATACGATGGTGCGCGTCACGGCGGGGCTGGACAAAGTGACCGGCATCGCCACCTGGCGCTATGAGTCCTTCGATGCCACGACGGGTGAAATCCAGGAAGACCCTGACTTGGGCTTTCTGCCGCCCAACGTCACTGCGCCCGAAGGCCAGGGCAGTGTGTTCTTCACCGTCATGCCCAAGGCGGGTCTCGCCAACGGCACGGAAATCAAAAATAAGGCGACCATTGTCTTCGACGCCAACGCGCCTATCGTCACCCCCGAATGGCTCAACACCATCGAAACCACGGCTCCCAAAAGCCATGTGCTGCCGTTGCCGGAATGGGCGGCGAGCAAGAGTTTCCCCGTAACGTGGAAAGGCAGCGATACACCATCGGGAGTAGAGTCGTTCACCATTTATGTTGCCGAAGACGATGGTGCCTACGCCGTGTGGCAACAGGATGTGACGACCACTTCCGCCACCTATGCGGGCACACCGGGGCACAAATATAAGTTCTACTCGGTCGTCAAAGACAACGCGGGCAACGTCGAAGCAGCGCCTTCGGTGCCGGATGCAGTAACGAAGGTGGGCATCTTCGACATCACTGGCAAAGTCAAAAAGTGGGAAAACAAGCTGCCGGTGGGCTTACCCGACGTGACGGTGACGCTCAAGAAGAATGGCCTCGTCAAAGCCACCACCACGACCGACACCGACGGACGCTTTACCTTCTCGCAGCAGGCTCCGGGCACCTATGTGGTCAAACCCAGCAAGACGGGCATCGTCTTCAACCCCAAGAACCGCACCCTTGTGCTACGCGATGTGACGCCAGTGGCTGCCGGATTCTCGACGTATAAAATCTCCGGCAAAGTGACCAACGCGCAGGGCACAGCGCTTTCCAATCTCGAAATGCGGCTCAAGAACAACGCCACGCCGGACGTTGCCGCCCTCACTACCAAAACGGCAGCGGACGGCAGCTATTCGTTCTTTGGAGTGGGAGCGGGAAATTACACGGTCAAACCCACGCCGCTGAGTGGGTTTACCTTTGCTCCGACCTCCACCACGATAACCTTGACCAAGAGCAGCGGCAATCAGGCACCCAACGCGGGAGCCAACTTTGTCCGCAGTGCTATCGCCTCGCGTCCCGGCTTTTCGCTGCTCATGTCGCGAGGCACGGTGCAAGCCGATTTGGTGACGCTGCGCTTCGTCGTGCCGCTGGACGAAGGTATGGCCTCCGAACTGAGCCATTATGGAGTGACCGTCAATGGCTCATCCGCCCGCGTGGTCTGGGTGAAGGTATCGAGCAACGTGGTTACGTTGCGTTTGGAAGAAGGCGTTTTACCGGGCGACCAAATCTCCGCACGTTGGGACGGGTTGGTGGACGCCAAAGGCAATCTCTTTTCCGGTTCTAAAACCTTTGCTGCAAAGTGAACTGATATTAGACCTCTTGCAAAAGTCACGATTTGTCGGAGTCGCGTCGTGAGACGCGCTCTTAAAACTGGGCAAAAAACCTCTTTTTCCCTCGATTCTTTCCAGCGCGTCTCACGACGCGACTCCGACAAATCGTGACTTTTGCAAGAGGTCTATTGTAGGGATGCACTGCGTGCGCCCTTATCGCATCAGCGACGTTTCGAGCGGTGTCACCTGCGTGAACGCCAGGGCGCACGCAGTGCGCCCCTACAAGGTGTTGTGTGCCGGACGTGGGATTAGTTCCCAGCACTAACGACGTTCCAATCTCATCAAAAGTCCGCCGCCTGGACGCAGCGTGATACCTGGAACGGGGCGCGGCGGCTCACCAGTCAATGTTACGCGCCAATTTTGCGCCAGCGTTGACAGAACGAGCGCTGCTTCCATCCACGCAAACCCTTCGCCGATGCAGGAGCGCGTTCCGGCGCTGAAAGGGAAAAACACGAATTTAGGCCGCTTTTCCACGTTTTGCGGCAAAAAACGGTTGGTGTCGAACTTTAACGGCTCCGGCCAAAAACGCATGTCGCGGTGCATCGCCCACTGGCTCATCGCGACAATCGAACCTTTAGGCACGCGATATTTTTTGCCTTCATGCGAAATTTCGTAGTCAGCTACAGCTCGTCGTCCCACAATCCACGCGGGCGGAAAAAGTCGCAGGGATTCGCTCAAAACGCGCCGTGTGAACGCCAACTTCCCTAAATCATCGCGCTGGGGCGCGCGTTCAGCTAAAACCACATCAATTTCGGCTTCCAAGCCCGCCACGGCTTCGGGATTTTGCGCCAGAAGCAGCCACGTCCACGCCAACCAATTTGCTGTGGTCTCGTGTCCAGCGAGGAAAATCGTCATCGCTTCATCGCGGATTTGCTCATCGGTCATTGCCGAGCCGTCATCGTAGCGCGAATTGAGAAGCAGCGAGAGAAAATCGCCCGTGTCTTGGCCCGAAGCGCGCCGCGTGTTAATGAGCCGAAAAATCACGCCGTCCAGCGTTTCGCGCGCTTTCTGAAACCGCCGATTCGGGCCGAACGGTAACAGTTCCCACAGCGGTGCCCACGGCGACGAGAGCGCATTGAAAAGTTCCAATGTCGTGTCGAGCGCGCGGCCCACCTCGCCCGCGTCGCCTTCCACATCTGCCGAAAAAAGCGTGTCGCCGACAACGGCCAGGGTCAGGCGACTCATTTCGCGTGCCATGTCCACCGTTTGCCCATTCTGCCAGCGTCGCGAAGTTTGAGCTGCGCGATCCCGCATCGAATCCGCGTAATTTTCGATGCGATTTTTCAGAAAAACTGGTTGTAACAGACGGCGATTTTTGAGATGCGTCTCGCGTTCCGAAGTCAAAAGTCCTTCGCCGAGCAACCGTTTCGCGCGCTGCAAGCCTTCACCTTTAATGAAATTCCGGTTGTGGGTCAATAAAACATCGCGCACCAAATCAGGATGCGATAGCAAAACCGCGTGGATCCCAAACGCTTCGATTTGGGCAATATCGCCATGTTTTTGAGGCAGTTCGGCCAAAAACGCGAGCGGATTTTGCCTTAGATCACGTGGTGGGCGCCGCAAAATATCCGTCTTCGGGCCGGGAATTGGGGCAAAAGCGGTCTGAGATGGTGTTTCGGGCAAGGTGAGAACCGTTTTCATACCTCTTCGGAGCGTTTCGCCGGTCTCAAGTCGCGTCAAGAGACGTGAAGAAGTGTGAATTTCATCGAGAAGGGATTTCTCACAGAGTCCACAAAGGTCGCACAAAGAACACGGAGGAGAAAAAGAGGTTTTTAGAACCAATTTCCACTTTTGGGAGCGGCAGTCCCGTCATTCCGAGCTTGCGAGGAATCTACCTGCACTTTCGTTTGAATTCCAGAAGTAGATGAAACCTGCGGTTAGATTCCTCGCAGGCTCGGAATGACGGGACCATTACCAAAAATCCTCTGTGCCCTCTGTGTGATCTTTGTGGACTTTGTGAGAGATTACTTTCCCCCGGAAACCGTTTCGACGGCGCTCCATAGCGAAATTAGCGTGGTTTGAATCGCTAAATCGCGTGCGCCGGGCACGCCGGGACGATGCCGCGTCTCGAGTAAAATCGCCGGGACTTTGAACCGCTGGCCCCAAAATCGGTGCGCGAGCGTGTTCAACCCCCAACGCGCCCGTGCGGCCAGAGAAACCGAGCGGCGCGCGTTGGCCTGAGACATCGCCTGAGCCGTTTGGCGCGCGAACCAACCGCCCGAAGCTTCAGCCATCGGTGGTGGCATTCGCTCGTCGGGAAGCCACTGGTGAACATCCACGATGAGATGCGGTTTCCAGCGCGCCAATTCCCACTGCCACGCCCCGACTTCAACGCTTTTGTCGCGTCCCCAATCACGGTTCATATCTACATTTTGGGCGGTGCGGCGCTGGTAGCGTGCGGCACCGTCGGGATTAGCAATGACGGTAATCCAGAGTGCCGTTTTCTGTAAAAATGCGCGTTTTTTGGGGTCTTTGGTCTGCAAAAGTTGATAAATGAACTGCGCGCCCGCCGCTGTAGCTTCGGGTTCATTGCCATGTTGGCGGCACAAAATCGCCAGTCGCCGCAACTTCCACGGTGAAACGTCTTGGGGCGTTATTTCCAGCACCAACAAATCGCGCCCTTCACTGGAAACCGCGATTTTTCGCAGTTTGAGATTGTCGCGCAAGAGGGGAATTTCGCGTAGCCAGGGCTCAATTTGCCCCGGTGTTTGATAAAAATCGTCGGGTGGCAGCATCACTTCGCCGCGCCGGAATGCGAAATCGGGCCGCGTGGCACGCCCGGTCTTTGAATCCCTCAATGGTGATTCCAATGTGATTTCCGCAGATAATGGCGGAACAATATCAGGCAGCACGCTCAATTCTTGGGCGTGCGATGGCATAGCGCCCAAAATGGCACTACCCAAAACCAAAGCAATAAACGACTTTGACAACATCAGAGAACAGCGGGGCAAAGGCGAGGCCGCTAAATGAAGCGACCATCGCGCATTTCACGCGTCATGTCGGCGATTTGCGCGGCTTCGCGCGAGTGAGTGACCATCACGACCGTTTTTCCCTCGCGGCGCGTCAATTCGCCTAACGCTTCCAAAACGACGCTCGCACTTTGCGAATCGAGGTTTCCGGTCGGTTCGTCGGCCAAAATCAGTGCCGGATCGTTAATGAGCGCCCGCGCAACGGCCACACGCTGCATTTCACCGCCCGAAAGCAAACTGGCGCTCTGGTTGATGCGGTGGCTCAAACCGACAGCCTCCAAAAGCTGTTTGGCCCGCGTTTCGGACGTTTTTTTCGGTTTTCCCGCCAACAATGCGGGCAAAACGGTGTTTTCAAGCGCCGTCAGCAGAGGCAACAGGTTGAAAAACTGAAAAACGATGCCAACTGTGTCGCGGCGGTAGTGAGTTAGCCCGGTTTCATCGAATTCGGCAACATTTTTCCCGGCGACAGTTAAAACGCCACTACTGGGCGCATCCAGTCCGCCCAAAATATTGAGGAGAGTGGATTTTCCACATCCCGAACGCCCGACGAGCGCCAGAAACTGGCCGGTTGGCACTTCCAAATCCACGCCCTGAAGCGCATGAACGGCGCGATCTTCGACTGTGTAGCTTTTGGTGAGGCTTTTAATCCGAACGAGTGGAGTCGGTGAAGTTGTAGCGGGCGCCATTTTTTTGGAGCAAAAAATCCTTGACGGCGCCCGGTAACAAATTTGCTTGCGGAAGCTCATCGAGGGGTAGCCAGCGGAAATTTTTGTCGTTTTCCGGACTCAGGACGCGCCCACCCTCGGTTTTTTCCCCCGAAATTTCCCCTGCAAAGATAAGCGTCAATTCATGCCGCGATTTTTCCGACTCGTTGCGCCCCGCGTAAATGCTCTCGCAAACGAAGGCCAAATCGCCAATTTCGGCACGCGCATCGAGTTCTTCCTCAATTTCGCGCTTTAGCGCCGACTGGCAGTCTTCGCCCGGATCAACGTGTCCACCGGGAAGCGCGATATAACTTTCACCAGTTTTTTTGTTGGAGTTTTGGTTGACTAACAACGCACCATTTTTGATGAAAACCGCACGGGAAATGAGGTCCCGGTCGTTGGAGTAGGGATATTTCATCCTTAAACCAATTCTCCAACCGCGCCAAACGCGGGTTTGAGGGCCGGATAAAGGGAGCGATACACGTCGTAATAGCGGTCGTAAATCCGCGCGTTTTCTTCAATGACCGAAGCGCCGCGCGCGACTTTCACTACAGCGGAACAGGCTTCTTCGACGCTCGAATAGATTCCGGCGCCAACGCCCGCTAATAGCGCCACGCCCAGCGCGGGGCCTTCGTCAATGGTGATGGTAGAGAGCGGGAATCCGAAAATATCGGCCTGGATTTGCCGCCAAATTTCCGATTTTGCCCCACCACCCGAAACGCGGACGTTGCCAATCGAGACGCTCATGCTTTTGAGGATTTCTAAGCTGTCCCGCAGACCGAAACTCACGCCTTCGAGAACGGCGCGGGCCATGTGCGCTTTGGTGTGGCGGACCGTGAGGCCAACAAATGCGCCGCGCGCGTGTGGATCAGGATGTGGAGTGCGCTCGCCGGTCAAATAGGGCAAAAAGAGCAAGCCTTCGCTTCCCGGCGCGACAGTGGCGGCTTCGCGGGTGATGAGCTCGTAAGGGTCGGCGTCCATATGGGCCGCGACGGCTTTTTCGCTGAGCGCCAGCGTATCACGATACCAGCGCAAACTGCCGCCTGCCGAAAGCATCACGCCCATGACGTGCCATTTGTTCGGGACTGCGTGACAAAAGGTGTGGACGCGCAGTTCGGGGTCAACAGTTGGCGCATCGGCGAAGGCGAAAACCACGCCCGAAGTGCCGGTTGTGACCGAAATGATGCCGCTTTGCACGATGCCGTTGCCGACCGCGCCGGCGGCCTGATCACCGCCACCACCGACAACCGGTGTGCCTTCTTTGAGACCCGTTGCGGCGGCGCCGAGTTTGTCCACCTTCCCCGAGACTTCCCACGATTCGTAGACCTTGGGCAAATGTTCCAGCGGAACGCCGATTTTGTCGCACACCGCTTTGCTCCAACGGCGTTTGGGAACATTAAGAAGTGAAGTCCCCGAAGCGTCGGAAACTTCTGTGGCAAATTCGCCGGTCAGCTTGAAACGGACATAATCCTTGGGAAGCAAGTGCATGACCGCTTTATCCAAAATTTGCGGCTCATTATCACGCACCCAGATGATTTTGGGTGCTGTAAATCCTGTCAAAACCGGATTGGCGGTTTCGGCGACGAGTAACTCTTTGCCAACGGTGTCGGTAATCCAGTCGCACTGCGCCTGAGTGCGCTGGTCGCACCACAAAATTGCCGGGCGCAACACTTCACCGCGCGCGTCGAGTGAAACCAGTCCGTGCATTTGGCCCGAAAGCCCAACTCCCGCGATTTCTTCGGCGGGAATCTGTGTGGTGATTTGCCGACAGCACGCACAAACCGCGTCCCACCAATCGTCGGCCCGCTGTTCGGCCCACAATGGTTTGGGCGTCGAAAGTTCATATTCGGCAGAAGCTGAGGCAACAAGTTTTCCGGTTTCGTCAATGGCGATGACTTTAGTGCCCGACGTTCCGATGTCAATTCCAAGAAGATAGGCCATGATTAATTCGCTTTTGCGGACGGTTTTCGCCCTCATTTTACCAATTTTAACTTCTACTCCGCTGATTTTTGACCGAGACGAGGCAACATAGAAACCCAAAATCCTGTTTAGGAAATTACTTGGGCATGACACCAAAAATCTAATTGTAAAACTGGGACAGAGCAGAAATGCGCCATGAATACTAGAAGGTTCCGGCAGCGTCGAGTGAAACAATTATCGCTGCGGTTAGATGACCTCCGTGCGATAGCGATTGCAGCCTTCAGCATGCATTCTGCTTAAGCGGGACGGAGTTTTGGCTTGGAAATGCCCAGATGTTTGGAATGAAAGCGCAGGGCACTTTGAATGTGCTTGTCCCAGTAAGCCCATTCATGGCCACCGGGATATTCCGCGTATTCGTGAGGCAGGCCAAGTTTTTCTAAATGAGCGTGAAACGCCCGGTTATCGTCGAGTAAAAAGTCCGTTGTGCCACAGTCAATGCGGAGGGCGGGCATTTGGGATTTTTCCAGCTTTTCGGCGAGTGCATAACAATCGTCTGGCCCGCCGGATGGGTGTGGCCCAGTGATGCGGCGAAATTCCGGTTCGTGGTGACGCCAGCCACGTGAAGCGAAACCGAGGGCGCCGGAGTGCGAATTGGCCGAAACGAACAATTCCGGAAATTTGAGTGCCAGTTTCGCCGCGCCGTAACCCCCCATCGAAAGCCCACCGATGCAACGCCCCTCGCGTTCGGCGCGGGTGTGAAATGTGCGGTCAATGAAGGGAATCAGGTCTTTGATAATGGCCGATTCGTAGGCGAAACCTTCTTTGGCATCGCTATAAAAGCCGCGCCCGCCGTCGGGCATCACGATCATCAGTGGCAACGTCTGAATGTAGCGACCGATGGAGGTGCGACGATTCCAAATCGTGTGGTCATCGGAAAGACCGTGCAGCAGGTAAAACACTGGATACGGCCCTTCAAATCCCGCAATTTCGGGAATGATGACGGTGCAGGCGGTTTGTTTCTGAAGAGAGTTCGAGAAGTAATGAAGTTCGCAAATAGCCATTTGGGAGAAATTTTAACCAAGACGTTTGGAGCGGCGGGTAGCGGGTGGTTCGTCATCGGGGCCAAATGGCAAAATTCCATTGGCGGGCGGCGGAGCCAAATCGCCGATTAAGGGCCTATTTTCTAACAGGGCACTCAACAGATTGAACGCTTGACGGCGCAAGAGGGGTTCGCGGCTCGAAAGAGGGTCGTTGGAAAGCAGGCAGTCCAAACAACCGCTTTGACAGCACGCGTCGTGTTCGTCCGAAACCCATAGCGTTTGGCGCGCGGCTTCGAGCCAAACACGGCCCAACGCGGCCAGTTCGCGGGTGTGTCCGGCGCCTCCGGGCACGTTGTCGTGCAAAAAAACGGCGTGGCCCGAGCGCGTAGGCGTGGCAAAGGTGCCCAGTTCTCGCGCGTCGAGTTCGAGCAATTTGGCGCCCGCGATTTTGAGCGCCAGGGCCAGAGTTTCCATCAGCCGCCGGTTGTTGGTGTGCGGCCCCAAAGCGCCGGTGAAATCGAGTTGTAGGGCGTCGGTCGTTTCGCGGGCGGCCAAAGTCTGGCGGCGCAGAACCGGCGCTTCACCCTCGTTCCAACAGCGCCATTTGTCGTTGGGCGCATCCAGACGCGCGTGGTTAGCAAAACCGGATGGCAAGTTGGTGCGCCCCTCGCCAGTCGCTTTGGCTTCGCTGTCGGCGTAGCCACATTTGGTGCAAATGGCAAAGCCAAAGCCTTTTTCGCCGCCATTGGCGATCAAAATCTCGCCGTCTTCTTTGTAACTGGCCTGCAAGTTCAAAATTTCGCCAAAATTGTCCCATTCCAGTCCGCCGCGTTCGCAAAACGTCGTGCTTTGCGGCAAAACGGCGCCAATTCGCTCGGTGTCTTCGGAAACGGGGCGCGGGGCGTCCCAGGCAGCGCTGGTGAAGCCAAAACGTGGTAGCAAAAGCGTGTGAGGTGATTCGCCCGCCGCCTCGCCGCACACTGGGCACAGACCCAAATTCGGCCCAAAAGAATAGAAAAAGTGCCCTTGCCCACACTTGGCGGCTTGGCCGCGCAGACCCATCGCCACGTCCAAATTCGCGCCCGTCCAATGTTTCAATAGGCCGCGCGAAGTCACCAGTTTTCCGCCCGCCAGCAGCTTGGAACCGGGCACATATTCGCGCAAGGCCAGCAACCCCGCGCGTTCCAGGCGAAATTTATCTTCTTCCACGACTTTGGTGCGCCGTTTGGCGTCATCACCTTGCTTTTCGAGCGTCAAGACGCGCAGTTTTTGCAGACCAATGGGAAATCCATAGCGCGGCAAAAATTGGCGGTCGGCAAGCGTTTCAATAACCGTTGTTTCGCCCATCGCTTCCATTTGGTAAAACAGCGCCGCCGCAATTCGATAGGCGCCCTCGGTTTCATCGGGAACCAGAGCGTTCCACGCTGCCAAAAGGTCGTTGTAATCACGTTTCCAATCGCGGATGCGCTCTTCAAATTCCCGTTTCAAAGCGCGCAAAAGGTCGCCCCAAGCAGCAGAGTTTTCGTTCAAGCGCGCTTCGAGCGGCGTTTGGGCGACCAGAGAACGCCCGCGCCCTTCCAAAGCCGTGCCCGAGGCTCCGTTTTCCAAAAAGCGGGCGAACGCGGCGGCCTGACCTTCGCCCATCGCGCCCAAGTTGGGCTTGGGCTGTTTGCTTTTCCAAAAAACCGGGTCGGGAGCGCCGCAAAAGCGGCCCATCGTGCCATAGGCGGTCATCGCGCCAGTTCGTTCGCCCTGGGCGCCGCTGTTTCGATAAAATTCGCCCAAAAGCCACGCCGCGAGGTGGCGCCGTGCTACCCGTTCGCGGTCGAGCAAAACGCGCGGGACGCGCAGTTCTCGGCCCAAATAAGCGTCAAAACGCGCAAAAACCTCGCGGTCGAAGGGCGCGGGGCGCGTGTGGGTGAGCGCGAGAGACGAGCCATCGGCCCGCCGTCCGGCGCGGCCCGCGCGCTGGAAATAGTTGGCGGGGCCGGGTGGCACGTTCGACAAAAACACGGCGTTGAGTCCGCCAATATCAATTCCCAGTTCCAGCGTGGTGGTTGAAGACAACACGTTGCGAGCGCCGATTTTAAACAAATCCTGCAAGCGGCGGTTTTCGGTCGGCGAAAGTTGGGCCGAGTGTTCTTCGGCCCACAACCCGATGGAAAAAACCGGCGACGCCGAAAATTCGCGCCGCAAGCGCGCCAATCGCGGGTGGGCGTCCAAGTCTTGCGGCGTGGCTTCCCGAAGCGAAACCGCGCCGATTTCGGGCGCCGCGCCCGCCACGCTGCGTGCAAACGCCCAACCGGTTGTCGGGCACAAAAAGAGCCGCGCCGGAGCGCGCAAGCCCAACTTATCGAAACGCAGCCGAATCGCCGGAACCGAAAAGGTTTGGCTTCCCACGCGCGCCTCGCGGTTTTGCGCTTCCAGCCAGGGCAAGCCGCACTCTTGAATTTGTTTCCACGCCGCTTCCAAAATGCGCCGATAAAGCGCGGCGCGCAGCGTCGCTTCGCAGCCCAACCGTTCCAAAACGTCGAGGGCAAAACGGCAGCGTCTGTGCCGCTCGGTCGAACCCAAAAACGGCCCCAAACGCAAGCCAAAACTCTGGTCGAGCGAACACCAACGGCCCAAAGGAATGTAGCCGCCCGAAAATTCCTCGTCGTCTGCGGGCGAACCCAAGGTCAAAAAACCTTCCGAACGCACAGTGTCGAGGAGAGCCGCCAAAAAATCGCTCCACACCGCTTCCAATTTCGGCCCCAAATCGCCGCTTAAAGTCCCGGCGACTTCGGGCGGCAATTTTAACTTGTCCAGGCCGGGATAGGTCACTTCGGCCAATCCCAGCGTTTCCAGCGAGGCTTTGTCGCCGCCGCGCGCCACCAACTGCGCGCCCACCAAAAGCGACAAGCGGCCTTTGGTGGCTTTGGTGTTCGACTCCCAGGCGCTTTGCAGCAATCCTTCCGCTTTTTGTGTCGCGGCGGAATCGAAATCCATGATTTCGCAAATCAATTCCGAGGCTTCAAGCCGCGTTGCCCACTCTTCGATGGAGCCGCCGACTTGCGCCGCCAAAAGTTCTTCCTGGCGCTCGCGCAGTTGGCGTTCCAGGCGCACCCGCGAGGCCGTGTTAAGCGTGGACGAGGCCAAACGCTCGTTCAAATCGGCGATTTCGGACTCTATTTCTTCGACGGTGCCGCCCGTGTCCTCGGCCAAAAGCCGCGCCAGGGCTGCCCGCACAACCTGACGCTCGTGTTGGCGCGTCAAACGCGGCCCCAAACGCGCCGCCTCGCCTCGCGAATCGCTAAAAGCCAAAAGCCGCCGCCCCCGCGCCGGAAGCCACTGGCGCGTGGCCGAAGGAAACGGCGGCAGTTCGGCCAGGGCGCTTTCGACCAGAATGGATTGCACCAAAGCGTGCGGCGACAGCAAAAAATCGCGCGAGGAGGCTTCGGAATCGCCGCAACTCGCGCACGGCTCGATTTTTTGAATTCCTACGCCCAAAAACCCTAAAACGCCTTTTTGAGGGTCGAAACGCATTACGGCGCCGTCGTCCAAGCGAAAAAACGCTGGCTTCAAAAACTCGGTTTTTTGGGCGGGCAGGGTTTCCAATTCGCCGCGCGCGTTTTCCAGGGCGCCCAGACACGCATCGCCGCAGTTGGAGCAGCGCACGAGCGACAAAAGCGCGCTTCGGCAGTGCGGGCATTTTTGACCGCCCGCCGCGCTCAAAACGCCCCAACCGGGCGTTTGGGGGCCGGAGCAGGCCGCGTTGAGGCAAACGCCCACGCCCGACGTTCCGCGCGCCAGCAAGTGAATGCGGTGCGGCACCAAAGGATAGGCGCCAATCGAAGGCCGTGCCGCCGCGCCGATTTGGAGCAAAATCGCCGTTGCCTGACAGCACGCTGCCGATTCCTCGCCCCACACGGCGCGCGAAAGTTGGGGCAAAGAAAGTCGTTTTTCCTGGCGAATTTGGGCGTTGAGGCGCTGCAAAAGCGGCGATTTTTCCAAACTCCACAACAATTTGGCGGGCGTGGTCTCATCGGGATTGAGCGCCGAGGGCGCGACCAGAAGCGGCAACAGTTCGCGCCATTTTTGCGCGGCCTCGGCGTCGTCGCACAACATCGCTTCGCCAGTTTGCGGGTTGAGACCAATGGTGGCCGAACGCGGCCAGGGCGCGTTCACAATTTCTTCGGGCGTGGGCGTTTTGGCGGGCGCAAGCGGCGTTGGCGGCTCGTCAGGCGCGGGCGCGCCGCGAATGATTTCGACGAGTTCGCGCTCTTTTCCAAACAAAGTCGCTGCAAAATCGCGCAAATCGTCGGGCGTGCCGCCGATGGTGGCCGAAGTCGCCAAATGCAAAATTTCGCCGGGATTTTTCTCGCAGCGCAGCAAAAGCCGCCGCAGCAAAAGCGTGATTTCCGCCGCGAGCGTTCCGGCGTAAAGGTGGGCTTCGTCCAACACGACCGCGCGCAAATTCGGCCCAAAAAACGGCGCGTCCTGCGGGCGGCACAGCATATATTCGAGCATCGAATAGTTGGTGACTAAGATATCCGGCACGTTTTCGCGCGCGGCCTTGCGGGTGCGGCGGCGCCAGGGCGCGGCGTGCGGCGTGCCTCGCAAATCGGCAAAGCGGTCGTTTTCGGGCGTTTCCGATGTGAAGTGAAAAAACGACCACCTTTCCTGTTCGCACAGCCACTTTTCCAACCGTTCCACCTGGTCATTGACCAGGGCGTTCATCGGATAAAGCAAAATCGCCTTAACTCCGCCGTTGAGCGATTCCGTTCGCTCCACAGAAAGCGTCCACAGGTCATTGAGAAGCGGCAGCAAAAAAGCCTCGGTTTTTCCGGCGCCCGTCGGCGCCGTAACGACGAGGGCCGGTTTTTGCCCATCCACACGTTTTTGGGCGCCGCGAATGACGGCATCGCGCTGGTGCGAATAAAGCGGGCGCGAACTCGGCATCACGCCGCGCACATTCAGGTGTTTAGCGAGGTCGTGATCGAAAAATCCGTCGCGCGCCAGTTTGTCGGTTCCTTCGCCACAGCTCTGGGCGGGCGGGGCGGCCTCGATCCACAAATGCGACAGCAAACCGCCCTTTTCGGGTGTGTTGCTCCACAACCCCTTCAACGCCGCGCCCAGCGTTTGGTCACGCAGCCAGTGGCGGTTGAGGTGGAAGTCCACCAGCCGCGAACGCATCGCTTCTGTTAGGGCAATGGCATCAATTTGGGCAGATTCGGGAAGGCTCATAACCTGATGTTGTTTTCTATGATGTGCCGAAGCAAAGCGGCTCCAACACGGCACCGCATTTCGATTGTAGCCAGAGCTACTTCTAAGTTTTGGGCTTCCTCGTGTGACAGGACATCCCTACAAAAGTGCCGAAGAGCGAGCCGGACGAGAGGGTGACTGTCTTTGAGGATATGTTGGTTTTCAGGCAGAGCATATATCTCTTTGGCAACGCCTTCAAAAAGGCGATTCAAAGCTCCCGACTCATAGGCGGGATGGCTTCGCCAGCACACAGCAAATGTGGCCATGAGAAATGGGTCGGCTTCGGATAAAGTCCTGAGTAAAGCCCTTGAATCGCCCCATTTTTGAACTAATCCCTTGGCGACTTCCGGATCGCCTGGAAACTTCCCCCTAAACACTTTACTCGTTAAATCCTGTGTGGCCGGAGACTTCACGCTTTTCTCCGCTGTCAGTTGCCACTCTTCGGTTTTGAGCCACGCTGCCAGCGTTTCGAGCGGCCATTCTTCGGCCATTTTGAACAAAACAGACGGATTTTCGCGCCAGGGGAGTCGCATCCACCGCGCCAGCGATGCAAACCGTGTTATTCGGTCAGCGTTCCAAAATTGAGGCTTGAGGTCGCTCCAATCATTTGCGAACCACGCACCGATCCATGTGTCCTGATAAGCCAAACCTACTGCTAAAACCGGCGTGTTGTCAGGTTTGAAATCCAAAGGCACCATCCATCGTTGCCCCTGCGTGACAACGGTATTACCCGCTGTTGCGGCCACGCTACCTCCCTTACCCCAGAAAACGATGAGGTGATCATCGCGCGGTTCGACTTCGTGAGGAAAAAAGATATCAACTTGACGGCTTGCGGCTCGTTTTGCCGCGAGGATTATGCCCCCATCACGCACCGAGGAAAACAACTTTAGTCGCGTGTTTACTTCTTGAAACGGCGCTTCTCGGATGGAAATTGGAGCGCCCAACGCTTCGGGAGGCCGCAGCGAATGGGAACGGATGGGCAACGGCTTGAAACGTTTGGCGCCTTCGCACAAAAAGGGTGAACGCCCCCAGTCGCCCCAAAAGCGCCACTCACGTTTTTGGGCGCAATTCCAAATCTGTGTGCCGTCGGCGTTTTGCCAGGGAGAATCTTTCGATTCTCGCCACATCGCTATGTGTAGAGGAAGCGGCACCCGACGCGTGACGCACACTTTTTCGCCGTTTTCGTGAATCAATTCGGCCTCAATGGGCAAACGAGTTGTCACGTTTTGAGGCGTCAGCCCAGGCACCCGATAAACATTTTCTATTTGTTCCAGAATGCGCCCGCCCCAAGTCAATCGCTCTAACTTCACCCCGCGTGGCGCTTGAACACATACGGCAAAATCTTTTCCCAGTCTTATCGGGTGGGTTTGAGCGACAAAAACCTCGAAATCTTTGGCCCACGCTGGGGCTTCTTTGTGAAGGGGTGTCCAAAACGGTTGGCCCTCATCAAGAATCTTGGCTGATTTCCACCAGTGGGCATCAGGCAAAAATAATGTTTGTTTTCCATAGCCCTTCCAAATTTCGGGGCGGGGCAAAATTCCAAACCCTCCTCAACAATGAGTGCATATTCCTGATGCGAGCGCGGCACCTGATTCCAAACATCGCAGCGTTTACCCGAACTGATGTTCCACCAGCCAAACCCATCCGAAGCCTCCCAAAACGTCAATTTTTGCGTGGCGACAGGCGTGTTTTGGGAGAACAATCGTGCTATCAGGCTGGAGGCGCTCACTGGCACTTCCCATGTCGCTTGAAAGGGGGCAAAAATTCGCCCGCCTCGTTCAAGCCGACGAAAATGTCCCAATTTCTGTTGTCCTACATAAAAATCCAAAATGTCTGTATCCGGACTCAACCACGAAGCGTCGTCAGGTGCCCACCAGTTTTGAGCCTGAACGACGAAAAACGCTTCACCAGCGTTGAATCCTAAACGCGGTTCACTAAGAAAACCATCGTTTTGGCTCGTTTGTTGTGCATCCAAACGCTCAATCTCTGTTGCCGAGATTGTTTTGTCTTGGGCGCCAACGCGGGTGTTTTCGACCGACCGCAAATTACGCCGTAAAATCGCAGTGCCGGCGAGGTGTTGAGCCCATTGGGGCAAAATCCAAGGCGAGTTCGCGGCCTGAGTGAGCCATTGACTTTGCGCTATATTGCCATCGCGCAGAGCGTGAAATGCCTCCCACAATTTTTGAAACGACTCGCTGGCAAGGTCTGGGTCGCGAGTGAGTTGTTGCACTGGACGCGGCCATTTATATCCACATAACCACTCAGGCAACCATTTCGCGCCATCAAAACTGAAGCCGTATTGCAGACGGAGGGTGCCAATATATTCTTGTTCCTTTTCGCCTCGAAAGCAGTGGCGAACTCCTAAAAAGTAGGCCGCTTCTCGCAAAGCTCGATAAAATCTCCCGCGTGGAGCGCTACCATCATTCCACAGAATACATTCACAGCGCTTAAAGCGCCCTTTTCCCTCAGCATCAGCGCGAACAGCAGGCCAAATGGAGTCTTCACGCCCTTCACGCCGCACACACTCGGCGCAAAACAAGAGGAGCAACGTCCCGACTGCCTGAAAACTGGAAATTTCGTGGCCGTTGATTTCGGTCACAAAAAGCTGGTGCCCATTCGTCCAACGGTCGGCATCGCGGTAATTCCACTCGCGCGCCCAGGCCAAAAGCCATTCAAAATCGGCTTCATCAGCCCCCAATTCGCACAACGACCAAGGCCGGACAGTGGGAAAAAATTTGAGTTGCGATGCGTGCTGGAGTATTTTCTCCACGGCCAAAATGACCGCGTTGGAATCATCGGATGAAATATCCTGGAATAGCACAAAATCTCCCTGATTGAATAAATTAGGGAGATAATAACATAAAAACTGGCTTGGAACACTATCACCCAAGTTCAACTATTCTTATTTCGTCGCCTTCTGTGATAGTTCCTTCTTGCAAGACACGGGCGTAAAGGCGGCTCCAGCCGGGGTGAGTTTTCTGGAAAATACGCCAGTAATCTTCGTGATCGAACGATTCGGCGATAGTGGGGCAGGGGCGAGTATAGGACGCGATTTCCAAAGTGACTTCGCTGCTTTGGAGGCGGGTTCCCGGCACTAATTTTTCCCAATCCAGGCCTGAAATTGTCAGATTTTCGCCGGTTGAACCGGGTTCGATGGGATGGCCTTCGGACTGCAATTTTTGGATGCGTTCGAGCGAAAAGAGGCACACTGCGCGTTCTGGCCCGCCGTGGTAGCGGCGATTGCGCTGTTTGTCACCTTCGACGCCATTTTGAGTGATGCGGGCGGCTGAAACGCGGATTTTGGGCACTCCTCCGCTCGGATTGACATTAATTTGCGCGATGTTCCCGGTCACGGCATTCTCCAAAAACACACCGAGCCGTCTTGCGCGCCCGAAGCGAGTTTTTTCCCGTCGGCGGTGAAGTCAAGGCCGCGAATTTGGCCGTTGTGAGCGTTGTAGGCCGCTAAAGGGGTGCCGGTTTGGGCGTTCCAGAAGCGCAAAACGGTGTCATAACCGCCAGAGGCCAGAATTGGCCCTTTGCCAAAGGCTAGAGCCGAAACGGTCAACCGATGCCCTCGCAGGGTTTGAACGCCGCGATTGGCGTTGAAATCCCAAACTCGCACAACCGGCCCGCTCGAACCGGCCAATAACTGGCCATTATCTGACCAGGCCACAGCGTTCACGGCGAAAGAGTCGCCAGTGAAGCGTCGCACTAAGCGAAGCGAAGGCAGTTGATAGACCCGTGTCTCGGTTCCAACTCCCGCCGCGAGAAAACGATTGTCTGGAGAAAAAGCGACCGGCCCGGTCGCCGCCTGTTCGTTCGTGACGCGGGCGGTTTCGAGTTGAGATTTAGCGTCCAGCACGCGCAACGAGGAATCACCCAGAGCGACGGCAACGAATTGCCCGTTCTGCGACCACGCCACTCCATTCACTGTCGTCCCGCGAAACTCCCATTCCGCTGTTTTGCGCCCGTTTCCCGTCTCATAAACGCGCACTTTGCCACCGCCTGACCCAACCGCAATTGTATCGCGAAATGCTGCAATACCGCTAAGCGCATATCCATCGCCTCGCTCTAGTTGCGCCAAACGGCCTGATGGGAGTTCCCACGCACGCCATGCCCCATCGGCACCGGCGCCATTCAAAAACGCGCCTTCGGACGAATAGGCCAACCCCGCAATACCCGCTGTTGAAGTGAGCCGGCCTTCCAACTTCACGTCCAGAGCCGTTCCGCCGCAACCCAATTCGCGAATTCCCCGACGCGCCCGGTCGCCGTCCTCGCCATTAGGCGACAACTTCACCACTCGCGCCCACGCCGCGCACGCATCGTCACGCCGACCTTGCTTTTGATAAGCCGCGCCGAGCCACGTATAGGCACGCGGATAATTTGGGTCAATCTGCGCCGCCTGTCGCGCGAGAGTGATGGTTTGCGCCAAATTGCCCGCCGAAAACGCCGCCGCCGCGCGCTTGACAATCGCAATCGCACGCTCGCGTGCCGGTTGGGCGAGAGCGATGGTGGCGAGAAATAAGGATAGGACGATAAGGCGTTTCATATCACTCGTAAATTTTGCCGCTGTAAAGAAATTCTGCGAAGGCGGCCCAACATGCCTCTTCCGGCAGACGGTCTTCTTTTGCTTCAACGCAGGCAACAGCAGCCTCTAAAAACATATCAATCGAGTCATTGTGCCAGCTAAAAGCTCCGTGACCTCTGAGATTTTCCGACGCTAACTTTTCTCTTTGAGTGGTTTTTCTCGGTCCAGAGCAAGCGCGCGGACGAATTCGAGAAAAGATTCACGATCACGAACATTATCTAAGGCCGCATACATCTGCTTTTCGGCGTCTTTTCGCTCCTGTTCGGCTTCGATTTCGCTGATTTCCATTTCTATCGCGCCCGCACGTCACGATTTGGCCATTCTAAACCGGTAATTCGATTATACGCTTCCACATATTTCGCGCGCGTTTTTTCGACAATTTCGGGCGGCAGCGGCGGCGCGGGCGGCGTTTTGTCCCAATCGAGCGTTTCGAGGTAGTCGCGGACGAATTGCTTGTCGAACGAGGCTTGTGGGCGCCCCGGTTCATACTGTTCGGCATCCCAGAAACGCGAGGAATCGGGAGTGCCCATTTCATCCACGAGGATTAAATCGCCGTCGCAAACGCCGAATTCAAACTTGGTGTCGGCGAAAATCAGGCCTTTTTCGAGAGCCAACTTCGCCGCGAAATCGTAAAGCGCGATGGAAGCCTCGCGGACGGCTTCGGCTTGCTTCTGGCCCAAAATCTCGACGGTTTCTTGCCACGAAACCGGTTCGTCGTGCCCCGCTTCGGCCTTGGTAGTTGGGGTGAAAATCGGTTCGGGCAAGCGGTCGCTTTCGCGAAGACCAGAAGGCAATTTGACGCCACAGATTTCACCGGATTGTTGGTAGCTTTTCCAACCCGAACCGCTTAAATAACCGCGCACCACGCATTCGACGGGCAAAACCTGCGCTTTACGGACGAGTTGCGCGCGTCCATCCCAGTCGGGAACTTCGTTCCACGGCGCGGGGAAATCTTTCGCACAGTGCAAAAGCAGGTGATTATCAATGATGTGACCCGTTCGCGCGAACCAGAAGACCGAAAGCGTGCTGAGAATCTGGCCTTTTTCGGGAATCGGCGTCGGCAGGATGCAATCGAAGGCCGAAATGCGGTCAGAAGCGACTAAGATGAGGTTTTCGCCCGCGTCGTAAATTTCGCGGACTTTCCCGGATTTAAGAGGTCGTGGAGTCATCGCTTTGCGAGTAGGAAATCGTGTGGTTGAGCGTCGGTTCAGCGGGAATTTCGCCTGCAACGAGCGTTTCAATTTTACCCTGCGGTGGCATTGGCGCGGTGTTGGCGCTGGCGGGCGCATAGGAAAACGCCGCATTGCCATTGGTATCGCGCCACAGGTGCCCTGCAGGGCGCGCGGGACGCAATTGGCCGCGCAAATTGGCGTCGTTATCGAAAAATTCGATCCATAAGCATTCTCCGCCGCGCACGATGGCTCCGGCAGAGTCCAATTTTTCTACGAAGCGCCCGTTTTCGTCCACGCGCCACAATTCTTCGAGAAACAATTCCGGTTCACGTGGATACGAAGTCGCGGACGAATTCGGGCCAAAATAGCCGCCGATTTGAGAGCCATTTTTGAAATGGCAGAGCACCCAGCACGATTGATGGCGCGCGAAAAAGAAGTCCCAGGCCGTGGGAAATGCCCGCGCCGTAGCGCGGGATTGAGGCTGAAAACTCCGCATTTTGGAAAATGTCAGCGCCACGAGCACCGGGCAGATGAAAAAGACCCAAAGCGCGAAAAGACCGTTTAAAATCGGCGAGTAGAACGCGATGTCGTAGAAGCGCGCCAGGAAAAAGAGCGGCGTGTTGAGGCCCCAGTTGAGAAGGCTCCACAGGAAAATATCGGTGAAACGTTCGCCAGCCATTTTGGGTTCGGGGCCGCGCAGCACGTCCGACGCCTTCAATATGACGGAGCCGGGGATGAGAAACATTAAAACGGTGGTCAACAAGCCTGACCAGGAAAAAGGGACTAAATCAAACATGAAAAGTTATCGAGGTTCCAAGGGAATGAAGTTCGCCGGTTTTTGAGGTTTCGCGGCACTTTTGGCGATGGTTTGCACTAAATCCATGCCATTCTCCCACTCACGCGAGCCGATTTCTAAATTTCCGTTTGGCCATTCGAGGTGCAACCGCCCGCCGCGCATTTCCACACGCGAAAATTGAAGCCATTCAACGAGTTCTTGCGCTTCGCCGCGCCGGATTTTTAAGCCTTCGGGCGTCGGTTCCAGCTTCAAGTGTTTCGCGCGCTCGGCTTTTTTTTCTAAATCGAACGCCGCGCGGCCCAAGCGCCACAGAATCGCCGCACCCGCGCCCATCATCAGCCCGCGAAACCCGCCGTCAGGATTTTTCCACGCTAAAACCGCGACCAAAACCAGAGCTAAAACGGAGCCGAAGAAAAAAACGGCAAACGCGCGAGTTTCCTGCGGCGCGGGGGGAAATGGGCGGAAAATCATGGAATGGCGGGATAGCGGATGATGGGATAGTGGATTCAATCATCCCATTATCCACCCTCCCACCACTCCGAATTAAAACCCGATTGCTTTCAGAACGGCTTTATTTTCGGCGGGAACAACAATCGGTTCGCCGCCGATTTGAATCGCCGTATTGGGGTCTTTGAGGCCGTGGCCGGTAACAATCGAAACCACAACAGGTTTGCGGCCCAACTCTTCGCGCGCTTTGGCAAAATAACCCTGCGCGGCGAGTTTTTTGATGCCCGCGAGTGGCGCGGCGCACGCCGGTTCGCCAAAAACGCCCGCCAAAGCTGCCGTTTGCTTTTGGGCGGACAAAATTTCGGCGTCGGTCACGGAATCAATCAAACCGCTGCTCTGGTCGCGTGCCAATAAGGCTTCGTCGCCGCGCGCCGGATGGCCGATGCGAATCGCTGTGGCGATAGTTTCGGGTTTGTCCACGCCATGACCTAAAACCAGTGGCGCCGCACCCGCTGCTTGAAAACCACACATTTTGGGCAGATTTTCGATGAATCCGGCTTTGAAATACTCGTTGTAGCCTTTCCAGTAAGCGGTGATGTTGCCCGCGTTGCCGACCGGGATGAAATGGAAGTCGGGCGCTTTGCCGAGCATTTCGCAAATCTCAAACGCGCCGGTTTTTTGGCCTTCCAAACGGAACGGATTGAGCGAGTTCAGCATGGCGATGGGATAATTTGCCGTCAAATCGCGCACGATATCAAGCGCTTCGTCGAAGTTGCCTTCGACGGCCAAAACCGTCGCGCCCTGCACCAATGCCTGCGCCAATTTGCCCAGTGCGATGGCATTGCGTGGCAGCAAAACCACGCAGCGAATCCCGGCGACGGCGCAATAGGCAGCAGCCGAAGCCGAAGTGTTGCCCGTTGAAGCACAAATGGCGACTTTGGCACCGTCTTCGGCGGCTTTGGAAACCGCAAGCGTCATACCGCGATCTTTGAAGCTTCCGGTGGGGTTGGCGCCCTCGAATTTGAGAAAAAGCTCAATGTCGGGCGCGATTTGGGCTGCCAGACGCGGCGCCGGAATCAGGGGCGTATTGCCTTCCTGAAGCGTAATGCCGGGCGTTTCGGCGGAAACGGGCAGGTGAGCGCGAAACTCTTCGATAAGACCGCGCCACATTTGAGGGCGCGCGGGTGCTGAAAGCATAGCGGCTTAGGTTTACCTCTTTTCGCTGAATCGCGGGCGTCTTAAGGCGCATTTTATGGCGGCGATTTTGCAGAACGGCCCTGTCGATTTCGTCGGATAAGTCCCTTTGGAGAATCACCATGACCACTGCATCCCGTCGTATCCTGCCACTTCTGGGCGCCTTTGGCGTCCTTTCCAGCGCGGGCGCCGCCCACGCTCAAACCGCACCGACCGCGCCCCTCGGGTCCGCCGGTTCCACAACCAACCGCTTGACTGCGCCTCTACCGGGACAAGTCGGCTCGACCCTGAACCAGACTGGTCCTCTCGTTGGTCAAGTGGGTCAAACCGCCAATAACCTCGTCGGCGGCTTACAGCCCACACTCCAACCGGTCACATCCGGCGTTGGGAACGCACTGGACAACCTGACGCAGCCCAACACCGTGAATTCGCTGCTCGAATTTCTTTCCAGCGTCATTCCTAACCACATTGAAGCGCACGTCAATTTGGACGCCTTGCGCGTGGACAAACTCACAGTGGATGTGCGCGGCGTGGACTTGCGGAATCTGCGCGTGGATTTGTTGGTTGCTAATTCGCGCGGCGCCGGAGCAAAACCAGCTATGACCACTGGAACGGGCACCTCGAATGGGACGGGCACCGATACGGGCACGACGAGTGGAAATACCAGTCCCTACGCGACCCAGGCCACGCCAACTCAACCGACCCGTTAAAACTCAACTCCAGAAGTGCGCCAGTGAGAGAGCGGGGCTGAATTCCTCGAAAAATCGTCTCACTGGCGCGCGGCGCGACCAATTTGTCGCTATGTTACGCGTTTTTTGTTCCCTTTGTGCGGCTGCGCTGTTGTTGGGCGGCAGAATGGCGCGAGCCGATTGCTGGCCGCCGCTCAACGCTATTGAGAAGCGCCAGGAAAATCCGGTGCAAGTCGGTTCTCACACGTTTACCACCGGTTTTTACTCGTATTGGGTAGAGCGTTATTACGTAGACCGCCTTCATTGCGAAGAGTCCATCAATCGCGGCCCGTGGCAGTGGGATGCGGAAATTGGATTGGGCGGCGAGAGTGGCGTCGGCCCGCGCGTGACTTCTTCCTCGCCTTCCAGTCATTCAAACACCTCACAAGTGGACAATGTGCCCGTTGCGTTGCCGAATTTAAAGCCGCTGGCCCAACTTCCTTCTCAGTTGCCTTCCATGCCGTCTTTGCCACCCTTGCCATGAAACGGCACGTTGCGCTGCGATTTCTTGCTGTGCTGCTCAGCATTTGTGTGTTGTGCAGCGCCTTTCCCCCGCCTGTTCGCGCTCAATCTACGGCCACTGCCGGAACGGTTTCGCCTGAAATGGTGAAACAAGTGCTGGCGATTCTCGAAGAGGCAGTTATTACACGCCTTGACGCCAAAGTGTCGCTGGATGGTCTGGACGTTTCTTCCGGCCATGTTCGCTTGAAGGGTGTGAGTTTGAAAAACGTGGATATTGGCGTTCGATTGAGCGCTCGTGGCGCCCGAAAACTCGCCGATTTGGGCGCTCAAAACGGCTGGGACGGTGAAATTTCGCCAATTTTGGAAATTTTGCGCCTGGGATTGTTTAAAAAAGTCGAAGTCGGCCTTCAACTGCGCGAATTGCGAATTACTGACCTGGAACTCAATGCCGACAAGCTCTTGATCGAGGAAGTTTTCGCTCAAGTCGGCGCTCGTCCGCCCGACCCAAAAACCGGCAAACCGCCCGTCGAAACGCTGGAAAGCATCACCAATGTTCTCCGTCGCACCGCACTGAGCCGCATCAAGGTTCAGGCCGGTTTGGAACATCTCGCCGCCCGCCGCGTGAAATTGCGGATTCAAGGCACGTCGTTGGAAGGGTTGCACATAGGGCTTTCGCTGCAACGCTTTGGAAGTTCCTCGTCTGATGCGCTGACTGCCAAACCATGAAGGAACATTCAATGCTTTACCGGCTATCGTAAATGTGGTCGCGCTTCCCGACCTGGATAACTTCGACTACCAAGATGTTGTCCTGAATATCATAAATGATGCGATAATCTCCCACCCGAATACGATAATCCCGGCTCCCCTTAAGTTTCTTGCAACCCGATGGGCGCGGGTTGACTTCCAACTTATCAATTGCGTCGAAAATTCGGTGTTGTAAATCATCCGGCAAGGCCATCAACTCGCGCCACGCTCGCAAATCGAAGATGACGCGATAGAGAGGGAGAGGACTTGTCATCGGCCCAAGTGACGGCGCAGGTCATCCAAAGTGTAAGTAGGGCCCGGTTCGGGGTTGTTGCGTCGCCATTCCGCCTCGCGGGCGTCTTCCTCGTCCTCTAATTCCTCGCGCTCGTCGTCGCTCAAAGCCAGCCAGTTTAAAGCGCGAGAAATCCATTCTTCTTTGCTCAAACCGCGCTCCTGAGCCTTGCGCTCCAAGCGCGCTTCCAATTCCGGGGTGAGTTCTAAAGTCATTAGCCTTGCTCCACGCAAAAGTTTACTCTCCCTCAACTCTTAAAACGCTCGATACCTCGCGCACGACATCCAGCCGGTTGAACTCGTTCAGGCTGCGCGCCATTGCGCGGGCGGTGGTGCGGTGCGTCATCCAAAAAATTTCGGCTTGGTCGCCTTCGCTCTTCTTTTGGACGATGGATTCGAGCGAAACGCCTTTTTGACCGAAAATTCCGGCGATTTGGGCCAGAACACCTGGTCTGTCCAAAACCTGCATTCGCACACAAAAACGGGTTTCGACTTCGGCGAAGTCGCGCATCATCACGGCTTGAGTCGGTGCGTGTTCAACGTTTCGAACCCCCCGGCAAATGTTTTTGGCTGCTTCAATAATGTCACCGGCGACGGCACTACCGGTTGGCTCCATGCCGGCGCCACGTCCGTAAAACATCACGTCGCCCACGGCGTCGCCGCGCACAAAAACGGCGTTAAAGGCATCGTTAACGCTCGCTAAGGGGTGAGTCTGCGGTAAAAGGGCGGGATGGACGCGCAGTTCCAATTCGCCATCTTCGTGGCGCTTTGCCAACGCCACTAATTTGATGATGTAGCCTAATTCCGCCGCATATTCGATGTCGCGTGCGGCGATATGCGTGATGCCCTCACGGTAAATGTCGCGGAGTTCGACCGGCGTGTCGAAGGCGATTCCAGCGACAATCGCCAGTTTGTAAAGCGTGTCCCATCCGTCTACGTCGCTCGACGGGTCGGTTTCGGCGTAGCCCAAATCCTGCGCCTCTTTCAACACGACGGCGTAATCGGCGGCCTCGCGCGTCATTTTAGTGAGGATGAAGTTGGTGGTGCCGTTGAGAATGCCCATCAATTCCTCGACCTGATTGCCGACCAGACTTTCGCGTAAGGGTTTGATGAGTGGAATCCCACCGCCGACCGAGCCTTCAAAGAGGAAATCGACGCCCGCTGCATCGGCGGCGGCGCGAATTTCGGGGCCGTGTTTGGCAATGAGTTCCTTGTTGGCCGTAACGACCGATTTTTTCTGGGCAAAGGCGCGCAAAACGTAATCACGCGCGGGTTCAACGCCGCCAATGAGTTCGGCAACGATGTGGATTTCGGGGTCAGTTAAAACGGCCTCAACATCGCTGGAAATCAATTCCGGCGCGACTTCGATCGGCCTCACTTTGGCGGGTGTGCGCGTGGCGATGCGCTTGACCTGCACACGACAACCGGCGCGTTTCTCAATTAATGCGGCGTTGCGGCGCAAAACCTCATAGGTGCCGCAACCAACCGTTCCCAACCCCAAAATTCCAACGTTAATCGTTTTCATGCTTTTCAATTTCCCCTTCTATTTTCCAAAAAATCGGCCATACGATAAAAAACCGCGCCCCAATGAGCACGGTTTCGAGCCAAATTCCGCGTTTTCGGGCTTTTATGGCGAAGAACGTTGGCTCATTTGCAAGGCGGGTGTGGAGTCGGGAATAGAACTCACCGCGTAAAGAGCGACAGCGAGGGGGTCGCCAAGCGAAACGAGTTCTGGTTGAACGTCCTTGGTTTTCTTCGCTATTTCTTGTGCCATTGTGTTGTGGCACGAAACGCATTGTGGCCCGCTTGCCGGGACGGGACGCGCGATGACGTGCCATTCTCCGATTTGTGCCTGCGCACCTTCGTCAGGCTTGGTTTTATCGAATACTTCTTGGGCCAACGGCAACAAATCTTTTTGCGAAGGCGCGCTTTTTGCGATGAGTTCGGCCTCATGCGCGGCCTGGTCCAAAGTTTGGTGCTTGGCCTTAAGAGCAGCTTCGTCAATGAATCCACCAGCGAAGGGCGAAGTCAAAACCAAGGGGCCTTGAATTCGCGGCGTTTTAGGGCCGCGTGCGGCGGAATATGCGTGTCCAATCAGGGAAAACACAACGCGCTGGTTCTTCTTCGCCAGCGCCGAAACTGCCGCGATTTCTGGTTTTGAAATCGGTGAAAACCGTCCGTGAATAGGCTGAGGAAGCGCAATGCGACTGTAACCGAAGTTTCCGTCGCGAGGCACGACGGCGAAACGCGCCTGAACCACTCGGTCAAGTTCGGCCAATTCTGCCGACGGGAAGCGTGGCATCGCCGTAGGTGCTGGCGTCGGTTCTATTACTGCCGAACTCTGCGCCGAAGGCGACACAAACAGCGCGACCGCGCTGCCTCCAACTGTCACGCCGGCCAGAGCAAAAACAAATGAGCGTGTCATCATTGTCCTCCTACCGCGAGTTTATCACCGGGGTTTTAGAGGGTGATTTGGCACTCACGCGCGCAACAAAATCAAAGGCGCGCCAGTTTCGACGAGGGCCGCGTTTTCAGCCGGAATTTCGGCCACAAACCCGGCGGCTTCGGCGACGATTTCATTGAACACCTTCATCGCTTCGACGATAGCGATGGTCTGGCCGATTTCCACACGGTCGCCAATTTCCACGAAATTGGGGTCGTTTGGCGAAGGCGCGCGGTAAAATACGCCAACCATGGGCGAAACAATCGGCGTCAACTTTTCGCTGCTTTGGGGCGCAGTGGGGACACCAGTGAGCGCTGGAGCGGGTGAATGCGCCGCTGCGCCGGGTGGGGCTGTTGCAGCCACTGGCGCGGCCACAACAGTGGTTTGAACGCCTTTCAGCGAAATTTGCACGCCATCGCTCTCGATTTCGACTTCGCTCAAGCCCTCATCGCGCACAATCGCGGCCAAATCGCGCAAATAGGCGATTTTTTCGTTCCAGTCGCGTGGTTTTTCGGTGTTTTCGGCCATAAATTTCGGGGCGCTCCCGGCACAAAAAAGGTATCATAGGCCGCTTCAATCGGCAACCGGAAGGCGCTTTCAAATTGAACATAGTGCCCCTTGTATCGTCGCAGGGAAGAGAGTAGGCTAAGATTAGATTTAGTCATGTCTAAAAATAAATCATTTCTTGGCCTAAATTTCGCTCTGCTGAGTTTTGCAATGTTGGGCCACGCACAGGAAACACTGATTACCGACCGTCCGGACTTCACGGAAAGCGCGCAGACGATTGCGCCCGGTCGCGTCCAAGTTGAATCCGGCTTTACCGTGACGCGGACTGGAAACGCCCACGAAGCGGGTTTTGGCGAAGTTTTGGTGCGCGTTCCCGCCGGAAAAAAGGCCGAAATTCGCGTCGGTGTGCCTTCTTATTTGGTGGTGCGTGACGGCGGACGAGCGACAGGCTTCGATGACGCCTTTTTGGGCGCGAAATTTCGCCTGACTCATCCCGAAAAACGCACTGCCATCGCGATTTTGGCTGGCGCGAGCTTGCCGACCGGCTCACGACGCGTCGCCGAACATAAGGTCGGTCCTGAAGCGGTTCTGGCAGTGGAGTTTCCGTCGCGTGGGCGCTGGGAATTAGCTACCAATGTTGGCTATGGACGACCGACGAATAGCGGACAGCGTTTTTCGCAGGTTTTTGGCAGTCTCACGACGGGAACCGATTTGTCTTCGCGCCTGGGGCTGTTTTTGGAAGGGTATGCCTTCAATCGCGATGCTCCCGGTGGCTCCACCAAGAAATATCTAGACGCCGGATTGACTTACCTTTGCAACAACGACTTACAATTCGATGCCCTCGCCGGGATCGGTGTTAACAACCACGAAGGCGGGCCGGACTATTTTTATGGCGCGGGTGTCGCGCGCCGCTTTTAAAACGAAAAACGAGGAGACAATACCAATGGCAACACGAAACGCAACTTTTAATTCTCAGACGCTCCCTTCACTTCCCGAAGTGTATCGGTCACTCCCAATTCAACCAGGCATGAGCCGGTGGAAAAAATTCCTCGCTTTTGCGGGGCCGGGTTTTTTGGTTTCGGTTGGTTACATGGACCCTGGCAACTGGGCCACTGACCTCGCGGGTGGCTCACAATTTGGCTACGCGCTGGTTTGGGTGATTCTCGCCTCGAATTTGATGGCGATTTTTCTCCAAATCCTCTGCGCTCGACTGGGCATCGTCACGGGCCGCGATTTGGCTCAAAGCTGCCGGGATTACTACAAAAAACCCGCCGCAATTGCCCTATGGCTGCTTTGCGAAGTGGCGATTATCGCCTGCGATTTGGCCGAGGTGATAGGCAGCGCGGTCGCTTTGAATCTGCTGTTTAATATCCCCCTCATCTGGGGCGTGATAATAACCGGCTTAGATGTGTTATTGTTGCTGGGCGCGATGCACTTTGGTTTTCGTAAGCTCGAAGCGATTGTTATCACGCTCGTAGCGACTATCGCGGTGTGTTTTGCCGTGCAGATTTTCTTCGCGCGGCCCGAATTAGGTGCTCTTGCACAAGGGTTTGTGCCGACGGTTCCAAATCAGGAGGCCTTCTATATCGCTCTGGGCATTTTGGGCGCTACGGTGATGCCCCACAACCTTTATTTGCATACCGCTCTGGTTCAAACGCGCGCCAGCGACCGCAGTGAGGCCGGGAAACGGCAGGCCATTAAATACAACACTCTGGACACAGTGATTGCTCTGGGGGCGGCGTTTTTCGTCAACGCGGCGATTCTGGTGGTGGCCGGAGCCGTCTTTCACGGCAAATTCGGCAAGGTCGAAGAACTTCAGGACGCCTATAAATTGCTTGGCCCGGCGGTTTCTGCGCCGATTGCTTCGACGGCGTTTGCTTTGGCCTTGCTCGCGTCGGGACAAAGCTCGACTATCACGGGCACTCTGGCGGGACAAATCGTGATGGAAGGCTTTCTGAACATCCGCATTCAGCCGTGGCTACGTCGCCTGATTACGCGCGGTTTGGCGATTATTCCCGCGATTCTCTTGATTTCAGCTTCGGGCGGCAAAAATACGGTCGGGCTGCTGCTGTTGTCTCAGGTCGTGCTTTCGATGCAGCTTTCGTTTGCGATTTTCCCGTTGTTGATGTTCACCAGCGACCGCAAACGCATGGGCGAATTCGCCAATCCGTTGTGGGTGAAAATCTTGGGTTACGCAATTTGCACGACGATTGCGCTCTTGAATGTCTCGTTGCTGTGGGACAAGTTGGGCGCCTTCTGGGTTGGCGTCATCGCGGCGGTGATGGCATTGTTCTCGTTGTGGGTGATGTTCGTTTACAAGGAAGACCCAAAACCCGAACCGCAACTCGCAGCGGAGAGTGCATGAAAACCAAAAGCGATTTGGGCCGCGCGCCGTTGTCGGAAGCGGTCGAAGATTATCTCAAAACGATTTACGCCTTGCGTTTTGAGGGCGCCAAAGTGGTGACAACCCAACTTCTGGCTGACCGCATGAACGTCGCGGCGCCCTCAGCCACGGCGATGGTTAAAAAAATCGCTGGAATGGGTCTGGCGACGCACGCGCCCTATCGCGGCGTCGAATTGACGTCTCCCGGCGAAAAAATCGCGCTCGAAATCATTCGCCACCATCGGATTCTGGAAACCTATCTCGCGCAGGTTTTGGGTTTGGATTGGGACAAAGTCCACGCCGAAGCCGACCGTTTGGAACACGTTCTCAGCGAGGAAGTCGAGGCGAAAATGGCCGAAGCGCTGGGCCATCCGCTCCGCGACCCACACGGTTCACCGATTCCTTCGATTTCCGGCGAAATTGCCCGCGACGACGAGACGCCGTTGTCGCAAGCCGTGGCGGGCCAATTTCTCAAAATTTGCCGGGTTGATGACGAAAATGCCGATGTTTTGCGCCATCTGAGTGATTTTGGTCTCCGTCCCGACGCCCACATTGAGGTCGTGCGCGCCGAAGCCGCCGAGGGCGTTTTCGTGCTGCGCGTGGATGGCAAAGATTGCACGCTCGGCGCCGCGCCAGCCAGCCGTGTTTTCGTCGGGCCGCGTGCTTAATCGGCGCTGCGCTTTCGTTAAGAAGTGAGTCCATGAAAATTCATGTCTGGTTATCTGTGGCGACGTTTGGAGCCGCAGTTGCGTTTTTGCTTCATCGCACGAACAAGCTGCTCAATCACGTCGAAGCCCAGAGCAAGGCGATTGAGGAACTCCGCGTTCAAATGGAAGAAACGCGCTCGCTCTGTTTCGATTTGGCGCTGGAACTCGAAAACATTCGTGCGCGCGACGCCGACTTGGCCGAAGCTGAAGGCTACGATGAACGCCGCAAATTAGGCTGGTGGCATGAGCGGCTCAAGGATTTGGAACATCCCAATTAGAGATTCAACACCAAGAACACAAAGGTCACGCAAAGAATCACAACGGGCATAAAAAACTTTGTAATTCTACTTGTGTGACCTTTGTGTTTATCCGGCGCGCTCGTGTTCCAATAACCGTTTTTTACGCTCCAAACCCCATCGGAAGCCCGTTAATTCGCCATTTTTCCCGACAACGCGATGACAAGGCGTAACCAACGCCACCGGATTCGACGCGCAAGCCCGCGCGACAGCGCGCACGGCGTTTTTATCGCCTAATTGAGCCGCTAATTCGCCGTAAGAAACGGTTTTTCCGCGTGCGATTTGCCGCAGTTCTCGCCAGACGCGCGCTTGAAACGCTGTGGCACGAATATCGAGCGGCAGTTGTGGCAACGGTTCGTGGCCTTCGAGCGCCGCTAAAATCACTTCCAATTCGCTTTTTAAGGCGGAATTATCAGCTTGGATTTCAGCGGCGAAAAATTCGCGGCGCAAATCGGCCTCTAGCTCTTCGGGCGAATCACCCAAAGCTACGCTGCACACGCCAATTTCGGTTTTGGCGACCAAAATCCAGCCCAAAAAGCACGGCGCGACAGCGAATCGGATTTTTGCACCTTTTCCGCCTTTGCCATAAGTCGCGGGCGTCATGCCCAAACCGTCTTTTGCGAATTCATAAACGCCGCGCGCCGAGCCAAAATCGGCGTTGTTTTGGGCTTCCACCACACTTTTCCCGTCGCGCAAGCCGTTTTTGAGAGTTTCCAATTGCCTTGTCGCACCAAATTCGCGCGGTGAAACACCCGTCGCGCGCTGAAAGCTCTTTTGCAAATGTTCCGGCGCGTGACCGACTTCGCGCCCCAATTTCTCCAACGTGATTTTCGGAGCTGTTTCCAACTTTCGCGCGGCCTTTTCAATCGGTGACGGCGCAAAATTTTCCGGCTGGCAGCGCTTACAGGCGCGAAATCCCGCTTCCCGCGCAGAGTCATTGGTCGTAAAAAACGTCACACGGTCTCGTCGAGGGCGTTTCGAAGGGCACGATGGACGGCAAAACACGCCCGTTGAATTCACGGCATAAACGAACTTACCATCGAATTTCGCAGCGCGATTTTGAATGGCCTCCCACATTTCTTCGGATGTCATGGAAAGCAATTTAGCGTGTTTTTGCCCCCAGAACTTTCCGTTTTCGGCGGTCAAACTGAAAGAGGTGGCAACGACTCCCTTTAATATTTGCCGCCGTTGTGTTCGGCATAGCCTAAAATCCCTAAAATGCACTCCGGCGAGGGCAAGCCGCGTGGCGCCGAAGCAAGCCAAAATGCGGAAATCTTGCCTTCGACATCAATGACGTAACACCCTGGAGCAATGTAGTTTTTGTAATCCTCGCGGCGCAGGTCATTGTGATTGACGCCATAAACGCCAAACTTCTCGCCGATTTCGCCTGATTGGTCAATGAGCACCGGAATTCTCATGCGCAGGGCGCGTGAAAAATCTTTGTGTTCCTCGCGCCCGCCGTTCACTATAAAGACGAACTCGCAGTTCATCTTGCGGAACAGGTGCGCGAAGGAGTTAAAGTGGGCAAATTCCCCGCGCGTCGTTGGGCAATACTCGCCGCGTGCGAAATAGAGGCACACTAAACGCCCCTTGTTGTCGCTCAGGCGCCAGTCGTGACCATTGGCGTCTGAAAGTGTAAAATCTGGCGCGTCGTCGCCGTTGTTAAGGTTGAACATGGAGATTCGGTGGAGAGTAGAAAGGGAGAAACATTCACCTTTTACCCTCCATCGCCAAAAGTATGCCGATTCTTTCTTCTGTGGCTCTTAAAGAGTGGGCCATCACTTGCGAAGCTCTGGCGCAGGGTCGTCAAATTTTACTGCTCCGCAAAGGCGGACTGTTGGATGAAGACGGTGTTTTTGCACTTGAGCACCGCCGCTTTTTTTTGTTTCCGACCTGGCTTCATCAGGATGAGGTGTTGGTAAAGCCCCAGCACCGCGATTTGTTCGTTCAAACCGAAAAATTGCCAGGCGAAGGGCTTAAAACGACGTTTTTTCGTCATTTTGCCGAAGTCGAAGCTGTCTGGCACTTTTCTGAGGCCGAACAGCCCAAATTGGAGGCTGCGCCGCACATTTGGAGCCAGAATTATCTCGATTTACGTTTTGCTGGCTACAAGCCGGATGCGCCAGTTTTGGCGGCTGCTGTGCGCGTCTGGGAATTGGAAACACCGATTCGCTACGATTTGCGTCCTGAAGACGGCGGTTGCCGCTCGTGGATCGATTTGCGCTCGGCGCTCAAAATTAAAGCAAGGCCCGTTTTGGACGGTGCAGAATTTGGGCACCGGGTCGAAGAATTAAAGGCGATTTTTCGTTAAACTGCCGCCGCCCAAAGGAAATCATTATGCCCGACGAACGCGAAGACCAAGAACCCAAAATTAAAATCGTTGACCGCCGCATGCTCTCTCAAGAAGAGCGTGCTGGCACAGCCAACCTTCCCGATCCCACTCCCGAACCTGCGGATCAGCGCCCGAAATTAGAAATGGTTGGCGGTAATGCGTCTAGCCTTCCCAATCCTCCCGGCGAAGCCGTCAGCGCCCCGATTTCGCATGATGCAGGTGACGCCACTGAAACCGTTCCGACTGACGAACTTGACGATGAGGCCTACGATTTGGACGACGAAGACCCGCTTTCGGAAGAAGAAGCTGCTCAAATGCGCGAACAGGTCGAACAGGAACAGTTCGCGGCTCTGGAACAGCAAGTCGGACGCCCCTTGACCGAGCAGGAAAAGACCGCCGTGCGTGCCGAAATGGATAAGCAAGTCCAATCCATGTCTAAGCTCGAAGTCGCGCCGGTTTTGATCCAAATGCTGCCCGAACTGTCCGCGCGTGCGGCGGTGCATCTCGGTTTAATGCCGAACCCCTACACGCGGCTCATTGCTCGCAACGACACCGAAGCGCGTTTGGCAATTGACGCCTTCGGCGCTCTTTTTGAACTGGTCAAAACCAAAGTTGACCAACGCAGCGCCGCCGAATATGCCCGCGTTTTGAACGATTTGCGCGTGAACTTCGTGCAAATCACCGGCATTCCATTGGGTGCTCCCGGTGCTGGCAGTGGCCCACGATTGATTCGTTAATAGAGAAATCTCGTGGTTTTAGAGCGTAGGATTTTGTCATTGCGAGGGAGCCTAAGCTCTAAAATCACGAGATTTCTAAAAAGGCCATGCCTTTAATTGTTGCCGAAGAAAATCCGGAAAACTTTGGTCCGCTCACGCTCACGCGCGCGACTTTTGAATTGCGCTACGGTGCGTTGTGCCCCCTGGATCGGGCGCTCGAAGTAACGCGCGATGTGGCGCTTCGTTGTCGGCCCGAATTAGAAGCCTATCTGCGCGCCAAAACGGGTTTGCCGGTGAACGAGGACATGGAGGGTGAGCCGTTTTCCGGGCTTCCGGCACAAACCCCGTGGGAAATTTTGGGGCAAAGCGACAAGCTCATCGCCGCCGATTTCTACTCGTGGATTAAGCGCCATCAAAATTTCCGCGACCAGACTTTGATGACTGGCGCGCATATTATCGGCGACCGGCGCGACGTTTTTGTTGGTGAGGGCGCGGTTGTGCAACCCGGCTGCGTTTTGGATGCTTCGGGTGGCCCGATTATTCTCGCCGAGCGCGTTCAGGTGAAGTTTTCACAAATTCAGGGGCCGGTTTTCGTCGGGGCGGGCAGTGTGGTGGACGGTGCGCGATTGCGTCCCGGCACGAGTCTAGGGCCGAATTGCAAAGTCGGCGGCGAGATTTCGGCCTCGATTTTCCAATCGCGCGTCAACAAGGCACACGAAGGCTTTATCGGCCACACCTGGGCGGGGCGTTGGGTCAATTTCGGCGCGCTCGCCACGACTTCCAACCTCAAAAATACCTATGGCCTCATTAAATTCCAGAAGGATTTCGAGACCACCATTGCGACCGGCGCGCAGTTTTTGGGCAGTCTCATCGGCGACCACACCAAAATCGGCATTGGGCAACTTTTAACAACCGGGGCCAACATCGGCGCAGGCTGCAACATTTTTGGTGGCGGCGTAGGGCCCAAATATGTTCCCAGCTTTTCATGGGGCGGTTTGGAAGGTTGGACGGAGCACCGCCTAGAAGATTGCCTCAAAACCGTGCGAGCGACTCTCGCGCGCCGCAACGCGCGACTCCGGCCTGAATCGGAAGCCGTTTTGCGCGAAGTTTTTCGACAAGCTCAGGGAGAAAGAGCGAAGTTTTTAACCGCAGACGGAAGCAGATAAAGAGCAAAAATGCCACTTTATGAATTTCGCTGTTTGAATTGCGGCAAGCAGTTCACGTTTTTGGCGGGAGTTGTCGCCGGGAACGTCGAGCCACGTTGTCCGGCGTGTGCCTCGACGACGTTGAAAAAGTTGATTTCGCGTGTCCGTGCCGGACGCAGCGACGACGCGCGCTTGGATGCGATGGCCGACCGTTTGGACGGCGCCGATTTTGACGATCCGCGCGCGATTCGGCGTTTCGCGCGTGAAATGGGGCGCGAAATGGGCGCCGAAACCGGAGAAGATTTGAGCGCCGAAATGGAAGAGTTGATTGAATCCGAAGCGAACGGCGAAGGCGCAGCGGGAGGTGGCGGCGATGATGGGACGATTTATTAAAGCGCCCTTTGTGGCTTTGGTGTTGGTAGCTGCCCTCCCAGGTCAGGCCCAGAATAAATACATCGCGCCCGAACTGGCTGACCTTGTGAGTGCGCCACAAAAAACGGCGCCGATTTGGATTGCTTCAACTGACCCGAAGCACCAAAACAACGACTTTTTCTGGCTTGAACCGGGGCAAACGCGCCGCGTTCCGCTCGCGCCGGGGCGTTTGGTGCGCTTGTGGTCAACTTCCTCGGAACCGGCCCAACTCAAGCTATCGCTGCAAAATGGTGCCGATATTCCGCTTTTAACCCAAAATCGCGCGGTTGTGGGCTTGTGGAGCGGCGACGAAGGCAAAAAAGCGTTTTCCTTCTTGCCCCCCAAAGAATTTCGCCGCCTGGACAAAGGCGCGGCGCTGATTGCCACCAACGGCGCGAAAGCTCGTGCCAAATGGTATTTCCAGGCCACCATTTCCCCCTCGCCGCCCGCGCGTCCCTTGCCCGCGTTCTCCGGCGTGGATCGGCGCCAATTTAAAATCGCCCTGGCTCCCGGCGAAGAAAAGACGCTCGAAAACTGGGATGCACCGGGCCTGATTTATGAGATTTCCGTCGCCGGAGCGACCGATTTTCAGAAAATCCGTTTGCGCGGCGAATGGGAAGGGCAAGTTGGCCTTGACGCGCCCTTGATGGCTCTGGCGGGGCAACAGGCCGGAAAAGAACTGATTCAAAACGCCGTCTCCGATTTCGATGGCTCCCGATTGATGTTGCGCTGGCCGATGCCCTTTGCCAAAGCCAAACTCGCGCTTAAAAATGAGGGTTCTGAAGCGCAAAACGTGGATGTCGGTGTCCGTCTGCTGCGCTTTAACAGCGTGCCGAGCGATTTTCGCTTTTGTGCGGTTTCTCAAAGCGCCGTCGCCGAAGACAAGAAGCCCATTTCGATTCTTAAACTTCAAGGCGCGGGCGCGTTTTGCGGTTTGGCGCTCGCTATTGCGCCGGGTGAAGGCTCAACGCGACGGACTTTTGCCTACCTTGAAGGCAATGAATTCCTGATGGCTGACGGCAAAAAATACGAGGGCACCGGGACGGAAGATTACTTTTCCTCGGCCTGGTATTTTCCCGAAAAGCCGTTTTTTCATCCCTACGAAGGGCTAACACAAAAAATTGCCATGCCGCCACAGGTTGCGGCCTACCGGCTCCAAATTCCCGACGCTTTGCCGTTTCAAAAGTCGCTTGCCTTCGATTTTGAGCATGGCAATGGCAACAACGCGGCGGGGATGACGTGGAACTGGACGGCGTATTGGTATCAAAAAGCGCCGTTTTCGCTGCCTACCGCCACCGAGGCGCCAATTCAAAGTGGTGGGGGCGAACGAGAACGCAAAGATTCCAAAAACCTGATTTTTGGGGCACTTCTCGCGGGCGTTCTCGTCGGTGTTGTGGCGTCGTATTTTCGGAAGCGGAGGGCGAATTGAATTGCAATGGGGCGATTTCGAACATGGTTGGAGCAAGCGGAAAAATGGGTGAAAAATGCCCAGGAAAAGTCTGCACTTCCACTCGACCCAAAATATCAAGCGGCATGGGACAAGTTAAGAGCGCTTCAGGCAAGAACTAAGCGACATTTGGATATTGCTCATTCGATGCTGCTTATATTTGTGCCGCTGTTAATGATTCGTTGGCTATCTCCCCCGTGGGCAAGCCAAGCAACTATGTTTGGCTTGTGGTTCTTTGTAGCTTGGGTTCTCACTTTTCATTGCCTCGGATTTCGTTTACTGCGTCTCGCTAATCAATTTGCGTGTCCACGATGTCATCAAACGTTCTTTCGAACGATTCACGACACAACACATATCCTTAGCGCATCCCATCTGGTGCGCTGCCAGCATTGCAAACTTCCCATCTGGTCACCCCGCGACCCTAATCAACTCACATGAAAAAACTCTTCCAATTCGGATTGCTTTTGGCCGTGACGGGCGCCGCGTTTCAAACCGCCCACGCGCAGGCGCCGCTCAAAAAAACTTTGCCCAACGGCCTGACGGTTCTGGTGCAGGAAAACCATGCCGCGCCGGTTGCTTCGGTGCGGATTTACGTCAAAACCGGCTCGATTTACGAAGGCGAGCATCTGGGCGCGGGCATTTCGCACCTGTTTGAACATACGCTTTTCGAGGGCACCAAAACTCGCGATAAAAAGGCGATTAACGATGAAATTCAGGCCATTGGCGGCCAGTCGAACGCTTACACCTCCTACGATGTGACCTGCTATCACATCACGACGGCGGCGCCGTTTTGGGGCCGCGCGTTGGATGTCCTGGCTGACATGACGCAAAATGCGACATTTCCCGAAGCGGAGGTCAAAACGCAGCAGGGCGTCATTCACAACGAAATGAACCTGGGCGACGACGACCCTGACCGCGAACTGTCGGAATTGTTCTACAAAACCGCGTTTCGCGTTCATCCCGTTCGTTTTCCCATTATCGGCTATCCCGAATCATTCGACCGCATCACGCGCGACGATATCGTGAGCTACTACAAGAGCCACTACACGCCGGAAAACTCGGTTTTGAGCATCGCGGGCGATGTCAAGGCGCCGACGGTCTTCGCGGCTGTCGAAAAGGCGTTTGGGGGATGGGAACGGCGCACCGCGAACACGCCCGCGCTACCCAATGAGCCGATGCAGAGTTCACCTCGCCGCGCGGTAATCGAAAAAGACGTGCAACTGGGTTATTTGCAGATGGGTTGGCACACCATCCCCCTACAACACCCCGATTTATATGCCCTCGACACGCTCGCCGAGATTTTAGGTGGTTCGCAAAGCAGCCGTTTGGTGCGCGCAATCCGTGAGAACCAGAATTTGGTGTCTTCCATCGGCGCGTTTTCCTCGACGCCCAATTACGACGCCGGAATGTTTGCCATTCGCGCCACCATGCCCGCCGCCAATTTGCGAAAGGCCGAACCCGCGATTTTGGCGGAGGTTGAGAGAGTTAAGCGTGAAGGCGTCACGCCGGACGAACTCGCGCGGGCGAAAAAATCTGTGAAGGCGGCGTTCATTTTCGGTTCGCAGGGCGTCGAGAACCAGGCCGAACAGGTCGCCTACGACGAATTGGGCACTGGCGATCCAACGTATTCGCGTCGTTACGTCGCCAAAATCAGCGCCGTGACCGCCGAGCAAGTTCAGGCAGCGGCCCAGAAATATCTGCTCAAAGACGGTTTGACTACGGCGATTGTCCAGCCGCGTTCAAAGGTCGCGAAATTGGAAGCGCCGACTCAATCGGCGACCGTAACGCCCGCGAAATTGGTGCAACTGCCTAATGGCGTTCGTCTCATTGTGCGTCAGAACAAAACCGCGCCGACGGTTTCAATTGTCGCGATGGGGTTGGGCGGTGTGCGTTTGGAGGACGCCCAACAAGCGGGTGTAGCGAACCTCGCGGCGGAAATGCTGACGCGCGGCACGCAGAACCGCAATGCCGAGCAAATTGCGCAAGTTGTGGACGACTTGGGCGGCAGTTTGGACGGTTTTTCGGGCTACAACTCCTGGGGAATCCAAAGCCAGTGGCTCGCCGCCGATTGGCGCAAAGGCATGGCATTGGTGACGGAAAGCATGCTGACGCCGACCTTTCCTACCGATGAACTGCAAAAGGCCAAAACGCAGGTCCTGAGCGCCATCGCCGAACAGGACGATGACCCGATGAGCAGTGCGTCGCTTTTGCTTCGTAAAACATTTTACGGGCGCCATCCCTATGGGCGTTCGGCATTGGGCAGCAAAGCAACCGTTGAGAAAATCGCGTCGAGCGACCTGGAAACCTTCTGGAAAGCCGTTTTGCAGCCACAAAACACCGTAATCGCGGTTTACGGCGATATTGACCCCGAAGCGGTCGAAAAAGCGGCCAATTTCCTCTGGGGCCGCTTTGAGGCTCAGGCACCGATGCTTGCGGCACCCGGCAAAGTCTCGCCGCCGCCGTCGTTTTCGGTCGGCCAAAAAGACAAACCGGGGTTGACACAAGCTGTTTTATGGTTCGGTTTCGCCGGAATTGACGTGAAAAACGAAGACCGTTACGCGATTGATGTTCTGGACGCCGCAATGTCCGGCGCCGATTTGCCGGGTGGCCGTTTGCACGCTCGTTTGCGCGACAACCAGTTGGTTTATGTGGTTCACGCCTTCGATCAGCCCGGTTTAGAGCAGGGCATGTTCGTGATTTATGCTGCAACGACTAAGGCCAATCGTGACAAGGTGAAGGGCATCATTCTCGAAGAGGTCGCCAATGTCCGCGCCGCCGATATTTCGGCGGAAGAATTGGAGCGCGCGAAAAGCATGGCCATTGCCGCCAACGCCATTGATCTTCAAACCAACAGCGCGCAGGCCCGCGCTGCGGCTTCGGATGAACTTTACGGGCTCGGTTTTCGCAACGGCGAACAATACGCCGCGAAAATCAATGCAATTACGCTCGCTGATGTGCGCCGCGTGGCTCAGAAGTATTTGAAAAACGACAACGCCGCGTTGGCGATTGTTGAACCCGCCTAAAAATAGCCTGACACAAAAAGCGCCGCGAGAAATCTCGCGGCGCTTTCTGTTTTGTCCATAGGGGCGGGGCACCGTCCCCGCCCTCGTGCAATTCAGGGAATCGGCGCGGACAGTGCTCCGCCCCTACATTGGCCTCTCGTCCGGTTCTGAAAGCAGCGAACGACAAATTGGGGCGCCAGAGAAACGGCGGTTACAAAGCCATAGTCGGCGGCTCCGTGGAGTGGGCGAGAAATTGGTTTGGATTTCGTTTTCAAATCCCTTTGCGGTCAGTCAGAAGCGTCAGACCCAAACCCGCACCCAAAAACAGGGCTACTTTTTTCGCCGCGTGACGCGCGGTGACGAGGCCAATGCCCGAACTCGCGTCGGTAATGACCATAACCTGGTCGCGTATGGGTTTGAATTTCATGACGCGGGACAACTCGGTATATCGAATGCCGGACCGACGCAGGGTTTGCCCGCGAATACGGCTTGGCGCCGGTCCTAACAGAGGTAACAGAGGAGACTTTTCGTCATTCTGCGGGAGCGGAGCGACTGAAGAATCCCGCGCAGTTCTCACCCAAGGGGATTCTTCAGTCGCTCCGCTCCCTCAGAATGACGGGTGTGTGCGAAGGTTAAAAACGCAAACGAAAAGGCTACAGCAAACTTGCTGGAGCCTTTTCCTGATTTCGAGATTTACAACTCGCCCAGTTGCACAACCCGGCCTTCTTTGGCGCTTTGAATCGCGGCGAAAACCATCGCCAGCGATTTCAGATTGTCTTCTGCCGAACATTCTGGAGCGCGATTTTCGGCGATAGCGGCCAAAAATTCGTCCACAATCGCCATGTCTCCCGATGGGATTTCTAACTGCGCGATTTCCTCGCGATTAACGCGGTTTTCCGTGCGGTGGGTGTGCGAATACCAAATCCCGTCTTTGTCCCAGTCAATTGAGCCTTTATCGCCCGCAATGTGCCAATCGCCATTCCACGAAGTCGTTTGCCCCACTTCGCAGCCCAAAGCGACGTGGGTAGCGACCAAACCGGACGCGAACTTGAAGACAATCGAATGGCAGGAATCGCCCGCGTGCCAGCCCCACGGTTGGTTCCATGTCACGGCCTGCACCGAAACCGGGTCTTGGCCCGTCACATAGCGAATCAGGTCGAAATGATGAACCATCATGTCGTTGATCATCATAAAAGGCTGAGTGACGTAGTGGCTGCCGGGAATATCGGCCCAGTTCATGTAAAAGCGAATGTCACACTGCCCTGGCATGCCGATTTTGCCGCTTTCGATGAGAGGACGTGTCGTGCGCGGTTGCGAGGTGAAGCGATAGTTTTGGGTAATCATGTGCTTCAACCCCTTCGCGCTGCCCGCTTGTGCCACTTTTTTCGCCGTTTCGAAGTCGTCGGAGAGTGGTTTTTCGCCCAGAACATGCAAACCAGCGTCGAAGGCTTTATGAGCAATCTCGTTGTGAACCGCAGGTGGCGTCACGTCCAGCACAAAATCGGCTTGCACATTGGCAATAGCTTCGTCCAAGGTCCCAAAAATCTGTTCGCGCGGCACCTGGAAGTCATTGACCGCCCGGTCAATTGAGCCTTGATAGGGCTCGACAAAACCAACGATTTGCACGTCGTCACGTTTGCGAATAGCGCTGAGCCAGTGCAGGCCACGCCCGCCAAGTCCGGTGAGAATTGCGTTTTTCATGAATTATTGAGAGGTATCACACACTGTCATTCTGAGGCGAAGAATCCCAATCGCGTTGCAAGAACCCAGGCGATTCTTCAGTCGCCGGAGGCTTCCTCAGAATGATGAGGTGGAAAGTTACTTGCGCGCTTTCGAGATGCACTCGCGCACGAATTCCAGCGATTTCGCCAGATTCGCGGCTTTTTCGTCTTCGGAGTCGCCCGAAATGCCACATTCGTAGGCCATGTAGCCGGTGAAACCGTTCTCATGCAACGCTTTAAACGCCGCGACGAAATCAATATCGCCGGTCCCCGGTTCCTGGCGCGTGTTGTCGGCGAGATGCAAATGGGTGGTGTAACCTTTGGCCGCACGCAATGCTTGCGGTATGGAGGTTTCTTCGATGTGCATGTGGAAAAGGTCACTCAATAGGCCAATTCCCGGCACGCCACAGGCGTCCATGATGCGGATGCCGTCACTTTGCTTGCGAAGGTAATGCTGCTCGTAGCGGTTGAGCGGCTCTAACATGAAAAGCGTGCCTGCTTCGGTCGCGATGGGGCCGAGTTCCTGACACGCGGCAAGCATCAATTGGTCTTCCAGTTCGGCAATCGAGATGACCGGCGACAAATCGGGCACGGCAGGCCCACCAAAAATCGGTGGCACGATTTGACCGGCGGCGCCGACTTCGCCGCAGAACTTCAAAATCGCAGCCGAGCCTTCGATGGCATCGCGGCGCTTACTTTTGTCCGGGTCGAGGAAAGTAAACGCGGGCGTTTTCCCGTCAAGGCCGAGGTTGCCACAAGCGCTGGAAATCGGCAAAAGGCCGTTAATCTCTTCCGCCTGCTGCTTCATTCCAGAAAGGCCGCCACCCCAACCGGTGAGTTCGATGGCTTCAACGCCGTGGTCTTTGGCCCATTGCGCTTGGTCGCGCGTGGAAGTTCCCGGCAAAAGGCCGAGTTGCACTGCAATTTTCATCTGAGAGAGGGTTCCTATAGGGAGAATCCCGCGCAGTTTAGTGGTTGAGATGGATTTTGCAATACCCACTCGCAAAAAAATCCACATTCTTTGGAAATGCGGATTTTGGAGTCAATGTTTGTGTCTTGGAGCGCGGGCGTCTCGCCCGCTTAATCGATGCAGCCGTTGATTGCTTCGATAAAACAAACGCTTTGCGTTTTAAGCGGGCGAGACGCCCGCGCTCCAAGACACAAACACATTGGGAAAATACAGATTTTTGACGGGTTAGTGCTTCTTTTTCTTGTCCATATGTTCGCGCACTTCGCTTAAGACGCCCGCGTCCAGCGTGTAGCTTTCCGATGCGACGGCCTGAACGAAGGGCGTGTCGTGCGACGCGATCACCAACGTGCCTTTGTAGCCCTTCAAGGCTTCCATTAAAACCTCGCGCGAACCGGCGTCCAAGTGGTTGGTAGGTTCGTCCAGGAGCAGTAAATTCGCCGGGCGCAGCAAGAACTTCGTCAAAGCGACGCGGGAACGCTCGCCGCCGCTGAGGACGCGAATGGGTTTGTAAACCTCTTCGCCACGAATGAGAAGTCGGCCCAAAATGCCACGCGCCATTTGTTCGGGACGGCCCGGAAGGTCGGCGAGAGCTTCGTCCAACACGCTGCGATTGGGGTCAAGCGCTTCCGCCTGGTGCTGTGCGAAGTAGCCGATGCTCAAATTGCGACCTTCTTCGCGGGTGCCTTCGGTGGGCGCTTCGGCGCCCGCCAGAATTTTTAATAACGTCGATTTCCCGGCGCCGTTTGGCCCCAGAAGGGCCAGACGCTCGCCGCGATGGAGTTTGAGGTTGACGCCCAAAAGCACGACTTTTTCGCCGTAGGTCATCGAAACGTCGCGCAAGCGCAGCGGGTCTTGCGATGACTGGGGCGCTTCAGGAAATTGCAGGAAAATCTGCTTGGTTTTAACTTTGGGTGCCTCGATTTTCTCCATGCGGTCAATCGCTTTTTCCCGCGATTTGGCCTGCGAAGCCTTGCTCGCTTTGGCGCCAAAACGGTCAATAAATTCTTGCTGGCGGGCGATTTCTTTTTGCTGGCGTTCGTAGGCGGCGGCTTGTGCTTCGGCCCGCTCGTGTTTCACGCGCTGGAAGTTCGCGAAATTGCCGGTGTAATCTTCCAATTTTCCGTTTTCGAGTTCCACGATGCGGTCGCAGACTTTATTTAAGAAGGTCGAATCGTGCGAGATGATGAAAACCGCGCCGTGATATTCGGAAATGTAGAACTGAAGCCACTTAATGGCCGCCGCGTCGAGGTGGTTGGTCGGCTCGTCGAGCAGCAGCAAATCCGGTTCGCGGAGCAGCAATTTCGCCATCGCGATTCGCATTTGCCAGCCCCCGGAAAAGCTGTCGGTCAGGCGGTCGAGCGAATCCTGCGGGAAGCCCAAACCATGCAAAACGCGCCCGATGCGCGCCTCCATCGTGTTGGCGCCCTGCATTTCGAGTTGCGTTTGTGCCTCGGACAATTCACGCAAGGCCGCTTTTTGTTCGTGGCCTTCGGCATCGGCGAGTTTTTCGCTCAAAAGCTCGATTTTGATTTGCGCGGCCTCGGCTTCGGAAAACGCCGACATCATTTCTTCGCGCACCGTGATGCCCAACCGACACTGCGATTCCTGCGACAGCATGCCCTTGTTGGCCCAATCGTCAAGGTGAATAACGCCGGAGTTAGGTTCTTCCTCGCCCATAATCAGGCGAAACAGCGTGGTTTTGCCGCTGCCATTAGGCGCCACCAGTCCGGCGCGGTCGCCAGGCACTAAAAAGAGGTCAGCCTCGTCCAAGATAACTTGCGGGCCGTAATTTTTGGAAAGTTTTTCAATCGAAAGCACGGCGTCCCAGTTTAGCGGCAAACTTAAGAAATGCCTCGAAACCCAGTATTTTGGTGCGCGCCGATTTTGGTTATTGCACTCTTTGGCGCCGCGAAATGGGCCGCGAGTCGCCGCCCCTGGGTTTTGGGCCAACACAAGGATTGGATGTTCACCGGGGCAACGCCAGATTATCGTGTGGAAGTTTCGCGCGATGGCTCACGATTGCTTTCTTTTGGCTCCTATGTTTCGTTGTGGGATACACGAAAAACGCGTTTGATTAACACTCCGGTGATTTCAACAACGCGCGATTATTGCGTCAAATTTTCGCCTGACAGCACTAAGTTTGCGTGGGTTAACGAGTATTGGAATGAAAAACAAACACAATTTGGCCCCCAAGTTTCGATAGGGGATGCACGTGCGGGCCAAACGATGCGAATCTGTCGTGGTGCGCCTTATAAAGCCAACGATGGAGCGATGGCTTTGCAGTGGAGTCCCAATGGACGCGAAATTTACGTTGCCAGTTGGGACTTAATCGACCGCCTCGACGCCCAAAGCGGCAAAACCCTCGCTCGCGTGCGATTTCGCCACACGGTTTGGCCCGATGCAACTCCGGCCCTGGCTTTTTCGCCCGATGTTCGTGTTTTGGCACGCAGTGGTGAAACAGGAGTCAGCCTTTTCGATGTGCAAACAGGAAAACTGTTACGGACACTTGCGGCTCAATCGGGTTACATTCTCTTTTTTTCGCCTGACAGCACCCTTTTAGGCATCTACGAATGGACAGGAGGTGTGGGCTATCAAATTTACCGCGTTGCCGATGGGAAAAAACTCTGGAAATGGATGGGGGCGGGGGCTGGCCCTTTAGTTTGGATGCCGGACAGCCGACAAGTCTCCCGCTCTAACCAAAAAGAATGTGTAGTTAGAGACGCCCAAACGGGTCAGGAAGTGGGGCGGCGCCCGTTTCCCAGAGCCGATGCTTTTGATTTCTCGCCAAGCGGTGATTTTGTCTATGAAATCTCCAAGCAAGGGAAAATCACCGCGTTTCCTTTCACCCAAAAATAAATACGATGCCTTCTCTTCTTGAACTCATTCAAAGTCACACATCCGCCGATGCCCACGAAGCCGCCATGACTGCGCGGTTAGTCGCTTTTCTCCAAAAGAACGAAGCCACCGCTTTTGAGCGCGAAATCGCGGGCCAAAATCCGGAATGGGGCCACGTCACCGGCTCAGCGTGGGTCGTGAACACTGATTTTTCTAAAGTCGTGTTGCTTTTTCACGGAAAATTAGGCCGTTGGGTGCAACCGGGCGGTCATTGCGATGGGCAAAACGATGTTTTGGAGGTCGCGCGCCGCGAAGTTTTGGAAGAAACCGGGTTGGAAACGGTGCCTATTGGCAGTAGCGTATTTGATGTGGACGTTCACGAAATTCCCGAATATTGGAACACGCCCGCCCATTTGCACTTTGACGTGCGATTTTTGCTGCGCGCCGAGGAAAACGAGCCGGTTTGCTCGCACGAATCGCGTGAAGTGCGCTGGGTGACGCTGGACGAAGCCGAACAGTTGGCGGGCGATGAATCGGTCGCGCGTATGGTGAGGAAGACGAGAGAGTTGGCAGGGCAATAGGAAATTTAGCGACTTATGCAATTTACAAAATTTTGGACGCGCCACTTTCGTCCCTCCCACTTCACTGAATAGCCGCAGGCCGTCATAAGCAAGTTGCTTGAATAGTAATTACAACCTACATAGGCAGACTTGGAATCACTCCAAATCACTTTGTCAATCGTAAAAAGAATTACTGTCTTGTCTGCCTTAGCATCTACTCTCAGCCCTTTCTTTAACAAACTTTGAGACGCCGGTTTCACTATTAGCCCTTGGGCAGTGAGGCGCTGAATAAAATGCGGCGCTGGGTCTTTTTGGTCAACTTTCAGGAAAAAGGGTGACCATTTTTTTCCTGAAATAGTAAGAATGGCAGATAAGGCAGTCTCTTGAATATCTTCCGTTTGTTCAGAGACAGACCCTGTCGGCATTGAACTCGTCACAACTTCCCGCTTGACGAGCCATATAACAATAGCAAGTCCGAGAAATATCCCAAGGCCTAAGCCTAACTTTTTCATATCGGGCAATTATAACCAGATTAAGGATTACGGCGGTTTGGTTCGTCGCAAACGCAAACTTCGTTACTGAGCTTATTTTTGAAAGGCCATAGTGCCTGTGCTAAGCTGAAATCCCCGAAAAGAGAACCTCTCATGCCGAATCAGATCATTTCCGAAATGGAAGGGCGCATGCAAAAAGCCCTCGAAGACCTCGACCACGACTTTTCCAGCCTTCGCACGGGCCGCGCTGCGCCGTCTTTGCTCGACAAAATCGTTGTTGAATATTACGGCACTCCGACTTCGCTCAAAACTCTGGCCAACGTTTCGGTTCCCGATGCGCGCCAACTTTTGGTGACGCCTTACGACCGCAGCGCCGCTGGAGCCATCGCTAACGCGATTTCTAAAAGCGATCTGGGTGTTTCGGCGTCGGTGGATGGCAACGCGGTGCGCGTTTCGGTGCCGACTTTGAACCAGGAGCGGCGCAAAGAAATGGTGAAACTGGCTGGAAAAAAGGCCGAAGCGCATAAAATCGCCATTCGCAACATTCGCCAGGACGCCAACAAAGCGTTTGAGAAGATGGAAAAGGACGGCGGGATTTCCAAGGACGATTTGACTCGCTACAAAAACGACGTGCAGAAAATCACTGACCGTTTCTCCGATCAAATCGAAAAGGCGCGCATCTCCAAAGAAGCCGATATTTTGGAAGTTTAAGCAGCCGCGAAACGCTTTCATGGACCTCATCGGCCTTCCGCTCGAAGCCGCTCGGAAACTGGTGCAGGACGATCCGGCGGCGCGGAATCTGGAACTCCAGGTTTTGGAAACCGCGCCGCCCTTCGTTTCTAAACATCGAACGCCGATTTGGGGCGAATTGCGGGTTTTGCGCGCCATACAACGCGAAACGATGCTCGAACTGCTCGTCGCCCGCGAACTTTTAGGTGAAACGGTTTCACCGCGCGACGATGGGACTCAATCATCCTAATCCTCAACCAATAACCATCCTCTGATAATGTCCTCTCAAGCTTTGCTCATGCCCGATTTTGCCCAACTGGGCGAAATTTTGTCCGGTTTAAAACTCGACCCGGCCAAAATGCCCCAACATATTGCCATCATCATGGATGGTAACCGTCGTTGGGCCAAGCAGCAGGGCTGGATGGCGATTCGCGGACACACGCGCGGTGCCGATACGACCCACAATATCATTAACGAATGTGCGCGGTTAGGCATCAAAGCGCTGACGCTTTACACTTTTTCAACCGAAAATTGGAAGCGCCCACGCGCGGAAGTGTCGGGATTGATGCGGCTCATCACGCGGCAACTTCGCACGCAGTTGCCCGAAATGAACGAAAAGCGGATCCAGGTCCGCCATATCGGACGGCGTGAAGGTTTGCCCGATTATTTGCTGCGCCAACTCGACGAGTGCATCGAAACCACGCGCCGCAATGGCGGCTTGATTTTGAATCTTGCGCTCAATTACGGCGGGCGAGCGGAGATTTTGGATGCCTTCAAGCACCTGGCGGACCAAATTCAAAAGGGATTTTTGCGGGCCGAAGAAGTCACGGAAGCCCAAATCGAAGACGCGCTTTATACGGCGCATCTTCCCGAACCCGATTTGATGATTCGCACCGGTGGCGAAATGCGAATTTCCAATTTTCTGCCCTGGCAAATCGCCTACGCGGAATTGTGGGTCACGCAGACGATGTGGCCCGATTTCAAGGAAAGCCACCTCCATCATGCTATTGCCGATTTCCAAACCCGCGACCGACGCTTTGGTGGCGTGAAAGAGTAGGGTGATCAACCAAGAAAAGCCGCCGAATCTTCAAAGATTCGGCGGCTTTTCTTATCAGGTTGTAGGGGCGGGGCACCGTCCCCGCCCTCGGATTCTCCACGCAGAGGCGGGGACAGTGCCCCGCCCCAACGTTACGCCGCCAGTTCCTTCTTTACCACGCGTTTTTTGGGTTGCGTCGTTTCTAAGTGCCGCCGTGCCGTGAAAAGCAGCCCTTCGGCGTCAAGGCCCAACTCGCGGCGCTGAATTTTTTGCGCGGCGTGGTGAATGAAATCGTCGGGAATGCCCAATATTTCCGTGGGCGTCGCAATTTCAGCGCGCGCCAGAAATTCCAGCACCGCCGAGCCAAAACCGCCCAGTTTCGCGTTTTCTTCGATGGTGATAATGCGTTTAGAGCGCCGCGCGACATCGCCGATGAGCTGTTCGTCCAATGGCTTTACAAATCGCGCGTTGACCACCGCTACGCGGCGTCCCTCGCCTAAGAGAATGTCGGCCACTTCCAAAGCGGGTTGCACACTGTAGCCAATCGCTAAAATCGCGACTTCATACGATTCGTCGCCTTCGCCACGCAAAAGTTCGCCTTTGCCAACTTCGAGGGGCTCAATCGGGCCGCTAAGGTCACAACCGACGCCATTGCCGCGTGGGTAGCGAATCGCGGAAGGGCCATTGATTTCGAAGCAGGTCGCCATCATTTGCCGCAATTCGCCCTCGTCTTTTGGCGCCATGACGGTCATGTGGGGAATCGAGCGCAGGTAGCTCAAATCCATCACGCCCTGATGTGTGGCGCCGTCCTCGCCGACCAAACCGCCGCGATCCAGCGCGAAAGTGACTGGCAAACCACCTTGGCGATGCTGGCACACGTCATGGATGATTTGGTCGTAACCGCGCTGCAAAAACGTCGAGTAAATCGCCACGACCGGGTGCAAACCTCGTAAAGCGAGACCCGATGCGAAGGTGACGGCATGTTCCTCCGTCATACCAACATCAAAGCCTCGCTTGGGAAATTTCTCGATGAATTTGTCGATTCCCGTTCCACCGGGCATCGCCGCGGTAATGGCGACGATTTTCTCGTTGGTTTCAGCGAGTTTGATGAGCGTGTCCGAGAAAACCTGTGTGTAGGAGGGTGCGGCTTTTGGCTTGGCGCCATTCGGTTTTTCGAGTGGCACCCCCTCATTATCGGCTTTTTTGACGCCAAAACCGGCTTTTTCGAGGCTCGCGGGCGTCGCGGCGTGCCATTCGATCTGACCTTCGGGCGCTTCAGCTTTTTCAAACCCTTTGCCCTTCACTGTGACTGCATGAATCAAAACTGGGCCTTCAAACGAGCGCGCCGTTTTGAGCGCCGAGACTAAATCCGTAAAGGAATGGCCGTTGATAGGGCCAAGGTAGTGATAGCCCAACTCCTCGAACCATAAGCCTGGCACAACCATCGAACGGACGCCAGCGCGGAGTTTTTGCCCCGCTTCGATCACTAACTCGCCACCAGGCAGTTTTTTGAAGATTTCTTCTAAGTTCTGACGCGTGTGACGGTAAACCGGGTCAGTCCGCACGCGGCGTAGGTAGTTAGCAAGCGACGAATAGTTGTGGCTGATGCCCATCTCGTTGTCGTTGAGCAGGACGATGATTTTACTGCCTTGATGTCCGGCCTGATGTAATCCCTCAAGTGCCAAACCGCCGACCAACGAACCATCGCCAATCACCGCAATGACCGTTTCGTCGCCGCCTTGAATATCGCGGGCGACGGCGTAACCCAAAGCCTGCGAAATCGAAGTCGAGCCGTGGCCGGGGTTAGTAGTGTCGAATTCCGATTCCTCAATGCGGGGGAATGGCGCGACGCCGTTTTTCTGGCGCAGCGTGCCGAATTGGTCGCGGCGACCCGTCAAAATCTTGTGGGCGTAAGCTTGATATCCAACATCCCAGACGATTTTGTCTTTGGGCGCGTCCAAAACGTAGTGGAGCGCGATACAGATTTCGACAGCGCCCAATGGCCCACCAAAATGCCCGCCGTTTTGGGCGATGGTTTTGATGATGAGATCACGCACCTCCGCCGCCACTTCGGGCAGTTGAGAGGGATGAAGCCGTTTGAGGTCGGCGGGCGAGTTGATTTGAGGGAGGAGGGACATGGGCTTCACATGGTTCAATGGTTGATGATTGAACCATCTTCTATTTTTTTCTTTCCACCACAAACCGCGCTAAATCACGCAGGGTCTGAGCTTCAGGACCGAAGGCAGCAAGTGCAGCGACGGCGTTCAAGGCGGCTTCTTCGGCCAAAACCTTGGTTTTTTCGAGGCCAAAAACGGCGGGGGCACTCATTTTATCGTTTTCGGCGTCGCTGGACGCTTTTCCAGTGACTTCGGGGTCGCCTTCGACATCCAAAACGTCGTCGTGAAGTTGAAAAGCGCGGCCAAGATTCTCGCCGTAGGTTCTCAGTGCCGCAATTTGCTCTTCGGAGCCGCCGCCCAACACCGCGCCGACTTCCGCCGCGACAGCGATGAGCGCGCCGGTTTTTAAGGCATGAATTTGCGTCAACTGAACGCCGGAAATCGCCGTTTCGCCATCGAAGCGCGTCCAGGCGATGTCAAGGCTTTGGCCACCGACCATTCCTATTTCGCCAGCCGCTTTAGCGATGAGCTTCAGGGCGCGGAGCGCCGTTTTTGGCTCAGCTTTGTCACTGGCCCCGACTTCAAATGCTAAAGTAAGCAGCGCATCGCCAGCTAAGATGGCCATTGCCTCGCCGTATTCTCTGTGAACACTGGGCCGCCCGCGCCGCGTGTCGGCGTCGTCCATTGAGGGCAAATCGTCGTGAATCAGCGAATAGGCGTGAATTAATTCCAACGCGCACGCGGCATCCAGAGCAATTTCGGGGCGAAAATCAGCGCCACCCACAAGTCCAGCCGCTTCTAAAACGAGTTGCGACCGCAGCCGCTTGCCGCCACTAAACAGCCCGTGCCTCATTGCGCATCGCAGCCGCCACAGGCCCACTTCCTCGCTTTCGCAGGCGGCAGGTAGGAGGTTCTGCAGTGCGTCCTCGACTAAATCGGGGGGAAAGTTCCACGGGAGGCTCACTCTTCGTCCTCCTCGTCGTCTTCGATTTCTTCAGCGACTAACTCACCATCGGGCGTCAAAACAAGTTGCTGCAAGGTCAATTCCGCCTGGGAAAGCGTGATTTCACAACGTCCCGCGAGTTCCTGACCGCGCTGCAGCAGTTCCAGGGAGCGTTCCAAAGGCACCTGTCCGGCTTCCAGAGCTGACACGACTTCTTCCAGTTCGCGCAGCGCTTCTTCAAAGGTGAGATCGTCAGTCGCAAGCGACGATAAATTGTCCATCGTGGAGGGTCACAACCAATTTCTGTCCGGGCCTCACCTGCGAAAGTGCTGTCACTAAAGAGCCGTTTTCGGCATCGGAAAGCATCGCATAGCCGCGCTCCAAAACGCGGCGCGGGTCAAGGGCACGCAGTTGAGCGCCCAGGCCGTCCAAATTCTGCCTTTCTATTTTAACACGACACTCCGCCGCATCTTGCACGCGAGCGCGCAATTCCGTCACCCGCGTGCGAAGTCGCGCCACCATTTCATCGGGCCGCGCCAAGGCTCGCGAGTGCCGCAAAAACTCTAACTTTTGCCGCGCCAGTCGCACTTCGCCCGCCGCGCTTTGGTGCATTCGCAGCTTCAAACCCCGCACGTAGCCTAAAAGTTCGCGCACGTCGGGTGCTACCATTTCCGCAGCCGCCGAAGGCGTTGGGGCGCGTCGGTCAGCGACGAAATCAAGGATGGTGAAGTCGGTTTCGTGCCCAACCGCCGAAATAATTGGAATCGGCGAGTTGGCGACTGCACGGGTGAGAGCTTCGTCGTTGAAGCACCATAAATCTTCTGCTGAACCTCCACCACGGCCCATAATGAGAACATCCAAATCGCCCAGCGCTTCCGCCCAGCCCAAAGCTCTCACCAAATCCTGTGCTGCGGAAAAGCCTTGAACTGCCGCCGGAATGAAAACCACCGTCGCGAGGGGAAAACGGCGTGATAAAACGGTCAAAACATCATGGGCGACGGCGCCAGTCGGGGATGTAATTAGGCCGATGCGTTTGGGAAGCGGCGGAAGGGCTTTTTTGCGTTCTGGGTCGAATAATCCCTCTTCGGCGAGCGCTAATTTGAGCCGCTCGAACGCCTCGAAAAGTGCGCCTTGCCCATTAAAATGAAGTTCGCGGACGATAAATGAGATTTCACCGCGCGCTTGGTAAAGCTCCACGCTTCCCAGAGCTACCACGCGGTCACCATCGGCGGGGCGAAATTGTAGGCGACCCACGTTGCGCTTCCACAGGCAGCAACGAATTTGCGCGGCTTCGTCTTTGAGAGAAAAGTAGCAATGTCCCGACGAATGGGCCTTGAAATTGGAAATTTCGCCAGAAACGGCGACATCGCACAAAATGGGGTCAACCGAAAGCAGATGGTTGATGTGCTGATTCAGGTCAGCGACGGAGAAAACCGATTCGGCGGTAGGAGTTTCGAGGAGTTCGAGCATAAAACGGCTAGACCCGATGGACTTTGACGACGCCGGGGACGCAACTGAGCGCTAAAACCAACTCATCTAACTCACGTGAATTGGAAATGGTGACGGATAAATTTAAACGGGCGCGCTTGTTTTTGAGCGGGTAAGTGTTGACCGAGGAGATATTGATGCTTTTTGCCGCGAAAACGGCCGTGACATCGGCCAGAAGACCAGTGCGGTCACCACATTCAAGGGCGAGTAGGGCGCCATACGGTTTTTCGGGCGTTCCGGCCCAATCGGCGGCCAAAAGTCGGTCTGGCTCGCGGACTTCGGAGTGTTTGAGGTTCGGGCAATCATCGCGGTGAACTGTGATTCCCCGCCCGCGCGTGATATAGCCGCGCACTCCATCGCCGGGAATCGGCGCGCAACATCGGGCCAGTGTGTAGGCGAGGCCGTCACTTTTGGTCGGGTCAAGCGTGATTTCGCCCTGGGGAAGGGCAAATTCCAAATCGCCTTTGGTCGGCTCAGGTTCAAAAACTTTGGGGCGCTTGGCGAGGATGGTGGAAGCGGTGCCCGAAAGAGTATCAAGGCCGTCTTCAACTTTGGCAGATTTTTCGGCCTCACCAATGTTGGCGCGGACTCGATTGAGCACGTTTTCCGCTGAAAATTCGCCGTAACCAATCGCCGCCAGCATATCGTCCACCGTTTTGACACCCATTTGACGCGCGCATTTTTGCAGCGCCACGTTATCGGCGATGTTGCCCAACTTCAAACGCTCGGTTTTGGCCGCTTTTTCCAGACGCGAAAGACCTTCCCTCACATTTTCTTCGAAGTTTTGCTTGCGGAGAAAGTTTTTAATGCGGTTCTTCGCGTGCGTGGTAACGATGAAATCGAGCCAGCCGCGCTTGGGGCCCTTGGAAGAACGCGAAGTCGCAATTTCGCAAATATCACCGTTATGGAGCTTGTGGGAGAGCGGCACAATGCGCCCATTCACCTTGGCTCCGATGCAATGACTGCCGACTTCCGAGTGAACTCGAAAAGCGAAATCTACTGGCGTTGAACCCTGGGGCAGATAAATTGTGTCGCCATCGGGCGTGAAAACGAAGACTTGATCGTTGGAAAGGTCAAGTTTCAGTGCATCCAAAAAACCTTGAGCGTCCGCTTTGGTTTCGTTTTCCAGTTCCAGAACTAGTCGCAACCAGCGTAACTTATCGCCAAAATTCTGTGTGGGTGCGTCACCGGCTTTGTAGCGCCAGTGCGCCGCGATGCCAAATTCCGCCTCGCGGTGCATCTCGCGCGTGCGAATCTGAATTTCCAAGAGGTCGCCGTTGGTGTCCAAAACCTTGGTGTGAAGGCTCTGGTAGTTGTTGGGTTTTGGTTTGGAAATGTGGTCAAAAAACATCTCAGGCACCTGCATCCACAAGCCGTGAACCACGCCCAACGCGTGATAACAGTCGGGAACCGAGTTGGTGATGATGCGCAGTGCGATGAGGTCGTGGACGTGCTCGAACTTCAAGCCCTGCTTCACCATTTTTTGATAAATCGAGTAGAAATGCTTGGGGCGTCCCGATACTTCAGCTTCGATACCATCGGCCCTCAGTCGCCCGTTAATCGCTTCAATCGCCGCTGCGACTTGTTCGGCACGTTGGGCGCGGGTGCGCTGGACATAAGCGTAAATCTGCTTATAAACCGCCGGTTCAAGATATTTAAAGGAGCGGTCTTCAAGTTCCCATTTGATGCGCCAGATGCCTAATCGGTGGGCAATCGGCGCGAAGATGTGTAGGGTCTCGTCGGCGATTTCGCGTTTGCGCTTTTCGGGAAACGGGTCGAGCGTCCGCATGTTGTGGAGACGGTCGCAGAGCTTGATAATGATGACCCGCACATCCCCGGCCATTGCCAGGAAGAGTTTTCGCAGGTTTTCGGCCTGTTTTTCCTGTTTGGACGAGAACTCGATTTTTTTGAGTTTCGTGACGCCTTCGACTAAATGCGCGACTTCTGCCCCGAAGCGCTCGGTCATTTCTTCATAGGAGACGCCGCAATCTTCCGGCACATCGTGGAGCAATCCGGCGGCAATGGAAACGTCGTCCATGCCCAATTCGGCCAAAATCCCGGCGACAGCGATGGGGTGGTCAATATAAGGTTCGCCGGTCATGCGCCTTTGCGGCGCGTGTTTTTCGGCGGCAAATTCGTAGGCACGCTGCAAAAGGTCAGCGTCCGACTGGGGACGCGATTTTTTGGTGTTTTCGACCAGCTCCCTCACCCGTTGCCGCGCCTCTTCCTCGCATTGGGGCGAAGAGGCTCCACTCGATGGTTCCACATCGGTGGCATCAAGGGCTTCGATGGCGTCGGCAGAACGCGCATCATCGGGTAAAACGGAATGGTCGTGCATGGAACTCAAAATCCGGACGGCACAAAACGCGCGGGGGTTGCGAGTTTAACGAATGAGACTTTGAGAAGACGGGGGTTGAGATGGGAAAGTGGAGGGAAATTCCCGTTGTTTTTATGAAGGTGCCTTTGAATTCTAGAAATTCATTCCAAAATCTTCTGCCAGATTTAATGAAAAATTTTCAAGCGAACATCATCCGCGAACGCGGCGTGCAGAGTCGAGCGAGGAGCCAGTGAATCGGCCAAATGACGACGGCATGAAGAATCGCGGCGATGCCTGCATGGTGGAGCCACCAGCCCAGAGAAAAATCGGTCGGCGACATCATCAGGAAGACGAAATCGCTGAGAATTGTCGCTCCTGCAGCGCAAATCGGCGGCGCGAGTGGATTTTCGAGCGAAAAGCCGCGCCGGAAAAAACCGAACGCCCCCGCGCCAATCGTCCGTGACATCACAAACGAACCAAGGTGCCAGGGCGCGAAATATCCGGTCAAAAGTCCGGCAAAAAAGCCGGTAAAGGCGCCGCGCGTTGCTCCGCCCAGAAGCGCGACCGAAACGGCGACCAACAGTGGCAAATCGAGGTGAACGCCTGCGATTTGCAAGCCCGCCAGCCAAGTGGTTTGCAGCGCTACGACGAGCAAAAGCACTGGAATGACACGATAAAAATGGCTATCGTTGGACATGTCTTCAGCCTTTCACGCGCACATAAACGACATTCAAGCGGTCAAACGACACTGCGGGGTCAATATAAGCATCCAAACGGGAATACGTTTTGTCGCGTTCGACCTTTAACACGCGGCCAATGACCAAACCTTTGGGGAAAATCGCGCCTTTTCCTGAAACCAGGCCATTGGTGACGACCAAATCGCCTTCGCGCACGTCCGCACCAAAATCAAGGTAGGAAAACTTGCAAATTCGTTCGCCCGTGCCTAAAACGATGCCGTTAGCGAGAGTTCGCGAAGTCATGGCGCCTGCTGCGGCCTCGCGGTCGGTCAGCAACAGCACTTGCGACGAAAAAGGAGCGGCGGCGATGACCTGTCCGACGACGCCGGAGGCCGTATAAACCACGTCTTTGGGTCGCACCCCGGCCCGCGCTCCTACGTTCAGGGTGACGTGCCGCGTGAAATCGGTCGCGTCGTAGCCGATAATTTCTGCCGCCAATGACTTGCCACCGGGCAAAGGCGGCATCTTGAGCAATTTGCGGAGTTCTTCATTCTCGCGGCGATAGCGCAAAAGCCGCTGGTTTTGACCTTCAGCATCCGCCAAACGCGCGCGAAGTCGCTCGTTTTCGCTCCGAATGTCGCCACGTCGAACCATGACTTGTCCGACATCGGAAATCCAGTTTCCCAGCCCGATTAAGCCCTTCTGCACCGGCCATAAAACCAGCGCTACCCCTCCCGCAGGGGCCGAAATGCCGCCGCGTGCGTTTGCTGCCATCTGCCAGGCGATTAATCCCAGGCCCAAAACGAGCAAAATGGCGACTTTTACGAAGGGAGAACGCATTTCAAATTAAAAATCAAAAATTAACAATACAAATGAGGGCAGAGAAGGCCGCGCCAATTTGAGATTCTTCGTTTTTAACTTCTGATTGTCAGTGCGCACCATAAACGGAGGCATTAGTTTGTCCCCAGGTGTCCCATGCTTCGACGGTAGCACCGGTTCCCAGCGCCACACAGGTGAGCGGGTCATCGGCGATGTGAACAGGCGTTTGGACTTCTTGGGCCAGCAATTGGTCTAAACCGCGAAGCAAAGCACCGCCACCGGCTAGCATAATGCCGCGCTCCATGATATCCGCCGAAAGTTCGGGCGGCGATTGTTCCAGAGTGGCTTTGACGGTTTCAACAATCTCCATCACCGGTTCGCGGATGGCGTCGCGGAGTTCCGCCGAGCCAATAATGATGCTGTGGGGCAAGCCTGAAACGAGGTCACGGCCTTTAATCTGATATTCCAACTCTTGAATGAGCGGAAAGGCCGACCCCAATTCCAACTTCAGGGTTTCGGCAGTGCGTTCGCCAATCAGCATGTTGTAAGAGCGGCGGACGTAGGCAATGATCGCCTCATCAATTTCGTCACCCGCCACACGCAAGCTGCGGCTCGTCACGATTCCGCCGAGCGAAATAACCGCGACTTCCGTGGTGCCGCCGCCGATGTCCACGATGAGGCTGCCGGTCGGTTCAGAAACCGGCAAACCTGCACCGATAGCTGCCGCCATTGGTTCTTCGATGGTGCGCGCCTCTCGCGCTCCAGCAGTTTGGGCCGCTTCAATCACCGCGCGCTTTTCGACTTCAGTGATTCCCGATGGAATCCCGACCATCACGCGCGGAAAGGCGAATTTTCGCCCACGATGCACACGCTCAATGAAGTGTTTGAGCATATGGCGAGTAATTTCAAAGTCGGCAATTACGCCGTCCTTGAGAGGCCGAATCGCCACGATGTGCGATGGTGTGCGGCCCACCATCATTTTTGCGTCCTCACCGACCGCACAGACGGTTCCCCGGTCTCTGTCCATCGCCACGACCGATGGTTCACGCAATACCACGCCGCGTCCGGCGACGTGGACCAGGGTATTCGCGGTGCCCAAATCGATACCCATGTCTTGCGCAAAGCGGCCAAAAAAACGTTTCATCACGAATCAAAAACTCCCCAGCGCTCTTTACAAAGCGCGGTAGAAAAACAGACCATTGCCGTCTGGATCAAAAAATTCAAATTCACGGGTGTGCCACGACGTGTTTTTGACTGCTTTTCCAGTCGGAACGACGTTCTGAGCCTGGAATTCGTCGAAAAGCGCCTCCACATCGTCAATTACGAAACGCAGCGCCAATTTATCCACGCCCGTTTCAAAAGTCGCCGGCTCGTGCCACTGCAAATGCAACTGCACTCCGTCACGCTCCACACCCGCATAACGAGGTTGGGCTTCATTGTCCAGAAAAACCAGAGCAAAGCCCAACTTCTCATAAAATTCGAGAGCTGCCCGCACATCGCGCACCGGAATCACCGGGTGGACGCGTTTGAACGTTGCCGTCAAGGCGCCCCCCAGAAATTCTCAATTTTTACTCCGCGCGCTGCAAGCATCTTCGCCAGACGGCGGAGCGGCAAGCCAACGACGTTCCAATAATCACCTTCGATTTTTTCTATCAGCAGTGCCCCGCGCCCCTGAGCGGCGTAGGCGCCCGCCTTGTCCATCGGTTCGTCCGTCTGAATATAGGCGGCGATGAACTCATCGGAGAAGTCGCCAAAAGTTACTGCGGTTTGCTCGAAGTCCACTCGGCACTCGTCGCCTTCGCGCACGCAGATGCCGGTAAAAACCCGGTGAGTCCGACCGCGCAGTTTGGAGAGCATTGCTTGGGCTTCCACTTCATCCTTTGGCTTGCCCAAAATCTCACCGTCCAACCACACAATGGTGTCAGCGGCGATGATGATTCCGTCGGCTTCGCAGCCCTGAGCTTTTAAACGTGCCAACCGTTCGACAAATCCCGCTGGGTCGCGCCCATCCGAAGGCGTTGGCGATGGCTCCTGAGCCAGTGACTGAGCCACCACAAACGGCACGCCCAGTGCCGTCAAAAGCTCGAAGCGACGTGGCGACTCAGAAGCAAGGAAAATCCGAAAACTCATTAAAACAGCCGCAAAACTGGCTTGACACACCAAAACGCGGACGCGCCTTGCGAAAAAAGCGCGTCCGCGTCGAAAAGGGTTCTACCGATGGCCGGACTCGAACCGGCACGCCCCGAAGGACAGAGGATTTTAAGTCCGCCGCGTCTACCATTCCGCCACACCGGCAGGCACTCGTTTTTCTCCCTCGCGGGCTAAAAATGAGCTTCTTAGGTATAGGCCTTTTGACCCTTCGGGTCAAGCCAAAGCCACAACCACATTTAAACGCCGCGCCACGAGGCGGGGAGCAGGATTTCCGTGAAGGTCTGCGAGGCAAAGCGGTCCGTCATGCCCGCAATATAGTCGCAGACGCAACGCGCCAACTGGCTTTTGTCGAGTTCGCTCCAATCGCCAGAGGCAGCGGGACAGAGCGTGCCGCGCATTTGACCGGGGTTCTCCATATAAAACGAGAATAGGTGATGCACCACATGCCTGACGCGTGGTTCTTCATCGGCGGAATTGGGGAGGTAGACGTGCTCAAACATCCAGTTTTTGAGTGCGTCGGTGGCTTCCATTACGTCATCACGCATGGCGATACGGTCGAGCGCGCGGCGCTGGCCGTCCACGATTTCGGAAGAAGCATCAATGATGGCGGAAACCATCGTGGTGATGCGCTGAGCGTGACGTTCGCCCAAAATGGCGATGCATGTTCTGGGCAGGTCGTCGTTTTTGATGACTCCAGCGCGAATTGCGTCGTCAATATCGTGGTTGACGTAGGCCACACGGTCGCAAATACGGATGATTTGACCTTCCAGCGTCGAAGGTTTGCCTTTTTGTAGCCATTTATCGAGGGATTCGCCCGCCAGTAGGTCGCTTTTGCCCTTGGAATGGTGCAAAATGCCGTCGCGGACTTCCCAGGTCAAATTGAGGCCCTTGCCGCCATTTTCAAGATGATCCACGATGCGGAGCGAATGTTCGTAGTGCCGAAAACGCGCTTTTGGGTCGAATTTTCGATATACCTCGTCGAGAGATTCCTCGCCGACGTGACCATAAGGCGCATGACCGACATCGTGGCCCATGCCAATCGCTTCGGTGAGGTCTTCGTTAAGGCGCAAAGCGCGAGCAACCGTCCGCGAAATTTGTGTCACTTCGAGTGTGTGTGTGAGTCGAGTGCGGTAATGGTCGAATTCGGGCGACACAAAGACCTGGGTTTTGTGCTTGAGGCGCCGGAACGCTTTGGAATGAATAATGCGGTCGCGGTCGCGCTGGAATTCAGTGCGAAGTGGGTCGGGTTGTTCGGTGCGTTCGCGGCCTTGTGTTTGGGTGGATAAAGTGGCGCGCGGGTCAAACCAGTCAGCTTCGCGGGCCTCTAAAAAACGGCGCACATCGGACAAATCTTCGCGGGGTGAGGAGTTTGCTGCCATGAGTGAAATTTCTTTCCTATGAGTTGTTCGTCTTAAGGCTTAGCTTCCCAAAATTTGCGCCAATTTGCTACCAAACGAGCTTAAACTTGGTCTTACACACTCCTTTTCCCATGAAACGCCTACTTTTTCTTCCACTTTTGCTGTTTGTAGCTTCACCAGCACATGCCTGGTGGCCGGACGGCCACTCGATTTTGACGCGCGCGGCGTTTTCGGCCTCTCCGGAGGAATTACCCCAATGGTTCCGTGCGGGTGACGATTTGGCATCGCATTGTGCCCAAGACCCTGATGTGCAAAAAAACCGTGATTTGCCGCAGATGACCGACCGCGAATATCCCGAACATTTTATTGATTGGGAACTGTTGAAAGGTCGCACACTGCCTAAAACGCGTAGTGAATATCTCAAGCTGTGCCAGGAAGTCGGTGCCGAGCCATCGGATGTCGGTTATGGCCCTTATGCGGTGGCAGAATGGACCGGGCGGCTTACGATGGCCTTTGCCGAAGCGCGAAAATATCCCGAAAACACGTCCGTTCAAGCCAAGGCACTAGTTTATGCGGGAATTTTGAGTCACTACGGTGAAGATTTGTGCATGCCGCTCCATGTCACTGCTGACCACGACGGTCGGACTTTGCCAAACGGAAATTCGCCCAAAACGGGAATCCACGGAAAAGTGGACTCGCTGATTGAAAAAGTTGGTTTTGCGACTGAAAAATGGAGCGAAAATCAAAAAATTGAGCCGTTGGACGATTTGTGGACGGGAATTTTGGCTGAAATTGCTCTTTCGCGTTCTCGTATTGACCAAACCTATGTTTTGGAGCCTCAATTACCAGATGAAACCGGAGACTGGAAACCGTCGTCTGAAGTTCTAGCGTTTACCCTGGAGCGTGGCCGAGAATCCACACGTTTCGTCGCCCGAATTTACTTTCCAGCACATTGGGATCCTAAGCTTAGAATTCCACGTGGACAAGTTGTCGCG
>JADMIO010690226.1_pt1 | contig 83360 bp, 76 predicted proteins | sample 8958161 | NCBI WGS metagenome assembly JADMIO01 (sample SAMN16585339, study PRJNA669376) | soil metagenome | isolation source: Crop rotation soil | place: USA: Cullars Rotation, Alabama | collected 2011 | reverse complement strand
CGCGACAACTTGTCCACGTGGAATTCTAAGCTTAGGATCCCAATGTGCTGGAAAGCATATCGGTCGCTGTCACACCCTCGCGCAGGCTTCCCGTCATGTGTACACCCACGACATCCGGTGTGAGAAAGTAAACCGGCTGGCCTAACATCCCTGCCTCCGCCTCGATGCCGCCTACTCCCCATCCGACAATCCCCAAACCGTTGATCATCGTGGTATGGGAGTCCGTGCCAACCAGGCTATCCGGATAGTAAAGGCCTTCCTTCTCCAGAACACCTTTGGCCAAATACTCAAGATTGACCTGATGCACGATTCCGATGCCTGGCGGCACCACTTTGAAAGTCGTGAAGGCTTGCGTTCCCCACTTAAGGAATTGGTAACGCTCCCGGTTCCGTTTAAACTCCATGTCCAAATTACGCTGGAGTGCGTCCGCGCTACCCGCAAAATCCACCTGCACGGAATGATCCACCACCAGGTCCACTGGCACAAGAGGCTCAACGATTTTGGGGTCCTTGCCCAACCGCGCCGCGGCGGACCGCATTGCGGCAAGATCGACCAACAGCGGCACTCCCGTAAAATCCTGCAAGACGATACGCGCAACGATAAACGGGATCTCATCCACGCGCGCAGCCGTGGGTTTCCATTGTGCCAGCGAACGCACATTGGCTTCAGTGACCTTTTTCCCATCCACATTGCGCAGCACCGATTCCAGCACAATCCGAATGGAGACTGGCAACCTGGAGATGGAGCCGAGGCCGGCCTTCTCCAAAGCGGGGAGTGAGTAAAAGGACCCTTGCTGGCCGTGGCCGAGATCGAATGTTTGGAGTGAATCAAATAAGTTGTGCGATGTCATACAGCTCCGTCCCCCTCCGTGCTTTGAGGCAGGCCAAGTAAATTGACTTTTGAACCGCGTAATGTCAAGAAGGGCAATCTGCGCAGAATGCCTCTTTACTGCAAGCCTGTATGCCTGATTTTCCACCTCGACCCAATCGCCCTAATAGTGGAAGCTGGGCGGGTGGAAATCTCGTTAGACGCAAATGTACTTCACCCGCAGCCCTGCTGGTTTGCGGAGATCTGAACATGATTAGTTTTCTTTCCATTCTGTTTCTCGGGTTCTTTCTGGGGATGCGCCATGCTACAGATGCAGACCACGTCATCGCCGTCACCACGATTGTCAGTCGCGAACGCACCATCCGCCACGCAGCGCTCGTGGGCATCACTTGGGGAATTGGACATACGCTTACGATGCTGGGGGTTGGCGGAGCCATCATTTCATTCGGAGTTCTCATTCCACCCCGGTTAGGCCTGTCGCTGGAATTCTCTGTTGGCTTGATGCTCATCTTCCTGGGGTTGTTGAATCTGCGAAGTTTCTCCACGTGGCTGAATCAGACTTTTCGAACGGAAGGCAAGATTGACCAAGATCACTATCATGATCATCCACACTCCCACGGAGACCATGTCCACACACACCCACATGGGCATGAGGCCAGAACTCATGGCCACCGCGAAAACCAGACGCCCACGGCATGGCTCGACCGCAGAATGGGACGGTTAAGCCTCTACCAAACGCTACGCCCGCTGATGGTCGGAATTGTCCACGGTCTGGCCGGTTCAGCCGCTGTCGCACTGCTTGTCGTGCCCATTATCCACAAGCCTTTTTGGGCCTTGGCTTACCTTCTGGTTTTTGGATGCGGCACGATCGCTGGCATGATGTTGATCACCGCCGCTATTGCACTGCCTTTCACGTACACTGCCACTCGCTCCGCCGCGTTTAACCGTCGTTTGGGCCTCGCTTCAAGCCTTTTGAGCGTCGCATTTGGACTGTTCATCATTTATCAGATCGGCTTCGTGCAAGGCCTTTTCACGAAATAAATTCCTAGCGCTGAAGCCTCGTCGCAACAACCGCGCCTTGACTCGTCGCGGGTCGATTCTATGATGCGCTCACGTTTTATTGATTAATTTGCAATATGAATACCATTTCTGACATTCAGGCACGCGAAATTATCGATTCTCGCGGCAATCCCACCGTGGAAGTTGACGTCATTTTGGCCAGTGGCGCCTTTGGGCGGGCGGCCGTGCCGTCCGGAGCCAGTACTGGCGAACATGAGGCTCTGGAATTGCGCGATAGCGATCCGAAGCGCTATGGGGGCAAAGGCGTTCGAAGGCGGTGAAGAACGTGATCCAAAGGATCCTGCCAACCTTGAGGGGGGTTGATGCCGTCGATCAGCTTTCTGTCGATCGAATCATGCTTGAGTTGGACGGAACCGAAACAAAGTCCAAGCTCGGGGCCAATGCGATCCTCGCCGTTTCACTCGCCAACGCCAAAGCGGCTGCAGAAGCGGTGGGCTTGCCTTTGTTTAAATATCTCGGCGGCCCCAACGCCAAGGTCCTGCCGGTCCCGATGGCCAACGTCATCAATGGGGGTGCTCATTCTGACGCGCCGATCGATTTTCAAGAGTTCATGATCGTTCCGAAAGGCTTTGAGACTTTTTCAAAAGGTTTGCAGGCGATCACCGAAACTTTCCATGCACTCAAGTCTGTCTTGAAGAAAAAAGGCCTCTCGACCGCCGTGGGCGATGAAGGCGGGTTCGCGCCCAAATTGGATAGCGCGGAGGCGGCTATTGAGGTGATCCTGCAAGCGATCAAAGATGCTGGTTATGAGGCGGGCAAGGAGATTTTTCTCGCTCTCGATGTCGCATCCTCGGAATTCTATGATGCTAATTCCGGCAAATATGTTTTCAAAAAAAGCTCGGGCCAAAAATTAAAAGGCGAAGAATTGGTCGATTTTTACGGGAAGCTGACCTCCAAGTATCCCATCATCAGCATCGAAGACGGGTGCGCCGAAAATGACTGGAAAACGTGGAAGATTCTTACCGAAAAGCTGGGCGACAAAGTTCAACTTGTCGGAGACGATCTGTTCGTCACGAATGTAAAATTCCTTCGCAAGGGTATCGATCAGGGAATCGCCAACTCCATTTTGGTGAAAGTGAACCAAATCGGCTCGCTTACTGAAACCCTGGACGCGGTGGAATTGGCCCAGGAAAACGGCTACACCGCCGTCATTAGCCATCGCTCGGGTGAAACGGAAGACGCAACCATCGCTGACATCGCGGTCGCTACGAACGCGGGACAGATCAAGACAGGCTCGCTGAGTCGGACAGATCGCGTCGCGAAGTATAACCAACTCCTGCGCTTGGAACAGTTGTTGGGTCAGAATGCGGTTTACGGAGACAAATTCTAAAAACCCTCGCATTTGCTGAACCCGGATGAGAACTGAAAGGTTGAGCTTATCGCTTTTCAACTTTTCTTCCCGAGCTTCGGGAAACTATCCAGCATCAATGGTGTTGGATCTCTTGCCCCTCGCAGGTGCGGCCGCGGATTGGGCTCGGAATTTTAGTCGAGATGGCCACACTTTGCATGAACCTTCTAAACTCTTCCAAGGAGTTTGATCGATTGTGACCGGCGCGCGGAGCCCGCGCCGGGCCAACCTTTCCCATGAGAATCCTGCTCACCGGCGCTTCAGGTTTGATCGCCTCCGCTCTGGCGCCAGTGCTCGCTCATGACGGGCACGAAATCGTTCGCCTGCGGCGAACCACCAATTCAAACGAAGGACCATTCCCTTCTTGGAATCCGAATAAGGGGAGCATCACTCTGTCGGGTGCAGGGCATCTCGATGCTGTCATTCACTTGGCGGGCGAGAATATCGCGCAGCGGTGGACCCCAGCCGTTAAGGGCCGCATTCGGGATAGCCGGGTGGGCAGTACGAAGCTGCTCAGCAAAGCGCTGGCATCCCTAGCCCAACCGCCCGAAGTATTTATCTCGGCCTCCGCGACCGGCTATTACGGAAACCGTGGAGACGAACTAGTTGATGAGCAGAGCCCGTCCGGCACTGATTTTTTAGCTGATGTCTGCAGGGATTGGGAGGCAGCGACTCTTGAAGCAACTGCCCATGGAATCCGAGTGGTGAAGCTTCGCCTGGGGATTGTGCTCACAGCAGGAGGCGGAGCGCTAAAAAAGATCCTGCCAGCTTTTCGACTGGGCCTGGGAGGCAAACTGGGAGGAGGTCGGCAGTTTTGGAGTTGGATCGCGATGACCGATTTGCTGGCCATTATCCGCCGCATCCTTGCTCATCAAGCCTTAAGAGGCCCCATCAACGCGGTATCGCCTTGTCCGGTCACCAATGCGGAGTTTACTCGCACATTGGGCGCTGTGCTTCGGCGTCCTACGGTGTTCACCGTCCCGACGATCGGCATCAAACTGCTCCTTGGAGAAACGGGAGAAACCGTCCTTCTGGGAAGCTGCCGCGTCCGGCCAACCGTTCTGGAGCAGGGCGGATTCGAGTGGCAATTCCCAACGCTGGAAGCGGCCTTGCGTGAGGAACTCCGCCTTAAGCGTCAGTAACGCCGAAATTCACGGAACGCCCCCGGATTACTGCTCGGCGAGTCTGGCAACTACTGATCCGATCAGGTTCAGCCCCTCCTCAGCCTCATGCTGCCGCAAATTCAGCGGAGGCAACAAACGCAGGACGTGGTTCCCGGCGGGAATTGCGAGCAAACCAGCTTCATGCAGCCGATTAACAAATTGGATTGAGGCTGGTTTTTCGACACGCGCAAAAGCCGGGATTTCAGAAGCCAATTCAAAGCCTACCATTAGTCCTAACCCACGAACCGTTTTCACAATCTGGGGGAACTTCAGTGCCATTTGAGTCAGCCCTTCTATAAGAAACTGGCCTTGAGCGCGTGCGTTCTCGGCCAGTTTATCCCGCTGCAGAACCTCCAGGATTTTTAGCGCAACGGCGCAGCCTAGCGGGGTACCCCCATAAGTGGTGGCATGGGTGCCCGGCCCGAGCAAGTCTGCGTGTGGCTGGCGTACCCAAAAAGCGCCTATCGGAAACCCACCCCCAAGTGATTTTGCCATCGAGATCCCATCAGGGAGAAAAGAATTGGGGCCGCTTCCCTCCAGGATTCGCTGGTAGCTCTGGAACCGCCCGGTGCGAAAGTGCCCGCATTGGACCTCATCCATCAGTAGCAACAGCTTGTTCTCATCACAGATTCTTCGCAGCCCCAACAGATAATCAGGTCGGGCCGGTGTAATGCCTCCTTCCCCTTGCACTCCTTCGATAAGTATTGCGGCGGTGCAGGGTGAGATGCAGTTTCGCACTGCTTCGAGATCGTTGTACGGTACATGACGAAAACCTTGCACCATCGGCGTAAACCCTTTTTTGACCTTGTCCTGCCCCGTCGCCGCGATACCGGCCAAGGTCCGGCCGTGAAAGGAATTAAGGGCCGTGATGATCTCGAAGCGGCCCTCCTCGTGGCCAAACTTGCGCGCTAATTTAAACAAGCCTTCGTTGGCCTCGGCTCCACTGTTGCAAAAAAATACCTTCCCGGGTCCAATTAACTGGACCAATCCCTGCGCCAAACGCCCTTGGGGTTCGTGATAATAGAGATTTGAAACGTGAACGAGTTTCTGCGACTGCTTTGTTAGGGCTTCGGTGATCTCGGGGTTGGCATGCCCGAGAGAGCAAACCGCAATGCCTCCGCCCAAATCAAGGTAGCGCCTGCCGGAAACATCATACACGTAGCTCCCCGATCCGTGGCTGAGAGCGATCTCAAAACGCCCATAACTGGGCACCACATTCTGCTGGAATAATGCTTGGACCGCCGCTGTCTCATTGCGGACGACTGCAGGGGGGGCCGGAACTATCTCCTTCATAGCACCACCTCCGTACCAACCCCGGCATCCGTAAAAATCTCCAAGAGCACGCTGTGGGGCACGCGACCGTCCACAAGCCAAACCTTATCGACCCCGGCCCTGACAGCCGTGACCGCGCTATCCACCTTCGGAATCATCCCTGCATCCACAATGCCCACCGCCTTCAAGCCCTCCACTTCACCGGCTTGCAGATGAGTAATGAGCGTCTTTGGGTCCGCGGGATTGCGTAACAGCCCAGGCACATCACTCATAAAGACAAGCCGCCGGGCTTTGAGAGCAACCGCTGCCTGGGCCGCCGCTACGTCCGCGTTGCAATTATAAACCTGGCCGTCCTCACCCCGGGCCGTAGGGCTGATAACAGGCGTGATTCCTTGCTCGATGCATTCGAGCAGGGGGCTCACATTTACCCCAGTGACCTCGCCCACAAAGCCGATATCGAGCGACTCGCCCTTTGGTCCATTCAACCAAAGCTTGCGGCAAGTAAAAATGTCCGTGCCCGCAAATCCTCGAGCCTTTCCTCCGAGCGTGTTGATTGCTTCCACGACTTCAGGATTGATTTCTCCTGTTAGAACCTGATCCACCACTCGGACGGTCTTCTCATCCGTGACACGCTGGCCTTGAAGGAAGTTAGCCTTCAACCCTGCTTTGTCCATGGCCCGAGTGATCGCCTTCCCCCCTCCATGCACAACAACCGGATTGATTTCCACCGCTTCCAAAAAGACGATGTCTCGCGCGACACTGCTCCGAACCGCCAGATCGGGCGAATCCATAAAGCTGCCGCCATATTTAATTACAAAGATTTCCCCTCCATAACGCTGAATGTAAGGCAACGCTTCGAGCAATGTGGCGGCTTTGGAGATGAGGTCTTGCACGTATGTGTTTTTGATTCGTTAGCGATCTCTGGCCACTGTTTTGGCAAGCCGGATTTCGACCAGATTCTTCATAGCTTTTCGGGCGCGACTCTACTTTTTGTTCGGCGAGCGCGCAACGGTTAACCCCCCAATGAGCTCGGATCGCTCACGTCGCCCTTGTTGAAATCGACGTAGGCCTCCGTCAAGTCCGCTGCATAAAGCAACGCGTTTGAACGGCCCACATTCAGGTTAATGTGCAAATCAAACTCTTTCTCCGCCGCAATCCGGCACAGTGAACGGTAGGCGGCACGGGTCGGCTGCCCGCGTTTCAACGAGTAAAGAATCTTACGGCTGCCGGGCAGGCTGTAGCCGACATCTATTTTGTCTTCCTGGATCTGAGCCGATGAATAACCGAGTGCATCCAGGATTCTCCCCCAATTTGGGTCCCCACCGCACCAGCTCGTTTTTACCAAAGAGCTATTCGCGACCGCCCGCGCTGCGGCGTCGGCATCGGCAAACGATTTGGCGCCGCAAACTCGGACAGTCACAAACCGCGAGACTCCTTCACCATCCCTCACAATCATCTTGGCCAACTCGAGGCACACATGGTTTAGAGCGGATTGAAAGACGGCAGATGCATTTTTGGGCCTGGCTCCCTTGGGAGTAGCGATAGGAACATTCCCCGCCAACCCATTGGCGAGTAGGAGCACGGTGTCGTTCGTGCTCATATCCCCATCAATCGTAATGCGATTAAAGCTGCCGGCAACGGCCTCCTCGAGGGCTTGCTGCAAGGCAGGCGCTGCGATGGCAACGTCGGTAGTGAGGAAGCACAGCATCGTTGCGTGCAACGGCACAGCGGCCGGGCGCGCGCCTGAGGCGCTCATCCCCGGCTGGATCATACCAGCGCCCTTGCAGATCCCGCCGATACGCGCCTTCTTTCCGTCTAGCTGGAATTCTACCGCCAATTGTTTCGCGCGCGTATCGCTCGTCATGATCGCTTCGGCAGCTTGAGCGGCATGGGCGGGCTCGCTGCCGAGCAGTCGGGCAGCTTCACGAATTCCCCGGCTCACGTTGGCCATGGGCATCCGCACTCCGATTCGGCCGGTGGAGCCAACGAAGATGTGACCGGCTGGCACCTTCAATTTAGAGGCGGCGACAGTCGCCATTGCTTCGGCATCCTTCATGCCCTGCGCCCCGGTGCACGCATTCGCATTCCCGGAGTTCACAACGATAGCTTGCGCCACTCCCTTTCGAACTCGCGCCGCGCACACTTTGACCGGAGCAGCACAGACCTGGTTGGTGGTGAACATGCCGGCCACCACTGCCGGCACCTTTGAAACGATGAGGGCCAGGTCTCGTTTTTTACCCTTGTTCGAGCCTTTTCCTGTGCCGAGGCGTTTTATGTCGCAAAAGACGCCTGCGGCGGCAAAGCCTTGCGGAGCCGTGATAGACCCCGGAATAGCCAGGAATTTATTGTTCATTTTCCGTTTTTGATCAGGCAAGCCCCGAGGTTTCCGGGAACCCGCACAGAATGTTCATGCTCTGCACGGCTTGGCCGCTGGCGCCTTTGACAATGTTGTCAAGCGCGCTCATGACGATGAGCCGCCCTGTCCGTCCGTCCAGACGCCATGCGATTTCAACTCCGTTCGTGCCTGCGACATTCTTTGTGTCCGGGAGCGCATCGCCATCCAGCAGGCGGACAAATGGCTCGTCGCCGTAAGCCGCTTGATAGCAGGCGGTGATCTTTCCGGTCAGGGCGAACATCTCGGCGGCATTCGTGAAATGCTTCTCCGGTGCCAAATACAGAGTGGTCAGAATGCCGCGATTGACGGGGATGAGATGCGGCGTGAATTGAATCGTTACCGGCGTTCGCGCGGCCAGGGAAAGCTCTTGCTCGATTTCCGAAAGGTGCCGGTGTTTGGGCACGCCATAGGGACGCATGCTCTCGTTGCACTCGACAAAAAGATAATCCAGTTCCGCCTTCCGGCCGGCCCCGCTAACACCACTCAGCGAATCGGCGATGATGCCCGAACTTTTGATCAGACCGGCCCGCAGGAGCGGCAATAGTGGCAGAAGAATGCTGGTCGGATAACAGCCGGGCGAAGCTATGAGCGACGCGGTTTTTATCTTCTCTCGATATGTTTCAGGCAAACCGTAAACAGATTGTCCAAGCAACTCCGGCACCGGATGGTCATGGGCGTAAAATTCCTTGTAAACCTCGGGGTCCCTAATCCGAAAGTCGGCGCTGAGATCGATTACTTTGCAACCAAGCTCGAGCAACGGCTGGGCGAACTCCGCGGCGACGCCGTGCGGCAATGCCAAAAAAGCGATTTGGATCTGTTTTGGCAGAGCCTGGGTTTCGGGCGGAATGAAGCGAAGAGCGCGGGCTCGCGGGTGGCCGGCGAACCTTGGAAAGACCTGGGCCAGCGTTTTCCCCGCATATTGACGCGACGTGATGGCCGCCAATTCAACGTGGGGGTGGCTCAATAATAGACGGACCAATTCTTCGCCCGAGTAACCGGACGCGCCCATGATGGCGACCTGGACTGGATGTTTGACTTTCAAAATTGGGGGTTAAAAGCGAAAACCCCGCGGGCTTCCACCGGCGGGGCTTTCGAAATTTCGTTCCAATTAACGTTTGCTGTATTGGAAGCGTTTTCTGGCACCCGGCTGGCCATACTTTTTACGCTCCCGCATGCGAGGGTCGCGGGTGAGCAATCCGTCGGCTTTGAGGCTTGGGCGGAAACTGATATCAACCTCGAGCAGGGCCCGGGCGATGCCGTGCCGAACTGCGCCGGCCTGGCCGAATGGGCCGCCGCCGCTAACATTTACCTGCACATCATATTTGGCGGCGGTGTCGGTCACGGTCAATGGTTGGACGACGGTGACTCGTTGCGCTTCGGTCGGGAAATAGGTTTCAAAGGGGCGCCCATTGACGACAATTTTGCCGCTACCGGCGGCAAGGCGCACTCGAGCAACCGCAGTTTTGCGTCTGCCAGTGCCGAGGAATTCCTGGAGTTTTGTTGCTGCCATAAAAATTAGGTTCCGGCTTTTAAGGGCTCGGGCTGTTGGGCTGAATGGGGATGGTCGCTGCCCTTAAAGACTTTCAATTTGGTCATCAGGACGCGGCCGAGGCGATTCTTCGGGACCATGCCCCGCACGGCGTGGGTGATCAGCTTTTCGGGATGGCGGGCGCGGATCTGGGCGACGGAGGTGTATTTCTCGCCACCTTTCCAACCCGAATACGTCATAAACGTCTTCTTGGTTTCCTTCTTACCGGTCAGCACGATTTTCTCCGCGTTGATCACGATCACGAAGTCCCCGGCATCCAGGTGCGGAGTATAAACGGGTTTGTTTTTTCCGCGCAGAATGTTGGCTACCTGGGCAGCCACACGCCCCAGCACCGCGCCTTCGGCATTGATAACATGCCATTTACGCTGGTCCAAATTGACTTTCGGCAAATAAGTTTTCATTAACAAACCATTTAAAGGAACGGTGAAAGTAACAAACGTCAAGGCCAAGTCAATAACGATTTTGCCATTTTTAGGGGACTTTCGTTGACTGACTTGCGGTCATGAACCTGGGGCATTGGTTTCCGGACGCTTTTCCAGGGCGGCGACTCGCCGAAGCAGTTCCGGCAAGCGTTGCATTGCGAGATGAATCCGCTTGGTTTGGCGGTTGGGCTGCGCTGGGGTTCCGAACCATTTCTCTCCACCGGGCACATCGTGCATGACACCTGCCTGCGCGGCCACAATCGCGCGGGCGCCGATGTTCAGATGTCCGGCGATACCCACCTGCCCAGCCAAGGTGGCAAACTCCCCCAACTTGGTGCTGCCCGCAATGCCGACCTGGGCTATGATGATGCAATGTTCTCCGACCACCACATTATGGCCAATTTGGACAAGGTTATCAATTTTCGCCCCCTTGCCAATAACGGTAGAGCCAAGGGCGCCACGGTCGATTGTGACATTGGCGCCGATCTCGACATCATCGTGGACAATAACATCCCCAATCTGGGGAACTTTGCGGTGAGCACCCTGATCCAGCACATAGCCAAAACCATCCGCCCCGATGACCGTCCCGGCGTGAATGCTCACCCGATTTCCCAGTCGGCAGCGGGGGTAGAGCGTGACGCGCGGAAAGAGGTGAACGTCTTCTCCGAGCTCGCAGTCTGCGCCGACCGAAATCCCATTTTCCAAAACGGTTCGCGGGCCGATGCGTGCCCGGTCTCCGATGATGCAGTGAGGCCCGATATGAGCGCTGGCATCGATTTGCGCCGATTTGGCGATGATGGCGGATGGGTGCGCGCCCGGCGTGAAGGTCGGGGTCGGAAAAAACAAGGGCAGCACCCTGGCGAAACTGACGCGGGGGCTGGCCACTCGAATTAACACCTTTTTCGCCGAGCTGGAACCCTGGCCCACCAGGATTGCCGAAGCCTCGCTCTCCTCAGCCCGGGCAAAGTAGGTGGCGTTCTCCGCAAAGGTCAGGTCCCCACGCCGACAGTTGTCCGCCGGAGCGAATCCGGTGAGTTCCACCGAGCTGTCGCCGAGCACTTCTCCCTCAAGGTGACGGGCTATTTCAGCGGCTGTAAAAGGCATATCAGAAAGCTGCGGAGGCAAAGTGCGGATTTGAATAGCCAGGTTCAAACCCTTCGCTGGGGATAGGCAACTTGAGGGTCTTGGAGTTCAACAAATGGGACTCGCGGAGCTCGTCCCTCCGAGGATGGGTCCGGTCCGGGGCTAGAATGAGAAGTGGTGATTGGAGTTCCAGGTTTGCCGTCATATTCCGCGTCGCTTCTTGACGGCATTTTTCTCCCCTAGGACGATGACGCTCGGTTCCCATTTTCTGGCGCGTTCCGCATCAACCATGGCGTAGGTCATGATGGTAAGCCGATCTCCGATTTTACCCAAGTGAGCCGTCGCGCCGTTGAGCTGAATCTGGCCGGAACCCGCCTCGCCGGGAATGGCGTAGGTCTCAAAGCGAGCCCCATTGGCGAGGTTACTGCACAAAACCCGCTCATACGGGACCAAGCCCACCTGCTCCATCAGCGCCGAATCAATCGTCAAGCTCCCCTCATAGTCCAAGCTGGAACCCGTGACTTGCGCACGATGGATTTTAGACTTTAAAAGGTAAATCTGCATATTTTCAATCTACACTGACAAGCCCATTTGGGAATAGCCCCTGAACAACGGGAGTTTCCCTTTTTTCTTGCTCCCATACAGTCAAATCTTGTTACTTACAACGATACATGGTTTCCATTTTACTAATCGAAAGCTGTCAGTAAAACCAAGCAAAGCAAAGGAAAAACCTTTATGTCCAACAGACCTCTCAACGTAGGCTTAATCGGCGGCGGCAAGGGTGCCTTCATTGTCCAGCCCCACCAGAAAGCCATTCACTTTGACGGGACGCGCCGCGTGGTCGCGGGCGCCCTTTTCCCCGATCCGCGAATCGCGCTCGAAGAGGCCGACAAATGGCCCTACCCTATCAAGGGCTACGGTTCGTATGACGAGATGATCAACGTGCAGAAGGATTTGCCGGCGGAGCAAAGGCTCGATTACGTCCTGATCGTCACGCCCAACCACGTTCATTTCGATCCAGCCATGAAGGCCGTCAAGGCGGGCATACCAGTCTTTTGTGAAAAGCCTCTGACGGTGAACCTCAAAGAGGCGGGCGTCCTGGTTAAAGCGGTCAAGGCGAAGAACATTCCGTTCGGCGTCGCGCATACGTATCTTGGGCATTGGACCAGCCGGTTTTCGCGCTACATCATTCGCAGCGGCTTGCTTGGCGAAGTCCGATGGGTCGATTCCTACTACCTGCAAGGCTGGCTGGCTACGAAGGTTGAAGCGACTGGCCTGCAGCAGGCCGTGTGGCGCACCAATCCAAAAATGGCGGGCGGCTCGGGTTGCGGCGGCGACATCGGAACCCACGCCTTGATGCACCTGCGGTACGTGACGGGCCTGAATGTGACCCAACTTTCCGCGCAACTGGAAACGTTTGTTGAAGGCCGGGCGCTCGACGACCACTTCACGATTTACTGCAAGCTGAGCAACGGCGCGAAGGCGCTGGTGCGCGCAACGCAAATCGCCATCGGACACAAGAACGATTTGGGTATCGAAGTGAACGGCAGCAAAGGAACGCTCCGCTGGCGCGCTGAAGATCCCGAGTGCATCACCATCCATCTCTCCAACCAGCCGGATCGAGTTTACTGGCGCGGCGCGGTGACGCCTGGCGACGGCTTCCTGCCGAAAGATATGCCGGCCGACTTGATGGCAGAACCGACTATCCCCGCGGGACACCCCGAAGCGTTCCACGACGCTTTCGCCCGGCTACACCGCTGCTTCGAGGCGGACGTGCGCAAGTGGCAAGCGGGAGAAAAGTTTGCTTCCGACGGATCCAAATACGCGAATGTTGATGATGGCTGGACTGGCATCGCGTTCATTGAAGCCTGCTTGAAGAGCAACACGAAGAAGGGCGCCTGGACCGCGATGCCCACGCCCAAGGCTGGCTAACACTATCGGGAGATGGCGCGGCGCCATCTCCTTTTTTGGCTGCGGCTGCCAAATAACGCCCACCCCACGTGCTCGGCCTCGCTCCGTGCATCTGGCCAACAAGGAGGAGGTCGTCGGGGCGGTGCAAATCGAGAGCAAGAAGTGACCTTGTACGCCAATGCCAGAGTGTGAGTTTCGCAAGCCTGAGACGAGGGTTCGATTCCCTTCACCCGCTCCATTGATAATCAAGGATTTGCACAGTTGTGCAAAAAAAGTGCAGGAAAACTCCGATTTTTTCAAACTGATTCTCCGCTGGCCTTACCCAACCTTTCGATTCTAAGCAAAATCCGGTGATGACTTGGCCCTCCGTGGTAAGCGCCAGCGGAGGCTTCGCCGATGTTCTTGTTTACGTGAAAATGGGTGCGCCGCCGAGCCCGGTTAAAAAGTTAAAAAGTTTTGTCGGATTTGAACGGGGTTGGGGATTTACTTGTAGACGCGATGATGGACGACTTGGAATTGCTCCGTGGATACGGCACCAACAGTTCGGACGAGGATTTTCGGACTTTGCTGGAGCGTCACATCAATTTGGTCTATTCGGCCGCCTTACGCCAGGTGCGCGATCCACATCTGGCTGAGGAAATCACCCAAACAGTCTTTATTGTTTTGGCGCGCAAAGCGAACTCGTTACGACCCGGCACGCTGCTTGTGGGCTGGCTCTTCCGCACCACGCGGTTCGTAGCTGCGCGCGCCATGCGGGACGAACAACGTCGCCACCGTCGCGAACAGGAGGCTGCTCAAATGCAATCTGATCTTACCTCACCCGAGCCAATTTCATGGGACGAAGTCGCCCCCCGCCTGGACGAGGCCCTGGCCTCCCTCCGTGACACCGATCGCCACGCCGTGTTGCTCCGCTTCTTCGAGAAGAAGGAATTGAAGGAGATCGGGCGTGTCATCGGCAGCAGCGAAGACGCCGCACAAAAACGAATTGCCCGCGCGTTGGAGAAATTGCGGACATTCCTGGTCCGGCGTGGAATCCTGCTTTCTTCGGCAGCTCTTGCCGGATTTTTGGTAGAGAATTCCGTCAACGCCGCCCCGGCCTCATTGTCCACCGCGACGTTTGCTGCCGTAACCGCGAACTCCGGAACCGCTGGGACTCTCGCACTCGTTGAAAGCACGATCAAAGCGATGTTCTACGCGAAGCTAAAGGCGGTGGCCCTGGCGACCAGTTGTCTGCTTCTGGTGATCGGCGGAAGCATCGCCACGCCGTCGTTGTTCAGGTTGAAGTCGCCGCGTTTCATGGTCATTCCTTTGGACAAAGTGGATGGCAAACCGTTGGCGAATAGCGCGGGAGAGAACGACTGGTTCATTCTCCCGCTCGGAAACCAAAATTATGGCGGGGTGCCGTTCCAGGTCGTCACCAAATTGCAGTTGCAGGGCAACAGCGACTCCAAAGACGGAAGATATTATCCATCCCGCGTGATGGGCATACCAGTGTATGAAAGGCTGGCGCGTCTGCACCTGTTGCACACCGCCAACATTCCCGGCACCGAGGGCCGTCCGTTGGCTGCACTGCGGTTCAATTACGCCGGTGGAAAGAAGCACACCCTCTTTGTCGTTTACGGTGTTCATACACGGGACTGGTGGAAGTTTTCCGTCGAGCGCATCAGTGCTGTCACCGACACGAATACCTCCATCGCCTGGACTGGCCGGGCGGATCCGGATCCTTACAAGGCAGACCATCGGATTTTCCAGACGGCGTTTGATTTGCCCGCCAGTCAGCATCCGGTGGAAACCATCGATGCCTTTTCTCTTTTCGACGACTCCTCCTTCATCATTTTGGGGATGACGGGAGAACTCGGATCCGGGACGCGCGGTTCTGCTTTGGCTTCGGCGGACGCAAGTCAGTTTCGCGGCGAACTGCAGGTCAAGGCAGCCGATCTCGCCAGGAACGTAGCTGGCGGAGCGGTGGTGCGTGGTCTCGCCATCAGCGAGCAGGGGCGACCCACAACCTTAGGCAAAATGGACGACACGTTCGGCGAAACGGGGGTCGTTAGCGTGGATTTTCCCGCCAACACGCGCGAGTTGCGGCTTTGCGTCTCGGCCACCGGGCGCGGAGTGGCAGAAATCAATCTGCAAATCGAACCCGGCCAATCTTTCCCCCGCGAACTCGCCGCGCAATTGGAGCCGGGGCTTCGTATCGGAGGATTCGTGCGTGATCTGGAAGGCCGTCCAATTCAGAAAGCAAAGTTGGAATTGTTCCGGACCGCACCCAACAGCAAGGGCAAATTGTTATTCAGCAGACTGGCCGCAACCAGAAGCGACTCGCGAGGAGGATGGGCCGTTCGAGAAATGCCACCAGCCCTGGAAGGGCTTGTCCTGCAAATCACTCATTCCGATTTCAAATCGAATCAATTCGAGTTGGGTGACAGCCGTTTAATCAATCGCGACGCGTTGCTCGCTTCACGCGCGGAATTCAAGCTCACACCGCGCGTCGAGGACAGAGAGCGCATTCCAGTCCAATCGACGGCTGTGCGAGAGATTCATGAGGCGTGTCGTCGAGGTAATGTGACCCGACTCAAAGAGATTTTGGACGAACATCCCGAGTACCTGAACCAGTTCGTGGCGCAAAACACGGCAACGCTTTTGCACAGCGCCGTTTACAATGCCCAGTTGGAAGTAGTCGAGGAATTGTTGCGCCGAAACGCAGAAGTGAATGTGCGTAACTCAGACGGCGCTACGCCGCTGCACGACTGCGCGAGCAAAGGCACCGAAGAAATCGCCGCCGCGCTCTTGAAAGCAGGAGCCGATGTAACCCTCCGCAACAAGGCCGGCTTCACTCCCATCGAATGGGCCGTGCAAAGGAACCGGCCCGCAATGGCGGAGTTTCTGCGCAGGAACAGTGCGCGGGATTCCGCGAGAGAATAATATGAAGACAACGTCCGGTTTTCCGAGTGTCCGGAGATTGTGCCGTATCCTGGTCACAATCTCCTCGGCGCTCTTGCTCAGCGACGCGGGGAATATTCGAGCAGCTCAGACATTGGTTCCGCTCGGCGCGATCTGGCGTTATCGCGATCTCGGAGTCAACCAGGGCACCGCGTGGCGTGAGACCAATTACAACGACAGCGCATGGGCGTTCGGCCCGAGCCAGTTGGGGTGCTGCGAAGGCGACGAGATGACGATGATCAACATCGGCCCGACAGGGGCTCGCTATCCGACGACTTACTTTCGGCACACGTTCGTGGTGACGAATCGCGCGGCACTCACAAACCTTGCGGTCCGGTTGATGCGCGATGATGGCGGCATCGTTTACCTGAACGGGGTCGAAGTCTTCCGCAGCAATATGCCCGATGGCCCGGCGACGTACAACACGCTGGCGGCTGCAAATGTCGGAGGGGCAGACGAGAGCGCCTTCTTCGGCGGCCCGATTCCGCCAGGTTTGCTCTTAAGCGAGACGAATGTAATCGCGGTCGAAATTCACCAGGATCTTCCCACCAGTTCTGATCTCAGCTTCAGCCTCGAATTGCTCGCCAACACGCCGTTGGGCAATCTGCCGCCGGTGGCCACCCTGAGCATCTCCGCAAGAGGTATGATCCTGGATACGAGTGAAACGGTCACAATCAACGTGGCCGCTTTCGATGACGCCGCCATATCACGGATCGATGTTCTTCAAAATGGCGCCACGATACGAACGTTCTTCACCAACGCTGCCACTTTTACATTAAGCAACCTCGCGACCGGCATTCAGGATTTTACCGCGCGCGCGGTGGACTCCTCCGGCGCGAGCGGTTTTTCGGATACGGCCCGGGTGCTGATCACGCCGCCGGGCTTTCAAGCCCAGTCGGTCTTCTTTCCACAATTTCCATCCAGCACCGGGTTGGTTCTGCAGGTAAACGCTCACACGGCTCTGAACATCCTGCATCTCATGCAACCGGCCGGAACGGGTCGAGGTGGAGCGTGGATGGACGCGCCGCGAGGAGTGTCGGACGGGTTCAGCTGTGAATTCTCGTTTCGGATTACGAACCAGCATGCCGGGGGCGCTGATGGCTTTGCGTTCGTGATCGCCGGAACGCCACAACCTGTGTTCGGCGGGAGCGATATTGGTTACAGCGGCATCACGAACAGTCTCGCCGTGGAGTTCGATACATGGTACAATACTGACGATGGTGACAATAGCGATCACCACATCAGCGTTCATACCCAGGGAACTCTTGGTAATTCGGAAAATGAAAGTGCGTCCATCGGTCGTTATACCCCCGCCACCGACTTTGCCTCTGACGGATTGGTCCATCGAGTGAAAATCCTATACACGCCGGGGAACCTTCAGGTGTTTCTCGATAACCCGAATGCGCCCGTGCTGAACTTGAGTGTGAACCTCGGCACGTTGCTCTCCCTGCCAAATGGCACCGCCTGGATCGGATTCACGGCAGGCAGCGGTGGCAGTTGGGAAAGTCACGACATACTGGCTTGGTCGCACAGCAGCCTCGCGAACATTCCGCCGGTCGTCCACCTCATCTCGCCCGCGCAGGCTTTGCGGATCGCGCCCGGCACGGGCCTTACGTTGACTGTCGATGCGAGCGATCCAAATGGCACCGTGGCCGCGGTAGGTTTTTCGGTAAACGGGGAATTTCTGGATGAGATCGGAGAGATGTCCCCGTTCAGCCTCATGTTGAGCAGTCTCGCGCCAGGCATTCATGTCGTCCGCGCCGCCGCGGCGGATAACGACGACGCCGTGGCGCTCTCCACGCCACCAATCGTTGTGGAGGTTGTGCCGACAAACGCAGTCGTCGCTTTATTTCCGAACTTCAGCAGCGCGAGCAATTTAGTCCTGCAAGGCAACGCCGCGCTGCTCACGAACCGTTTGCGACTCACACCCGCCGCGTCGAGCCAGACGGGCGGCGCGTGGCTCGACACAAAGCAATCTATTGCGGGCGGATTCGAAACCGTCTTCCAATTCCAGGTTAGCCAACTCAGCAGCAAAGGCGCGGATGGCCTGGCCTTCGTCATATGCGGGAATGAATTTCCTTTGCTTGGCGACGCCGGCGCGGGCCTGGGCTACAGTTCCCTCGCCAATAGTCTTGCGGTCGAGTTTGACACTTTTCAAAACCCCGAAGCGACGGACCTCGACGCCAACCACATCGGCATCCATTCCCGCGGGGCTTTGCCGAACAGCGCGGAGGAAAGCGCGGCGCTGGCGCGCATGACGCCGTCGATCGATATGTCCGATGGGGCCGTTCACAGTGTCGTTATTCGGTATAGTGGATCCCTCCTGCGTGTTTACCTGGATGATTTGTCCACACCGGTGCTGACGAAACCAGTAGATCTCGGCTCGGTACTCAACTTGGACCACGGAACGGCCTGGGTTGGATTTACCGCTGCGACCGGCGGCGAATTCGAGAGCCATGACATCCTCATGTGGTCGTTCCGGCCCAACCTTCCGCCGCACATCGAACTCACGGCGCCGGGTGCCGGGCCATTCCTCACGCCGACGAACCTGATCGTTTCGGCCGACGCGGGCGATGTGGACGGCGACATCAACGGCGTGCAATTTTTCGCGAACGAAAACTTAATCGGCGCGGTGACCACGCCACCGTTCAGCATGTCGTGGAGCAATGCGCCGGCGGGAACTTATTCGCTAACGGCCATTGCGCTTGACGATCTCGGGGCGGCGACTGTTTCGCTGCCGGTGTCGGTTTCATTGATTGAACTGCGCCTGCAACATCACCTTCGGCAAGCCGATGGCAGCATCTCGTTCGACTTCGCCACCCTCACGAACCGGGCCTACACGGTTCAATACAGCGCGGATCTCGTACATTGGAGCAACGCCGTGCCTTCGATGAATGGGACGGGTGGAGTTGTGCGGTGGCAGGATAAGGGTCCGCCGGTCACTGTAAGTCCCCCAGCTACCGAAACCCAACGATTCTATCGTCTGGTCCTCTCACCGTAGCATCATGCGTATCTGTTCGATCAAAGACGATTCACGACCGCTGAGGCCGAGAAACGAATGTCATCACTTTCGTCAAAGAGGGCAGCGAGTGGAAACTTGCCGAGGCGCGCCGACAACTGCGTGAACGCCATGCACGCGCTCGACGACACCGACCGCACTGCCGTCCTGCTCCGCTTCTTCGAGAACAAAAGCCTGCGCGAAGTCGGCGAAACGCTTGGCACAACCGACGACCCGGCGCGAAAGCGCGTCAACCGCGCCATCGAACGTCTGCGCGAATTCTTCGCCAAACGGGGAGTCACCGTCGGCGCGAGCGGACTCGTTGTCGTTATCTCGGCCAATGCGGTTCAGGCCGCGCCGGTTGGATTGGCCGTTACGATTTCAATTGCCGCTGCTCTTGGTGGTACAGCCATTGCCGTCACCGCCACTGCCACTGCCACTGCCACTGCCACAAAAGCCATCGTTATGACCACAACACAAAAAGCACTCATCGCCATCGCTCTTGCCGCAGTCGGCACAGGAATCTACGAAGCTCATGAGGCTTCAACTTTTCGCGCGCAAGTTGAGACGCTCCAGCACCAGGCACCATCTTCTGAACAAATCAACCAACTGACTCGTGAACTGAATCAATCGGCGAGCCAGCTCGCCGCGCTCCGTACTGAGAACGAAAAGTTACGCAGCACCACTGCCGAATTGATGCGGCTGCGCGCTGAAATCACAGGGCTGCGCACTGCCGCAGGCCAGACAGCAGGCAATGCCAACGAAACTGCCGTGAAAGCCTGGTTAAGTCGGGTTGACTTGCTCAAGCAACGACTCGGGCACCGACCAGATCAAAAAATCCCTGAGCTGGAGTTTCTTACGGAGGCTGACTGGCTAAACGTCGCGCGCAAAGAGTTGGCCACCGAGTTGGATTATCGCCAGGCATTCAGCAATTTGCGTGGGGTGGTGGAGCTAAAATTCGGAGGGATGTTGCAGTCTGCTTTGAGGAAGTATTTGGCGGCAAATAACAACCAATTCCCAGCCGAATTATCTCAGTTGCAGCCGTATTTTGAATCGCCGGTCAATGAGGCCATCTGGCAGAGGTATGCCATTCTGCCGGCTGAGGAGCTTCGTGGGATGGGAGTGCCCGGCGAAAAGTGGATCATCAGCCAGAAAGCTCCGCTGGACGAAGACTATGACTCGCGTTTGGCGGTGGGCCAATATGGTGCGAGCCAAAGTGGGGGCATGTGGCAGTCCCAGCAACACGCGGCCGGAACACTGGAACCAGTGCTAAAGGCATTCATGGAGACAAACGGTGCAAAGCAAATTTCTGACCCCGCAGAGTTATTGCCGTTCGCCAGAACATCCGAGCAAAAAGCTTTTTTGGAAAAATTGATCAAGCAATCCAACACAGCAAAGGACTTACGGCGCAACTAGGACGCCAAATTCCTATGAGTTGGCTCAACGCAAAACCATGCGCAGTGAACCCGGCCATTGCGCTGTGGTTGCAATCCACGCCTCCCAGGGGCCGGGTCGCGGAGCTTGGGTCGTTGGCCGACTATCGCCCGCACATCGCCATGAAAAAAACTCTCATCACCCAGGCGCAAAGATGGGCTTTGATGCTCTGGCTGGTGTTCCCGCTTTATGGCAAGGCCGATCAGTTCGTGGAATTCACTGCGGAAATTGACTTCGATGATTGGGACTATCGGCTCTTCAAAGACAGAATCAACAATGATCCGGGGCAGAGCCATCTAATGCTGCCGAGCCTCTTTACCACAAGTTCTCCCATGCGCTGTGTGGTCGGCACCAACACATGGATGATCGAGTTTGCTTCTGAGAACGCCAAGACGACCTACTGGTTTACGGGCACCAACATCATTGAGCATAGCGTGATTACCAAAGGGATTCCTAATCGACCTCGTATTGGCGAGCGATTCACGCGAGCGTATACGTCCAGAGATGGGAACCCTGGCCGCCCGGTGCGCGTACCCGACATCATGGGAGGAGGCTCAATTTGCTGGCTGAGTTTTTGTTCAGGCGCATTTCTCAAACGCGAGGACCGCCAGATTTTCCCGCCGGGTTCCTTTTGGAAGGAATCCAGTTTGGTTTACTCCGGGTGGTCGGACAAAGTGATAGCTTTCGAGGACGGTTTGGGTCTGCCAAAAAGCTTGGACCTCATCGCGACGAATAACCAACCGATCTTCCAGTATCAGGTTCACAAGTCAACGAATGTGCTGGGCTGGAATTTTCCGCTGGAGTTTTACTGCGTGCAGTATCTCCCGACCGGCGCAAATCTATTGAAGCTGCATCTGACAGCAAAGGGCAGGCTGACCTCCATCAAAGAAGGAGCCAAACCTGAGATCCCGGCAGAGGTGCGGCAGGCTGTTCAGAAATGATGCCGAATGCAATGAAAGAATTCTCGCTGCGAAAATTGGAAACCGTCTTTCGGAGGCACAGGAGCGTCAGCGCCAGGAGCCGGCCCGAACTAACCGGGCCATCGCGGTGTTTTCGCACGGCCCACTCGTTGCCATCCCGCAGTCCGGGTCACTAAGTTTGGGTCGTTGCCGTCTCGAGTCTCGATACATTATGAACATGCGACACATAGTTAGTTTGGCACTGGCTGCTCTAGCGGCACTTGGTCCGGTCGGTTGCTCAAAAACGAATGGGACAGATGCCAAGCTCCGTCAGGAATTCTCGATAGCTGCGGAAATGCCTGTACGGGATTTTGGTGTCGTAGAATTACGTGCAGATATTCCAAAGCGCATCATCCTCAGCGATGGCAAGGATTGCACGATTACCGCGACATCGCCGACCAATGGACTTCTCCAGATGAATGTGGCTTACACCGCCAAGGAGGAGGTTGTGAAGGGCCAGACAGTTCATAACTTTTCCCAACGCTCCCAGTTTCTCCTTCCTGTCGGGGGAGGGTGCGCGCCCAAACTCGGCGAACACCTGACGGTAGTGATGAGACCCGCGATGATCGAATGAAGCGGCTTGCCCATACGCAGCGAACGCGGCCATCGCGCTCTGGTTGCCATCCATGCATTGTGCGGGCCAGGTCACTGGGTCGTTGGGCTGCTCTGCCGTCTTATGTGTTGTGCTTCGGCCGATGAACTCATTACGTATAACAAACAATGGTCGAGATGCTTTCACACTAATCGAGCTACTTGTCGTCATCGCGGTCATAGGAATTCTGGCGGCTCTCTTGTTGACGGCGGTTTCACGAGCAAAAGGGAGAGCGCAGCAAACTCAGTGTGCAAATAACGTCCGGCAGCTCGGGAACGCCTTGCAAGGATATTTGACGGCAAACCATGCTTATCCTTTGGCCGGCAAGGTTTATTGGGAATATACCTTGCAGGAATCTGAGTTTGGTTCGACCACAAACGGCTTTCTCAATTTGATGCAACAGGGGGTTTGGAAATGCCCAAATGCCAACAAACCAGCCAACTACTGGGAGGACCTCTATCTTAGTTATGGTTACAATCTTTATGGCATGCAGAGGCCTTGGGGCATCACCAATTTGCAAGGGCTTGGCGTGCATTCTTTCGGGCTTGGTTCGTACTCGCCTGTGAACGAGTCAGAAGTTGTCAGCCCCGGTGAAATGATTGCCATCGGTGACGGGTTTATGGGAGGCAAAGGCGTCATTAGAGACGGCGTCGGGAATTTAATGCGGACTCAGGGCCTTCCAGATTTTGGAAGCACGGCAAGAGCTTACGCTCGTCACCAAGGCAAAGCTAATGTGGCGTTTTGCGACGGCCATGTTGAATCGCCGACGTTGAAGTCTCTCTTTGAAGAAACCAGCGATGCGGCCTTGGTCCGCTGGAATCGCGACCACCTTCCACATCGAGACCAGCTATGACAAAAGTCCTGGCCTGGCCCAACCAAAGGATGAGAATAATTCCCAGTGGTGGATGGTGGTCGAGAGGCATTGATGATGCCCTATGTGGTGCTGAACATCGGTGTTTCGCCCGATGTTCACGCGTGATTTGTGGGATTTTTAAGCGAATCTGCATCGGTAATAAACACGAGGGTTCGATTCCCTTCACCCGCTCCATTGTTTTCAGGGACTTACGAAAAAGTGCAAGTGATTCGGTGATCCCAAAAATATCTCGTTCACAGGTTCAAATGTTCAATGGATTCCTCGGACCTGATGGCAAATAGGTAGAGCTTTTTGCAGTCACCATGAGTTCGGGATGCCTCAAGGACGAAAACAGCGTGGCCTTTACGCACACACCAGAACGAAAGTCGATACTCACACTGGAGCCGTTGACCAAGGAATTCTCGGCGGCAAACAATGGAAAGGAACCTACCGATCCGCTGCAGTTACGGCCTTTCGTCAAGACGCCGGAACAGGAAGCTGCCTTCCAGAAGTTAATCGAGAAGCGGAATCCCGTCCGATAGGTTATGCTGAGTTACAGCACGCGCTATGAAAACAATTCAGTCAGGCTCTTGTGTGAAGCAACTTAATGCGGTTTTGTTTTGCGCGAGTGCTTTGCTGGCGAACGCAGTCAACGCCGCCTTTCGGTTTGCTCTCGGCTTGCTCCTGCTTCTAGGCCCAGGTCTGATCTACCCCTTCCAGTCGCCGGGCCAGGTCACCAACGGCTTCACGCTCTCACTGAAGGCACCCGACGAAAACGGGTGGCGTGGACTGAGCGCGACTGATTTCTGCGAAGGCTGTTTGGATCTACAGTTGTACCGGATTGACGCCTCCACTGATCTGACGAACTGGATCGAGATCGCGCGATTGCATGACGCACCTTTCACATTCTTCGACGCCGCTTCGCCATCGCTTGGCCAAAGATTCTATCGCGGAAACCGCCGACCGCGAGAAGTATCGCTGGACGACTGGAAGAATCAGGTGGCTTACAAAAAGGAACTGGCCGGCGGTGTCGGTGATCCCTTTGCCAATGGCGGTTTGCAGGAATCGGGTTTCGTATTCGTAAAGTTTGCCATTCTTCGGTCAGACCCGACGCGTGTTTATTTTCAGAACACTCTCAAATATCCGCTGCACTACGATTTCGCGATGGCTCGGCTACCTGGTTTCGTCGGTTTGAGTCGCGACGATTTCGATCAGGTGTCTCTCTACACGAACAATCAGCAGGTCGTGTTAGGGACGGTGTTGTTGCCCGGCGACCTGGAGTATCCGCACTTGGAAGCCCACTACGATTATGGCATACAATTCGTCGCCAATGATCCGCTTCCGGCTGCGTCAATCGTGGATTGGTTTCGCCTGGTGAAGTCTGCGGTCGTCAGCCCGGTGCCGATTACGCCATTTTACGTGCCGTCACCACTGCAAGCCGCGAGCGCGCAGGCCAACGCCAGTTTTTTTGCGAGCAACGGCCTGCCTCTGACTACCGTCGCGCGGTGGTTGAACGGGGACACGGTTTACTCGGAAGGATGGGCTCTGGGCCGTCTCGTGTTCGTGCCAGGCAATGAAATCAGTATCGCGTACTTCGATGGGCGGCTGAGTCCGAACGACATTTTGCTAACGGACATTGTTCCGGCCGAAGTGCCGTTTGTGGCCGGCATCATCTGCTTGAACGCCGCGACGCCCAGCTCGCATGTGGCTATTCTGGCGCAGGCCTACAAAATTCCATTTGCGTTCGTCGCCGATGAGCCCTTGCGTTCGAGCCTCATGCCATTAGCGGGACGGAAGGTCATTTTTAGCACGGCACGATCTTTCAACTACGGGAACACTCCTGTGGTTAGCGTGGTGGACGTGGACGGTGCGCTGACGCCGGCATTCGAGCAGGAGGTGCTCATCTACAAGGACTTGCCGCCGGTAAACATCCGGCCGAAGGAAACCTACGGGGCCTTCAGCGCCCCGGTGACGAATCTCGTACCGGATGACTCACGATTCTTTGGCGGCAAAGCAGCAAACTACGGCCTGCTGCGACGCGTCATTCCTTCCAACTCACCGGTGGCGCTGGCCTTTTCGATGGACCTTTGGGATGTGTTCATGGACCAGACCCTGTCAGGCGGGGCTTCGCTGCGGACCGAAATCTCCAACCGGTTGGCGGGATGGACTTATTCGCCAACGAACCTCGCGGCCATTCAGAACATCCTGACGGGAATCCGAACGCTGATCCGTAACACCGCCTCGTTCAACGCCACGCAGAAGGTCGCGATCCTCACCGCCGTATCCAGCTTTCCACCGGATCACAACATCCGCTTTCGCAGTTCGTCCAACGCAGAGGATTCCGAAAGCTTCACAGCCGCTGGCTTGCTGGACAGTTACAGCGGTTGCATCGCTGACGACACGGACGGAGACACTTCAGGCCCGAGCGCGTGCGATTCCACGGAGATGAATGAGCGCGGCGTCTTCCGCGCGATCCAGCGGGTCTATTCGAGCTTCTACAATGATAACGCCTACCTCGAACGGTTGCGGCATGGCATCAACGAAGCGGAAGTTGGGGTAGGCGTGCTGGTCCACCAATCCTTCCCGGATGCGACCGAGGTCGCCAACGGCGTCGCGACAGCCCGCGTCTATATCGACCCCGCACCGTTTAATCGAACCAATGTGGTAATCCAACTGGTCAGTCAGCCCGGCGCAGCCTCGGTGACGAATCCCAGCGATGACGCGCAGGCCGAAGTGGCCGGCACCCAGATGATCGCTTTCCAAGGCACGACAAATTATTACTTTAGTGGCTTCGCCGCGCACTCCAGCCTCCTGCCCCAGGGCATCACAGCGTTGGGGCCAGCGGACTGTGAGGCCTTCAGCCGGCTGTTATTCGACCTGTCCGTCGGCTATCATGCGATGTTCCCGGGCAAGGATTCGTTCACCTTGGATTTCGAGTATAAAAAACTTACTAACGGCTCGCTGACCATCAAACAGGTGCGGGAGATCCCTCCAACTTACGTCACGAACGTTGTTCCCTACCTCGTCAGCGATCCTTCCGAGGTCAGCCTCTTCCAAGGCGAATCAGGGGATGCCACCGTCAACCACCATCTGAAACTGCGCGGCACATTCCGCACGAAAACCATCCAGCTCACCGCCAGCAATCTCGCGCAGCATTTCTTCACCGCCATGCACTTCGAGTATTACAGCAACGGTGCCATCGGGAGATTTGACGCGGAAGCCGACGCTCTGACCAACCTCGTTCATAGCGTAGAAGGTAACGCGGTGACCGACACCATTCCCGCCGACAGCACGCACCCGGCATTCCTCTTTCGGATGGAATTCCCAGCCACCGTGCAGGGCAACGTGAACCCCTTTGTCACGCTCACGACGGTGAGGTTTGAACGGGCACCGGCGGATGAGCCCAGCGTCCGTCTCTTACGAACGGCGGTGGTGAAAACCAACAGCTTCCTGCAAACGCGTGAATTCACCGGTGCCCTGATGTTCGATGGGACGAACCGGCCGGTGACTGTGCGGACGCTTTATTATTGGCCGGATGGACGCGAGATTCTGGCAAACGGCTACACGGCATCACTGGTGCAGTTTGTCGAAACCACAATATCCGGCCTCACGGCGACACCGATGGTGCTGACGAATCATTTCTCGCAGAGCTACGGCACCTCCCATCACAACCTGATCGAAAACCTCCTGTTCGAACCGCGCATCGACCCGAATGTTTCACCAGAGCAACTGGTGCAACTTTCCGGGTTCCGCCTGAATCGAATCAAGTTGCGCGTCTATAATCCGGATCGTTCCAATCCGTTGGAACGGTCTTACACTCTCGAAAGTGAGACCGAACTGACCGACGACTGAAATCTGCGCCGCGCCGGGCCTCGAAAGCCTTGATTGCGAAATTGATTGAAAGAGTTGAGATGAGCCTCACGCCGCCCAAACCGTCCGTGCAGCGGCCGGCTGGTGCGCTAGTGTTCCAATCGGCGCGTCTCGTGCGCCGGGTCGCTGAGCTTGGCTCGTTAGGCCGCTCCACATGCCATTGAACGAAATGAGGCCCATCGCGCTCCAACTCCACGACGCAGCAGGAATATGAGCATCTCTTATCGTCGTGAGGGAAACCAGACTCCCAAAATATGACCCGGTCGCGTCCGGCACAAAGGCACGCAAAACTTCGGGGTCCGGGATAATGAAATTCGCGGATTCCGATTTGACACCGCTGCTCAAACTCTATGCCGACCTGGTCGGACGCAAGGCCTTGCCAATCGCCAAGGATGTCCTTGGAGCAAAGTTTTCTCTGCGCACTCCAAAGGAGCTTTCGCAGCCCGAAGCCATCTTCGCCCTCGAAGCCGTAGCATCGCTGAACAACCTCAAGTTGGAACTGGTTGGGCAAAACCAGGTGCAACTCATCCCGGCCGCTGCTGCAAGACGAGCTGTGCACTAAAGCCACCGTGAAGGTGCAGGGGGTCGGCCATAGCTTGGGATGCTTCTCCCCAGCGCATCAACCAAGCTATGGTTTTACCCCTTGCTGGCGAACATTCCTGCCCCCCCAACAACAATGCCAGACCGGAGCAGCGATAAATGACCCTTGCCAGTTGGTCCGCTGAAGCTAAGCTGGGTTCCGGATTCGGGGTTGGTCGCGAAAACAAACCTATGAAAAGCCTTCTTTTATCCCTGGCGAGCGGTGTCGTTTTGATTTCTAGGATGGAGTGTGGCGCGGCCGATCCGGTTGTGGTTGATTGCGTTGGCCTCCGGTCAGGCATGTCCGTTTCGGAGGCTTCGGAACGCCTGAAGAGCTACAATCCAAAACTAGAGGTCCGGAGTATTGAAATCCAAATACCCAGCCTCGGAGAGAAGCCTGTGCTAGAGAGATTGCTCGGTGTTCGACATGCCGTGCCTGCTGGCAACACCAAAGCACCTGCCCAAGGGGGGCCATTCCTACGGGCTCCGCCTCCTCCTCCAACCGGCGAGCCACTCGAGAGTCTTCAAGCTGCCATTACGCTGCCGCCGAATAAACCGCTGGTGTGGAACGTTGTCCGTATTTTGTGCTTCGAACAAGGTGCAGAACAATCGAAAACCGCCCTATTCACCGCGCTCGCCCAGAAGTATGGCAAGGAAAGCGTCACTATCGATCGGGGTTTCGGCAACATTTCTCGCCTTTGGGTGCGCAACCCTCAGGGGAATCTCATCGAAGGCCAAGACGCTGAGGAATGCTCGACCTTCTGGCAAGCCTACGAACACGCCTACCCGGACATCCTCGGGGGCGGAGGCTTCAGCATCCCTGCCTTGAAGGAGCCTCCCCGCACCTACGTCATGGCGGAAGCACCCACTAATATTTTTACCCGGTCCGATTTTCTCAATGGCTTGGCTACGATAACCTACCGGAACATGCTCGATCACCCCGCGAAGGTGCCTGAACAACTGCAAAAATGCCAGACCATGACCTACGTCGCTGCGGAGCTGTCGGTTGGCGCGAACCGGGAGATCGTGAACCGCATCCGACTCTCCGTGGTGGATGCCGGCCTCGAGTTGCAATCAAAAGGTGCCACGCACGCCCTAATCAAACAGACCGAGACAGGGCAGGAAGAACAGCGAGTTGAACGCGCGAAGCAGCAAGAAAAGCCGAAGTTCTGAACCTGTTATTTCCCCCAACCACCTTGGCACCATAAATGCAACGGCATTCTCCGGCTGTCTGACCGGCGAGTAGAAGCGCCGCTACTCCGTTCGGGCGGCAGAATGCTAACATTTCTTCCCATCTTCGCCGCTTTTGCCGCGTCCTGTCGCCTAGAACCGGCGCCTGGGGTGCAGGGAAAGCATCGGAGATGTACCATCTGATGAACCGCGTGGACCGGCGGGAAGCCCTTTTCGAGGATGACCAGGACCGGCGCAGGTTCCTGGAAACCTGGGAAGAGCTGCCAAAAAACGGGCTTAACCAGGGCGATTGATGCTGTTGAAAAAGCTCCCTTCATTGGGAGATATCTTGGGGTGAAATTGATTCCCAGCCTCAACATGCTGCGGGGCGGTGCGCGAGACGACCGTGGAGGGTGTGTACGAATACTACCCTATCAGAAAACATGTCGTTATCGCCCCCGGCGTCTGCGGTGGCCGACCAGCCTTTCGAGGCACGCGCGTGGAAGTACGCACGATCTTCGACTGGCTGGGAAGCGGGCGAACGGTTAAGGATATTGTCAAAGGATACCCATCCATCTCGGAAGCGGCGGTGGAAGAGGCGATGAAACTGGCGGCTCAGGCCCTGGCCGGGCGTTACGGGTTGCAGGCAGCGTGATCATTCTGGACGAACATCTTGATGATGGCCTCGTGCTGGCTCCGCTGTCACATCGGCTCAAAAGCCGAGTGGTTTCAGTGCGAGATCTGCAACCGGGAACCCTGATCAAGGATGATGCCATTCCAACCCTGCTCGGAGGATATCTCGAGCCTGTCATTTCATGTGTTTGCTTCCGAAGCTTTTCAGCGGGCCAACGCTGGTGCCGTTTGCAGGGTTACTGGGAGTGACACATTTTCATTTGGTCCTGTAAACTCCCAAGCCCAACTCGGTGGTGGGGATGAAATGGCTGCTGGGCCTCTGTCGGAAGCGCAGGCGGAACATGAATTGAAGAAGAGTCCGAAGGGAATGAAAGGATACGGGTTTAATCGCGTTGCTGGCATCCTTCCAGGATGCATTTCGGGCGGGGATTTTGGACCGGTGGTGTCGCTCGTGCCTCGCTCAACCACCGGCTAATGGCTGGCAAGCCTCCGGCTTGAGGAGGCGGTGGGCGTTGTACATAAATGGGGTCAGCCCTAGCTTGGGATGGTTATCCCGCGGAGCCTGTTGAAATAGTGCAATTATTCATCTTGCGGCGGGGCGGACGTACTGACTTCTTTGGTCCGCGGCTCGGCTGCAACGATTGGAACGTGAACCTCAGCCGTCCCTTCGGGACGTGGATCCACGCCGCGCGGGAAACCCAATGCTGAAGCATTGGGCTATTGTCAGGTTGTCCCTACGGGACGCGAGGTGCGTTGCGACGATTCTTTTTCCCGGTCATTATCCTCAATGCTCGGCTAAAGTTCCCGTGTGTTTCAGGGAGAGCTCGACGAGGACCAGACATCTCATAACAAGCTGGGCATTCGTGAGATCTCTTTGCTCCGCCGTTTACTGATGTTCGCTGATGAGGACGCATTTCATTTTTCCAAGCCGAGCGGCGGGCCAGTCACGATCATGCCGTGCGCTTCGAACACGCCTTTTAATCCGGCGATCTGTTGATTAGTGATTCGCTTCTCAATCGTCTGCTCGCGGGTCGGAAGGTCTCTGAATTTGGCCAGTGCCTGAAAGAACTCCTCGATCTTGCCGGCGGGCTGGTAGGTATTGATCACTTTGGCCCCGGCGCCACCCCAGGCGTGCTCTACATTGCGAGGGATGAACATCGATTCGCGAGCGCCAAGGCGGAACCGCTTCTTCCCGATTTCCAACTCCACCTCGCCGTCAAGAACGTAAATCCATTCGTCCTGGTCTCGGTTTATGTGGCGCGCCCATGCGGTGTCGTTCACTTCCAAAACACACATTGCCCCAGCGGTGTCTTTCCCGGACACCTTGCAATCGATCTTCGTGCCTTCATGGTTGAATCCCTTGTCAAAACGGTCTTTTCCCGCGCCGACGTTGAAGCCGATAAATAATTCCTCACTCTTCATTTTCTTCGTTCCTTTCAGGTGGTTGATGGTTTTATCGATGGTCTCAATCAGGGTGCGAGTGCGCGTGACGTTTGCTTCCAGAACTTTGCGGTGCGAGCGAAGCGCTGCGGCTTTCTGGAACTTGGGCTGGCCCAGGATCTTCTTGATGCACTTCAGCTCGAAACCCAGCTCCCGGTAAAACAGGATTTGCTGGAGCATGAGCAGTTGGGGCTCTTCGTAGATTCTGTAGCCGTTGGCCTTCGTAAAGGCCGGTTTCAGCAGTCCCGTTTCATCGTAGAAATGAAGCGTGCGCACACTGACGCCCGACATCATCGCCACTTGCTTGACTGTGTAAGCCATCGTTTTCTTTCCGCCGCAAATCACCGTGATCTGCGTGCTGTGTGCACTCTCTGGGATTACGTAACGTGAGGGTCAAAGGAAATCTTTAAGAAAATCACTTCTTATTCCCGACGTGAAGGACGTTCAGGGGTGCTTGCGGCTAATGTGGCTGGCAAGCCTCCGGCTTGAGGAGGTGGTGGGGGATTGCGCATAAACAGGGGTTTCCGCCGTTGCACGTTTATACAAATTACTTGTATATTGGTGCAATGCGTGTCCAAGCCAAAACAGTTACAAGCGCACTCTTCGAGATTGTCGAAGGGCAGCAGGGTTATTTCACCGCGAAGCAGGCAACCGAGGCAGGTTACCAGCCTGGCAGCCAAGCCCATCACGTCAAATCAGGGAATTGGGTCCGCGTCGAACGGGGTATCTATCGGCTGGCGCGCTTCCCCCAATCGCCCGACGAACAGCTTGTTATTTACGCCCTGTGGTCACGCAACCGTGCAGGAAATCCGGAAGGGGTGTATTCCCATCAAACCGCACTGAGCATTCATGAACTCTCGGATGTAAATCCCGCCAAGCTTCACATGATTGTTCCAGTTGCTTTTCGACGCAGGACCAAAACCCCAAAAAGCCTGGTGCTGCACCGCGCCACTCTCGCCAAAGGTGACGTTCAACAACTGCAGGGCTTCGCCGTAACCCGTCCGCTCCGTGCCATCGCCGATCTCGCAACGGCTGAGTCGGTTTCACGAGATATCATCGAACAAGCTCTGAGGGAAGGGCGACGCCGGGGGCTGATTACTAACCGAGAAGTGACCGAGCTTCGACGAAGTAACCTCCCGAACTGGTTTGATGATCTGCTCGCAGCGAACAGGAAATGAAGCCGCCGCGAAGATATGCTTCGGCAACCGCCTTTCGCGTTGCCCTCGAAGATCGCCTGAAGCGATTGGCGCAGTCCGAAGGGATGGACCTCCAACGCTTGCGCCGACAGTCCGCGTTCGACCGATTGCTCTGCCGTCTGTTCGTTGAGCTGGACCCCCCGTGGTTGCTGAAGGGCGGTTATGCGATGGAACTGCGTCTCAAAACTGCCCGAACCACTCGTGATATTGATCTGGCCATGAGACGGCTTCCCGTGGTCTCGGCAGAATGGGAGGCCAACGTCTCGGAGGTTTTGGAATCATTGCGCGAAGCGGGGAATCTGGACCTGCATGATTTCTTCACGTTTGTCTTCGGCGACGCGACACAAGACTTGGACGCTGCACCTTACGGCGGCGCGCGGTTTCCTGTGGATGCACAATTGGCCGGTCGAACCTTCGCGAAGTTCCATCTGGACGTGAGCTCAGGTGACGTCATGCACGAACCGTATGAAATCCTTTCGGGCCGGGACTGGCTGGGATTCGCGGGCATTGCGAGCGCCACCTTTCCAGCGGTCTCACCGGAAGAACAGTTCGCCGAGAAACTTCACGCTTACACGTTGCCCCGAGTGGGCCGGGAGAACAGCCGCGTCAAAGACCTGGTCGATTTAGTCCTTTTGATAGAACGCACCAAACTGGATGTGGCTCGGCTGCCGAAGGCGATTCAGGAAACTTTTAAGCGTCGCAAGACGCATGGGATTCCAGCGGCACTGCTCCCACCGCCGTACTCGTGGGGCGGACCTTTTACTGAGATGGCGACCGAATGCAGTCTCGAACCTGACATGGAAAAACATTTCGGCGTAGTCGCGCAATTCTTCAGCAATCTGAGTTTCTGAGACTTCCTCGCGAAAGATGCTCTGCAATTTTGCGTCCGCCTTGCATCCCTGCTGCGAGCAAAACGAGTTTTGTCACCGGGACTGGATACCGTCCCGCGGGTCATTATCCAGGACGGGACCGTTTTGATCCGGCCGGCCAAACTGGAACCCTTTTTCCGAGGCACGCAATTGATACGGCCATGAGAAGAAGAGACGGTCCTTTAAGCGAATGAAAGGATACAGATTTAATCGCGTGTCTGGCATCCTTCCCGGATGCATTTGGTGCGGGGATTTTGGACCGGTGGTGTCGCTCGTGCCTCGCTCAACCACCGGCTAATGGCTGGCAAGCCTCCGGCTTGAGGAGGTGGTGGGGGTTGTGCAGTGCCGAGAAATGGACACTCGGCGTGTTTTCGAGTTGAGATATTGCCGCACGTTCTTACTCTGAACGCAACACGTGGACCTGAACTACCAATGAATGATCATCGCCTATCACGGGTGTGATGCTTCGGTGGTTACGAAGGTGCTTGCGGGCGACGATGCGCTAGAGCCAAGCGAGAAGGAACACGACTGGCTGGGACCGGGAATCTATTTTTGGGAGCATGGCCCTCAGCGCGCGTACGATTGGGCCATTGATGAGAAGCAACGCGATCCTCACAAAATCCAAACTCCAGCCGTGCTCGGAGCTTACATTAACCTGGGCCAGTGCTTTGATCTATTGGATACGGCGAATACCCGGTTATTGCAGGACATGTATCCAAACTTCCACCGATTCACCGTCGAAGGCGGGAAGCCGATGCCGGAAAACAAGCGAGCGCCTGGAAGCAATGATCCGGATAATGTGCTGAGATTTTTGGATTGTGCAGTCATCAAGTACACGCTCGATAAGCTGGCAGGGAAAGGAAGCATTTACCAAACGGTCAGGGGCGTTTTTGTGGAAGGTGGCGACGCGTTCCCCGGGGCGGGCATCAAACTGAAGTCGCACATTCAGATCACCGTGCGAGATCGGCGGTGCGTGGTGGGATTCTTCAGGCCGGCGGAAACTTTCTCGCCAGGAGGGCAATAAGCGGCTGTTTGCAGCCGCAGTGAGAATTGGCGAAATCGGATGAGAAATTGCGCGGCGTGAATGATCAGCCGCCGTATTCCTTGGCCAACTTTCCGTCAGGGGTATAAATGCCGGAGGCAATGAGGTCCTTGAATCCCTCCTCAGCGGTCATCTTGCGAACCTCTTCGATCACGAGTTTGTGCAACTCCAGCAATTCCTTTCTAGATCGCACGAAGCTGTTGGTCTGAGGCTGCTTTTCTTTCTCAGTCTCGGCATTCATCAACACGGACAAAATATGTCCGTATTCCGGGGAAGTCAACCGGGTTTCGGCCCAATTGGGCCGCATTTAAGGGGTTATACGATTTGAGACAGGCTGACTCAAATGTAAATGAGAAGAGCAGACGGCCCTTTAAGCGAATGAAAGGATACGGATTTAATCGCGTGTCTGGCATCCTTCCCGGATGCATTTGGTGCGGGGATTTGGACCGGGGGTGTCGCTCGTCCCTCGCTCAACCACCGGCTAATGGATGGCAAGCCTCCGGCTTGAGGAGGTGGGGGGCGTTGCGCATAAATAGGTTGGAATGGTTGGACATCGGAGCGGAATCACTTGGCTTCACGAATGTTCTGGCCCACATTGGGCGGGCGCGGGCAAACGAATACACGCATGAAAATTACCCTCCACGGAGCCGCTGGCGAAGTCACCGGTTCAGCATATCTTGTCGAAACCGATCGCGCGCGGGTGCTGGTGGACTTCGGCATATTCCAAGGCGGTAGAAATGTCGAAGCGAAGAACGTGGTGCCATCAGGGCTGGAACCGGGGAAACTCGACGCGGTGTTGCTGACTCATGCCCACTTGGACCACTGTGGGCGCTTGCCCCTCCTGCTCAAGAGTGGCTACGCGGGATCCATTCTCGCGACGAAGGCGACGGTTGAGCTGGCGGGACTGATCTTGCGCGATTCGGCTAAGGTGCAAAGCTACGACGTCGAGCGTTACAACCGCAAACACATGGGCTCCGACAAGCCTTTGCACGTACCGCTCTACACGGCAGACGAAGTGGGGCTCACGATGGAACGGTTTAGGGTAGTGCCGTTCGATCAGTCCTTTGAGGTGGCCCAGGGCCTGAAAGCACGCTACATCGAGGCCGGCCACATGCTCGGCTCGGCCAGCATCGAGCTTACGGTAATGGAGGAGGGCCGGTCCAAGGTTGTCGTCTTCTCCGGCGATTTGGGACCGTCCGGGTTGGCGATTGTGCGCGACGCGGAGACGTTTCAGCGCGCGGATGTCGTGTTCCTGGAATCCACCTATGGGGACCGCGACCACAAGCCGCTGAAAGATACGCTGGCGGAATTCCGCGCCATTATCGAACAGACAGTGAGACAGAAATCGCGCATCCTCGTGCCTGCATTCGCCGTGGGCCGCACCCAGCAGATCCTGTATCATCTGGACGAAGTGTTCTGCGCGGGCGCGGTGCAATCGTTTCCCGTTTATCTGGACAGCCCGATGGCTATCGAGGCGACGAAGATTTACCAGAGCCATCCTGACCTGTTTGATAATGAAACGATCGACATGCAGCGCAGCTGCGACATCGCCAGCCGACACGGTCACGTCAAACCCACTCCCACACCGCAAGAATCGATGGCGCTCAATGACGCCCCCGGTCCGTGCCTGATCATGGCCGGTTCCGGCATGTGTACGGCGGGCCGAATCCTTCATCACCTGCGGCATGGGCTCGCCAATCCCGACACCAGCGTAATGATAGTCGGCTATCAGGGCGAAGGCACCCTGGGCCGCCAACTCGTGGACGGGGCCGACCAAGTAAAAATCTTCGGCGAGATGATCCCGGTGAAGGCGCGAATTCATACGCTCAACGGTTTCAGCGCCCACGCCGGCCAGACTGAATTGCTGAAATGGTTGCGGTTCATTGCGCCGTCCAAGCCACAGGTCGTGCTCACTCACGGCGAAGCACGAGGACGCGAACCGTTGGCCGAACTGATCCGGAAACAGTATGGACTCAAGCCTGCGCTGCCTGTTCAAGGAGACATCATCAAGATTTGAGACAGGCTGACTCGATGCAAATGACAGGAGGAGACGGTCCTTTGAGCGAATGAAAGGATACGGGTCTAATCGCGTGTCTGGCATCCTTCCAGGATGCATTTGCTGCGGGGATTTTGGAGTTTTTGAATGTCGGTCTGGAGCAGCGGTGTCCAAGAATCCGGGCCGATGCCGGGATTGAGGCCACAACCCCGTTGGGGTTGATATAACTGCTAGACAAGTTTCCCCAGGGTAGGCCTCCGCAGCCAACCCTGGGCTCCGTGGCAGAATCCCGTTGGGATTCCCGAAGCATACTCCGCCCTATATTTCTGGGGTTCATGACTGACCAGAATGGATAAAGGCGAGATTAGGTCTGTTTTTCCCCATCTTTTACTTCTTTTCCTTTTAAGAAGCAGGGGGTAAGTTTTTTTTATATAAATTTAGCATGAACACGTCTGTTGAAACTCTCTCGGGGATCGCTAACCAACTGCGCATCGACTCCATCAACGCTACCACCGCCGCCGGAAGCGGGCATCCCAGCTCGTGCTGCTCGGCGGCCGACCTCGTGGCCGCTCTTTTCTTTGGTCATATGCGCTACGACCCGAAGAACCCGCGTTATGCTAACAATGACCGGTTTATTCTATCGAAGGGACACGCCGCCCCTCTCCTTTACGCCGCCTGGGCGGAAAATGGGTTTTTGCCCGCCAAAGATCTTCTGACCTTGCGTGAACTGCACAGTGACCTCGAGGGACATCCGACGCCCCATCTGCCGTTCGTGGATGTCTCGACGGGTTCGTTGGGCCAGGGCCTCAGTGTCGGTGTCGGCATGGCGTTGTGCGCGAGGTTGGACAAACTGGATTATCGAACCTACGTCCTGCTGGGCGACGGCGAAAGCGCCGAAGGAAGCGTCTGGGAGGCGGCTTCTCTCGCGGGCATTTATCAGTTGAACAATTTGACGGCGATCATCGATGTGAACCGTTTGGGTCAAAGCCAGGCCACTCCCTTCGGCCATGATTTGGACGCCTATCGCAAACGTTTTGAGGCTTTTAATTGGCGGACGGAAGAGATCGACGGTCACGACATGGAGGAGATTGTGGAAGTGCTGAGTGCGGTCGGCCTGGGCAAACAGCCGCTGGCGATCATCGCCAAGACTCTCAAAGGCGCCGGGGTATCGTTCATGCAGGATAAAGATGGCTGGCACGGCAAAGCGCTTTCAAAGGAAGAGGCGGCTCAGGCGATTGCGGAACTTCAGCCAAAAGCGCAGTCTGGCATTGGCGTTCCCATCCCTGCCCCGGATGCGCTGCCGTTGCCGAAAAACGAGGCACCGGCGAGCTATCCGCCCATCAATTATAACAAGGGCGACAAGGTTGCCACTCGCGAAGCATTCGGCGCCGCCCTGCTGCGGATCGGCGGAGCGGATCAGCGTATTGTCGCGGTCGATGGCGACACCAAGAACTCGACCTATTCGGATAAGTTCATGAAGAAATTTCCGGACCGCTTCTTCGAGTGCTACATCGCCGAGCAAAACATGGTCGGGGTTGCGACCGGGCTGGGCACGCGCGGTAAAGTCCCGTTCGCTTCCACCTTCGCAACCTTCTTCACCCGCGCGCACGACCAGATTCGGATGGCAGCCCATTCCATGGCGAACCTCAAGCTGGTCGGCTCCCATGTGGGAGTGAGCATCGGCGAAGATGGCGCTTCGCAGATGGGTTTGGAGGACATTGCCATGATGCGATCCATGGCCGGCAGCGTCGTCCTGTATCCGAGCGACGCCGTCAGCACCGAGAAACTGATGGAGCAGATGGCCGGCACGCACGGCGTCTCATTCCTCCGCACCTCCCGGCCAAAGACCCCGGTGATTTACAGCAACGACGAAGCCTTCCCGATCGGCGGCGCGAAGATCCTGCGTCAATCGGCCGGGGACAAAATCACGGTCATAGGCGCGGGCGTGACCTTATTCGAAGCCCTCAAAGCGGCCGATGAACTGGCCAAAGACGGAATCCAGATCACCGTGATCGACCTGTATAGTGTCAAACCGTTGGCGAAGGACCTCGTGCGCGGCGCCGCCGAAAAAACGAACAAACTGGTCCTAACGGTTGAAGACCATTATCCCGAAGGCGGCCTGGGCGATGCCGTCGCCGGGGAATTAAGCGTCGATGGGATTCGCGTGCACAAGCTAGCGGTGTTTGAAGAACCGCACTCAGGAAAACCGGAAGAGTTGCTAGCCAAGTACGGGATCGACGCGGCGGCGATTGTGAAGAAGGTTAAATCGCTGGTGTGATTGCTCCCGAAGGGGCGAATGTCCCGAATCGACAATTCTCATTTGTAGGACCCCGTTGAGCGGAGGATCGAGTCAATGGGGCGGAGGCTCCTTTCTGAGCCCTGTTGAAGAGTTGCCTTGGGGACGCTGGCATCCTCCAGGATGCAAATTTTTTGCTCGGTGTCGCGGACCGGTGGTGTCGCTCGTGCCTCGCTTAACCACCGGCTAACGGCTGGCAAGCCTCCGGTTTGCTTTTTGGTTGGATCGAAGATTTGGATTTGAATTGCCGCAGTTTTTCAACAGGCTCCCAGGAGGATTGGAGGCGAAGCAGACAACCCTCGATACCGACGATTGCGACCAAATTGACCTCGGGGAGGACAGTCCTCATTCGATGAGTTGAACTCGATAGTAGCGATGGTCCAGCCCGAGGCTGGTATCTGTGCTCTCTCCGACGGAGTCATGGATGGTGACGGCTCCCACCAAATTGTTCCAGACTGGATCGATCAGATTGTCTTTAAACTGTATCCGGTAACTTTTTCCAGGCACGGCTTGCCAGGTGATGGTGACGCCAATGTTTGATCGGGTCACATTCAAGAGCCGCGCCGGAGTGGAAGCGCTGTCGGCGAGGTTTGCGCCAAAATCCAACTCGGTCCGGTCAAAATAGCCGTCCTCGTCCCGGTCGATGCCGATGCGCCGGCCACTGCCTTCCGGAACGACGGTGAAGGTCAGCGGATTATTTAGTGCGGCAAGGCCAATCAATTCAGAGAGAGTGAGGTGTTCGGAATTACGGTCCGATTGGAAATAATCGTGGCCTGGTTCGTAGGCCCAACCTCTGGGCAAACCGTCCTTTCCTCCTTTTGCAACGATGTCCACGCGACTGCCGAGGCAGCCAGCCAGACCGATCATGGCATCCACCATAGGAGCGGGACCCGCGGTGGTAACGGTGATTTGCCTTCCGACTGCGGCAGGCATATCGAGGCTGAAACTGGGCGGACTCAGATCGGCGCCGAAAAACTCCAATCCTGAGCCGGAAAAGGAAAGCAGAAAGGCGATGACGTCGGCGAGCAATTGATCGTCGTCACCAAGGAAAAACCGGTCTGCCAATAACCGGCTTAAGCTATCTGCCCGGCCGTCGTGGGAAAACCCGAACCCGGCCCTGCTGTTCGTCCGGGTCAAGTCCATGCCTGTTTTATCTATCAGGCTACGCAACTGAGCGATTTTAAAGCTCCCCTGCCCTTGTCCCGTTTGCGCCTGAAAATCCCGGCCTGTTTCCGCCGGCGCTCGCCCCTGGTTGGGAACATGGCAGGCGTTGCAAGCGGAGCGCATGAAGTTGAGTCCATTCTGCGCATTTCCATGTGGCAGAGGCGATCCGTCAGGCGTGTGCCCGTCAGACCCGATGCCGAAATGGCCGGGCAATGGAACGCTCTCCGAAAGCATATTGTTGAATTGGCGGAGGGGGTTGGGAGGGAACGAGATGGTCGCAAGGAACGCTTTAAACTCTTTCATCTCGTTCGTCGTGAGGGCGACATCATTGGCAAGGAGATTTGTAAAGGTCTGGTTGAAATCCTCTATCCCGCTCCGGTCACCGCGCCAATGCAATGGTTTTTGTAACTCACCGGGCCTTGAGTCAATGATGTCCTGCAAGGTCTGAGTGACCATTGGCCCTTTCATCGGATGAAAGATGGGTTCCGCAGACCCGGAGGCCAAGGCGAGTGCGGCCCCATTGGTTAGCATCATCTCCGCAGGATTGCCCAGGTCCCAGGCTAGGCGGTCGAAGCGGGCGTCCACATGGCAGGAGCCGCAGGAGACATGGCCCAAGCCGGAGGTTTTACGGGTGTCGTAATGATGCACTCGGCCTGCTCTTACCGCGGGCGGAGTAGGATCAAAGAAAGGCACGTTCGTCACTACGGTTTCCGATGTCGTATCGACGACGGAAATGGTGGCGGCGAAGCGATTCAAGACATAGAGCCGATGACGCCCCTCGTCGAGAGCCAAGCCATTCGGGCCGGCCCCCAGTTCGATGGATTGCTTGCCCACGCGAGCGCCCGTTTCATCGATGATGATCAGATTGTGTGACCCCATCCCGGCGACATAGGCGCGGGTTCCCGCGGAGTTCCAGACTATCCCTCGTGGATCGCCGATGGACTTGTCACGCTCTACCACTGGGAGGGTGCGAGTTTGGTAATTGAGATGCGGGTTCAGATCTTTGATGGTCCTGGTGAGGGTCAAGGGATCAACGATGGCCAGGTTCACCCGGAGGAACGTTCCGTTCAAATTTGGCTCAAAGCGGCGCTCATTCGTGGCGTCGGTTCCGATGACGGCGATCCTTCCGGTAACGGGGCTTACGGCCACATCCATACAAATGTTCATTAACCCTGTTGCATACCTAATCCCGAATCCTGCGGTATCAATGATGGCTAAATCGTGATCGGGCAAATCCCAGCCCTGAACACGTCCGGAGAGAGCGGCGTTGGTGCCCGAAACGAACTGAGTCCAATCCCCATTATTGTCGTCAAGCCAGTGGCCAGAGGCATTCTTTCTTACGATGTGGCCTACGTGGGGTGGTGGCCGATCCAGGTTGGGGTTGAGGGCTGGCTCGAACCCTGTGCCGCGATTTGGTGGCGGGTTTTGTCCACCATAGGGACCGCTGGCGTCATCGACCACGCCTACAATCTGTTCATTTCCAAAGGGCGCGATTGGCGCTCCCAGAATAGTCGTTCCGTTGCCAGATTCAAAAATGGCAACATATACTTTCGAACCGTCCGGGCTGACGGCCATTGCTTTTGGTCGCTCGCCATCCACCGCCAAATTGGTGATAGCCAACCGCGTGACTGGATCAAAAACCATGATGGCATTTGTCCTCGCGCAGGAAATAAAGGCGCGTTGCGGTGCGCCGGCGAACACCACGTCGGCAGGGCCAGCGAGGGTATTTAGCGTCATGATCACCCGCCGGTTGGCAAGGTCCACGATGCTGATCGAGGAGGAGATGTGATTGACCACCCAAATTTCATTGGTCGTGCGAAAGCGCACTGCGACTGGATCGAGCCCGACTGGCGCCTCTCCCGAGAGGGAAGGAAGGCCGGCACGAAGATCGAACAGCTCAAGCCGATTATCCGGCAGATTACAGACGGCGAGGACCGATCCCTCAGGGCTCAAAGCGATCGGATGAACTGGCGCGGTCTCGAAGTTAGCGAAAGAGCCTGCCCACCCTGTTGCTGACAGCGCCAACCACCCGCCAACCAGACAGGTAACCGCACAATGGGCAGCAAGCTTGCGTATGTAGGGTGCGGAGCTGATAGCTGCGATAGGATACCATATCCGTATTAAAGGGCAAACAGACGCCCCTGCCAGCCTAAGAGCGTGTTTGGAAAGTGCGAGGCCTGCCGTAAGGGAATGTCTGACAACCGGCGGAGCATGCATACAAACAAGAATGGTATGGGTTGTTTTCGCGAAAAAGGGCCGTCTGGCGTTGTTGCTCCTCCATTACAGACCGCTTCGGGTATGCTCCGTCGTTGCGCCTAGCCACCCGACCTTTTGGCGAAAACGGCAAACCTCGGACTTTCCAAACACGCTCTAAGTCTCCCAAGAGGCAGAATTTCCGGAGATTGGGTTCTATTCCACCCAAAACAGCGAAGAGCCCCAGATTTGAACTTAAGGGGGCTCCACAACATCCGTGCTCTTGCCGATGACAGAGGTGAATGAACCGGGTTATTCGCCAGGTTGTGGTCTTCCTGTTTTTGCTCTGCGGGGCAGTGGGCCATTGTGCTCAACCGGGCCGGCCGGTGCAGCCAGTGCTGACTTGCGCCGTATGCCGGGAAACGATTCAGGGTGTCTATCACTGGCTTGAGAACCCGGCGCTTCCCGCCAAACGAATCGTTTGTGATTCCTGCACTCATATCGAGAATTATTGCTTCGTGTGTCAGATGCCGGTGAAGGTGGGCTACCAGAAGCTGGAGGATGGCCGTTTTCTTTGCGAGCAGGATAGCAAAGTGGCGGTGGTTTCGCAGAGTGATGCGGAGAGGATTTGGCAAGAAGCGCATCGGGAGCTGCTGAAAATGTTCTCGGGCTCGGGGACCGCACCCGCAACCATCACGCTCTCCCTGGTGGACCAAACGCAATTGATGAACCTCTACAGTCGCCAGGTTTCGTGGCATGACAAGACCACCACGCTGGGGCTGACGCAAACAAGGATAAAGAATCGAACTGAGTTCGAACATACCATCTACGTGCTGAGCGCGATGAACCCGGCGCGGCTGGCGGCGGTGTGCGCCCACGAATATGCGCATGCCTGGCTGCACGAGAATGTTGGGAGGGAGCGAGCCCTGGAAGTGAATACCGTGGAAGGCTTTTGCGAGCTAGTCGCCTATAAGCTCATGACGCAACGGAACGAGGCTGTCGAGAAAAGAGTCATTTTGGCCAACACCTACACCCATGGCAAAATCGACACCCTTATCCAGGCGGAGGACAATTTTCGATTCTACCGGGTGCTGGATTGGCTGAAAAACGGCGTGGATGACCGGCTGGCTCCCACTAATATGAACACGTTGTTAAAGCTCCAGGACAGCGCCCCGGCTGTTACGCTAAGTTCCCTTCAGACAGCCCCCAGTCGTGTTCCGGACACGCTCACGCTGAAAGGCATCTCGGGCAGCCCCGCGCGCCGCTTTGCCTTAATCAACGATTGCACGCTGGAGCGGAATGAGGTGGGCAAAATTCGCGTCGGCAAAACCAATGTGGTGGTGCGTTGTCTGGAGATTCTCGACAACTCAGTGGTTATCCAGGCGCGCGGGTCGCCGGAGCAGATCAAGTTGTTGTTACGGCGGGAGGATTGATCGGAGGGTGGAGGAATATGTCACCCGGCAGCAGGAGCACATTACCGCAAGATGAATTTCCAGAACGCGTTGCGGGCGCTGTTGCGCAAACACCAGACGCGATGGGATGAAAGATAGCTCTGCGATTGATGGCACAACCCCGTTGGGGTTGATATATCTGCTAGACAAGTTTCCCAGGGTAGTTCGCTGCTCACAACCCTGGGCTCCGAGGCAGAATCCCGTTGGGATTCCTAGCACCTAATCCGATCTTTATTTACGGGGTTCGCGACTGAGCCTAGCCATCATTCTCTGCAGATCGGAGAGTGAGGTGGACGATTTCGGCCGGGGCATTGATGCGGACGGGAAACACGTTCCCAACTCCGTTGGAGACGACCATCTGGCTGGTCCGTTGCACATAAAGTCCGGACCAGTAGCGGAAGAGAACAGAACCAACCCCGCGCTGAGAGTCTAACATCCATTGCCCGCCGTGGGTGTGGCCGGAGAGGGTCAACGGCAAGGCCGCCTTCGCGGCGATGTCGAATGCGTGGGGATGGTGCGCGAGCAGAATCGGGAAGGCATCGGGCTGGCGTTGTTTCATCAAGTAGCGCATCTGCAAGGCCATAATCCGGTCGCGTTCGCGATCGTTGCCGAGCAGCCAGCGCAAGCCGAAGCATTGAACTGGATGGCCGCGAACATTGGCCATCGCCGACTCATCCAACAGCAAGGGGAGGCCCGCTGCTTTGACGCGCCGCTCGAATTCTTCGCCGTCGTCGAACAAATCATGGTTACCTTCGATCATCCACAGGCCATAACGCGCTTCCATCGCCTTGACCAGGGCGATGGCCTCGGAGAGATCGGCCAATTCATAATGAATCAGATCGCCGGTCACCATAACCAGATCGGCCCGGAGAGAGTTGGTGGTGTTGACAATGTCTCGCAATACCCGGCCGCAGGTCCATCTGCCCACGTGGATATCGCTGACGTGTGCGATGGTCATTCCGTCGAGCGCGCGGGGCAGTGCCGGCATGGAGAGTGTTAGACGCCGAACGCGGAAGCAGTTAGCTTGGGCCAGGCCCACTCCCGTAAACCCAATGGTGAACAAGGTGGGGGCAAGCGCGGCGCAGGCACCGATGAACTCGCGGCGAGTTTCCGAGCGGGTGCTCGCTTGCGTGGCAACGGAGCGCTTCCGCCGGACCAGCCAAGCACGCAACCGGACGATTCCGAACACGAGCACTATGGGAGCGGCGCAAAGCAGGCCCAATCGATGCCAGATAACCACTGCGACCACCACAACTTTCGGGGCATGGTTTAGCCAGCCGTCAAAACCAGCGAGGAGGAAAAAATACGCGGCTGTCTGCCCCGCCATAAAAACGCTAACCGCTACGCGCCACAACCTCCTTTTTGTCAGGCGCACGGCCACAGCCCACCAGACTATGTCCGAGGCCAGCATCAGGACATCGAACACTACCCAGAACCAGAACGAAGACACGAGACGAACGTATCGCGAAGCCCAGTGAACGCAATGTGAATAACAAGCCCATGCCCCATCGGGAAAGTCCGGTGGGGTACGGACACTACCGGGGCGGAGGGCGGACAGCGGGACGATGCTGAGCTGGATCCGCGCTCATTAGATTGGGTCGATTCCTTATCAGGTCAGGTGCCAGCCCCATAGGAATAGGCTGGGATGAGAATTATAGTCTGCGGGCAGTTGAGGTGAAACGAATTCTCATTATCGAACGTGAATATGGTTGCGGTGCTGGGGAAGTGGCGGAGCGCGCGGCGCAACGGCTCGGGTGGAGACTATTGGACCGGGAGTTAACCTCTGAGATAGCGAAACTGGCCAAGGTCGATCCTCAGGAATGCGCGCGCCGCGAGGAGCGGGTGGACTCGTGGATTTATCGGCTGGGCAAAATTTTTTGGCGCGGCAGCTATGAGCAGGCACTTCCGGTGGAAGGTCCGGAGATTCTCGATGCGGACCGGATGCTAGGATTGGTGGCGCGGGTTCTGGCGAAGGCGGCCGAGGCCGGGAATTGCGTGATCGTGGGGCGGGGGGCTCCGTACCATCTGCGTAATCGGTCCGACACGTTCAGCGCGTTTCTCTTTGCGCCACGGGCTCTTAAGATGGAGCGGGTGGAAAAACTGGTCGGGGATCGGGCCGAGGCGGAGCACCTGGTGGACTCGGTGGACCAGGGCCGGGCCGCATTTATCCGGCACTATTTCGGCAAGCAGTGGCCGCATCGGCAGCTCTATCACCTAATGGTCAACACGATTATAGGGATCGAGGAGACGGTGGATCTGCTTTTGGGAACGATGGAAGTGGCGGGTAAAAACGAGGGAACGCGGGTGGACATGGAGTAAGGCGCGCATGCCAGGCCAAAGTCCCAATCCGCCGCCGCCAGATAGCGGAGGGAAACCGGCCCCGGCTCCGGGGTCCGGAGCACCGGCCTCGGAACGCGGGAGAAATGTGCGTTCGAGGAAACGGCGTTGGGGGACCATTGCTTTAGTGGCGATCCCCCTCATCGTAATTGGGGCGGTGCTCTATTACTGGTTCTTCATGCGGCCATACGAGTCCACCGATGATGCTTTTATCGAGGGCAACATTATTCCGATTGCACCACGGATTGCAGGGCAAGTCTCGCGGCTGCTGGTTCGAGACAACCAGGCGGTGAGACAGGGAGATTTGTTGCTGGAGATTGATCCGCGTGATTATGCGGCGAAGGTGGCGGAGGCGGAGGCGAGCCTGGCGGCTGCCCGGACCCGTTTGGACCAGGCCAAAGCTCAAGTCGCTTCGGATAGGGCACGGGTCGAGCAGGAACGCGCCAACCTCGCCGCGGCCGAAACGGAGGCCAGGCGGGCACAGGCGGACTTGCAACGGTATCAATCTCTCGAGAGCCAGGCCGTGTCGCGCAGTCAACTCGATTTGGCCGCCGCCCAGGCAACGTCTGGTGCGGCATCGGTGGAAGTGGCGCGGAACCGGGCGAAAGCCGCTGAAGTGCAAGTCACCGTTAGCGAAGCCGGGATTCAGACGGCCGTGGCTGAGGCGAAACGGAATGAAGCGCTGCTGAGACAGGCGGAGCTTGAGCTTTCCTACACCAAACTGAGCGCGCCTGAGAGCGGGTTCGTCACGCATCGAACGGTTGAGGCGGGGGCATACGCGCAAGCGGGGCAGGCGCTCCTGGCGCTGGTGCCCGCGCGGGTCTGGGTGGTGGCCAATTTTAAGGAGACGCAACTGACGCGGATGCGGCCGGGGCAGCCGGTCAACGTTCATGTGGACGCTTATCCGCATCACACCTTCCGCGCGCGGGTGGACAGCATCCAGCGAGGTTCGGGAGCACGCTTCAGCCTGCTGCCACCCGAAAACGCCTCGGGCAATTATGTAAAAGTAGTGCAGCGAGTGCCGGTGAAGATTGTGTTTGATGAGCCGCCCAATCCCAATCTCGTCCTGGGACCGGGGATGTCGGTGGAACCGAAGGTGAACGTTTTGGCCAAGCAAGAGCGGGGACAAACCAACGCCGTGGCCGAGGGATGGTAAGGTCAAATGAAGGACGAACAAACCATGCACGGAGCGTCGGAGCCACCCGGAGAAGGCTGGCGTCCGCAGGCCAGTCCCTGGCTGATTGCGATTTCGGTGATGCTGGCGACGTTCATGGAGGTGCTGGACACGACCATCGTTACGGTGGCGCTGCCGCACATGGCGGGCAGCCTGGCGGCCTCCACGGATCAGGCAACGTGGGTGGTGACCAGCTATTTGGTGTCGAATGCCATTGTGCTGCCTTCAACGGCATGGTTTGCGCGGCGCTTTGGCCGGAAGCGGTTCCTCGTGGGCTGCATTCTCCTCTTCACCTTCTCGTCATTCCTGTGCGGGGCGGCGACGAACCTGGGCTTTCTCGTGGTCGCGCGGATCGCCCAAGGGGCGGGCGGCGGGGCACTGCAGCCTCTTTCCCAAGCGATCCTGCTTGAGAGTTTCCCGCCTTACCAAAGGGGCGCGGGGATGGCCGTCTTTGCTTTGGGGGTGGTGGTCGCTCCGGTGGTTGGGCCGACTCTCGGCGGGTGGATTACGGACGCTTACTCGTGGCGTTGGCTGTTCTATATCAATATTCCCGTGGGTATCGGCGCGCTGCTGATGATTCACCGCTTCATCGAGGACCCTCCGTATATACGCCACGCCCGGCCGGGGCGAATTGACCTGATTGGCTTTGGCTTGTTAGCTCTGGGCCTGGCGACGCTCCAAATAATCCTGGACAAAGGGCAGCAGGCTGATTGGTTCGGGACGCTTTGGGTTCGATGGTTCGCGTTTATCTCCGCGGGGGCACTGGTTGTGTTTATCTTCTGGGAGCTGCGGGTGCCGGAACCGATTGTCAACCTGCGCATTTTGAAGAACCGGAACTTCGCCGTCGGGACGGTCCTGATTACGCTGATGGGGATCCTCATTTACAGCCCATTGACCTTGCTACCGGAATTCCTCCAAACCTTGCGCGGCTTCCCGGCTCTGCAAAGCGGGCTGGCTCAAAGCCCGCGCGGGCTGGGGGCGTTAGTCATGACGCCGCTGGTGGGTTACCTGACCAGCCGGGTGGATGCCCGGCGTCTTATCGCCACGGGGTTCATTGTGGCGGGCGGCTCGACGTTCCTCTTTGGGAATATCAATCTCGATGTTGGGATTGGCAGCATTGCGTTGCCGAATTTTCTTCAGGGTGTGGGGATGAGCCTGATTTTCGTTCCGTTAGCCACCATTAGCACAGGAGCGCTCCCGAACGAGCAGATTGGCAGTGGGACTGGGATTTACAATCTGATGCGGAATCAGGGTGGCGGGATCGGCATTTCGATTGTAACGACGGTGCTGGCCCGTCGGGCCCAGGCGCATCAAACGGTGCTGGTGGCTCATTTGACGCCGTATGATGTTGCCTACCAGGGGCACCAGCAAACGCTCCAAGGCCTTTTCGCATCCCAGGCCGGCACGGCTGAGGGAGCGCAACAATCCCTGGCCGCAACTTACAACCTTGCGGTCCAGCAAGCCACCTTGCTCGCGTACATCGACAATTTCCGATGGCTTGCGTTGGTCTCGGGAATTTGCCTGATTGGGGTACTCTTTCTAAAAAAAGTTCAACCGCACCAGGCGGGAGCGATGGCCCATTGAAGAAGAGGGAAGCGATGCGCAGGGGAGTTGGCAAAGCAAGGAGTGCCGGCAACCTTTGCAGGGGTAGCCTGCGCTGGTTCGTCTGGCTGGTGTGGGCCGCAGTGTTTGGCTGTACTGTGGGGCCGGACTATCATCGGCCCGCCCTGAAGGCACCCGCACAATGGAGTGAACCGCTTGCGGGCGGTGAAACCAATGGGGTGGCCTCGGCGGGAGATTGGTGGAAAGCATTTGGGGATTCGGAACTCGACTCGCTGGTGGACCGGGCGGTCCAGGCTAATCTTCAATTACGCGCCGCCCGGGCGCGAGTGCGCGAGGCGCGGGCGCAGCGGGGGGTGACGGTAGCGGGTTATTGGCCCGCGGCAGACGCTTCGGCTTCCTACACACGAAATCGAACGAGTAAGCACTCCTTCCTGCCAATTCCACCGGGCACCGCGTTGGACTACAACCTGTATCAGGCAGGCTTTGACGCCTCGTGGGAACTGGACCTCTTTGGCGGAACGAGGCGGGCGGTGGAGGGGGCGAATGCCGCAATGGCCGCGGCTGAGTTTAATAGGAGGGATGTGCTGGTGAGTTTGATTGGCGAGACGGCGCGCAATTACTTTGAAGCCCGCGGCTCCCAACAGCGACTTGTCATTGCCGGACAGAACATCACCGCGCAACGAGATGCGGTGAAGCTGACGCGCGATCGTTTCCAGGCTGGCTTAACCAGCGAACTGGATTTGCAGCAGGCTTCCGCCCTCCTCGCGGCAACCGAGGCCGAAGTTCCGGCGCTGGAAACAGCCCTTCGGATTTCGCTTCACCGGCTGGGGATTTTATTGGGGGAGCCTCCCGGGGCGCTGCTGTCCAGATTTTCGACGCCGGCTCCGTTGCCGGTTCATCCGCCGCAAGTGCCCGTGGGAATCCCGTCGGACCTGTTGCGACGGCGGCCAGACATTGGGCGGGCTGAGCGAGAGCTTGCGGCGGCGAATGCCCGGATCGGGGTGGCTGTTGCGGATCTTTTCCCCAGGTTTTCGCTGACGGGGAATGGAGGCTGGCAGAGCGTTAGCGGGTCGAGCTGGTTCACCCCAAGCAGCGGGTTCTGGTCGGTGGGGCCGACGCTGACCTGGCGGATTTTCGACGCGGGGCGAATCCGAGCGAATATCCGCGTGCAGAACGCGCGGCAGGAGCAGGCGCTGGCCAATTACGAACAAGTCGTGCTAAGCGCTTTTGAGGAGGTCGAGAACGCCCTGGTTGCTTACGCGCAGGAGCAGGCGCGGTCCGGCTCACTGGAAACGTCGGTGAAAGCTCAACGTACCGCACTGAGACTCTCGCAGGATTTGTACAGGAACGGATTGACCGATTTCCTGCGTGTGCTGGAATCAGCTCGGGCGCTCTACCAGGCTGAAGATGCGTTGGTGCAAAGCCAGAAAGCGGTTTCAGAGGACTTGATCGCGCTCTATAAAGCTCTGGGTGGCGGGTGGACGGTTTACGAGCCAGAGCCTGGGAAATGAGCGAGGCTTCCCGACCACTTACGGGCCGGGACTAAACGGGATTGCCAGCGGAGCGAGTCTGGCGCAGATTGATCCAAGAGAGCGTTGAATGGCCGAGACGACACAATTTTTGAAGGGTCAGTTAATCCTGGATAATGGGAAACTGCGCGGCTCGTTTTTCCACCGGACGGTTATCCTTGTTTGCCAGCACGATGGGGAAGGGGCTTTTGGGCTGATTTTAAATCGCTCGACGAATAATAAGATCGGTGACGCGCTGGTAGCGAAAATTCCCGAGAATCTGAAAACGGAGCCGCTTTATCTGGGAGGGCCTGTGCAGCCGCAGGCGTTGAGTTTTTTACACAATGATGCCTTTATTCCGGATGCCAACGTCCTGCCCAACCTGAACCTCGGGCATTCTCTGGATTCCCTCCTGGATATTGCCGAGTCGTATTCGAGCACACAGCGCGTGAAGATTTTTGCCGGCTATGCCGGCTGGAGTCCGGGTCAACTCGAGGACGAGATGAAGCGCGACACCTGGCTCACCCATCCCGCTTCGCTGGAGCTCATTTTCCATCCAGACCCCTCGGAGCTGTGGCAGCTCATCCTGCGCGAGAAGGGTTGGAAGTACAAGTTGATCGCGGAAGGGCCGGAAGATCCTTCGTGGAACTGAGGGAGAGAAGCTGAACTGTTCTCAGCTTATTTCTTATTCTCGATCCGTAATTTTGGCCTTCGGGCTCCGCCTTTGCGGTAGGTGAGGCGGGAGCTCACGGGATCGTCTTTCTCACCTCCGACGGTGCGTTTCAATTCCCGGATTTGATCCCGCATCAGGGCTGCCTTTTCAAACTCGAGGTTGTTGGCCGCGGCGAGCATGTCTTCTTCCAATTCGCGGAGGGTTTCTGTCAAATCGAAGTCCCCACCGGCGTCGTTAATGACCGCGGCCGCTTGATCGCCGTCCGGGCGGGTTGAGAGACTCTCCTCGACGGCCCGGCTGACACTGCGAGGCGTGATGTTATGGGCCTGATTGTAGGCCAATTGCTTTTCGCGACGGTATTCGGTGACGGCCAGAAACTTCTGGATGCTCTGGGTCTTGGTGTCGGCATAGAGAAACACTTCGCCATTTAAATGACGCGCGGCTCGTCCCGCGGTTTGGATGAGGCTAGTGGCCGAGCGGAGGTAGCCTTCCTTGTCGGCATCGAGAATGGCCACCAGTGAAACTTCCGGGAGGTCGAGACCTTCGCGCAACAGGTTGATCCCGATGAGGACGTCGAATTCGCCCTTGCGCAATGCCCGGAGTATCTCGACCCGCTCGATGGCGTCGATCTCGCTGTGCAGATAGCGCACGCTAATGCCGATGTCACGCAGGTAATCGGTGAGTTCCTCGGCGGTGCGTTTGGTGAGGGTGGTGACCAAAACGCGTTCCTTTCGATCCGAGCGTTTTCGGACTTCCTCGATCAAGTCATCCACTTGTCCCTTCAAAGGCTTCAGGGTGACCTTGGGGTCGATTAAGCCAGTGGGGCGCACCACGAGTTCGACCACGCCGCCTTTAGACCACTCCAGCTCGCGCTGAGTCGGCGTGGCACTGACGTAAACAGTTTGCCCTTGCATCGACTGGAATTCCTCGAAATTGAGGGGGCGGTTATCCAAGGCGCTGGGGAGGCGAAAGCCGTAATCGACCAGGACTGTTTTGCGCGCCATGTCCCCTGCGTACATCCCTCCGATCTGTGGAACGGTGGCATGCGATTCATCGATGACGAGCAGATAATCGCGGGGCATAAAATCGATGATGCAAGTGGGGCGCGAGCCGGGTGGGCGCCCCGCGATATGCCGGGAGTAGTTTTCGATCCCGGAGCAAAAGCCCATCTCCAGCATCATCTCCAAATCGTATTCGGTGCGCATCTTGATGCGTTGGGCTTCTAACAGCTTGCCGCGCGCTTCGAACCAGGCGATCCGGTCGGTTAATTCCTCACGGATAGAGAGGCTTGCCCGCTTCATCTTGTCGCCAGGTGTAACGAATTGTTTGGCGGGATAAATGGTGAGAGCCGGACACGTTTCAATGAGGTCCCCGGTAAGCGGCTCGAAGCGGCTCAAGCGTTCGATTTCGTCTCCGAAAAACTCGATCCGGATCGCGTCTTCGGTGTAGGCCGGACAGAGTTCGACCGTGTCCCCGCGGACGCGGAAGGCGCCGCGCGAGAAGTCGATATCGTTGCGGTTGTACTGCACATCGATGAGGCGTGAGAGCAATTGGTCGCGGGTAATGGCCTGCCCGACGCGGAGCGGGACAACCATCGCTTCGTAGTCTTCCTTGCTGCCGATGCCGTAAATGCAAGAGACGCTGGCAACAACGACGACGTCGCGTCGCGCGAAGAGGGAGCTCATGGTGGAGAGTCGCATGCGCTCGATTGCATCGTTAATGCTGGAATCCTTTTCAATGAAGGTGTCGGTGCGGGGGATATAGGCCTCGGGCTGGTAATAATCGAAATAGCTGACGAAGTACTCGACGGCGTTCTCCGGGAAGAATCCTTTAAACTCGGAGTAGAGCTGAGCGGCGAGAGTTTTATTATGGGAAATGACGAGAGTGGGTTTGTTGAGGTTGCGAATGACGTTCGCCATGGCAAAGGTCTTGCCCGAACCGGTGACGCCGAGGAGCGTCTGGTGTTTGGCGCCACCCAAGAGCCCTTCTGTCAGCTTCGCAATGGCGGCTGGCTGGTCTCCGGCAGGCTCGTATGGGGCGACAAGTTTAAACATCAGTGGAAAAGGTACGGGCGGGTTGGTGGGGTGTCAACGGAAGCGGAATAATTCCCCGAGCCTGGGAGCCGAGGCGTGCTACGAGGTTGGGATGCTGCTATTCGCGGGGCGGAGGGGATAACAAAGTGCGGTTGAGAACTTGGGATTTTGGACGTTTGTGCCTATGATCCGTTCGGGTCGCCGCGGTGAAAAACCGCTTTGGCCCGATTATATGCCTGAGATTGTTTTAACGACGCTGAACGCCAAGTACATCCATGCTGCGTTCGGATTGCGCTACCTCCTGGCAAACCTGGGCCCGTTGCGGGAGCGGGCCTGCATCGCGGAGTTCGACATCAACCAACGCCCGATTGATATCGCGGAAATGTTGCTGGCGCGTGAGCCGAGGATCATCGGGTTGGGAGTTTACATTTGGAACGTGGCGGAAACGACGGAGTTGATCGCCATGCTGAAGCGGGTGCGGCCAGACGTGACGATCATCGTGGGGGGCCCGGAGGTGAGTTACGAGATTGATGAACAGCCGATTGCCCAGATGGCTGATTACGTGATCACGGGCGAGGCGGATGTGAAGTTTGGGCAGATTTGCGGCCAAGTGCTTTCGGGAGAGCGCCCTTCCAAGAGGGTCATAGCAGCGGAGTTGCCCGATTTCAGCCAACTGGAGCTGCCCTACAAGCTTTATGATGATCAGGATGTGGCACACCGGGTTATTTATGTAGAGGCGTCGCGTGGCTGCCCATTCAGTTGTGAGTTCTGCTTGTCCTCGCTGGATATTCCGGTCCGCCAAGCCCCGCTAGATTCGCTCCTGGCCCACCTGGAAAGGCTGTTGGAGCGAGGCGTGAAGCAGTTCAAATTCGTGGATCGCACATTCAATCTGAACATCAACACCAGCGGACGGCTCCTGCAATTTTTTCTCGACCGTTATCAGCCCGGACAGTTTTTTCATTTCGAGATGATTCCGGATCGGTTACCCGAGGCATTGCGGGAAATCATCGCGCGATTCCCACCCGGCGCGCTGCAGTTTGAAGTGGGCATCCAATCGTTTAATGAGGAGGTGTGCCATTTGATCAGCCGGCGGCAGGATTTCGACAAGCTTAGTGACAACCTCCGATTTCTTCGGCGCCAAACCGGGGTCCACCTGCACACAGATTTGATTTTCGGATTGCCCGGGGAAACGTTAAAGAGTTTCGGATGCGGGTTCGACCGATTGGTCGAACTAGAGCCGCAAGAAATCCAGGTTGGCATCCTGAAGCGGCTGCGAGGAACACCGATTGTGCGGCATGATCGGGAGTGGCAGATGATTTATAATCCGAACCCGCCTTACGAAGTCCTGCAGAATAAGCTAGTTGATTTCGCGACGTTGCAAAAAATGAGACGGTTCGCGCGTTATTGGGACCTGTTAGGCAATAGCGGCAATTTCAAAGAAACCACGCCGCTGCTCTGGCGGGAAAGCGGCGCCGGCCCGTCCCCGGGTTCCATCCCAGCGGAGGAGGAAGTCAGGTCTCCATTTTGGTCGTTCATGGGGTGGAGCGAATGGCTCTATGGCCAAGTGGGCCGGACGGACAGTATTGCGTTGGGGAGATTGGCTGAATTGCTCTTCCGGTATCTTACGGAGCATTTGAGACGATCGCCAACGTCGGCGGCTGAGACGCTTTGCCGGGACTATCAACGGGGAGGAAGACGGGATACACCGGAGTTTCTGCGGCCATTTGTAAAGGCGGAGCTGAGAGACTCGGGCCGCACGCGAAGGACGGGGCTTTTGAAGCGCCAGGCGCGGCACCTGGAGGGTGTCCGGGAATCCAGCGGGACGGCCCAGTGAGGTCCGCGCTCAATGCCGCTGCTGACGATCCTTTTTTACCGTTGTCGGCGCACTCTTTTTACCGCCCTCAGGCTCCATCTCGATATGAAATTTATGGAGGAGGCGGTGAGCGACCGGGCCCAAGATAACGGCTGCCGTGGTAATGAAGACAATCCCGCTGAACAAGGCGTAACCGGAGGCAAACAATTTGGCGGTGTTTGTTCGCAAGGGATCGACTGGCCCCATGCCGGTCAGAATCATGGAGGCGTTGAGCAAAGCGTCGATCCAGGCGAGGTGGGCGCAAAAATGGTAACCAAGCACGCCGAGGCCCAGGGAGGGCAGAACAATACCGGCGGCAACGATCAGGCTTCGAGCGAGCCGCGAAAGAAAGACGTGACGCGGAGCAAGCGGCTGGGTTCGATGCTCTAACATAATGTTAGCTCCTGGGCTTGCGTTCCCGGCGCAGCGTCCGAATCAAATACCAGAGAATGGCTAGATTAATCAGCAACACCACCAGCCGGGTGTCGGTCACTTTTCTCGTTAACTCAAACAGTTCGATGGGGATGAACGAGGCGGTGGCAATCACGGTCAAATATTCGGCCCACCGGCGCTCGAACCATAGTCCAATGCCTTCCGTGAGGAGCAAGGCGGAGTAGCAGAACGAACCTTCACTCGCCAGGCGGAGTTGCTTTGGGGTGATAGCAGCAACTTTCTCCAGGAGCAAACGGAGATAATGGCTGTCCGGGTCCATTCCCAAAACTGCAATCCAATGTCCGACCGTTGCGCCCAGATCGGCATGGATAGATCTCATAAGACCAATCGCGGTCGCCAGCAATGCGAAGCCTTTAACAAGTTTGAAAATCGCAATGAGCGCCAATCCAAAGTGATGGCGGCGATGCCCGGGGGAGCCCGCTGGTTTGTCGTGTTGCGCTTCTGGAACGCTTTCGCTCACGTCAAGCACTGGGGAAGTTCAATCACGCCGGTTTGAGAATCAGCCTGCACTTTTGGGCGGGTCGTCGTTGAGCATGACAATACGCACCTTGCCGTCCTTGGGTTGCGCGAAGCTATCGAGGAGATTTGAGGAGCCGGCAGCGGCGTTGGGGCGTGCCGGCGGGACGGACTCGGTGCCGGAGGCCAGGGCCGAGCGCAAAGCGCCTTCCACCAATTCGGCGCAATGGATTTTCATGGGAGGCAGCGGACCCAGGCCACCCGCCAATTCTTCGGTCTTGAGGGACAATGCTTCTTCGGCAGTCTTGCCCTGGATGAGCTCGGTGGCCAGGCTGGCCACGGCGATAGCAGTCTCACAGCCGAACGATTGGAAGGTCGCGCGATCGATGACGCGTTTGCCTTTCTCCTCTTTAAATTTGATCCACATGCGGAGCATTTCGCCACACTCGGAGTTGCCGACGGTTCCGATGGCATCGGCGTTGGCCAGCTCGCCCATGTTTTGGGGATTGCGGATGGCTTCGGTGATGCGTTTTTGGAGATCGGAGTCCATAGGGATTTCAAAGTGGAGGTAGTTGCGACATGGAAGAGAGTTTCAACCTAATTTATAGCGGGGCATCTTGAGGTCCGCTTCTTTGGCCCAGGCGTCAATGCCGCCGCGCAAGCAGCGAACGTTCTCGAAGCCGTGACCCAGGAAATAAGCGGCAGCATCCAGCCCGGTCTTTCCCTGATGGTCGTAAATGACAAACGACTCATTACGGGGCCAGCGGCCCAGAATCTCCTGCATGCGCTCCTGTGACATCAAGACCGCGCCTTCGATGTGAACGGCGTCGAATTCTTCACGGGTGCGGACATCGAGCAGACGGATGGCCGGGTTCTGTTCGCGCAGACAAAGGAGTTCGGCCGGAGCAATCAATATTTTTGCGTCCTGATCGTGGCTGGTTTGGATGTGTTCGACCACTTCAAGGAGGTTGAGATTGTTATTGCGCTGGCAAAGTTGTTCAAGAGTTTCGGAGGGTTGAAACCCGCAACTACTGCAACCGCCGATGTGATACCGGCGGAATAAGGCCCGTTGGGCTCCCGGAAAACGATCGAGCACTTCTTGCATCGTGGTCTGCGGTCCAATGGTTTGCAAAGCAGCGTTCATGAGAAAGTGCGGCCCGGGGAGCTTTTGGTGGGAAACGAAAACATTGTTTCAACTCCCGAAAAACTTCTGGATGTCGCGGATGACTTCCACGAATCGATCAATTTCGGTGGTGGTATTATAGAAATAAAAACTGGCTCGGGCAGTGGATGGGACACCGAGCTTTTTCATGAGCGGCTGATTGCAATGATGGCCCCCGCGCAAGGCAACTCCTCGCTGATCCGCGACCGTGACGACGTCGTGGGCGTGGACGCCATCGAGAAGGAAACTGACGAGGCCGGCGCGACCCACGCTTGGGCCGAAAAGGCGGAGGCCTTTCAAGGCGGAAAGTTTTTCAAGTGCGTAGGCACCCAGTTCCTGATCGTGAAGGGCGATTTGGTCGCGGCCGATAGCGTCCAGGTAGTCCATAGCCGCGTGGAGTCCGAGCGCGCCGGAGATGTCCGGGGTGCCGGCTTCGAAGCGATGCGGCGGCTTCTTGTAGGTGGTCTGATGGAAATCAACGCTGAGAATCATCTCGCCGCCGCCCTGGTAAGGAGGCATTTCCTCCAATCGCTCACCGCGGCCATGAAGCACACCAAAGCCGGTGGGCCCGCACATTTTGTGAGAGGAGAAGGCGAGGAAATCGCAGCCGATTTGTTGCACATCGACCGGGCGATGCCCGATGCTCTGAGCGGCATCAATGAGAGTAACGATGCCGCGAGCCCGGGCACGGGCGCAGAATTCAGCGACCGGGTTGATGGTCCCAAGGGTGTTAGAAATATGGGTCATGGCGAGGATTTTGACCTCGGGTGTGAGCCACTCATCGAGGCGGCTCAAATCGAGGAGGCCACGGTCGCCATTGACGGGGAGATAGACCACCTGCGCGCCCGTCCGCTTCGCGAGAAGCTGCCAGGGAACGATATTGCTGTGGTGTTCCATCTCGGTGAGAAGGATCTTGTCTCCACTCTTAAGGTGCTTGCCGCCCCAGGCCTGGGCGACGAGATTGATGCTCTCAGTCGTGCCGCGGGTAAAAACGATCTCGTCCGGGCTGCTGGCATTAAGAAAACGGGCTGTTCGTTCCCGCGCGGCCTCGAAAGCGGCGGTGGCGCGGTTACTCAGCTCGTGGATGCCGCGGTGGACGTTGGCGTTATCAAAATTATAATAATGGACCAGCGCATCCACGACCGCGCGGGGCTTCTGAGTGGTGGCTGCGTTATCGAAATAAATCAACGGGTGACCGTGGACTTTTTGATCGAGGATGGGAAAGTCCCGCCGGAAGGCAGACCAGTCAATAGTCGTTTTCCGCTGGGGGGCGATTGTTGCTTCCGCAGTCATTGAAAAGGATTAGTAGAGACCCAATTGGAGTTTGGCTTCCTCGGTCATCATACCCTGGTTCCAAGGCGGGTCCCAAACCAGTTCGACATTCGCTTCGTCGATGCCTTCGATGGAAAGCAATTTGTTTTGGACATCCTGCGCCAAGACTGGACCCATGCCGCAACCCGGCGCGGTAAGAGTCATTTTAATATCCGCCTGGTTGCCGCCACCACCGGGAAGCGGGGAAACCTTGCAATCGTAAATCAAGCCCAAGTCCACGACATTGACGGGAATCTCGGGATCGTAACAAGTACGCATGGCCTGCCAGATTTCTTTCTCGAGTTGGTCGGGAGTCGCTGGCTGGCCAGGAGTGGAAGCGGAGGGGAGAGCAGCCACCTCTAACCCAAGGGCATCGGCGTCCTTACCCTCAATGCGGAACATGTTGCCTTGGACGATGACCGTGTAGCTCCCGCCAAGGGATTGAGTAATGCGAGCCTGCTCACCCTTGACGAGAGTCACCTTGGTCCCAACCGGTATGACCGAGGCTTCGACATCGCGGGCAAGAATGACTGGTTCGTTCGTCGTCATGTTTCAATATAACGTAAGGGACCTTTCTGGCTAGCAAGGCGGCCAGAGCTGGGAAGAATTGTTGCTCAAATCTTTAAGTATTCTCATTTTCTGTGCTGACGGGTTCGCCTTTTCCTTCGATGGCGGCAATGGCCGCGTGCCAAGGCAGGATCGCGCATTTGACTCGGGCCGGAAATTTGTGAACACCGGCGAAAACGGCTAGTTTCCCGAGGTCCTCGCCATCTCCCCCCGAGGTGACCAACTGGTGGACTTTCTTGAAGAGATCCTGAACCTCTTCTTTCGTTTTGCCCTTGAGAGTGGTGGTCAAGATGGAAGCAGAGGCCTTGGAAATCGCGCAGCCAGAGCCTTGGAAACTGAGGTCCTTGACCACGTCGCCGTCCATCGTGAGGTAAAGGGTAATGTTATCCCCACAAAGCGGGTTGTAGCCCTGGGCGGTGCGGTTGGCCCCTTCGAGTTTGTGGAAATTGCGCGGACTCTTGCTGTGGTCCAGGATGACCTCCTGATAAAGTTCGCTCAGATCGTCAGACATGAGGATTCTGTTCCAAACGATCCCAGATAATCTGATCCAGCTCCGTGCGGAGCGGTTCGCATCTGACCCGATCGATGATTTCACCCGCGAAGGCATGGATGAGCATGCGCCGGGCTGTTTGCAAGCCGATGCCGCGGGCACGCAGGTAAAAAATGGATTCGTCGTTTAGCTGGCCGATGGTAGCGCCGTGCGTGCATTTAACATCGTCGGCATAAATCTCCAGTTGCGGTTTGGTGTTGGCGGTGGCGTTGTCGGAGAGGAGCAAATTCTTATTGGTTTGTTTGGCATCGGTTTTCTGCGCTTCCTGTTGAACGAGAATGCGGCCATGAAAGACACCCCGGGAGCGATCATCAAGAATACCGTTGAAGTATTCATGGCTATTGCAATGCGGCTTGGCATGCTCGACGACCATGTGATGATCGGCCAGTTGGTCGTCTTTAGTCAGGTAGAGGCCATTGAGCACGCATTCAACGCCTTCTCCGTTGAGGAAGGTGTTGATATTATTGCGCGAGAGTTTCGCACCGGTGGCGAAGGAGTGGGAAATGAAGTTGCAGCCACGGGCCAGGCTGACTCGTTGAGTGGCCACGTGGAAGGCGCTCAAACGTTCATCCTGGAATTTGCAGTGCTCGACGGCAGCATTTTCTTCGAGGACAAACTCGCTGACGGGGTTGGTAAAATAGGGAACATCGGCGACGCCAGCGTAGGACTCGAGGATCGTTAGCTTACTCCCTTTACCGGCGATAATGATGTTGCGGGGCTGGGCGGTGGCTCCGGCCTCTGTGGCAGTCGAAATGAAAAGTAAATGGATGGGTTCGGCCACCGACATACCGGCGGGCACGTTGAGGAAGGCGCCATCGAGGAAGAAGGCGGTGTTCAGGGCCGCGAAAGGATTGGGAGCTCCGCGACCTGGACTGGCGAGGATTTTTTGCAGGCCCGCGGCGTCCTGGGCGAGAGCGGCGGCGAGACTACCCAGCACGACCCCCTTCTGCTGAGGGAGAATGGTTGAGAGGGAGTCCGAAAATTGTCCATCGACGAACACGAGACGATTGCATCGGAGAGTCGCGAAGGGGAGCTGAAGCTCTTTCAGAGCACCGGAATCCAACTCCCTCGCGGAGCTTTCGAACAGAGGCCTAAACGGCAGGCGGGCGATCGGGCTAACGTTCGTGAATCTCCAATCCTCATCTTTAAGCGTTGGGAACCCTAGCTCGGCGAACCGGGCCAGCCCGGCTTTGCGGATGGGAAAAACCCAGGAGGGATGGCGCGCGGCGCCGTCTCCCTCGAAATGCTGGAACTCCCTGACATACGCATCGGTTTCGCGAGGCATTTGAGTAGTGATAGCTTGCATTCTCGTTAAAATCGCATCAAACAAATCTGTCAGGCAAAACCACAAACTGGCGGAGCGCCCAATGGCTCCCGGAAAGCTTCGGTTTCGCGGCCCTGTGTGAACTAGGCAGGAACGGCGGCTGCTTCGTGAAGAATCCAGTCATAACCCCTCTCCTCTAATTCCAAGGCCAGTTCCTTGCCGCCGGAACGCACGATCCGACCGTCGCAAAGCACATGGACGAAGTCTGGCACGATATAGTTCAGAAGGCGCTGGTAATGCGTGATGACCAACTGTGCATTGTCGGGCCGCCTCAGTTTGTTAACCCCGGCGGAAACGGTTTTGAGGGCATCGATATCGAGGCCGGAATCGGTCTCATCGAGGACGGCGAGTTTGGGCTCGAGCACGGCCATCTGAAAAACCTCGTTGCGCTTCTTTTCGCCGCCGGAAAACCCTTCGTTGACCGGGCGTTTGAGGAAGTCCTCGCGCAACTCGAGGATTTTCATCTTTTGTTTCACCAGGGCGAGAAACTCCATGGCGTCCAGCTCAGGCAGGCCGCGGTGTTTTCGGATTTCATTGAGCGCGGCTTTCAGGAAGTAGGTGCTGTTGACGCCGGGGATCTCGACTGGATACTGGAAGGCGAGGAAGACTCCTTCGCGGGCCCGCTCCTCGGGGTCCATCTCCAGCAAATCCTGGCCCTGATACGTGACTTCGCCCTCGGTGACCTCGTAGCCTTCGCGGCCAGCGAGGATTTGGGCGAGGGTGCTCTTGCCGCTGCCGTTGGGTCCCATGACAGCGTGCACCTCGCCGGGGTTGATAGACAGGTTGATCCCTTTGAGGATCTTTTTCCCTTCGACTCCAGCGTGCAGATTTCGAATTTCCAGCATAATTGCAAATAATTTGTGGTAACAGGGTGGTTAGCCGACGCTTCCTTCCAGGCTAACGCCCAAAAGCTTTTGCGCTTCAACGGCAAACTCCATGGGCAATTCCTTGAAGACTTCCTTGCAGAACCCATTGACGATCATGCTCACCGCATCCTGCGTGGCGAGTCCGCGCTGGTTGCAGTAAAAGATTTGGTCTTCGCCAATTTTGGAGGTGCTTGCCTCGTGCTCGACACTGGCGGAGGTGTTTTTGACCTCGATATAGGGAAAGGTATGGGCACCGCATTTGTTGCCGATGAGGAGCGAGTCGCACTGCGAGAAGTTCCGCGCGTTGACCGCGCCCTTGGCCACCTTGACTAATCCGCGGTAACTATTCTGGCCGTGGCCGGCGGCGATCCCCTTGGAGATAATCGTGCTGCGAGTGTTTTTGCCGAGGTGAATCATCTTGGTGCCGGTGTCGGCCTGCTGATAATTATTGGTCAACGCCACAGAATAAAACTCCCCGATAGCGTTCTCGCCCTGCAAGATGACGCTGGGATATTTCCAGGTGATGGCGGAGCCGGTTTCGACCTGGGTCCAGGAGATTTTGGAATTTCGCCCTTTGCAGAGGCCTCGTTTGGTGACGAAATTATAGATACCACCACGGCCCTGCTCGTCGCCGGGATACCAGTTTTGCACGGTGGAATACTTAATTTGGGCGTTATCGAGCGCGACCAACTCGACCACGGCGGCATGGAGCTGGTTCTCATCGCGCATGGGGGCGGTACAGCCTTCGAGGTAGCTAACATAAGCGCCTTCCTCAGCCACGATCAAGGTCCGCTCGAATTGGCCGGTATTGGCGGCGTTGATGCGGAAATAGGTAGAGAGTTCCATGGGACAGCGCACCCCTTTGGGGATGTAGCAGAAGGAACCATCACTGAAGACCGCGGAATTGAGCGCGGCGTAAAAATTATCGGTGTGCGGCACAACGGTGCCGAGATACTTCTTCACGAGCTCCGGATGCTCCTGGACTGCTTCGGAGAAAGAGCAAAAGATAACACCTTTCTCCGCCAAGGCTGCTTTAAAAGTGGTGCCAACCGAAACGCTATCAAACACCGCATCCACGGCGACCCCGGCAAGGCGTTCACGTTCGCGGAGGGGGATTCCGAGCTTCTCGTAGGTTTCGAGCAACTTCGGATCGACCTCGTCCAGGCTTTTGGGGCCATCGCCCTTTTTTTTGGGGGCGGAGTAGTAACTGATCTTCTGGTAGTCGATGGGCGGATAATGCACTTTGGGCCATGCCGGTTCCGTCAGGGTCAGCCAGTGCCGGTAGGCTTTGAGACGCCATTGCAGCAAAAAATCGGGCTCGTTCTTCTTTTTGGAAATAAAGCGGACTGTTTCCTCATTCAACCCCGGCGGCGCGGAATCCGCTTCAACATCGGTGTAGAAGCCGTATTTGTACTCCTGCTTAACAAATCCTTCGATTGTCTCGGTTGCTGTACTCATAACAAATTATTCTTTGCCTCCATCGTGCTTTGTTCTGGCCAGGCATTTGGGGCATGAGCCGTGGACGGAGATTTCATATCCAGTCGCTCGGAAACCTTGGGGCAGCTCCAACGGACCATCCTGCCCATCGTTGCGAAAATCAATATCGAAGACTCCCCCGCAAGCATCGCAGTAAAAATGGAAGTGTTCCCCCATATTGGGGCAGTAATGCATCGCTGCCCGGTCGAGGTTCACCTCTCGGATGAGCCGGCATTTCACCAGCGCGTCCAGGCAGTTATAAACGGTGGCCAGGGAAATCTCGGGCATATTCTTTTTGGCCCGCATAAACACTTGCTCGGCGGTCGGATGGTCGCGGTTCTTCAGCAGGACGCTGTAAACGTGCTCACGCTGCGGTGTCTGGCGGAAACCGCGGGAAGCCAATCGCTCGCTGAACGGCGGATCGATCTGGAGGCTTTTACTCTTCACTATTTGTTACAATAAACAAGGACACTGCATTAATCAATAGTTGGAATAATTCTAAATCCAACCTCCCTCGGCAAGCTTTTTTTGCTTCTGGCAGGATTGGTCCTCTGCTTGGAAAGAGAGAATAAATAATAATCCCCTCGTCCTCATTGGGCAAGGCAAAAGAATGCTGGATAGGGCCAGCACGGCATCAAAAAATCTTAACGGAGTTGGGGACGAGCATACCCGACCAGCTAAAAGCCGGAACTCCGTACCTGCTATTATTGCTTCACGAGTGGCTTATTTTTCGTGTTGGTGCTGCTTTCCTTTCGAGCTTTCGGCGATGATTTTGTGTTCGAGTTCGCGGGGCATTTCCTCGTAATGGCTAAAGTCTTCGGTGTGAATACCACGTCCGCCCGTCAGAGAGCGCAAGGTGGTGGAGTAATGATAAAGCTCCATCGCTGGCACCTGGGCTTTAACGATTTGATGGCCATCTTCGGAATCCATGCCTTGGATTTTACCGCGCCGGCTGGAGAGATCGCCCATGACTTTGCCCATGAATTCGTCTGGCATCCGGATTTCGATATTGTAAATAGGTTCCAGCAGGCAAGGCCGGGCATTCATGAAGGCTTCTTTGAACGCGAAATAGCCGGCGATCTGGAAGGCGATGTCTTTGGAATCGACGGGGTGCATTTTACCGTCGTAAAAATCGACCTTTACATCGACCACGCGGTACCCGGCGAGAATTCCTTCCGTCGCCGCGTTGGTCACTCCCTTTTCGACTGCGGGGACGAAGACCCGGTCCACATTCTGGCCCGTCAGGGATTCGGTGAACTCCAGGCCGGTGTCGCGCGGCCTGGGCTCGATGCGCATCCAGACCTCGGCAAATTGGCCGGCGCCGCCTGTCTGCTTCTTGTGGCGATGCTTGGACTCGGCCCGGCCTTTGATGGTTTCGCGGAAAGGGATTTTTGGTGGGGCCAGTTCTATATCAACCTTGTAACGGCGTTTCAAACGATCCGTGAGCACGCCGAGATGCAGCTCGCCCTGGGCAGAGATAACGGTCTGGTGCAATTCCGGATCGACATGATAAAGAAAGGTCGGGTCTTCCTCGTGCAAAGCGGCCAAGCCCTGGGCGATCTTGTCTTCCTCGCCTTTGGAGTTGAGTTTGAGCGCCGCGTGGATATTCGGCTTCGGGTACTGGACTTTGGGCAGGGAGACAACTCGTTTGCCCCGGCAGAGGGTATTCCCTGTGTGAGTGTCTTTCAATTTTACGACCGCGCCGATGTCCCCGGCACCGAGGGATTCGACGGTGGAGCGGTTTTTGCCGTTGAGGATATAGATCTGGCCGATTTTTTCGGTGGTCTTGCGGTCGCTGTTGAAGAGGTCGGTGCCAAATTTGATGGAGCCGGAATATAAGCGAAAAAAGGACATCTCCCCGAACTGCGCTTCGGTCATCGTTTTAAATACGTAGAGGGTTGGTTCGGGGTCGGAGAGCGCAATTTCAACATCAGCCCCATCCGCGTTAGCAGCCTTCACTTTCTTGCGGTCCTCCGGCGAGGAGCCGTATTTGGCAATGAAATCCATCAGACGGGCGACGCCGATGTTGTTTTCAGCGGACGTGCAGAAAAGGGGAATGAAGGATTGTTTTTGCACGGCGGCGTGGATGCCGGTTCGCATTTCCTCTTCCGACAGGGTGCCCTGGGCGAAAAATTTTTCGAGCAGCGAGTCATCCGATTCGGCGATGTATTCGATTAACTTTTGGTGAAGCTGCTTGACCTTGGGGAGCCAGTCGCCGTCGGCGGGGACTTCCTCGAACTTGCCGCTTCGATCCGGGGCGTAGGTGATGATTTCACTCCGAAGCACATCTAGAAGCTGGTTGAAGCCAGGCCCGGGATTGATCGGAAGATTCATTGGGAAAACACGCTCACCGAAGCGGGCGCGCACCTGCGCAAGGACCTTTTCAAAGTCGGCGTCCTCTTTGTCCAAGCCATTGACGACAATCATCTTTGGGATGCCGTAACGGGAGGCATAATCCCAGACCTGTTCGGTCCCGACGGAGACTCCGTGCTGGACATTCACGACGACGAGGGCGAAATCACCCACGCGAAGCGCGCCCAATCCTTCGCTGATGAAATCCAGGTAGCCTGGGGTGTCGATGATGTTGAACTTCTTGCCCATCCACTCCGTGTGCAGCAAGGAGGCATGGACCGAGATTTGCCGATGGCGCTCGCTCTCGTGATAGTCGGACGCGGTGGTGCCGGCGGCGATGTTGCCCATGCGGTTAAGAACACCGCCGCAGACAAGCATGGCTTCGGTCAACATGGTTTTGCCGGCTGAGGCGTGGCCGACAATGGCGAAGTTTCGGATTTCGGAGGGGGGGTAAGTTTTCATTTGAGCAACGTCTTGTTGTTTTCGTCTTATTGCAGCCAAGGCGGGTGCAGACCGACGGACGAGACTGGCAGCGGCCTCACGCGCACCAGTAGCCGCGTTTTAGTGACACTTGCACCCGGATTCCGAGCTTGGTTTTTTGCGCGTCTGAACCCTTCTCACCCAAAGATAATCTATTTTAAACGCCTCGGTCGCAATCCGTCAAATGTCGAATGACATGACGAATGTGGAAAAAGCGTTCAAGCTCCTTCCGGGGGCCTGGACGCCAATGCTCTTGGTCGGGGAAGGGCCGGAGGATCTCAGGGGTCTTTCTGGCGAGGTAGTGGGAAAGCGGCGCGCGCGGAGCGACGCGCCCTACCTTCGGTGTGTCGCAAAATGCCGGCGAGGGATGCATAAAAGAATGTTGCTTATTGGAGGGAGGCGGGGGAGGGTTGGGGCATGCACTCCTTTCGATATTCGCTCACCGCGGCGCTTTGGCGAGTCCTTCCCCTGCTGTTTCTCGCGAGCGCGCTTGATGCCGCGCCGGTGTTCGACTGGCCCCAGTTACAGTTCACGCAAGTTGTCGCGGGACTCTCGTTCCCGACGGATATCGCGCGGGATGGAAGCGGACGGTTGTTTATCAGCGAGCAGCGCGGGAGGGTTGTGCTGCTGCAAACCAATGGCGATTCGAGCCAAGTGTTTTTGGATATTCGGGACCGCGTTTATTTCGTACCGGGTGGCGAGGACGGTCTGCTTGGAACGGCATTCCCGCCCGATTACGCGTCTAGCGGTGCCTTTTACGTTTATTACAACGACTTCGAGGAGAGGCTGGCCACGCTTTCGCGCTTCCATGTCTCGACTAATGCGAACGCGGCTGATCCAGCGACCGAAGAGATTCTGCTGCAAATTCCTCCACGAGGCCCGTATTTGAACGGAGGCCAGTTGGCCTTTGGCCCGGATGGCTATCTATACCTAGCGGTCGGGGACAGCGGATTCTCTCCGACTGTGGGCAGCTTTGCGCAAGACGCCGGCAGTCTGCGAGGCAAGATTCTTCGGCTGGATGTTTCGGGTCTAACAAACGGCTATGCTATCCCGGCCAGCAATCCGTTCATCGGACAGCCCGGATACCTCCCGGAGATTTGGGCGTTGGGCTTTCGAAATCCGTTTCGGTTCTCGTTTGACCGGCTGACGGGGGATTTCTTCGTTAGCGATGTGGGACAGAATACGTGGGAAGAGATCGACTACAAACCCGCCGCGCTGCCAGGAGGCCAAAATTACGGCTGGCCGATCAAGGAAGGCAACCATGACAACGCGCAGGCTCTGGGAGTTGATCCCGCCACTTTTACGGGGCCGATTGCGGAATACGGTCATACGGCGAATACGGCCGCCGTGGGAGGATATATTTATCGAGGTCCCTCCTCGCCACGGCTTGATGGGACCTACTTTTTCGGAGATTTCGGGTCGGGTCAAATATGGGGGGTCAAGAGAAACGGAGTGGCTTGGAGCACCCAGCTTATCGGCCAGGCGCCCTTCTTGATCAGCACGTTTGGGGAGGACGCTTCGGGGCGGCTTTACGTGGCTAATTATGTTGGGGGCAAAGTTTATCGGATAGAAGACAACGGGCAAGCCGCGCCTGTCACGTTTAGCCCGGCGGCCGGAGTGATTGCGAACGACACAGTTGTGCTGAGTTCGATAACTCCCGGGGTGACGATACATTACTCGACGGATGGCAGTGTCCCGACGGCGGCCTCGCCGGCAGTTGCTTCCGGGGGTACGGTTGTGGTGAGTAATGGCATGACGATTCGCGCGCAGGTGTTTCGCGGCGATCTGTTGCCAAGCGCGGAGACGAACGCCGCGTTCTTTTTGCGAGCAGGCGCTCCTGCTTACACCCCCGGCCAAGGGCCGATTACAAACGGGACCATGGTGACGCTCCAGTCGGCGACCGTGGGAGCCACGATCCGTTATACGTTGGATGGGACGGGTCCCGGGACCGGTTCACCCGTTTACGGAGTGCCTTTGAGCATTAACAGCAATACCGTCCTGCAGGCGCGCGCTTTCAAGGCGGGATTTGATGAGAGCCTCGTCACCACGTTCGCACAAACTCCATTCCGGGTGACGAACACGGTGATTTCGACGTTGTATGATAATATTGTGATTAGCTGGGAACCGGTGAAAGGCAAGGTGTATCAGGTCCAATTCTCGGATGATTTCAGCAACTGGTTCAACGTCGGCAAAACGTTGATTCCCAATGCGGTGCCGCTGAGCTTCACCAACTTCGCCCAATATCCATTGCCATTTCGCCGTTACTTCAGGGTTCGTGGCACGGATCTGTAACCTGGCTAGAAGGCGCTTTCTTACGCCTCGAACCGGCGCGCGCGGAGCGACGCGCCCTACCGAGGATCAGTTGGGTTTTGTCTCGGTCGGGAGGGGTTTTTCGACAAGTTCGGTCGGCCCCTGGCAACACTCGCAGAGTCCGGGGGCGATGGACTGGATGTCACAGATGTCGCAGTAATAATACAAATCACAGACCACGCCATCACGGATGGAACGGATGGTGGTGGTCTCGAAGATCTGGGTTTTTGGAAAAAGGCGTCCGCGCAAGAGGAGTTCCTTCTCGCGGAAACGCGCGTCGGCGAAAAGCGCTTCGGAGAACCTGGTGCGCAGGAGGGTGTAGTATTCGCCCGAGCTGGTTTTGAATCCGTAAAGGTGTTCGTGGCCGGTGGGAAGGCTGGCCCCGTGCCGTTGACTCATTTCTTCCGCCAGACAGACGACTCGACCACGAAGTTCAATCAGGCGCGTGGGAGAGGCGTTTGCAGATTGGGTGGCGGTTGGGGCTGGTTCATTTGTCGCGCACAAACCGGCCGACGGGAGCATTGCCAGGCCAAGGGTTGGCAAAGCCAACAGCAAGTATAACCTGAAAGTGTTAGAACTGGCGGCCATGAACTGAGTCAATCCTGAGGGGCAAAGAGCCGGAGCGCGGTTTCGTAATCGGCGGGGCGATCCAGGTCCAGGTCCAACCCGGCATCATTACTCTCCTGAAGGGCAGAAGGGAGCGGGAGGCTTTGTAAAAACTCCTTCAAGTTCCCATGAGCGGAATAGGCGAGTTGATTGAAAGAGTTGGCCGGGAGCACCACGGGGTGGCGAGGGCGTCCCTGCCGGCTCAGTTGGCAGACCTGGTTCGGATGGGTCGCTCCCAGGTTGAGCAAGTCGGAGAGGGTTTCGGAGCGCAGATGGGGTTGATCTCCTAACACAATCGCCCAATGGGTCAAGCCAGGCGCCCATCCTGACCACGCGGCGGCGCAGCGGATGGAGCTGAACATCCCTTCCTGCGGGGCGGGATTGAAGAGGAGGTTTTTCGCGGGAAAGCCCAGCCGTTGCAATTCGCGAGGCAGGAGTTGATCTCCCGCGGCGAGCACGAGCGCGATTTGCGCCGCGCCGGCTGTGTGCCACTGGGCAATGAGATGTCCGACGACGGAAGTGGTTGCCCAAGGCAAGAGCAGCTTGGGCGCGCCCATGCGGGAAGAGGCGCCAGCAGCCAGGATGAGCACGCCGAACGAGAGGATGGGAAGCGCCGGTGGCAAAGGAACAGGCATGGGGTTTCCCTGGCTCAATCCGGAACGAGCTCCGGGGCGGAGCCGGCTTCCGCGGCGCTTTGAGCTTCAGCGCGTTTTTGGATCAGTTGCGCGACGATGCTGACGGCTATTTCCGGGACGCTACGCGCCTGAATGGACAATCCTACTGGGCAAGCGACAGCCGCCAACTGGGCTTCGGTGGCCAGCTTATCCTCGAGGAACTGGTTGAAAATAATGCGAGCCTTGCGTCGGCTGCCGATCATGCCTAAGAAAGCAAAAGAGCGTTGAATCCAATTGCGCAAGACCAGAGCGTCATGCTGATGGCCGCGCGTGACGATGAGTCCATAAGTGGGGCGGCTGGGCATCGGTTCGCGCAAAAGCTCTTCCCAGTACCCGACTCGGAAGCGGGTTTGATCCGGAAAGAATTGTGGATTGGCCAGCGTGGGGCGGTCGTCGAAAACCGTAATCTCGAAGTCGAGTTGCCTGGCCAAGGGAGCGACGGCTTGCGCGACATGGCCGGAACCGGCGATCCATAGTGGGGAGGGAGGAGAGACGGTTTCCTGGTAGAGCCATTGTTCTGGTGAACTCTGATTCACCCAACCGACCGTGAAATCCGGTTTGACTCCCCAAGTCAGCGTCTCTCCGCTCTCGGCCAACGTGCGCCAGATTTCGGAGGCAGCAGCGGCCTGGGGAAGAATAAGCCCGCATACTTTGCCGCCGCAAATGAGGCCATCGTCCCAGCCAAAGTCGTGGTCCAGGACGAGTTCAAAACTTGAAGGGGTCTGATTGTGCAGAGCACGGCGGGCGCGGTCCTGTATTTCGGCCTCGAGACAACCTCCTCCCAACGTGCCTTGAATGCGGCCATCCAAATAGAACAGCGCTTTGGCGCCTTTCTTTTGGGGACTGGAGCCTTTGATGCCGGAAATGATCCCGAGGGCAAACGGCTCTCCCCCTGCCAAAGCACCTGGCAAATAATCGAAGAAACGAGCCATAGCCTTATACTAAAGTTCCCGCAGTGCTGGACAAGGCTAAAGGGGCCGGTGCGGGGAACCCGGGGACTCCATCATCGGGCGGGCTGGCCGTGAGGGTCTGCTACCGGAACAAGGCCTGTGGCTGTTCCGCCTGGCGTGCCGCCGTGAAAGCCACGGGCAAGGTGGCAAAAACGTCCGCGGCTAAAACCTGGACACGGAGGCCTTTAGGCGCGGCCATTACCTGGTAGCGAAGTTTGCCGGGCACCTGGGATGGATTAGCCTCGAGGGGGATAAGCTGGGCACTTACTTCTTCCACTTTCCAATGCAAATATTCCGCCGCTTCACGGCGGGTCATCCAAGGAGATAAATTTAATCCGCGCATAGAATCCCGAAGAAAAGCGCCATTCTAACGAGCCGGACGGGAGATAGCAAGAAGATTGCGCAAGAGAAAAGGACCCTGAATTCCCGTTCGTAAAGCCGAAATAAAAGAGAATTTTGGAGGCTTTTGAAGCGTCAGATTAATGGAACGTGGCAAAGCAACGCGAGTGACGTAAGATTCCGGCGACCTGCGCGGGAAATGAAACGAACACCAGAATTAGGATTGCGCGGTGTCACTAAACGGTTTGCAGCAGGAACGCCTATAGCGAATGAAATTATTTCTTAGTCTGGCAGCAATTGTGGGTATTGGCATCGGAGGCTATCTCTGGTGGAGGAATTCGCCCACGCAAAGCGCGATTGATCCAATCGCAAGCCGCCCAACGACGGCAGCGGTGGAGGCGCGGGATATATTCTTTGCGGTAAATGCGGCCGGGGACATTGGCCCGGCGGACCAGGTCTCGGTCCGGCCCGAGGTGGACGGGCGGATTGCGGAGTTGCCCGTGGACATTGGCGACAAGGTGAAAAAAGACGCTTTGCTCTGCCGCCTTGATGATCGCAACCTGCAAATTCAACGCGCTTCGCGCATGCAGGAGATCGACGGGGCAAAACTTAACTTGCAGAAGGCGAGCCGGAATTATCAACGGAGCAAGAATCTATTCGGCGAACATTTGATATCGGCGGAGGTTTACGAGGACGCAAAAACCGAATACGACCTGAATACGAACCTATTGGAGCGCACTCAAAGCGCACTCAAACTGGTGGAGGATCAGATTTCAAAGACGAAAATCCTCGCGCCTTTCGACTGCACGGTGCTGACGCGGCCGGTGTCGCTGGGCCAGACGGTTTCGGGCGCCGCGGGTTTCAATAGCGGCACGGAGGTCATGACCATCGCCAACCTCAACGACATGATCATCAATGCCCATATCAACCAGGCGGATGTGACGCGATTGACGACGGGCCAATCTGTGGACATCCAGGTCGAGTCGGTGCCGGGGCTTAAAATGAAAGGGACGATGGAGCGGATTGCCCCGCAGGCCGTGATTAAAAATGGGATTAAGGGTTTTGGAGCACGGGTGGCGATTACCGAGATTGATCCGCGGATTCGTCCCGGCATGACCGCGCTCTTGAGCATCCCGGTGGCGTCGGCGGAAAAGGTGCTGACAGTGCCCTTGGCGGCGGTGTTTACAGAAAAAGGGGAACGGTATGTTTTTGCCAAGGCGGACGAGAAGGATGAAAAGTTTGAACGGCGGCCGGTGCTGATCGGGATTACGGATTACTCTTTCGCTGAGGTCCAGGACGGCTTGGCGGCGGGCGACGTTGTCTCGCTGGAACAGCCGGCGGAATTCCGGAACTCCAAATCCACGAACGGTTTCGGCAAACATTTTTCCGGCGCGTTGGGAATCGGAGGCGCTGCTCCCTCCAGCGGAACGGCGGGAGCGCCTAAAGGGCCCACCAAAGCGGGCAACTCGGCGGCGGAAACTGAGCGCCCCCAACGGAAGGCCGTCGGTTCCTGAAGCGCCAGACGTCTATGCAGGAGATTCAACCCACTCAGCCGGGCACGGTCGCGGAGTAAGAAATCGAAGCTCGCGATGGCCCTGGTTGAACTCCGAAACGTCAGCAAGATATACCACCTCGGCGGCGAGGAGATCCGCGCCCTGGACGACGTCACCCTGGATATCGGAATTGGGGAGTTTATTTCCATCATCGGTCCATCCGGGAGCGGCAAATCCACGTTGATGCATATCCTGGGCTGCCTGGACTCGCCGACGAAAGGGACCCTCAAGCTGGACGGAACGATGATCCAGGACGCTTCGGCGGGGCAGTTGGCGCGCATCCGAAACCAGAAGATTGGGTTTGTGTTCCAGTTCTTCAACCTGCTCTCAAAATTGAACGTGCTGCAGAACGTAGAGCTGCCGATGATCTACAGCGGCGTTTCCGCGCGGGACCGCAAGGAGCGGGCGATGGCGGCGCTCAAGATGGTCGATTTGGAAAACCGGAGTCGGCATCGCCCGATGCAGCTTTCTGGCGGGCAGCAGCAGCGGGTGGCGATCGCGCGCGCACTGGTGAACAGTCCCAAAATCGTGTTTGCCGACGAACCTACCGGCAACCTTGATTCACGGACAGGGGAAGCGATTCTGAACCTTTTTCGCAAGCTCAGCCAGGAGGGACGGACGATAGCGCTGGTGACGCATGATCCGGAGATTGCCGCGGTCACGCCGCGCCGCATTGAAATTCGTGACGGCAAGGTGGCGTTGCACGTCGATCCACGATTGGCGGGGACGGAGCGGGCAAGTGGAGCGGAGGCTCAAGCAGTGGAAGGCGGCTTTTCAGAGCAACGATGAATCTTCTGAACGCCATCACGATTGGCTTCAAGGAAATCTGGGCGCACAAGTTCCGGTCGCTGTTAACCATGTTAGGGGTGATCCTGGGCGTGGCGAGTCTGATTGCCATGTCGGCGCTGGTGAAAGGAATGGAGAACGGGATGAGAGACGCGCTGGTGGCAATTGGCGGACTGGAAAAGGTGCGTGTGGAAGAGCAGGATATTCCGGCCAAGCAACTCCACCTGGCGGATCAAGCGGTGGGAAATACGATGAACGATGTGTATGCGCTGCAGGAAAGCGCCCCGCTGATTACGTTCATTACCCCGGAGATGCGGTTGCCGCGTGCCACGTTCACGCGCGGAGGCAAGACGTTTTCGCCGTGGAATTTTATTGGCACGTGGCCGAGCGCGCTGGAGATGAACCAGCACGTGGTGGAGTATGGGCGCATGTTCAACGAAATTGACGACGAGAATGCCCGAAGCGTTTGCGTGATCGGGACCGCGTTACGCGATGAATTATTCGGCGCGCCGGAAAAAGTTGGGCGAGAGATCATCCCGATTGGCGAGAAGATCAGCATCAACGGAGAGCCGCTAACGATCATCGGCATGTTCAAACATTACGAGAGCGAGCAGGAACACAAGTGGCGGATGCTGGAAAAAGAAAAACCGGCGCAGGAGCAAACGGGCCCGGCGCGCAGCCGCGGCTGGGGCAGTCGGCGAGGCGGGAGTTTCGTCTATCGACTGAAGAATGCGACGGTCTATATTCCTCTTAATACAATGTGGATCAAGTTCCGCGCGGCGGCTGGAACGAATAACATTCCTGACCCGCGCCTTTCGGCGCTCTCGATGAAAATCGCCAGTGTCGATTTGCTGGAGCCCGCGTTGCAGCAGGCGCGCAACGTTTTGATGCACACCCACAAAGGGATTGAAGATTTCGGATTTCAGACGCAGGAAAACATGTCGGATCAGATCACGGTATCGATTCGCAACGCGCGGCTGAGCGGAGGAATTATTTCGGCGATCAGCCTTTTGGTAGGCGGGATCGGGATCATGAATATCATGCTCGCGAGCATCACCGAGCGCATTCGCGAGTTGGGCATCCGCAAGGCGATTGGGGCGACCGGTATCGGAGTGTTCATCCAAATTATTGTGGAAAGCCTGGTGATCGCGGTCATCGGTGGGGTGGCGGGGCTGGTGGCATCATACGGGCTGGTGTGGGCGCTCGCGTTCGCTTCGCCGACTGAGAACACCCCGGTGATCACTCTCAATGCAATGGGTCTAGCTTTTCTCTTCAGTATTCTAGTGGGGGTTCTGGCGGGGTTAATTCCGGCGTTCAAGGCGGCACGGCTTAACCCGATCCAAGCCCTGCGCTACGAGTAGGACTTTGGTTCGTTGACGGTCCAATTCCCTCGTTGCGAAGCCCGATGAGTCGATTAAGGTGGAGTCATGACGACTGCAAGAAAACTATTACACACCCGCTACCGGCTCAATGATTTGGAGAAAACGGTCCGGTTTTACAAGGACGTGCTGGGGCTGGCCGAGGTGCGGCGTCACAAATCGCCGCGCGGATCAGAACTGGTGTTCATGAAGGCCCCCGAGAGCGAAGAATTAATCGAGCTCTGCTACTTTCCGGCGAGCGGCCCGGTGCAGGTGCAAACGGACCTGACTCATCTGGCGTTCGAGGTGGAGAGCCTCGAGGCGTTCGGCAAACACCTGGCCACCCTGGGGTTAAAATACTCCGATGGACCAATTGTCAAACCCGACGGCAGCGGTTTCGCTTTTGTGGATGCTCCCGAGGGATATGAGATTGAGTTGATCCAACGTGGCACAACTCTGTAGGAGGGCGCGCTCTTTCCTCGGGGGGGGGAGGGATCGTGGGGTTTTGGGAGAGAGGACGAAGCCTCCTGACCGGCTGAAGCAGGGACTCCGTACGCTGATGGCAACCATTTACTTTGATTACAACGCGACGACGCGGTTGGAGCCAGTTATCCTGCAAACGATGCTGCCGTACTTGGGGGAAGTGTATGGCAACCCGTCGAGTGCCCATCGTGTGGGCAGGCAAGCACGGGCGTTGCTGGACGGGGCGCGTGAACGCGTGGCGGTAGTTTGGGGTTGCAAGCCGAGCGAGGTGGTGTTCACCAGCGGGGGCACCGAGAGCAACAACCTGGCGTTGTTTGGGGTCGCGCGGCGGCTGCGGACGAAGGGGCGCCACATTATCACCTCGGCTATCGAGCATCATGCGGTGCTGCACACTTGCGAGCACCTGGGACGGCATGAAGGGTTCGAGGTCACGTACCTCCCGCCCGACAAAACCGGGCGCATCGACCCGGGAGCGCTGGCAGCCACCATTCGCGCCGATACGATTCTTGTTTCGATCATGGCGGCGAACAACGAAATCGGCACTCTTCAACCCGTTGGTGAGTTGGGGGCGATTTGCCGAGAGCGAGGCGTTCTGTTTCACACGGATGCGGTGCAGTGGTTTGGGAAGGAACCGTTTACGAGCCTACACGCATTCAACGCTGACCTGGTCTCTTGCTGCGCGCACAAGCTTCACGGCCCAAAGGGAGCGGGGGCTTTATTCGTGAAGTCGCCGTTGATGCTGGAGCCGATCCTTTTCGGAGGCAGCCATGAGAACGAGCGTCGGGCTGGGACGGAGAACCTGGCCGCCATCATCGGGTTGACCGAAGCCCTGGAACGGTTTGTGCGGGTTCCGGTCTTTCCTCGGGAGGAGCTTGCCGTGTTGACGACGCGTTTAGTTAAGCTGGCGGAAGGGCTTTCGGGACAAGGGGTTGTGTTCAGAGGTTCGCGCGAGCACCGGCTCTGCAATACGGTGGCGTTCAGTGTGGAGGGATGCGACAGCATTGCGTTGCTGGCTGGTTTGGATTTGGAGGGTGTATGCGCTTCCAGCGGTTCCGCTTGCTCGGCGGGATCGCTTGAGCCTTCGCATGTTTTAAGAGCGTTAGGGGTGGACAAAGAGACAGCCAACTCGCTGGTGCGTTTCTCGCTGGGCCGGGAATCGACGCTGGAAGAGGTCGAAGCGGTTGAACGAATTCTGCCGGAAGTGATCGCGCGCGCGCAGAGTTTCCAACAAGCACGGAATTAGCTGTGAATAACGTGGGGGTTCATTTAGAATACTCGGGTTGTTCCCGGAGCAGGTCCGAAATCACCGAGTTATCACTAGAAAATTTCGGTCATAAGTCCTTGTCGCAGCCTTGACAGCGGGAGTTGTTTGCTTTATTCACAGCCCTTAATAATAAGACTATTATTTAAAGAGTCTGATATTCTTAACAGCCAATGAATCTCACCATTGCCAAAGAGCAATTGCTGAACGGTTTGCAATCCGTGCAAAACATCGTCAGCACACGAACTACTTTGCCGATCCTTTCCAATGTATTGCTGCGCGCGGGGGAGAACAATCGGCTGGAGCTAACGGCGACGGACCTGGATGTGACGATCACTTGCTCAGTGGAAGCCACGGTGAAGAGGCCAGGGGCAACGACCGTGCCGGTGAAGAAGCTGTTCGGGATTGTGCGCGAGTTGGGCAACCCGGAAATCGAGCTGGAGGTGGACGACAAGAACGTGACCAGCCTTCGTTCGGGACCATCCTTCTTTAAGATCAAAGGTCTGGGGGCGGAAGAATTCCCTCCATTACCCAAGCTCAAAGAGGATAAGAAGGTCAAACTGCCGCAGGAGAAAATCCGCTCCATGTTGCGGAAGACATCCTTCGCCATCTCGACGGATGAATCGCGTTACGTTTTAAACGGGATTTTCTTTAGCCTGAAGGAACACAAGCTAACGATGGTGGCGACCGATGGCCGTCGCCTGGCTTTGGTGGACGAGGAAGTGGATGTTTCGGAAAAGAGCCAGGGTGAATTCATTGTGCCCGCCAAAGCAGTCAACGAATTGAACCGGCTTTTGCAGGAAAAAGGGGAAGTGGAATTGGGTTACGCCGAAAATCAGGCGGCGTTCGAGCTGAAAGATGAAAAAGGCTTTTCGTTGCTGATCACGACCAAACTGATTGAGGGGAATTACCCGAACTATCGTCAGGTCATTCCAGCGGAGACCAAAGAGCGGGTGGCACTGGGCCGTGAGGAATTCATGCATGCCCTCCGCCGGGCGGAGATCATGACGAGTGAAAAGCAGAATTCGGTGAAGCTGACCTTTTCCAAGAATAGTCTCTCGATCAACGCGAACTCACCCGATGTCGGAGAAGCCCAGGAGAACATGGCGATCAACTACAAAGGCAAGGAGATGGCCATTGCGTTCAATCCTGGATACGTGATCGAACCGCTTAATGCCCTGGCTGACGATGAAGTGTTCCTGGAATTGATCGACGAGCTTAGTCCCGGGGTGCTGAAGATCAACGGTCCGTTTCTCTACGTGGTCATGCCGATGAGGCTGAGCTGAGTCGGGGTCCGCAGCGTTTGTGGTCGGAGTCTTACGGACTCGCGTACCGTGCCCCTTTACATCTGCTCAATCGTTTCTATTCCAAGCGCTCCGAGTCCCTGTTTGAGCACACGTGCCGTAATATCGCATAACGCGAGACGGCTTGCCCGTTCGGCGGGCGGGGCTTTGAGCACCGGACAATTCTCGAAAAAGCGGTTAAAATGTCCGGCCAGTTCGTAAAGGTAATTACAGAGATAGTTGGGCCGGTATTCCTCAGCGACCGCTTCGAGGACCAGACCGAAGTTCAGCAGATGCCTGGCAAGGCCGGTTTCTTCCGGAGTGGAGAGCGTTACTTTTGCAGGGGACGATGGGTCGAGGGGCGGAGAGTCGTCTGTGTGTCCCTCTGAGGCGGACGCAGGAACGGTGGCCCCTTTCCGGAAGATGCTGCGAATACGGGCATAAGCATAAAGGAGATAGGGCGCGGTGTTGCCGTTCAAAGCCAGCATCCGATCCCAGCTAAAGACGTAATCGCTTTGCCGATTGGGCAGAAGATCGGCGTACTTGACTGCCCCGATTCCGACCACCCGGGCGATATTTCGGCGTTGGGCTTCCGATAGATCGGGGCTTTTTTCAGAAACAACCTTGAAGGCGCGCTCCTCGGCTTCGTCGAGCAACTCGGCCAGGCGGACAGTGTCGCCAGTGCGGGTTTTGAAGGGGCGACCGTCTTCGCCAAGGATGGAGCCGAACCAAACATGGGCGAGTTTGACGGTGGCCTCTGGATGCCAGCGGTGGAATACCGCAAAGAGCTGGCGGAAATGCAGTTGCTGTCGGCCATCGGTAACGTAGATGATTTCATCCGGGTGCCAGGTTTCCAGGCGATAGGCGAGGGTGGCGAGATCTGTCGTAGTGTAGTTGAAGCCTCCATCGCTCTTCTGGATGAGCGCAGGGTTGGGCTTCCACTCGCCGTCTTCCTGTTTAAGCAACGGGTCCTGTTTCGGCGGCAACGAGCCGTCCGAAAAAACGCAGGTGGCTCCGTCGCTTTCGCGCGCGATACCCCGGTCGCGCAACTGCTGCACCACAGCCGATAGTTTTGGGTTATAAGCGCTCTCGCCCAGGATGTAATCAAATTTGACGCCGAGGCGGGCGTAAATGGCATCGAATTGCGTTTCAGACAATGCGATCATGCGCCGCCAGATCTCTAAATTCCCAGGGTCGCCCTGTTGAAGGCGGACCAATTCATTGCGCGCTTCTTCCAAGAGGGCTGGATCGGCCTCGGAAGCGGAATGGACTGTCTTGTAAAGGCGCTCCATCTCCGCGATGGGATCGGCTTCCAAAGCGGTAGTATCGAGATGGCGCTTCCAACCGACAATCAATTTGCCGAACTGCGTGCCCCAGTCGCCAATGTGGTTGTCGGTAATGACCCGGTGACCGAGGAGGCGGAGAACATGCGCCAGGCTCGCTCCGAGGATCGTGGAGCGAATATGGCCCACATGCATGGGCTTGGCGACGTTGGGGGAGCTGAAATCCACCACGACTGTGCGCGGCTGCTTCGTTGCCTGATAAAATAGTTGGTCGCTTCGCAGCGCCGTTTCGAGCGCGCCGGTGATGGCGGAGGGCTTCAGGCGAAAATTGATAAAGCCCGCGCCTGCGATTTCGACGGACTCGCACCATTCATCCACCTTTAACCTGGCGAGCACATCGGTAGCGAGTTGTCGCGGATTCATGCCGCGTTCTTTGGCCAGGGCCATCAGCGATGCGGTTTGGTAATCCCCGAATTTGGGGTCGGGGCAGGGCCGAACGCTGACGGTCGCGAGATTGGCTTCGGGCAGGACCTCGGCAACCGCGTTGCGCAGATGATCGTTTAGGAGTTGATGCAACACTTCCTTAAGATGCCGCAATTAGAATCACTTTTGAAGCAAGTTTTTCCGCGCCGCTTTGGCGGGAGAGCGAGGAGAGTTTTCGGGGCAGCGGACCGGAAGCGGTCACTTGCCGGACTCGGCGGTAATGATCTGATACATCGCTTTGGCGTCCGGAGCGGTCTCGAGGGCTTGCCGGAATTCTTTCTTGTGCAGGAGTTTGGCGATTTTGGCCAAGGTATGGAGATGCTTTTGAAACTGCCCTTGCGGGACGAGGAAGAGAACGACCAGGTTGACCGGCTGATTGTCCAGGGCATCGAAATTGACGCCTTTGCGGGAGCGTCCGAGAGCGCCGGTCACTTCATAAATCAGGTCCGTGGAGGCATGGGGAATCCCGATTCCAAAGCCGATCCCTGTGCTCATGGAGGATTCACGCTTTTTGACGACGGCAACAATCGCCTCGCGGTTCTCGGGTTTGATTTTGCCGGATTGGACAAGAGTGTTGATCAGTTCGTCAATCGTTTCCCAACGATTGGCTGCTTGCAGATCGGGGTTGATCTGTTCCGGCCCGATAATGTCACCAAGATCCATACACGAAAGTCGCTCCTTTCATTTCGCCTCAAGTTGCTCCTGTTGGCAAGAGCGAAACCATCAATTCTGACTGGGCGGGAGGTTCCGGGGCGCGGATAAAATCAGAACTCAGGCATCCCAAGTGAAAGGATAGCCCGCTTCCGCGATGGAATCGGAGGCGGGCTGAGCTGTTCAATCCCTTAAAATGTGGCAGGTGTAACCGCCGGGGTGCTTGATCAAATACTTTTGATGATAGTCCTCCGCGGAGTAGAACTCACCTGCCTTGGTGATTTCAGTCACGACGGGTTTTTTGAATTTGCCGGATTTGTTCACCGCAGCTTTGACCTTCTCGGCGACCTGTTTCTGTTCATCACCGGTATAAAAGATGGCGGAGCGATATTGGGTGCCAATGTCGTTGTGCTGCTGGTTCAAAGTCGTGGGGTCATGCATGCGAAAGAAGTAGCCGAGCAAGCCCTCGTAAGTGAGCTTGGTGGGATCAAAGACGACCCGGATTGCCTCGGCGTGACCGGTGCGGCCGGTGCAAACCTGTTCGTAGGTGGGGTGGGCCACCTTGCCGCCGCTGTAGCCGACGGCCGTCTCCAACACTCCAGGGAGTTTACGAATAATTTCCTCCATACCCCAAAAACAGCCGCCTGCCAGAATGGCGGTTTCACGTTGGGTGGAGGCGGAATCTTTGTCGGCAGAAGTCGAGCCGGTACTAGCCTTGATCAATCCGGCTTTGACGAATGGCGGCAAAAGCTTTCCATAGCCCTCGGCCTCCATTTTTTCGACCGGGATGAATTTCAGAGAGGCGGAATTGATGCAATAGCGCTGGCCGGTTGGGGCCGGGCCGTCCTCGAAGACGTGTCCCAAGTGGGAATCGGCCTGCTTTGAGCGCACTTCCACGCGGGTCATGCCGTGGGCTGAGTCTTCTTTCTGAACGACTTCACTCGCCTGAAGCGGCTTGGTAAAGCTGGGCCAGCCGCTGCCGGAGTCGAACTTGTCGAGCGAACTGAAGAGAGGTTCGCCTGAGATGACGTCCACGTAGATTCCCGGCTTATGGTTGTCCCAGTAGGCATTGCGAAAAGGGGGTTCGGTCCCGCATTGTTGAGTGACGGCGAATTGTTCCGGGGTGAGCTTCTTGCGCAACTGGTCCTGTTCTGGTTTCTTGAAATCATTCATAGTGCTTGGCGGAGGAGTTGAATTGCTTTTTTGCTGTGCGGCCAAACGGCGGGCGCCGACCACAATGCCGGCGGCCAGGACAACCGCAACCGCGACTTTTACCATTTTCAAAGTTTGCATGCGATTCGCTTTCTATAATCTCTCTCTAGCAAGATGACATGTATCTCGCCCATTTGAAAGTTAGACGATCAGGAATTTAAAACCTTACAGGGAAATTGGCAAACCGGGTGTGGGGCAACGGGATGCCGACTACGAAGGGGAGCCGCCCGAAGCTCCCAGCTTTCATCCGGGGAAGGCTTCTACCTCTCAGGCTGCTGTTTTAGGCTGCTTTTCGATTCTGCTCCGCGTGGAGTTTTTCCACGTCGGCATGCAAGGAATCGAATTGCTCCTGGCAAAGGCGGCTGCCGCCCAGTCGTTGCAGCTCCTCTTTGGTGAGGCCGGTATTCCGGCGGTGGGCTGATTTAATCTGCTGCAGCACATTTTGAATTCGGTGAACCTCTTCAAGAGAGGTGAAACGGTTTGCCGGGACACCGGGGTTATTGGCCAGGAATGTGGCGACCCGCTCTGCGTGGGTAGTCACAATTGTCTCTAGAGGAGTGCAAGCGGGCAAATGCGCGGCGTCCACCCCTGGGGGCGGATCAAATTTTCCGGCTGCTTCCGCATTGCTGGTGCAGACGAAAGCACTATTGGCGAAAGAGCTTTGCAATTCGAGGATTCTAAATCCATCACCGCCCAGCGCCTTCACGGGGGCGGAAGGCTTAAAGTGATAGAGGTGAGCGAGCCAGGTTGCGTCCCTGGCGACCATGGTGCGAAGCAGAGTACGGTTGCCTTTGCTGATGCGCTGGAAGGTCAGGTTTTCCTCATCCGCCAGGAGCGCGAAGCCCTGGGTTTCAAGCCAGCGCTGGCTTGCGTCATACCAGGGAAGATCCAGGTGGCTGAAATCGGTGGCCTTGACCATCGCATATTCATAGGCGGGTTCGCAGAGTCCGGCCACGTTCTCGACCACCTTTTTCGCGACATTCGCGGTACCAAACCGGTTTTTGAGCACGACCAAGACAACGCCGGCCAGCAGGAGGAGAGCGCCGGAAGTCGCGTTACTTCTCCAGGCTGGAACTGGTTCGCCGACCGAACAAACGGATGGATCGGAGGCGAGATAGCGCAAGGTGACTGTTGTGCCTGAGCCAGCCTTGAGGTATTCCGCGTGGGTAACCTGCACCGCTTCGGAGGTGTTTTGTCCGTCCAGGTTTTGGAACTGGACGGTAAGATAGTAACGGGTTCCGCCGCGGCTGCGGAGCCTGGTCGATTTATCCAGGACGGTGGCCGAGGTTTCCTTGCCCTCGGACGCAAGTTGCCGGCTCTTTTGGAAATCGCCAACGCTCTGCCAAAGCATCCAAGTTCCGAGGCCAAATGCGACGACGATCAGGAGTAAACTCTTTGCTCTCATACCTGCGTACATCGGCCCCGCGAGGCGCAGCTTTAGGAAAGATGCGGTTTCGAGAGAGCGATGCGGTCGAACAGCTAACCGTTCGGGCGTCACCCGAGCCACTCGGGATGTTGGGCAGTGCCGTCGAATCGGACGTTTGTCTTGAAGAGCTCATACTTGCCGGAGGAGGCGGGTTGAGCGGTGCGCGCCAGCAAGGCCGCGATGCCCTCAGGAGTCAGCGGTTGAAACGTGCTGGCCGCTTCGAAGGCTTGCTTAAGAATCTTCATGCTATCGACGCCCGTGATGACGACCGAGGTGGGCAAATTCATCGCGTAATGGAGACACTCGATGGCGTTTGCTGTGTTGCTCTGCAAGATCAGGCCGCTCCCGAGGGGTTTCATCCCCAGGACGCCAATTTCCTCCTTCACGAGCAGGGGAAGGACCTGCCGGCCGAAGCTGCGAAAGTGCGCATCCATGACGTTTAATGGCATTTGCACCGCGTCGAAGCGGAATTTTTGGTCAGCGGCAATATCGAGCATGCGGAGATGGATGAGCGGGTCCTTGTGGCCGGTAAACCCGATGAAGCGGATTTTTCCCGCCTTTTTGGCGTCCAGCACGGCTTCCAGCGCGCCACCCGGCGCGAAGATGCGGTCCGGATCCTCCATGCGGATAATTTCGTGAAACTGGAGGAGATCAATGCGGTCGGTTTGCAGGCGTTTAAGGGACTCGTTGATCTGGCGGGCGGCAGCTTCTTTGGTGCGGCCATCGATCTTGGTCATGAGAAAAGCCTTTTGACGGTAGCCGTCGCGCAAAGCCTTGCCCATGCGAACTTCGCTTCCGCCATCGTGGTAATCCCAGCAATTGTCCATGAAGTTAATGCCTCCGTCGATTGCGCTGCGGATGATGCGGATGCCTTCCTCTTCGTCTTTAGGCACGCCGATATGATAGCCACCCAAACCGATGGCGGAAACCCGTTCTCCTGTCCGGCCCAGGTTACGATAGGGCATGGCTGATTTGTCTTCGGCTGCCCAGACGCCGGGAGCCATTCCGATAGCCATGCCGGTGGCCACACCCAGCTTCAAAAATTTCCGCCGAGTCACTCCCTCATCGTTAATGCATTCCAAGGCGGTTAAGTCATCGGGTCCCTGCTCGCGTTCAATGTTTCTCATAAGTCGGCTTTCCTTTCATTACACCATCGCCCTTTTTGGGCTTTCTTCAAATGCTCCGCCAGGATTGTCCGCGCGCTGGGCCGACCCGGCGGAGGAGCTTCCTCTCTGGTGAGAACCAGGCATCCGGATTCCCGCACACCACTATCAAGGCAACTGCCCACGTGAGGCCAATCCATAAACGAAACGGGGTGAGGCCCGGATGGCGAGGCGGGAGCAGGGGCAAAAACTGGATGGCGGTATTGATTGCGGCATGAAAGAGCATGGCCGGCAAAACGCTCCCTTTAGTCTGGAGATAAAGCCAGGTAAACAGGAATGTAACGGGAGCCACGATGAGCAAGAAGAGGTGGAAAGGCCAATAGGGATGCGGGAGCCCAGGTAAAAGCCAGAGAGGCCAATGCCAAACCGCCCAGATGGGGATGAGAATCAGCGTCGCAACGAACGGAGTATGGCGTTCGAGGAGTCGTGGCAACAAAAAGCCTCTCCAGCCGAGCTCTTCATTCACCGGCCCCCCCCGCACGATCATCCATCCGAAGGAAACCAGGATTATCCTCAATGTGATTGAGGGCAGTTGGATTTGTTCCCGAAAGACGAGTTGCTGGATCATGGCCGTTCCCAGCATCAACAAGGCAGGAAGAAAAACGCTGACCAAATACCCTTTCCAGCACAGTGGGATCCGAAGCTTGGAATTCACGTGACTTGAAGTCGCGGC
>JADMIO012726898.1_pt1 | contig 83365 bp, 71 predicted proteins | sample 8958161 | NCBI WGS metagenome assembly JADMIO01 (sample SAMN16585339, study PRJNA669376) | soil metagenome | isolation source: Crop rotation soil | place: USA: Cullars Rotation, Alabama | collected 2011 | reverse complement strand
GCGACTTCAAGTCACGTGAATTCCAAGCTTCGGATCCCACTGTGCTGGAAAGTGTCGTGATGATGAAGAACTGCTTTACGAAGCAACCAGTCTGCTCAACGCTCACGAACGGGCGGGCGACTTCATCGAAGAGCCGGCGATGGTGCTCGACGCCGAAGTGTTGCTGGGTGACATTTATCAGCAACCCGGTCGCATGATTGGTCCGTACAAAATCATTCGACCGCTTGGCGTAGGCGGTATGAGTGAAATCTTTCTTGCCGAAGACTCGCGACTTGATCGACCGATCGCGTTGAAAATCCTGCCCGAGTATTTCGCAGCCGATGAAGCGCGTTTGCGACGCTTTCAGGGCGAGGCGCGCGCTGCTTCGGCGCTCAATCATCCGAACATCCTGACGATTTATGACATCGGCGAGGCCGACGGTATCTATTTCATTGCTACCGAATACATCGACGGTCAGACCCTTCGTCAATTATCTGCTGAAGGAAAACTATCCCTCGATCTCGTTTTGGATGTCGCCGAACAAGTTTCGTTTGCGCTTGTTGCTGCTCATGATGCGGGAATTGTTCATCGTGACATCAAACCAGAAAACATCATGCGACGCGCAGATGGGTTGGTGAAGGTCCTCGATTTTGGCATTGCCAAACTACTGGAGCCGGAATCTGCCAACACGACGTCGGGTGTTGAAACAGAGGCGGGGATGCTGTTAGGCACAGTCAATTACATGTCACCCGAACAAGCTCGCGGACTGGCAATTGACGAGCGTACTGACCTGTGGAGTTTGGGCGTTGTGTTATACGAAATGATCGCATGTCGTTTGCCCTTCAAAGGTGCAACCCGCATGGACACGATTGTCGCGATCCTGGAACGTGATCCGGCGCCACTCTTTGAAAAGGGCGGCGGGCGGCGCACGAGTTTGGAAAATCTAATTCGCAAGTGTCTTGAAAAGGACGTGCAAAGACGGGTGCACAGCGCAACCGAATTGCTGCTCGAACTAAAACGGATCGAGGAACAGGTGAAATCTGACCCGGCTTTCGCGGGCGCTATTGACGAGAAGCAGGCGGTTTCTCAGCAAACATCTCACAAGAATCGCTGGCTGGCACTTAGTGTGGTCGTATTTCTGATTGCAGCAGGATTTGCGGCAATCCTTTATCGAGGCCGGGTTGCAACGTCCAACACCTCAGCGACGGTAACGCAGAAACTTTACTTGCAGATGAATGAAGCTGAACAACTCGAGTTCATAAGGACTCAGGAACAGCACATTTCGGCGCTCATGGGCGATCGTCCCTCGCAACTAAACGATGAGGCGTTACAGGCAATCAAGTTTTACGTTGACCGGTATGCAGCTCGCACAGTGCGCAACAAGGAAACGGAGAGCCTGAATGACATGTATTCGCGCGCGCCACAGTACGCGCCATTGATTGCACGAGCTTTTTCCGAGCGCAGAGTTCCAGTGATTATCGGGCTCTACTTGCCTGTAATAGAGTCGGCTTACCGGCCTTGCTCTGAGAACAATTTCGGTTCGAAAGGACTGTTTCAGTTTTTGCCCCAGACCGCAAAATTGTATGGCTTGTCGCCCGGCGAAATGTGCGACGCCGGGAAAATGGCTCCAGCCGCAGCCCACTACATTGCGGATCACATGGCAGAATTAGGCGACGATGCGGAAAGCATGACGCTCGTCCTGCTTAGTTACAACCAGGGTGCTGGATGGGTACGAACGACATTGCGAGAACTAAGAGATACTAATGGTTATCAAAGAAATTTCTGGACCCTCTTCGCGCATCGGAACGAACTTGGTGAGAGCTTTCGCAACGAGGGTGCCGGCTATGTGCCAAGTTTCTTCGCGGCGGCAATTGTTGGTGAAAACCCGCAGGTCTTTGGCTTAACGGTGCCGCCGTTGTCGAAAATAGCAATGAGCAATGAGCAATGAGCAATCAGCAATGAGCAATCAGCAATGAGCAATCAGCAATGAGTGATGAGTGATGAGTGATGAGTGACGAGTGACGAGGGTGAGCAATGAGTGGTGGGTGACGAGTAATCGCCACTATTCACAATTCTGGTTACTGGTTGCTGATCGCTGATCGCTGATCGCTGATCGCTGATTGCTGATCGCTGATTGCTCAGCACTCGTTGCTCAATGCTTAACAAAGATATCGTCTTTTTGCGGCGTCGCAGCCGGAGTTGAAGCTGCTTGAGTTGCCGTTGCCGCGGGGCGCAGTGAACTCATCGCCTGTTCCGCGGACATAATTCCTGAAACTCGCATCCTGAATTCATCGACGTTGGTCGCGTTGTGCAGTGCTTCTTCCAGCGTGATCAGTCCTGACTGAACCAGTTGGAACAGCGACTGATCGAATGTCTGCATGCCGTATTGTGATGCACCTGCGGCAATCGCTTCACGAATCATCGAGGTTTTCTCTTCATTAACGATGTTGTCGCGAATCAATCCGGTGGAAACCATCACCTCCACCGCCGGTACCCGCCCTGCGCCTTTTGCCGCGCGCACCAGTCTCATTGAAACGACTGCCTTGAGAATTCCCGCAAGTTGAATACGAACAGACTTCTGCTGGTGCGAAGGAAATGATGAAACGATGCGCATCACCGTTTCCGTCGCATCGAGTGTATGCAAGGTCGAGAGCACCAGGTGGCCAGTTTCGGCTGCCGTCAGGGCTGTTTCAATCGTTTCATAGTCACGCATTTCGCCGACCAGAATTACATCGGGATCCTGGCGCAAGGCGCCGCGTAACGCTTCCGCAAATGATCGCGTGTCAACATCGACTTCTCGCTGCGTCACAAACGACATTTTGTCGCGATGTAGGAATTCGATCGGGTCTTCGATGGTAACGATATGACCACTGCGCCGCGCGTTGATGCGATCAATCATCGCCGCCAGTGTGGTCGACTTACCGGAACCGGTGGCGCCCGTAACCAGAATTAACCCGCGCCGCTCTTCGCAGATGCGCTCAATTACTGGTGGTAAACCTAGCTCGTTCGAAGTCTTTGTTTTGTCGGGAATGACGCGCAGCACGATGCTGACGGTCCCCCGTTGCTGAAAGATGTTTGCACGGAAACGCCCCAGACCTTTGGCACCGTAGCCGATATCGACTTCTGAAACTTCCTTGAAGCGTTGCTTCTGGCGATTCGACATAATCGCGAACGCCATATCGAGCGAGTCTTCTTGTTTGAGACGCGGCGCGTCGCCAATGGGGTGCAGTTCGCCGGCGATGCGCATTGTCGGGAACGCGCCGACCTTCAGGTGGAGGTCAGACGCGCCATGAGTAACGGCTATGCGCAGGAGTTCATCAATCTTTGAAGACATGAAACGGGAACCTTTCGGGCTGGAAACCCTGGGTTGGAACTTTGACTTCGCGCTGGAAGGGGCGCTTTCGCGAGTTTGCGGGGCGCATCAAATCAAGTCGATTGATGCTCAGTGAATATAGCCTTTTGGAATTCGCAGCGTCAACGGTTTATCTAAAAAGGCCGTATTTCGCGACTATTTTCCTGATCGCTTAAAGAAAAAGGGCGAGAACGACCCGCCCTTTTTTGCTCAATTGGGGTTGCTTTTAGTCGAGCGCTGCCTGTCCGGCGGTTTGAAACTTCAAAGCCGGCTCCGGCGTGGAGTTGTTTACGCGAACGCCAGACGCCCGACCCGCTTCGAAACCGTTGTCGGGAGTTTTCGTGTCGGCGGATTGGCGTACGTAGGTCAACCAATCACCCGGGGCCTTGCGTTCGCCCTTGGTAATTTCGAAGAAAGCTTTCTGGATTTTTTCCGTAATCGGACCGCGACCTCCGGCTCCCACGGTGATGCGATCGACCGAACGGATTGGCGTGATTTCCGCGGCGGTGCCGGAGAAGAAAGCTTCGTCGGCGGTGTACAGCGCGGCGCGTTGAATGCTGCGTTCCTTAATCGTGATGCCGAGCTCCTGACAGATTTGAATCACACTGTCGCGAGTGATGCCGGCCAGAATTGATGACGAGAGGGGTGGCGTCAGTACCGTATCGTTCATCACGACGAAAATGTTTTCGCCAGAACCTTCTGAAACGTAGCCTCGATCGTCCAGTGCAATGCCCTCAGCGAAACCATTTACCAGCGCCTCCATCTTGATGAGTTGCGAGTTCATGTAGTTCGCGCCGCTCTTGGCCATTGCCGGCATCGAGTTTGGGGTGAGCCGGTTCCAGGTTGAAACACAGACGTCCACACCCTTTTCAATTGCTTCATCGCCGAGGTATTTGCCCCAATCCCACGCGCCGATGTAGCAGGCAAGCGGGTTAGGAAATGGGTTGACGCCAAAAGCAGGTCGCGCTTCATCGAGACTACGGAAAAGAATTGGCCGGATGTAGCACTGGTCAAGTCCGCTTCGTCGTACTAATTCGACTGAAGCCTCGCACAACTCAGGCAGCGTCCGGCTGTGGTCCATGCGGTAAATCTTCGCCGAGTTCAGGAAACGCTGCATGTGTTCTTTCAAACGAAAGATCGCTGGTCCTTGCTGGGTTGAGTAACAACGTATGCCCTCAAAAATACTAGACCCGTAGTGAAGAACATGAGACATCACGTGCACGCGCGCGTCGTTCCAGGGAATGAACTCCCCATCGTGCCAAACGACATCGCAAATGCGAGGTGTTTTCACATCTTTTGTTTTGTCATCTTTTGAGAACATTGTTGTTATGCTCCTTCAGATCAATTTACGAAACTGAGTAGCGACGATTTCAAAAAGGGAACTAGTTCGGGGTTAACGTAATCAGTACGGTCGGGGACTTCCGCGAGGCTGCATAAAACTTCTCACCCAAACGTAAAGGAACAGGGCACGATACCGTAAGCGCAGGTTGCTTGGCAAGACCATGCTTGCTTCGGTTAGGCTGGCAAAGTACCATCGAAAATGCTTCAGCAACGAGCAACGAACGAGCGCAAGACAACCACTTGCGATATTAATAAGACTGTTAATCGCAGGCGCTTTCCCGTTGTCGGTCGATGCTTCCCCGGTTTATTGGTGAGGCAAGGCAAGGTCGCTCAACCGTGCTTGATTTCAGTTTTCACGATTCTGATCGTTATATTTTTCAGTAACTGCCGCATGAACCAGAAACCAGCCGACGGACCATCCCAACCAACCCAAACTAACCAGTCGAGCGACGTCAATGCCATTCACCAGCGGGCCATTACGATCGACATGCATGCTGACACGCCGCAGCGCTTACTCGATGAACACGTGGATTTGTCGCAACGATTGCCTGATGGGCATTTCGACTCGCTGCGCGCGCGCGAAGGAGCGCTCGACGCTCAGTTTTTTTCCATCTGGGTGGAACCCCAATTGTTTGGCGCCGGTGGGCCGAACGCGATGAAGCGTGCCGACGATCAAATTGCCGCAGTTCGCGCTCTCGCCGAGAAGCACCCTGAGACCTGGCAATTCGCTACCACCGCTGAAGAGATTCGTCGCACTGCATCCGCAAACAAAATTGCCGCCTTGGCTGGCATGGAAGGCGGTTATGCCATCGACGAGAAACTTGAGAATGTCGAGCGCTATTACAAAATGGGCGTGCGTTACCTGTCGCCTGCCTGGTCAGTCAGTTTGAGTTGGGCAGGTTCATCGGGTGATGCAGTCGGACAAGATCGTGGTTTGAATGACTTTGGTCGTGAAGTTGTTAAGGAGATGAACCGGCTCGGCATGCTGGTTGATGTTTCGCATGTTTCCGACAAAACGTTCTGGGACATCGTTAACACTTCAAGCAAGCCCGTGATCGCAACACATTCAGGATGCCGCGCGATTACTAACGTGCCGCGCAATCTTACTGACGACATGATTAAGGCAATTGCCAGGAGCGGCGGCGTCGTCAACGTGATCTTTTATCCTGAACATCTCGAGCCGGGTTGGAGCGAAAAGAAAAAGAAAGTCGACGCGGATATCGATCTGGAAGTGCAATCGGCCTCGGCCGCAGAACCCGGTGGACCAGCACAGAAAAAACTGGCGCGCGATCGCGTGAGGCAGAAAGAATATGCCAGGCGCTTACCGCCGGTGTTTGTTTCACGCCTGGTGGATCATATCGATCATGTTGTGAACCTGGTCGGGGTGGATCACGTTGGCATTGGTTCCGACTTCGATGGCGTGCAAGCCACGCTGGCCGATTTGGCCGATGTCTCGCAATTGCCAAATCTCACGCGCGAGTTGCTACGGCGTGGTTATTCGGAAGCTGACGTTGACAAGATGCTCGGCGGCAACATGCTGCGCGTGATGGAAGAAGTACAAAAGTAGGGCAGGCACGTTTGTCTGTCTGTTAATGATGAAACGTATTGCGAGCCAGGGGAAAGTCCGTCGTCCACGCATTGGTTTTCATGCGCCCATCAAGGGAGGTTTGCACGAAGCGCTGTTCGTCGCGCGCGAAACCGGATGCGACACCGTGCAGATCTTTTCGCGTAACCCCCGTGGTTGGTTGGCAAAGTCGCTTAGCGAACACGACATAGCCACGTTCCGGAAAGTACGCCGCTTAACAAAAATCAACCCCATCCTCATTCACTGCAATTACCTGGTGAATCTCGCGGCCGCTGATGCAGCAATGCTCGAGAAGTCGCGCGCATCTTTTCGCGAAGAAGTTATGCGCGCCGTGTTGCTGGGTATTGACTACCTCGTCGTCCATCCCGGCAGCGCGCGTGGCTCCTGTGAGGCTGATGGCATTCGCGTCTGCGCCGAAAGTTTGAAGCTCGCGTGTCGCCGGCTGGAGCTCGGGAAGTTGCGAATTCTCTTGGAGAACACCGCCGGCCAGGGCGAGTGTATTGGTCATCGTTTTGAACACATGAGACAGATCATGGACCAGTGTCCGGGGCTTCCGCTGGGGGTTTGTTTTGACACGGCGCATGCATTCACCGCCGGTTACGACATTCGCGAGGCTGACGGACTTGAGGCGCTGATCGACAAAATAAAGCACACCGTGGGCACGCGCAACGTTCGTGCTATTCATTTCAACGATTCGCGAGCGCCTTACAATTCGCGCGTCGACCGTCACTGGCACATCGGCGAAGGCCACATTGGCGCAGAGGCGCTGCGACGGGTCGCGCAACATCCAAAACTCGCGCACGCGGCTTTCATTTTGGAGACACCTTACAAGGATCCACGCATTGATTTGCAGAACTTGAAGAAGTTGCGATCTTTTGTGGAGGGAATTTGAATTCTGCGGCTTGCCGCCGACAGTGCGGTGAGGCTTGCCTCACCGTCACGTCTTAATAATTATCTGCGGCTGTGCCGCAATAATTTACCTTTCAGTATCAAGAGATGTGTGCGGGGTAGCCGCCGGGAAGATTTTGGCGCCTACGGCGAGGCAAGCCTCAACGCACTGCCGCGGCAAGCCGCACATGGACAAAGCGTTTTGCTGGGGTTACGATGTGGTCTCAATTGGCAGAAACCATGAAGAACTTTCATCCAGTTTCCAAACTCCTCCTAACGGTGCCGCTTCAGCGCCGCGCTTCGTAACGCGGTTCAGCGGAGCGGCGACTCCCACCACACCTAATAACTCGTTGTAAAAACCTGGTTTGGTTTTGTACGCAAACTGTTAGTTTGCGCCACGGTTTGCGTTACAACGAATTCATGTTAACTGTATTTGATTCTTAGGATGACCAGAACAATGGATGAAAAATATTTTCCCGAGCAAATAGAAAAGAAGTGGCAGCAACACTGGGAAGAGCATAAGGCTTTCCAGGTGACTGAGGCCGATCCACGTCCAAAGTATTACGCGCTCGAAATGTTGCCCTACCCGTCGGGCTTCTTGCACATGGGTCATGTGCGCAACTATTCAATCGGCGACGCCCTCGCCTGGTACAAACGTCTCCAGGGTTACAACGTACTGCATCCGATTGGCTGGGACAGTTTTGGCCAGCCGGCGGAACAAGCGGCCATCAAACGAGGCATCAACCCGCGTGACTGGACCGAACAGAACATCGCGCACATGCGTGGGCAGATGCAAAGGCTGGGCGTGAGTTACGACTGGTCGCGCGAGATCGCAGCTCATCGTCCTGAATATTACAAGTGGGACCAGTGGTTCTTTTTGAAGATGTACGAACGCGGCCTCGCCTACAAGAAGAAATCGCCAGTTAACTGGTGCCCGCGGGAAGGCACAGTGCTGTCAAACGAACAATCATCAGGCGGCATTTGTTGGCGTTGTGGCGCGACAGTCGAGAAGCGCGAGTTGGAACAATGGTTTTTGCGGACTACTGAATACGCGGAACAACTTGTTGCCGACATTAAGCAGATCGAGAACACGTGGCCCGACAAAGTTTTGAAGCGACAGAGTGACTGGGTTGGTCGCAGCGAGGGCGCGTTCATCGACTTTGCTGTGAAAGATTTCAAGAAGAAGATTCGTGTGTTCACCACGCGCATCGACACTATCTACGGAGCGACTGCGATTGTCTTGTCCGCCGAGCATCCGCTTCTCGAAGAGTTGTTAGTCGAATCGGCGTTGAAACAGCAAGTGATGGCATTCGCTGAGAAGGTGAAATCAGAAAAAGCCATTCACGCGCGCGCGGCAGACACCGATGAAGAGAAACAGGGAATCAACACGGGCGTGCTTGCAATCAACCCCTTCAGCGGTGAAGCGATTCCGGTGTGGGTTGCGAACTATGTCTTAATCGAATATGGCACCGGCGCGGTTATGAGTGTACCGGCGCACGATGAACGCGACTTCGAGTTTGCGCAGAAGTATTCACTGCCTATTCGTCGCGTGATTGAACGGATAACCCATGCGCAGGAAGCGATTCCGCATGATCCCGTGAACGTCGATCAATCGGTGGCGATGCAACATGCGTTTACAGATTACGGAATTTTGGTGAATTCTGCGGAGTGGAGTGGTCGTTTGTCGGAAGACGCGACCGTGGCGATGGCCAAATACGCGCAGGAGCATAAGTTTGGTGAAGCGGCCGTTACTTATCGCATCCGTGATTGGGGCGTGTCGCGTCAGCGATTCTGGGGCGCGCCAGTTCCGATCATCTATTGCGACAAGTGCGGCGTCGTTCCAGTTCCGGAAAAAGACTTGCCGGTCCGTCTGCCCGATCATGCCGACTTCACCGGCACTGGTGAATCACCGTTGGCCGGCGTAGCGGAGTTCGTCAATACGAATTGTCCGAAGTGCGGTGGTCCTGCCCGACGCGACACCGACACGATGGACACATTTGTTGATTCGTCCTGGTACTTTTTCCGTTACTGCGACCCGCGCAACGAAGCGATGCCGTTTGATCCACAGATTGCGAGTCAATGGACACCCGTGGACCAGTACATCGGTGGCGACTCACATGCGGTCATGCATCTGATTTACACGCGCTTCTGGACCAAGTTCATGCGCGATATTGGCATGGTTCATTTCGACGAGCCAGTCAAACGGCTGTTGACTCAAGGCATGGTGACGAACCGCGTCGGCGACACCGATGAATGGAAAGCGATGTCGAAGAGTCTCGGCAACGGAGTTGACCCGGACGAGATGATTGCAGCGTTTGGTGGCGATGCCGCGCGACTTTTTATTTTGTTTGCCGCTCCGGTTGAAAATGAATTGCGTTGGTCCGAGGCCGGTATTGAGGGTGCCGTGAGGTTCTTGCGGCGGGTTTACACGATGGTTTGGCGTTGGCATGAACGTTTGGCAAGCAGCTCAAACGGCACTGCTCCGAGCGAAGCGAACGCGAAATCGCGAGCGCTCCGGCGCAAGACCCATCAAACCATTGCGAAAATTACCAGAGACTTCGAAAGTCTCAGTTTAAATACGACAGTTGCTGCCTTGATGGAATTGTTCAACGAGCTCAGCGATTTCAATGCGGATCCAGCGACCGCTTCAGCCGAAGATTCGTACGCAGTGCGCGAGGCATTGGAATCGTTGGTGCTGATGTTGGCACCGATCGCTCCGCATCTCGCCGAAGAATTGTGGGAACGGCTGGGGCATTCGGGCGGCTTGTTGAAGTCAGGACGTTGGCCGCAGGCTGACGCTGAGTTAGCGAAAAGCGACGAGCTGGAAATCCCGATTCAGATTAACGGGAAGCTGCGGTCGAAGGTCGTTGTATTACCGGCCGTGACCGAAGATGAGCTCCGCACGGCAGCGCTGAACGATGAGAAGATTCGCGTTCTGATCGAAGGGCACGAGATCGTGAAGGTGGTAATTGTACCGAGGCGACTGGTAAACATCGTGATCCGTTGAAGAACTGAATTCCTCCCTGGAGGGCGGCGACCCGTCGCCGCTTTTTCGTGGAGAATTCTCAAGCCAAACCAGGGCGCTTACAGGTCAGCGCCCGCCAAAAAGAGACATATTGTTGGTTGCCTGCACTCACGTCAGCCGTTAGAATCACCGTGCGGCTATCAGCTTTGCAATTTCGAGTTGGTAATCCTTCTGCCGTCGTCCCCTTGGTACTGGGCCCCTAGATGAAAGAATGTCCAGCCTGTAGGCGCTGTTTCTCTGACGAAATCAATCACTGTCCTCAGGACGGCGATGCCACGACTCCATCGCTGCTGGGCGAGCCCATACTCGACGCTCGCTACCAACTCGAGCGCCGGCTGGGACAGGGCGGTATGGGCGTCGTCTTTCAAGCGCGCCACATCTTTCTAAAAACTTCTCATGCGATAAAAGTGATCTTGCCTGACCTCGTAGGCAATGATCCGATGCTCGTCACGCGTTTCCGGCAGGAGGCACTAGCTGCCGCCGCTATCCGTCATCAAAACATCATCGCCGTAACAGACTTCGGCGTGGTACGGGGCACCATGCCGTTTTTGGTCATGGAGTTTGTCAACGGCAAGTCGTTGCAGGACATCCTCGCCGAAGAAAAAATCATGTCACCGGCCAAGGCACTGGAGTATGCCTGTGCCATTGGAGCTGGTGTGGGTGCCGCGCATCGTCAGAACATCGTGCACCGCGATCTCAAGCCTTTGAACATCATGATTCAGCAAGGTCAACCGATTGCTGAAGGCTTGAAGATCCTGGACTTTGGTTTGGCAAAAATTAAATCGGGTGAATTGCTTGGTTCGTTCGTGCAAGCGAAGACCAGCGGCTTGATGGGCTCGCCATTTTACATGGCGCCAGAACAGTGGTCGGATGAGGAGCCAGACGCGCGCGCTGACGTGTACAGCCTGGGAATTATTCTTTACCAGATGCTCAGTGGCGATGTGCCGTACAAGGGTTCTTCGATTCCTTCCATCATGAAGAAGCACTTGACGCTGCCGTTGCCGTCACTCAAGTCGCGAGGCGTGGATGTGTCGCCGCAACTCGAAGCCGTCGTTCGTCATGCTTTGGAAAAAGAACTTCAAGAGCGCACGCCTTCAGTTGAGGCATTCGTTCGCGAGTTGCGTGAAGCATCAGCGGCTGCGCCTCTTGCTACCACCCCAAGCAAAACGTCGGTAGCCGACGAAACACTTTATTCTCCCTCTGTTGCCACCGGTGATTCTGCGATCGACACCAACGCCATCCAGAAGACAACTCCCGCGTTAACTGCGGAAGAACAAGCAAAACTTCTTGCAACCCGCGAAGCTTATGAGAAGGAGCAACAGGACAAAGAGCGTTTTGCGCGGGAAGAGCTAGCGCGAGAAGCCGACGCAAGGAAGAAAGCTGAGGAATCGAAGCAGCGTGCGAGCAAGGAACAGGAAGAGCTACAGCAAAAAGAGAAAGAGGCACGCGAAGATCGCGAACGCAAGCAACGCGAACAGATGGAACGCGTCGAGCGTCAGGCCAAAGAACTTGAAGACCGACTGGCGCGACTCGCTACCAGTATGCCGCCTGCGACCGGGGTTGGCGTTGTTGATCCTGAGGCGACGCAGGTCCATCACAACATCAGACAGGAAACGGTTGGCAACAATAGTTTCCCGCCCGGCAGTGCTGGTGATGCCACAGTATATGAACATGGTACGCACGGCTTCAGCGTAAGCATCCCGCCGAAGCCCAAATCCAACACGTTGATGATGGTGGGCATCGTGGCTGCAATTGTTGTTTTGGTAGGCGGCGCTGTCGGCGTTTATTTCATGATGCGAAATCGCACGACCCCCACCAATGGTCCTGGTGCAAGTCCGACTCCGGTTGCCAGTCCGGGAATTGAAGATTCGATCGGGCCAGATTTGGTTGAAATTCCCGGTGGCGCTTTTCAGATGGGAAGCAATTCCGGACCACCGCAGGAACGACCCGAACACAGTGTTACCGTTCAGAAATTCTTTATGGATCGCAACGAAGTAACCAACCGCGAATATGCAGCGTTTGTAAAGGAAACAAAGCATGAGCCTCCGGCTGAGTGGGTCAACGGCCAACCGTTACCTGGCCAGGAGCGTTGGCCGGTTGCTAACGTTTCCGCAGAAGACGCGCAGGCGTTTGCTGCATGGCGTTCCACGCGCGATGGAGTCACTTATCGTTTGCCAACTGAGGAAGAATGGGAATTCGCCGCCCGCAACGGAGGACAGTACCGGGCGTTTCCCTGGGGCGAGAGCTGGGAAGATGGTCGCGCTGTTATTAAGGCAGCCACACCTAAGCCAGTCGGTTCGGATCCAGACGGGAAGGACAAATGGGGCGTGATGGATTTGATCGGAAACGTTTCGGAGTGGACGTCCTCGAAAGCATCGATCTATAGCGGCCTCGCTATTCCGGCCAAGAACAAGGACTGGCTAATCATCCGCGGTGGATCATACGCAAGCGATCCCGCCGATCCGCAGATTCCTATTTCAGCCACCTACCGCGACTGGTTCCCGCCGACCTTACGCCACACGACAGTTGGCTTCCGGCTCGTGCGTTCGGGTCAGTAACCCCCAAAACCTTTCAATTAGCCCAACTTTGGCAACCTGAGCTACAATCCGCACAGTTCATCGCTTTACCGCAAGATCCAGTTTGCAAGGGCGTTCAGTGAACCGGAGTGGTTGTTCAATACAGCTTAAATGTCCCCAGGAGTAGACGATGAGACCTGCCCAGACTTTTCGTTCATTCTTATTCTTTACCTTCACAGTTCTCGCTCTCAGCGGAGTTTCTGCTTTTGCTCAGGATGTTGGTGTTAGCGTCGGCGGTGGCGCCGGAGTTTTTCGACCGAAAAATCCCGAAGCAAAACGAAAACCGAAGCCCGCCCCCGTGCGGCGTGGAACTGCGCGACCGACCGTCAACAACGAAGACAAGATTGAAGATCTACTCGAAAAAGGAAATCACTTTCGGGATGAGCGCCGTTTTGCCGAGGCAGAAGGTTCCTATCAAAGCATTCTAAAACTTAAAGCAAACGACGGCCGGGCAGCCTATGGTCTCGGAAATATTTATGCTGACCAGCAGCGCTGGGAAGAAGCGGAAGCTGCCTACCGGAATGCAGTGAACTGGAGCCCACAAGATGCCGATGCCCTGATCGCGTTAAGTGTCGTGTTGGTCCAACCACGCACCGGCGAGGGCAATGCCAAACGGTTCGCCGAAGCAGAATCCTTTGCCCGCCGCGCAGTCGCGATCCAACCGAAGAACGCTGTCGCCTGGGATCGGCTGGGCGTGGCCTTACAAGCTCGTGGTCTATTCAACAACGAAACGGAGAATTCATATCGTCGTGCGGTCGAACTCGATCCGGAATTTGCGGTTGCTTATGCTCACCTGGCGCGCGTGTTGAATCGAAATGGAAACACTACCGATGCTGCACCGCTCTACCGCAAGGCTTTTGAACTTGCCAAGGATCCAGCGACGCTGAACCTGATCGCGGAATCATTGCAGGCAGAACAAAACTGGCAGCAATCAGAACCCGTTCTCCGGCGCGTGCTCGAACTCGATGCCAAGAATTCCACCGGCCTTTATCTGATGGGCCGGATGCTGGTTGTTTACAAGCGCTATCAGGACGCCGAGCCATATTTGAAACAAGCGACGGAATTAAGTCCGCGTGCATTCCAACCATTTAACTTGCTGGCGCGTACCTATCTTGGTTTGGAACGTTATGAAGAGGCGGAAGAGACCTATGAACGCGCTGCCGGTTTTGCTGCGCCGGGTGATCGTAAACAGCTCGCAGGCATTTACGGGTTTGAGGGCGTTGGCGATGGTTTCCTGAAGGCGAAAAACAAAACCAGCGCCGCTCGTGCCTATCAACGCGCCTTGCAACTCGACCCCGGCAACAAACAAATCGAACAGAAGCTTTCCAAAACACACTGAAAATTCAAGTTAACTATTGGCAGGCAAACATTAGAAGGAGCAAATCTGTCTCATGAAGCGGTGCCCCAAGTGTAATCGCAATTTTCCAGACGACAATCAAAAGTTCTGCACCATTGACGGCGGTTTGCTAATCGCTGCGGAGAAACCGTTTGATCCGAACGCTACCATTCAAGGTACAACTGTCGACCTTAAGCCGCCCGCCCCGCCGCAACCGAGTAACCCGCCGCAACCAAATTTCGGGGAGACTATAGCTACTCCCTCAACTGCGCCGACTGTGGTACTACCAAAACAAACCGGGCCAACCGGTTCGCCAACGTCAGCTAACTTACATCAACAGCAGCAACAGCCGCCCGCTCCGTCTGCGCCGGCTCCGACGCCGAAGCCCGCTGCACCGATGACTTCACCTCCGGTTTTCTTAGAGCCGCGTCCAATCGCGCCACAACCGCAACCACCTGGCGCCGCGGTCACCGCTGCACCCAAGAAGCGATCGAAGTTGCCGTTGGTTCTGGGAATTGTCGGGTTGTTGTTGATACTGGGTGTTGTTGGTGTCGTCGCAGCGTTTTTCTTGATCGTCAAACCGCGTTTGGATGCGCAACGTAATCCGCCGGTGGTCGTCCAGCGGCAGCAGCCAGAAAACACGACTAACGAAAACACGAACACCGCAAACACAAATACTGAAGGAACAAAAACTACTGAATCCGAGTACGTCGCGCCACCCAATACTACGAAGTTTACAAATTCTTCGGCGAAGCTCGATGGAAAGTTGGCAGAGCATTATTTCGACTTTTCGTTCTACTACCCGAGCGCATGGGAGCCCGATGCCAAAGCAGGCGTTGCCGGCGCCAGTAATTTCGCCAAGGTGGAGCGGAGCTTGCCACCAGATCTCACGCAAGAAAACTTTGCTGTCGGTTGGTACACAAGTAAGGGAACATTCGAAGAGGACAAAGAGTCGTTTCCCCATCTGGTAGAGGTCCTCGGAAACAACCTCTCCAGTTCGATTCCCGGGTACAAGAAAGTTTCAGAAGGTCCGACGAAGATAAACTCGCTTGACGGTTATGAGTTTCGTTTCGAAGGTCTTTCGAACACGCCGGACAAGGGTGACATCAAGATCTGGGGCCGCGTTGTCTTTCTACCGTCGGGAGTTGCGGGTCAGGAAACGGGAGCTACCCTGGTAATGCTGACCACGTCGTTAGCGCCCGAAATTGCGGGGGTTGACGATGTTGGCTCCAAGGGAGAAATGCCCGTTATTCTCGACTCTTTCCGATTCGGCAAACCAAAGGTTTAATTCGTAAAGCAAATTGTTAGTTTGCGACGCTTGAAGGCATTTCAACGTCGGCGCAAACCAACAGTTTGCACTACGATCTCCCAGCTGTTTCTATGCGCTCACTTGAAGCAAACTGAATTGCGTACTAAGCTTCTTGAAATTGATCGGATATAGAATTGATGAGTAATAACAAAACACAGAAACGCGGGCACTCGCTCTGGACTCCGGCCCGAGTTGCTTTCACGCTGGTCGTGCTGTCTCTGATCGCCGCATTCGGAATTTCGAGTTGCAGTTCCGGTGATGAGCGCCGCACAAATCCCAGCACGGCGGAAAGTAATCGCGCCGCCGCGCCCCCGGTTAGAAATGCGCCGGCACCTGTGGTCACCTTGCCTGCAAACGTGGTCGATGCGGAACTACAGGCAGTGAGCGGTGGCCCAATCAAACTTTCTGATTACGCCGGCAAAGTTTTGTTAGTGAATCTCTGGGCGACGTGGTGTGGGCCTTGTCGTCAGGAGACTCCCGAACTGGTGAAGCTTCACAAGGAGTTTCGTTCACAGGGAGTAGAAGTGGTTGGCCTGTCCACCGAAGATCCGGAAGATTCGGCCGATAGTGTTCGTGAGTTTGTACACAATTACAACATCGACTACCGCGTTGGCTGGTCTGGCAGAGACGTTGCGATTGCGCTCATGCAAGGCCGCGATGCAATTCCGCAAAGCTTCATAATCTCGCGCGATGGCCGCGTCATCAAACGGTTTGTTGGTTTCAATCCGATGATGACCCCGCCGCAAATTCGTGAGGCGCTTCAGGAAGCACTAAGCGGCAAAGTCTCATCCGACTAGTAGGACAGACATTCCTGTCTGTCCGTTTTATTTATCTCGCTTCGTTCCTAATTCGCGGTCGGCTTCCTTCTGCAGGCGTTCGCCTTCCTTCGCCAGTTCTTCATCCTGTAGACCATCGGCGACGTTCTTCTTCGCCTCGCCTTGGAGTTTCTTCATCGTTGCTTCTACACGATCTTCAACTTCATCAATGGGCGCCGGTTCGCCGGTCTCTTCCTGAGTGACAATCTTCTTCTCGTCGAGTTCCATTTTTATAAACCCCGTTACAAAAATTTGGTTTGTGATCGAGCTACAGCATACAAGCGAACCCGCCAAAAGCGACTGGTCCAGGTGAACTAATAGAAAAAGATAACAATTTCAGTTGATTCCTCGACAAGATTGACAAGTCTCGTTAAACTTCGCAAAGCATGATCGCATTCGCTTCATTGAGAGTAGTCCGAGTCGTGCTCGCCTTTGCAGTAGCGTTTTGGATGGCGGGCGCGGGCTGCATGTTTGGTTGTGAAGGCATGACCAGCGCGGCCGCCGCGTCGAATTCCCAAACTACTACCGCGACCAATCTCGCGACGATCGTTTCCGGCGATGCGTGTGCCTCAATGCAAAGCCATGACTGTTGCGCCAGGCACCGCAAGCAGTCTCCTCCGCAGCAGCACGAGGTGACGAGAGCGTCTCAAGGAACTGAAATTGCTGGACTGGTGCCGGCGATGGCGAACTGTCCGCTGGCAATTAACGCGAGCGCGGTACTCTCAAATCCGCGCACCGAACAAAGTAAAACTCTGGCGCTTCCGGCTAGCGCCATCATTCAAAACGCAGAGCAACTTGAGCAGAGGAGTGCATTCCTGCACCCACTGCGACTACCTAATCGTGGTCATACCTACCTGCGCTGCTGTGTTTTCCTAATTTAGAAAAACGTAGGACGGGCATTCTTGCCTGTCCACCTATCGCATTCTCGCAAGCGGGACAGACAGGCATGTCTGTCCTCGGCATTCATTTTTCTAACAGGAGAATATTTATGAAGAACGCAAGAGGATTTGTGCTGGGTCTCGTTCTTGGACTGGGCCTCGCATTCTCCGGTCTCGCATTCGCGCAAAACACGACCGGAGGAACCGAAAAGAAAGAAGGAGAGTCGTGTTGTGCGATGAGCTCATGTTGTTGCAAGGGCGAGTCGTGCGACATGAAGGAACACAAAGACCATGCGGCGTCGCATGCAGGGTGTTGCTGTTGTGGCGATTCCTGCGACATGAAGTCGCATAACATGAAGGAAGCTCCGAAGAACTAGCAGAGTGGTCCAACGTCCGACGTCCAAGGTCCAAAGGCGATTTCTTACCGGCGGACTTTGGACCTTGGGCCCTGGACTGCGGCGAGCGTGAAGCGTCGCAAAAGAGCACCGAGGGAATTGTGTTACGGCGGTTAGCTACTACATTGGTTCTGGTACTATTCGTGAACCTTAATGCGCTCGCCCAACACGCAGGGCACAAGATGCCGGAGAAGCCCCCCGCCTCTCCGACACCGTCACCGAGTCCTGCGCCGGCTGATCCTCATGCTGGAATGGCGATGCCGTCGCCAACTCCCACCGCGTCACCTCATACAGGCCACAGCGAAATGCCCGGCATGCAAATGCCATTGCCGAGTCCAACGCCGTCAACTCATACGGGCCATAACGAAATGCCCGGCGGGCAAACGCCAACAGGTCACGATGTGCATTCCGCTCCCAACACATCGATGGACATGGGACCATTGCTCGTTATGAATGCTGACGATATGGGCATTCGCGTCGGCGCGAGTCAAACAAATGCGATGTCCATGGGTGCGATGGGCTCCGGTACTTCGTGGCAACCTTCATCCTCGCCATTGAACATGTATCACAAACAGTCTGGCGACTGGCTGTTGATGTTTCACTGGGCTGCCTTCATCGGCACAAACTCCCAGGGAGGCCCCAGGGGAGTGACCAGATTTGAATCGGCTAACTGGTTCATGCCGATGGCATATCACAAGTTGGGAAACGGAACGCTGCAACTCCGGGGCATGTTCAGCTTCGAGCCGTTTACTTTTCCGCGTGGCGGTTCACCGTTGCTTTTCCAGACCGGCGAAAGTTACAAAGGGCAACCTCTAATCGATCGGCAACACCCGCACGATCTCTTCATGGAGTTGTCGGCGCAATACACGTTGCCGCTTGGCGAACGCGCAACCTGGTTCACCTATGTTGGTTATCCGGGCGAACCCGCACTTGGTCCTGTCGCGTTCATGCATCGTGCGTCGGCATCTGAGAATCCTTCGGCGACGCTGGCGCATCACCTGCAAGATTCAACGCACATCAGCTTCGGAGTTTTTACGACCGGTTTCACCTACCGCTGGCTGAAACTGGAAGGTTCGATCTTTAACGGTCGTGAGCCCGACGAGAACCGTTACGATTTCGACGCGCATCAATGGAATTCCAGATCCGTGAGAATTTCAGTTGCTCCTAACAAAAACTGGACCATGCAATTTAGTCACAGTTTTTTGCGTAGTCCTGAGGCACTGGAGTCCGGCGTTGACATCCGGCGGACAACGGCTTCGCTTCAGTACAACCGAAAACTTGCAGGTGGTAACTGGAGTTCGGCGCTAATTTGGGGAAGGAATCACACGAGCGGCGATGGTGACGTTCATAATCTGAACGGTTATACGTTTGAATCCACCTTAAACTTCGCGCGCAAGAATTATGTCTACACGCGGCTGGAACTCGTAGATAAGAATGAATTGCTGCGTCCTGCGGATCGCGCGCTGTTAGGAATCACCGATGATCATCCGTCATTTCGAATCGGCGCTTACACTTTTGGCGGCGTGCGCGACGTTTTCGCTAACGAAAAGTTGCTGGTGGGAATCGGAAGCGATCTGACCTTTTATTCGAAGCCGGATATTTTGGATCAACTTTACGGATCGCACCCCGTCTCATGGAAAGTCTTCCTGCGCCTGCGCCCCGCGAAGATGGACATGAGCCGCATGCACGGCGGCCACTGAGCTCTTTGGAGTGCGCTGACCTGTCAGCGCTTTTGGTTCGGTTGTATTCAACGCGAAGAGGTCGTATTCAACACAAAAGCGGCGACAGGTCGCCGCACTCCAAAGAGTAGTGTAATCTGCGGATTGTATTGTATGAACAATCATCAACGAATCGTTTCGTTTCTGCCATCTGCAACTGAAATGGTTTACGCGCTTGGTCTTGAAGACCAATTGGCGGCGGTCACGCACGAATGTGATTACCCGGCGGAAGCGCGCAATAAGCCTGTGATTGTCAGGAATGTGCTTCCCATCGAATCTATGAATCAATCCGAGATTGATGAGGCGGTCGCGGAAAGAATGCGAAACGGACTAAGTCTTTATCAGATTGATGAAGACTTATTCCGCGATCTCGCTCCTGATCTGATTCTGACTCAAAACCTTTGCCAGGTTTGCGCGCCGTCGGGCAATGAAGTTTCGCAAGTGCTGCAAGTATTGACGAAGAAACCACAGATCGTATGGATGTCGCCGCAATCACTTGCTGAAATTTTCCAAAACATGGCCGACTTAGGTAAGGCGACTGGACGGTTGGCCGAAGCGGAGAAATTAGTAGGCGAGGCTCGCCAGCGTCTGGATCGGATCCGCGAAGCGACCAGCAATGCTGCGCGACCTCGTGTGTTTTGTATGGAGTGGCTCGATCCGGTTTATTGCAGCGGACACTGGATGCCGGAGATGGTCGAGATCGCCGGTGGTCTCGATCAGTTGGGTCGGAAGAATGCTGATTCGATTCGCATTGAATGGCGCAATGTGATCGATTACGCACCCGAAGTCTTAATAATTACGCCGTGTGGCTTCAGCCTCGAGAAAGTCGTCGCACAATCACAACGGCTTCCGAGTTACGCCGGTTGGTCCAATTTGCCTGCCGTTCGCCATGGCCGCGTCTACGCGGTCGACGCCAACTCATATTTTGCACGACCTAGCTTGCGTGTGGTCGAAGGAACTGAATTGCTGGCCCACCTCATTCATCCCGAGCTCTTTGGTTGGAATGGCCCAACACACGCGTACGCTCGAGTCAATTAGAGAATCAAACTCTTTCTCTGAGAACGCACAGAGACGAGTTCCTCAGAAGCTCAGCTTCAGTCCAAATTGAAACTGTCGCGGATCGAATGCCTGCGTCGGGCGGCCAAAATTCGAGAGCGGTGTTATTCCCGAACCAAAAGTATTGTTTGGCACACCGTAGTTTGCGCGGTTAAAGAGATTGAAGCCTTCCGCGATCGCATCGAGACTCATTCCTTCGGTAATTCTGAAGCGCCGACTGACACGAAGATCGAATGAAGCATAGCCAAAACCGTGTCCAGTATTTCTGCCAACCCCGACAGGCCGATCGTTGAAGTTAGTGTCGAGGTTTCGATCGTTACCCAGTAACACATTAAAGGGTAAGCGCGACGCGTAGGTGAAGATGTATGCGAGCTGAAATCCTTGCAACGCTCGTTTAATGCCACTGTTCGCGCTGGGTGATTGCAAAGTGCCACTCAAGACGAGGCGGTGACGTTGGTCGTTGTCGGAAAGGCCGCGTTCCTCACGCACGTTGAAATTGTTTTGCGGCGTAGAGAAGAAGAAATTGCCGGCATTGTCGATCGTCTTCGAAAGCGTGTAAGACAAACGCAGACTGGACCAACGCGCGGCGCGTTTGTTAAGTGAGACGACCATGCCGTCGTAGTTCGACTCGCCCGAGCCTTCATAGCGCGAAATGTTTCCCCAGTTCGGATCAGGCCGGCCCAGATTCGGATTTGCTGCTGACGCTGGCAACGTTGGCACGTTTACATTCCGCGAAAGAATCAAATGCAACATGCGCAGGTGAATGTAACCAACTGACAGCACCGTTTCACCGGGCAGTTCGCGTTCGATTTGTACATTCGCTTGGTGGCCGTAACTCGTTTCGATGTTCGGGTCGATGCGCGTGATGTTTGGTTTGGTAACGAGGGTTGCCGGTGCTGTTGCCAGGACGTTTGGAAAACTGGGGGCGCCAGTTTGTGCAGGCGAAAACTGAACCACGATGTATTTGCTGCCGTCACGCTGCAGTGCATTCGAAGTGGCGCGCAGCGGAATCCTGTCGAAGTAGACGCCGTAGCTGGCGCGAATAATCGTTTTGCGATCACCGGGCGAGAAGGCGAAACCAATGCGTGGTGCGAAGTTGTTGGCATCCGTTTGAATCGGAGCCGGCAGAAACTGCGTGTCGTAACGAAGTCCCGCATTGATTGTTAAATCAGGTCGCACCCGCCATTCGTCCTGAACAAACAAACCAATGTTTGGATTTGACTGAAACTGATCGGGCGCGCCGAAGGCCTGTTGAAACGTGCTGTAGTTGCCGGTCAGAAAATTATTCAACGACGTGAAGTTGTACGCGCCCTGAACCGCCCCGGGGAACACAATGTCCACGCGGTTGTAAAGAAAATCAACACCGGTCTTCAACGAATGTCGACCGTGCTGCCACGAAATATTGTCGACTGCTTCAAACAAACTAATGTTGCGGGCCAACGGTGACGTTGTTGCCGTACCAAAATTTGCGACGCCTGAAATGCTGAGCGCCGGCCCGACGCTGTCATTGACTGGCGCGGCCAGGCGGCTGCGAGTGAACTGGAAGCGCGCTTCATTAAGAGTGCGGGTGTTGACGGTGGTGATGTTATTTAACTCAAATGTTTGATCGGTGTCGTCTAACCCACTGCCGCGACTAACTGAGTTTAAGCCCCCAACCGTGCGCGAATTCGCGGCGATGATGTGATACAGGCTGTAACGAGCGCTCAGTTGGTTACGATCATTAAGTTTGTGATCGATGCGGCCGAACAGGTTCGTGGTATCAAAACGTGCCGGCACAACGCCAGTCTCCACCAGTGACCCATGATAGTTAACGCTACGAAGATGGTTATTAATTAAATCAACGTTTGCAGGCGCAATGGTTATGATTGCTGAATAGTTTCGTCTGGTCTGTTCTAAATTCGCGAAGAGGAACGTGCGATTAGCGATTAGCGGACCGCTGATGGTCGCGCCGTACTGCGCTTGAGTCAGCAAATCCTTTCGGGGTGCGAGTGCATTGCGCGCGTCGAAGCGTTGGTTTCTGGCGAAGCCATACAGGTTCCCGCGCCAATCTTTGGTGCCAGACTTAGTCAGGATGTTGACAATGCCCGCCGAAGCACGACCAAACTCCGCGATGCCTCCCGATGTAATCACCTGAAACTGGTCTACGACCTCCTGACTCAAATACGAGCCAGTGAGATCGGCGGCATCGTCGTTTGCGGAGATCCCATCGACAACAAAGCTGTTATAGAGATTCCGTTGGCCGGCAATTGAAACGCCCTGCCCGGGCACCGCCGACGTTTCGGCAAAACGTTGATTGCTGCCGGTGTTGGTTGGTGAAGTTGCGGGCACGAGCAACGCGAGATCGAGATAGTTGCGGCCGTTCAGGGGCAGTGAACTGATGTCGCTCGGCCGGATTGTTTCCGTGACCTGGGTGCGCACCGCTTCGATCAACGGAACGTCGCTAGTCACACTCACCACCGCCGAAACACCCGCGACTTCCAACGTCAGAGGCAAATCAAGCGACTGCCCAACGGTCAGCACCAGTTGCGTTTTTAGCGGCACAAAGCCTTCTGTTGCCACCGACAATTCGTAATTACCAACCGCGAGGTAAGGAAAACGAAAACGACCATCGTAGTCAGTGACCGCCGAATGAATCTGGTTGGTTTCTTCGTTGCGAACGTTAACGTCAGCGCCGCGAAGAATCGCGCCACTTTTATCTTGAACCCGACCGCTGACACTGGCCGAGGTGACTGTTTGTTGTGCGCACGCCAGTGTCATGCAACACAGCATGAAACCGGCGGCTAGAAATATTCTGACCATGCTTGCGCCTTTGACGGAAACGGGCAGCGACACATCACAGGGCACTCTCCCGGTGCAACGTGAATACGTACCTGGTCAATTCGCGTTCGTTCGAATGGTGGTTTGAAGTTAAGCGCTACGTGGACGACGGGCGCGGTGGACCGCGGGGAATATGATTTCGGCCAAAACCAGTTTGAAGCGGTGGTGCGTCAAATGAAATCTGTTTGAGTCTTACCGTAGCCGATGCTGGTCGGTGATTGATGGATCCGTTAGTTGCACCGTCGCGTGCTTTTCTGACGGTAATTGTTATTGTCGTGCTCGCGCCACAACCTGACTCACACGGTTTCATCAATGCAGCAGTTGAAAACGCTGGAACTCCAGATGCGTTTTGTCGTGTGACGTGTGACGCGTCAACGGTCGGCACATTGTCCATGTCTGAACCGTGTGCGCCGGCAACTATTCCTGGAATCGGCGATTCCGCGTCTGGTGGTTCATGATGTGCGTCATGATCAGAACACGATCCCTGCATGCACGAACCGGCTGCATGTGGCGCGCGGCCGGCGCAACATGCAAGCGTGCACATCGGACCACTTGCAGCCGCCGGCCAAACAAGTCCAGCACCGACAAGCACGACGAGCAGGGATACGGAGAGGATTGCTCGCAAGACAACGAACACCGGGCCCAGGGGAGACTGGTGTTTTCGGAGACTCGTTTGCTGCTTACCCGCGCGATGCATGGATGAGTTTTGTGCAGTCATTCTTCCACGAAGTATGGCGTCATGCAATATTTTGTCGGCTCCTTGGAGTGCGGCGACCTGTCGCCGCCTTCGTGTTGAATAAACTCAACCTAAAAGCGCTGACAGGTCAGCGCACCCAAGCCGTTGAGAGAGTGCGACGACCCGTTTGTTGCCTTGCTGTCTTACAATGCTAAATCAAATGGCCAGGATTTTTCCTGAACTACTTAAGATAGCGTTGTTTTCATTCATTTTGGCTCAGTCTGTCTGGGCTCAGCCGCGTCCGTCACCAACGCCCACACCCTCCGGGGGCGCGCAAAAAGTACTTCCGGATGCACCGATCGAGGAAGTTGATTCGGGTGATGTCATACATGTTTCCTCAAACCTGGTATCTGTTCCGGTGATCGTTACCAACCGGCAGGGACAGTACGTGACTGATTTGCAGCGAAGAGATTTTCACGTTTTCGAAAACGGCGTCGAGCAACAAATCGTACATTTCAGCAATGTCGATCAGGCGTTTTCCGTAGTTCTGTTAATCGACACGAGCGGTTCGACGTCTCCATTTCTCGATCAAATCAAATCAGCCGCTAAGGCGTTCGTTGAACAACTCCGACCGTCAGACACGATTCGTCCCGTTTACTTTCACGGGGAAATCAAATCGCTCAGCAGCGCCGGCATCAACGACCCGGCGGAGTTTGAGAAGGCCATCGATCGCATCGAGGCCGGACCGCCAAACATGGGCACCCGACTTTACGACGCCGTGGATTTCGGTTTGAACTCACTACGCAGCGCTGCGCCGCGCAAAGCAATTGTTTTGTTGACTGATGGCGAAAACACCTGGGGCAAAGCGACGATGAAAAGCACTTTGCGGGAAGCCGAGGAGTCAGATGTGGTTGTTTATACAGTTCAGTATGCCGACTTCGTGCCACAGAAGTACCTGCAACAACTCGCGGAGAAAACAGGCGGTCGTTATTTTAGAGGCGGCGACAGCAACATGATGCGGCAGGCATTCGTTGAGATTGCAGCCGAACTACGGCGACAGTACGTGCTTGGCTACCGGTTGAATGAAGGAACTAAAAATGGAATGCGAACAATAAAGGTAAAGGTTGATCGTAAGCACGTCGCCGTTCGCGCTCGTGGGTTTTATACCTACGGCCAGTAACTAAGGCATAAACTTCCGTGAGCAACTGTAAAGTTTTCCGCGCACTTGTTAAAAGCCGCCCAACACTCGTAATGGCCAATGTTTGAGTCGATTGGAATGAGCTGCGATTTTACGGAGCGAACTTGCGACGATACTCGCCGGAGGTTATGAACGCCTGAACCATGTCAGCACGAATATAGTCGCCGTTAAATTCATTGAGTTTGTTCAACCAGAACTCGTAGCCTGAGTGATCCGCGTCAGGCAATTCATTCGGATTGCGGCGCAGGTAGCCGAAGTATTCATTGTTAACGAGATCTGAATCTTCTGCGACTGCGCACAACACCTGCGCGCGGTTCTTGCCACCTGTTGTTAGCTCGCTTACCAATTGATCGCGTTCAGCCGACGACAAAACTCCGCGCGCATTCGTATTCAAAGCATCGACAAATTGCGCTGGGCTCAGCGAGGTGGGCAAGCTTGCAGCTAACAAACGTGAGGCTGCCGAACGTTGGGCGAATCGCGCTGAGTTTCATGCTCGGTTCGATGGCATGACGGATCGACAGTTTGTCACGGAGTTGTTTGCAAATGCCGGCGTGGTTCCGACTGATCAGGTAAGAGAGGACTTGATTTAGCCGGCTCTCAGCCGGATTGGAGACGCGGGTTCAACGTTACGTAAAGTGGCCAGGACTCTGAGTTTACCGAACATGAAAAGAATCCAGCTTTCGTGTTGATGCAGTACTTCGGTTACCTCCATCGGAATCCAGATGAGGGCCCGGACCACGACCTGTCTGGATTCAACTTCTGGTTGCGCAAGCTGGACGACAACGGCGGCGATTTTCATCGCGCAGAGATGGTGAAGTCGTTCCTCGTCTGCGGTGAGTATCGCGACCGGTTCAACTGGTAGTTATTGACATATTGCCGGGGCAACGGGGGACCTTCGGCGATGGGGGAGTGTGGTTGGGTCACCACGCTCCCTTTTCTTTTTGGTAATGTCTCAATTTGACTGCTTCCCGACCTCCTCTGTGTGCTCTGTGCCTCTGTGTTCTCTGCGTTTCCTGAAAGACCTTAGAGGCCAATTTGAAACACAGAGCTCACAGAGGCACAGAGCGCACAGAGAAATTGAAATAAGACACTACCCTTCTTTCTTGAGCGATTGCGAGAAAGGCCGTCGTCAGCGATCATGAGAATCAGATGACCGCATCCGTTGATGATTCGAAATCGACAACCGCTATTGATCCTGTCTGCGGCATGACCGTCGACCCCGGAACCGCCGCCGGTTCGTTTGAATTCAGCGGAACCACCTACTACTTCTGTAGCAAGCACTGTCTGGAAAAATTCAAGCAGGATCCCAACGCCTTCATTGGTCGTCAACCGCAACCAATGATGGTCCAGCCGATCGGCATTCAGCGCGCCGAAGACACTTCTCAGCACCACCAACCAGCTGCCACTGCGATTTCAAAGACTTTGGACCTTGGAAGTGGGACTTTGGTCTCGACTTATACCTGTCCGATGCATCCCGAAGTCGTTCGTGATGGACCAGGGAATTGTCCCATTTGTGGTATGGCGCTCGAGCCGCAGACTGTAACGCTTGATGAACAGGAGAATCCCGAGCTGGCGGACATGTCCCGGCGCTTCTGGGTTTGTCTGGTCTTGGCGGTTCCATTGCTGGCCATCGGCATGAGCGAATTCATTCCCGGCCTGGAGCTCGACAAGCTTCTGCCGATGAATCCCTGGAGGTTTATCGAACTTGGTTTGGCAACGCCAGTCGTTTTATGGGGTGCGTGGCCGTTTTTCGTTCGAGCAGTGCAATCAATCGCAAATCGCAACCTCAACATGTTCACCCTGATTGGCGTCGGCGTTAGCGTGGCGTTTGCGTTTAGTGTCGTCGCTACGTTATTGCCCGGAATATTTTCCGCCTCGTTTCGCGATGAAGCCGGACAGGTTCCGGTTTACTTCGAGGCAGCGGCGGTGATCACGACGTTAGTTTTGTTGGGCCAGGTTCTGGAACTACGTGCGCGCAGTCGAACTGGAGCGGCAATCAAAGCGTTGCTTGGTCTCGCGCCAAAAACTGCGCGACGAATACGTGAAGACTCGACCGAGGAAGACATTGCGTTGGCTGAGGTTCAAGTGGGAGATCGACTGCGTGTGCGACCCGGCGAGAAAGTGCCAGTTGATGGGCTGGTCGTCGAAGGATCGAGCGCGGTTGATGAATCGATGGTGACGGGCGAGCCTATCCCGGTGGTCAAACAACGTGGTGATCCAGTCATCGGCGCTACGGTCAACGGCACCGGGATGTTTGTAATGGAGGCGAAACGAGTTGGTTCGGAAACTTTGCTGGCCCGGATCGTGCAAATGGTTGCCGAGGCACAGCGTAGTCGCGCGCCAATTCAAAAGCTCGCCGATCGCGTGTCGTCCTATTTTGTGCCAACGGTGATCGTGGTCGCTTTCTTGACCTTTATTGCCTGGAGCTTGATTGGTCCCGAGCCGCGTCTGGCGCACGGCCTCGTGAATGCTGTGGCTGTTTTGATCATCGCCTGCCCGTGTGCGCTTGGTCTGGCAACGCCAATGTCCGTCATGGTCGCCACGGGCCGGGCGGCGCAGGTTGGCGTCTTGTTTCGAAATGCCGAAGCAATCGAAGTTTTGCGTGAAGTCGACACGTTGGTTGTCGACAAGACGGGAACACTGACTGAAGGCAAACCAAAACTTGTTTCCATCACGACAGCGGAACCGTTCAATGAAGCGGAGCTGCTGCGACTGGCGGCAAGTCTCGAACGCGGAAGTGAACACCCGCTCGCAAGCGCAATTGTGTCAGCAGCCGGGGAACGGAAACTCGCACTGAAACCGGTTAAAGCATTTGAGTCGTTGAGTGGAAGAGGGGTTTCGGGTGAGGTGGACGAGAGAAAAGTTGCGCTGGGTAATCAAGCGTTGATGGACGCGTTAGCAATTCGCAGCGACCAATTTGCTGAGACGGCAGAAGCGCGCAGACGCGATGGCCAGACGATCATGTTTGTCGCTGTCGACGGAATTGTGGCCGGGGTATTGGGCGTCGCCGACCCTATCAAGTCGACGACTGCTGAAGCCATTCGGCAACTACATGATGCGGGCATTCGTGTAGTCATGCTCACCGGCGACAACGAAACAACCGCGCGCTCCGTTGCCGCTAAACTGAATTTGGACCAGGTAATCGCGGGAGTTTTGCCAGCGCAAAAGGCTGAAGTTATCAAACGTCTGCAAAGTGAAGGAAGGCGAGTGGGGATGGCCGGCGACGGCATCAACGATGCACCAGCTCTTGCCCAGGCAGATGTGGGGATTGCGATGGGCACCGGAACTGACGTAGCAATGCAGAGTGCCGGCGTAACGCTGGTGAAAGGCGATCTGCGTGGCATCGTGCGCGCGATTAAACTCAGTCAGAGCACGGTAAAAAATATTCGGCAAAATCTATTCTTCGCCTTCCTGTACAACGTGCTGGGAATACCCATCGCCGCCGGAGTCCTTTATCCGGTCACTGGGCTGCTGTTAAGTCCAATGATCGCAGCAGCGGCAATGAGCTTCAGTTCCGTTTCGGTAATTGCAAACTCACTAAGGCTGCGACGAAGTCAAATCTAAATATTAAATGGCTTGCCGCCGGCAGTGCGGGTGACGTGAACCACTCAACCGCGGCTTGCCGCCGATAGTGCGGTGCGGCTTGCCGCACCGTTCAGCTCCATTCACCTGCGGCGGCTCCGCCGCCATTCGTCTTATCGATGTCCATAAGAAGCGGTTCATCTTCATCCGGCTTACCAGTCCAGATGCGAGCACTCGAATACCGATAATCTTCCGCTCTCTCAACTAACCCCAACCTCACCGGATTCTGATGTGTGTAATTAACTCGTTTCATGAAGATCTCTTCATTAGTGAGTGAACGAGTGTTGGGATGACGGTGCCAAAGAGAAAACTGATGACGGCGCTCATACTCGGCATGCCTCAGCTTCTGCAAACAACTTTCATATTGTTTCTCTTTCAGGTAGTCGATTACTCGTCGAGCGATCAACCCGTTAATGAACTGAAGAATTACCTTGGGCTGCTTCTCTCTCGCGGCAATTACGTGGAGATGGTCTAGCATGATGACGTAAGCAAATATCAGAAATGATCCTGATTTTCGTGCTTCGTTGAGCGCATCCCAAGTGACCTTTTTCAGCGAGTCGAGCCGAAATATTGGTAATCGATCTCTTGCAACCGAGGTGAGTAATAGGCTGGTGTTGAAGAAGAGATGTACATGCAGTCGGATCATTTCACAACTCCTCAAACTTTACTCAGTCCTGCGATAGAAGGGCGGTTTTGAGTCTTTGAAAGGATTTTGGCAAGGGCGGCGAAGCCGCTGAAGATGATTGGGCGCGTCACGGTGCGGCAAGCCGCAGAGCCTGACAGCAGCATCGCCTTACGGCACTATCGGGGGCAAGTCGACAAGACCTTCCACATGGCACCGTGCTGTGAAGAAAGTGTTGCATAAATCTCCGTATGCGTGTCGCGGAGAATGAATTGCGTCTCTTACGAAATAGGTGAAAAGCGTCTGGATTCTTTTCACCGCGCAATAATCAAGTTTGATGAAAGGCATAAGTGAACAAGGTGGGAAAGAACGAACTGGGTAATCCGCTTTTTGATCGCAACGCAATCGCCCATGCGCGTCGGGTGCAACCGCTCAGCAGACCGAGAGTCGATCGGTGGCACTCGCGCGCATCGCAATTGTCTCAATTAGTGACCTGGCGCCGGATGGCGATGGTGATCGCGCTCATCGTCAGTCTCGCTAGTGGCGCAGTCGTAGGGGCTATGCTGGGCTATGACAAGGTTTCGTCGGAAACGAACAGCGTAGGTGAAGAATCACAACTGCAAACCAACGACAGTAACGATCTTCCAACGGAAGATACTTCCGACGTAAGCGAACCGCAGGACAAGCGGTTTGTCTCAGGCTCGCGGGCAAAACGGAAGTTCCGCATCCGCTACGTTCACCGTTATCCCCAGAATCGTGCTTACAAGTTTGCCGAGATTCATTAATCAAACACTCTCCCTTGAACCCCGATATGTTGCTGTGGTCCAGGATTTCTTGTATTAACTCTTCGCAGTCAAAGACGAATAGGAGGCTAGTTAAATAATGCGGTTCACACGTCGTGCTCTCTCCTCCACAATCATTGTTGCTTTTGTTTTGCTGACGGTTTTTCCCATCAACGCTAAGAAATCCAGAATGGAAGACGCCACGCGACACTCGCGCGATGCGGCGTCGACTTTCACGGAGATCATGAACGTGGCCGATAAGGCTATTCCCAAGGAATTGCTCGATAAAGCGGAGGCCATCGCGGTTTTTCCGGGCGTGGTTAAGGCCGCATTCATTTTCGGCGGCAAGGGCGGACAAGGCGTCATCAGCCGGCGGACGCGCAGCGGTTGGTCTGCGCCAGCTTTCTTTAATTTGAGCGGCGGAAGCTTTGGCGCGCAGATTGGCGCCAGTAAGACTGACTACGTGCTGTTGATCATGAATGATGACGGCGTGAATGGATTACTGAAGGATAAGTTTGAGATAGGCGGAGAAGTCGGTGTGGCCGCCGGACCGGTCGGTCGTGAAGCGGCTGCTTCAACCAATCCCCGGCTCGATGCCGGAATCCTTTCATACTCTCGCAGCAAGGGCGCTTTCATCGGCGCTGCTTTGAAGGGAGCAGTGATCAGTCCTGACAACGATCTGAACGAAGCAGTTTACAACGGCAAGTCGGGCAAGGACGTTTTGACTGGCAAGGCAATGACGTTGTCTGAGATGCCAACCGGCGTTCGTATCTTCCCGCGCACGCTCGCGCGCTATTCACCACGCGTGCACCACTAAGTTCATCACCGATCCGGGCGCGCAAACATGAGACTTGACGCTTTTGTTTGCGCGCCTTTAGAATGCCTGCTAACTCAAGCGGGCCGTCGTCAGTTACCAGCAATACAGAGTAGGAATTTTAACTTGGAAAAAATGCTCCCACGCCTTCCACGTACGCAACGACAAAAAGAGGTTTACGATTACATCGTTAGCTTTCTCGAACGTCGCGGACACATTCCTACCTACGCACAAATTGCCAAACAACTCGGAGTGACATCGCGAGCCACAATCGCGAAGCACGTCCAGGCACTCGTTCGTTTAGGCTTGGTCGAAATTATTCGCACCGGTAACTCGTCGCAGATTGTGATCAAGCAACAGGAGCAGCCGACGTCGGAATTGTTCTGCGAGATTGCGATGGCTGGTTACATCGCTGCCGGCCAACCGATCGAGCTGGTCGAGAGCAGCGAAACAATTTCGGTGCCTCGCTTCATGCTTGGTCGCGTGCGTCCCGAAAATGTCTACGCCGCGCGCATCAAAGGCGATTCGATGATCGATGAGCACATCTGTGATGGTGATATCGCGCTCATCGAACAACGTAAACAGGCGAACAACGGCGAGATCGTCATGGTGCTTGTCGACGATGCTTACGCGACGCTCAAGCGCATCTATCAACACGGCGCTGAGGTAGAATTGCGGCCCGCCAACTCAACTTTAGAATCAATGAGAGTTCCCGCCTCGAGCGTGAAGGTCCAGGGTGTGTTCAAGGGCCTGTTACGCGAGTCCAGATAAGCGAAAAATAGCGATTTTGTTGGGGTTTTGAGGCTTATTCTCGGGCTTCTCTGACCTCTGTGCCTCTGTGCCTCTGTGATCTCTGTGTTTCGTCAGTTCGCCGAGCATTCGCACAGGTCCATCAGAAACACAGAGATCGACAGAGGCACAGAGGTCACAGAGGGACCGGCAGGTCAGAAACCTCGCGCGGGCATGTCTGGCGATCGTTGCAGCCAATTAGTTCCCGGGTATTCGCCGCTGCCGCTGATAACGTGGAGCGTATAAGCGTGGCGAGATTTTGCCGAACGGTTGGCGAGACTCTTGTGAGGCAGGAGTCCATTAAGAACGATCACGCTGCCTTTTTTCACTTCCAGCGGCAGAAGTTTGTCTTCCGGCCACGGCGTTGGGTCAAACACATCAAACTTCATCCCGGTGTCTGATCGCAGCCAACGCGATTTCAATCCCGACCTGTGTCCACCGGGAATAGCCCACAAGCAACCGTTGTCAATCGTCGCGTCTTCCAGTGCGAACCAGAGCCCTGCGATCTTTTGCGGGTCTGTGTAAAGAAATGTAGTGTCTTGATGACAGATAACTTCACCGCCGATGTGAGGTTGTTTGAAGATGTACATGCTTTGAATTAGCAGCGGATCCCGAATGCCAAGATCGTCCACTAGTTGTCGCACCTGTTCCGCGCGCGAGAATTTATTGAACTCGGGATCAAGATCGTGAAGGGCATGTCCGATCTTATTGATCGATCGTTCTCTGGCCTGTCGTAATGTCCCGTCCGGCAAAAACGCATCCTCTTCGAAGAAGAAACGGATCTTGTCGCCTGAAGTAAGGAAGTACTCATCAGTCAACCGATTCTGTTCATGCGTCGAAAAAACTGAAAACACATCCGCCGGATCGAAGCCGCGTACTAACTCGTTCGCACGTGCACGCAGAGCATCGCACGCCTGGTCACTGGCAAAATTTTCGAGTACCAGGAACCCGTCGTCTTCATACTGGGCCAACTGTGCACTCGTAAGTTTCGCAGGTTTCATCGTGGGGAGAGACTAACACACTGGGACGCACTGGAACTGAGTACCGAAGATCCGGTGTTCGCTGCGCTCGTTGCTGACGGGAAACCCATGCTCCGCGGTACACGCAGCGCGGGCCGTTTGAAGGGCTAAATGGTAGTGACCTAATTTCATAACTCTGTGCGGCCTCGCTGCCTCCGTGTCTCTGTGGTGAAATTTTTCGCCGCAAAAACAAACCACAGAGTCACAGAGTCACAGAGGTAGCACAAAGAAAGGCAAATTAGGACGTATCGGGCTAAACAAGATTCTTGACAAGACTTCGCGCCAGCCCCTAAGCTCACGTTTGATGCCGCTATCAAAAGGCGTCCCTCAGCCCTGTACTCACCTGATTTCAAGCGTTTAGATCTTCAGCTTCACACCCGGCATGATTTGGGAAAACACTAAACTTCTATTACGTCTTTACTACCGGCCGGTCTCGGCCATGAGCGCCATCATCGACGAAGGTCACTGGCTCTACGCCGCGGTTGCCGTCGCGGTGTTGTCGGTGCTTATGCAATTCGCCCTCAGCGCCCGCGTTTACTCGACATATGAGGCGGTTTACAGGCAAATTGAGAAACCGAAGATCGAGCAAGGCGAACGAGCTCCCGAGCACACCAGGACGGCACCCCCGAGGTTTGGACCAATTCCATCGGAAGAGTTTGATGACGAAGATTATCCTACGCCTTCTTTCACTTACGATCGTTTGCCTCTGCCATTGGTCGGTAACTATGGCTGGTGGTTCGTTTCGTTTGCCCCGGGAAATTTCTTCGGCACGATAATCGGCCTGGCCGTGCTCTACGTCCCATGTTTGATCCTGTTAGTTGCTGCGACCGGATCGTTCGGAAGCTTCAGCGTCCTCTTTCGTCGTGATTACGGCCCGCTGCTTACGTGTGCGTTGATGGCATGGGCCGCCGCTCATCTTCCTTTCGTGATTGGCGGTCTCGTGTTGATGTCTCTGGGCTTCGGCGCCAAGTCCGCCTTGCTTCTGCTGGCACTCGGAGCGCTGACTTTTGGTTGGCTAATGAGCGTCGGCGTACGCACGTTGTTCGGCATGAGTTTTAGGAAAGCGTTGGGCTCCATCTGTCTTGCGGCTTTTGCTTTTACGATCCAGGGTAAGCTGTTCGGAGTCGTATCACCCTACATGTTTTCACCGTTCCTGCTTTACTACGCTTACATTATGTTTCGGGGTGACATTGGAGACATTGGTTTCTCCTTGCGTCAGCGACAAGGATTTAGACGTTCAATGGAAGCGGCAACAATTAATCCGCGCGATGCGAGCGCACACTATCAGCTGGGTTTGGTGTTTCAGGCTCGCCGTCAATATGCAGAAGCGATCAAGCGCTTCCAACAGGCGATTGACATCGACAAAGAGGAAACTGACGCGCACTTTCAACTTGGTAGGATCGCGCTCGACCAGGGACGTCTACAAGAGGCCCTCAATTACTTTGGCACAGTGTTAAGCCAGGACGACAAACATTCGCGCAGCGATGTTTGGCGGGAAGTCGGCGCCACCTATCTCGGGGCCAATATGTTTGCTGAGGCCAGGGATGCGCTGGCAACGTTTGTCGATCGACGACCGTACGATCCCGAAGGTCTCTACTATTATGGCAAGGCTTTTGAACACCTTGGCGAACCGCAACAGGCTCACGAGATCTTTCAACGTTGCATTGAAGCAGTCAAAACGATGCCGCACTATCGACGTGGGTATCGCAAGTGGTCCAAGCTTGCGAGAGAACGGTTAAGCGCGCGACAACCGACGCCAGCGTAAACCGATTCAGAAGCTAAGAAATACTGTCCCTTCATCTGCTTCTTCGCAGAGTCTCAAAATATTACGAAGTCAAAAAAATCGCGCCGTGGAACGACCCGCGGATAAGCACTTGCCACGTACAAAGGCACTAGCTAACATCGCGCCATCTCGATCTGTGGCTGCGACTGCAATCGAGGTAGCAAGTAACGTCACAAACGGCCGGACAAAGCGAAAACAATTAATCCGCGCGGGTGGTCGTACAGATGTTTGTAAATTAAAGTAGGAATTTCGTGGAGCCGGCTGCCGGAATTGAACCGGCGACCTTCTAATTACGAATCAGACGCTCTACCAACTGAGCTAAGCCGGCTTCGAATGCAGCGCGAGAAGGTGACTGCGCGTGTGCAGGCAATATACGAACGCGTAGTTTGCAGTGTCAAGCAGAGCAGATTGTTAGATGGGTGTCTTAATTGCTTATCTCTGTGTGACCTCTGTGCCTCGGTGGTGAAATTGTTCTTGAAACAACCCACGGAGACACCGAGGTAGCGCAGAGTTTGGACTTAAGACCTGATTGTAGTTGCTTTTTGTCATCACTAAGGAGGACGAGATGGGCAGGGAAGGAACTAGAAATATCGAGATTGCCAGAGTGGGTGCGACGCAAGTCAACGAATTTGAATATCACAAAAATCAGGGACAAATCACCGAACAGGAACACGGCGGCCAACAAGCTAAGACTGGCAAGACCTTGAGCCGGGCCGAACAAGTGGCGGCGATTACGGCCGCAGCCCATCGAAAAGTCGAGCAAAAACGCAAGAAAGCTGGCCTCAAGACCTCAACGAAAAAATCTTCCAAGAAAACGACCGGGCCGAAGAAGATAACCAGGAAGTCTGGCGAGGCTGCAAAGAAGAAACGATGAAAGGAAGACCCGACCGGTTCTTCAGACTAGCGACGCACCAGGCTCCACGTGTCGCATGGTGTCTGGTTATTGCGCTCTTCTGCGGTCCTTCCATGCTGAAGGCACAGAAGCTGGTCAAGTTACCTTCGGCTGAGAAAGTCATTGAAGGGCATTTAAAAACGGTCGGTGGCAAGAAGCGGGTCGCCACTTTACGCGATGCGAGTTACGAATGGGAAATTCGACTCAAGGACCAGCCCATGGGTTTGGCGAAAACGCAGTTGAAGGCGCCAGGCTCCGTGAGAACAGAACTGAGTTTTGGCAATGGCCAGGTTGTTTCGGCCGCCAATCCGCGATCGGCGTGGACCCGCGGACTCGATGGCAAGCTGCACACGCTGACCGATGCCGAAGCAGCTGCGGCGAGATTGCAAGGGTTGCTCGACGCGAGTCGCCTCGTCGATGTCAAGAAGCACAACGTGCTTTCGCGAGTTGCGTCCACGAAGTCGTTCTTCGGCGTGCCGGTTTATGTCGTTGAGTTTTCACTGCGCAGTGGCGCGCGCCTGCGATACTTATTCAACACCAGCACGAAACTCCTCACGGGCATTGAAGACGACGCGCGCAAAATCACAACGCGGTTCGAAGACTACCGGACTGAGGGCAATATTCTCGAGCCACATCGGGTGTTCATCGATAACGGCGGCACCGGGGAACTCACATTCTTACTTCAGCGCGCAACCTACAATTCGGGGATCGCAGACATTGGTTTCGATCCACCAAAGGCCGCCGAAAACCTGGACGTAGTTTCGTTATTGCGGGAGGTGGCGCGTAATCAGGACCAACTGGAACAACGCGTGACTGAGTATTCTTTCATTCAGAAAGAAACAGCGCGCGAGATAAACAGCAAGGGAGAACTTAAGAAGGAGACGGTGAAAGTCTACGAGGTTTTTCCTATCGCTAATCGTGGGCCCGTCATGAAGTTGATCAGCGAGAATGGTGTCGTCCTCGAAGGCGAAAGAGCCGCGAAAGAACAAAAGCGAGTAGAGGAAGAATTTGCAAAAGCGGAACGCGACAAAGAAAAGGATGCGCAACGCGCTCAGAAGGACAAGGCCGAACGGCAAAGGAAGCGCGCGAACGGTGGCAAAGAAGAAGATACTGATGACGACGTTGAGATTTCTCAGTTTCTAAAAATCCACGAGTTTGTGTCTCCACGGATCGAGCGCTTTCGCGATCGCGATGCAGTCGTATTCGACTTTCGCCCGCGGCCTGGCTTCAAGCCCAGCAATCGCGAAGAAGATTTGATTTCGAAACTTGTCGGTGTAGCCTGGATTGATCCGGTGGACAAACAGGTTATGCGACTTGAGGCACGATTAGCCGAAGGTTTCAAAATGGCTGGTGGCTTGTTGGTTAACCTGCGTCCGGGCGCTGCGTTTGTAATGGAACAAACGCGCATGATCGAAGGGATTTGGCTGCCGCGTACTGCGCAAATCAATCTTTCAGTGAAGGTGCTTTTGTTTGGCGGTGGCGACTATAACCAAACGATCGAATGGAGTGACTACAAGCATTTCTCCGGCGACGTTGGTGACTACAAACTGGATGCGCCAAAACCGGACGCGACACCAGAAAAGAAGCCTTAGCGAGGGTGATGTGGTCGCCGCTTCAGTGCGCGCCAGCTGTGGCGCCGGTGTCGATCAATTCGTCGGAATTGAAGCTCGCGTGCTCGTTTAGCGGCAGCAGGTCGCCGGTCTTAGCCAGCTCATATTCGGGCATGCCGTGGAACGCCCACTCGTACCTGCCAAAAAGGAAACAAGACAACCGGCTGCCCAGTTGCGACAAAATCTGATGACCGTCTGATGTGGTTTTTCTTTCCCGACTGGCAACCAACTTCTCGCCCGTGGGCGCCCTGTATATCCCTCTTTCTCGCAATTCAATCATGCCCCTTCTTTCGCATCCGCTGTGCCAAAGCGCAAAAAGGCTTTACCTGGGTTACGATGGCATTTGAGTAGACGAAGAGGTGAGTTTGGTGCGTCAAATCGTTAACAGATGGACACGTGACGACGCTGACTCGTCACCCTCAGTACAGGCTTAATGGCTAAGGTAAATATTATTGGTGGTGGGTTAGCGGGCGTCGAAGCCGCGTGGCAAGCGTCACGAGTAGGCGCGCAGGTACGACTGTTTGAAATGCGCCCGGTAACACAAACTCCGGCGCACCGCACAGACAGGCTCGCCGAAATCGTTTGTTCCAACTCATTGAAATCGGACGAAGTTGGCAGCGCACCATTTCTTTTGAAGGAAGAACTCCGCCGGGCCAATTCGCTGGTGATGAGATGTGCGAGGGACACACGCGTGCCTGCCGGGGCTGCGCTTGCGGTCGATCGCGAACGATTCGCGGCACTGGTAACCGAACGGATCGAACATGATCCAAACATTGAGCTGGTCCGCGAAGAGGTAAAGGCAATCCCGGACGACGAAATTTCGATCATCGCCACTGGCCCGCTGTCGTCAGACGCTTTGACGCACGAGATCATGAAACTTACGGGTAGCGATCAACTTTACTTCTACGACGCGATCGCGCCGATCGTCGCGGCCGATTCCATCGACCGTTCCATCGCATTTCCGGCAGCGCGTTATGGGAAAGGTGGCGACGACTATCTCAATTGCCCGTTCGATCCCGAACAGTACGCGAACTTTTACAACGAACTAGTTACGGCGAAGAGTGTTCCGCTGCAGCGTTTTGAGGAAACGCGGTGGTTTGAGTCGTGTTTGCCGATTGAAGAACTCGCCAGACGCGGCGTCGATACACTCCGGTTCGGACCGATGAAGCCGGTTGGTTTGATAGATCCACGTACCAATCGCGAGCCCTACGCTGCAGTACAATTGCGGCAGGAAAATTTAATGGCAGACGCATACAGCCTGGTGGGCTTCCAGAATCATCTACGTTACGGCGAACAGGCGAGAGTGTTGCGGCTAATTCCGGGAATGGAGCGGGCCGAGTTTCTTCAGTTTGGACAAATTCATCGCAACACCTACATCTGTTCGCCGCGCGTGCTTTCTGAAACAATGCAGATGCGCACTCGCCCGAAAGTTTTCTTTGCGGGGCAGATTACGGGCGTTGAAGGCTACGTCGAATCGGTAGCGATGGGATGGCTGGCCGGACAAAACGCCGCGCGCCTTGCCCTGGGAAAGAGCAGCATCACCGCACCGCATCTAAGTGCGACCGGAGCGCTTGCGCGGTACGTTTCCCGAACCGAGACTAAAAACTTCCAGCCGGTAAACATCACTTTTGCACTGTTGGAACCGCTGCCCGACCAAGATCGCAAGCGTTTGCGTAAGAAGCGAGACAGACATAGTTATCAGGTAGAGCTGGCCTTAAAGGAATGGGACATTTGGCTTCAGGAAATTCGCGACGAAACCCCGGCATATCAGGTCGCAGGTTGAACTTAAATTACCTTTCGACCGCGAAGTTGCTGCCATTCCTCCTAGTTTTTGTCGTCGTGTTCTCCGTTTCAGCGCAATCAGGACGCATTAAGGACAAACCACCTAAAACGACGCCACCCAAATCCAAGCCGTCGGGCACATTAAGTGGCCCGGATCGTCCCGCGCCCGCAGTCCAAACCTCGGGTCAATCAAAATCGAACGAGGCGCAGAAAAACACCGACGATGTTGATGACAATGACACGATTCGGGTGTCGTCCAACCTCGTGCCGATTCCCGCCTCAATAGTTGACCAAAAAGGATTCGCCGTCACGGGATTGAAACTTGAAGATTTCGAGTTACGCGTCGATGGCGAATTGCGCAACATCAGCGAGATGACGCGCAGCGCGACGAATGTGCGGCTCGCGATGCTTTTTGACAACAGTGGCAGTCTCGACTACGCGCGAGAGTTTGAAAAACAGGCGGCGAGACATTTCTTCCGCCAGGTGATGCGACCGGGAGACGAAGCAGCGATTTATTCAGTGGAGTCGGAAAGTTACCTCGCACAGCCCTTGACGAGTGACATTGGCTTGTTGGAACGGACCATCGACAGTTTCGCCAAGCCCGAAGGATCGACATCGTTGTTTGACGCAATTATCGATGCCGCGACGTATCTTCGTCCGATTGCCGGCCGCCGCGTGCTGGTGATCGTCTCCGATGGCATCGAGACCACCAGCCGCAACAGTGAGTTTGAAACGGTAATCAAGAAAGTGTTGGCCGACGATTGCCAGATTTTTATCGTCCAAACCGGACTGTATGAAGGTGCAAACGTTCGCGCGCTTGCAGCCGAACGCCGGATGGAACAATTGTCAGGTCAAACCGGTGGCGCCGTTTACATTCCCAAAACAATGACTGAACTCAACGAGGCTTTCGTGCAAATCGCCGCCGACCTCGCGCATCAGTATGTGTTGAGTTATTACCCAGGCGAAGAACAACGCGACGGACGTTTCCATACTATCGATTTGAAAGTGCGTACCCGAAAGGATGTGCGCATACGCGCGCGTCGCGGATATTATTCTCCCCGGGGAGCGAACTTCGTCGCCAACGGATGGTGAATGCCATGCGAAAAATTTTGCTGCTGACTCTGGCCGTGATCGTCTTTGGCGGATTGATCATTGTTTCCGCTGCGAGAGATACCGAGTCATTACTCAAACAAATCAAACCGTATCGAACGTGGACGCTCGTTAACACGACTCCGGTCTTGATGGATCCAATGGCTGCCGCCGCCTGTGCCGCGGCATTCCCGGCAAATCCTCATGAGAGCAGATGGGCATCGGTTTACGTAAACGACAAGGGCGCCGGCGCGATGAAGCAAGACCACCCTCTGTTTCCGGAAGGCTCAATCATCGTAAAAGAGAAATTGCTGAGCTCTACCGCCATCGAACCCGAACTGCTGACGGTGATGATCAAAAGGCACAAGGGCTTCAATCCTGCGAGTCGAGATTGGGAATACTTCATAGTTGATGGCACCGCGAAGAAGATTTTAGAGATTGGCAGGGCCTCACGTTGTAATGAATGTCATGAGAAATATATCTACACTGATTTCGTGACGATGCGGTACATTAAACCGAAGCCGGAGCAATAACGGGCAAGCGTACTTCGTCGAGCCTTATGGAGCAGTTCGTAACTCAGTTTCTCGAACACCTGCGCTACGAGCGAAACGTCAGCGAGCATACCCTTCGCAATTACCAGAGCGACCTCGGACAATTTCACGACTACCTGGCGCCGGCGCATCCGACTACGGGGAAGAGAACAGAACCCGCGTTAGCTGCGATCGATCACATCACAATACGCGAGTGGTTGGCGACACTTCATTCCGAACAGAAAAAGAAAACCTCGATTGCGCGAAAGCTGGCGGCGCTGCGTACGTTTTTCCAGTTTCTGGTGCGCGAAGGTTTGCTGGAGATGAATCCAGCCAAGCTGGTAGCGACTCCGCGTTTGGAAAAGAAACTACCGAAACATTTGTCGATTGAGGAGGCGGTAAAGTTTGTCGAGAGTCCTGACAGCGAAACTGATCTGGGCAAGCGTGATCGCGCGATGTTGGAATTGATGTATGCGACTGGAGTTCGTGTTGCGGAGTTAACCAAACTTAACGTTGGTCATATCGATTTTCGCAACCGGCTGATTCGTGTCACCGGCAAACGTCGCAAAGAGCGGATCGTTCCGTTTGGTGAGCCGGCACTGGACGCATTGAAGGCTTATCTGGAAGTGCGTGACGGTTTTTTGGAAGCGGCGCAGGTTTCTGACCGTGAGCCCGAAGCGCTCTTTCTAAATTATCAGGGCACTCGCATCACGACGCGTTCGGTGGGCAGAATGGTGGAAAAATACATCCGCATGTGTTCTGGACGATTCGACATCAGTCCCCACGCGCTGCGACACTCCTTCGCTACACACTTGCTGGACAGCGGCGCCGACTTGCGTGACATTCAGGAACTACTGGGCCACGCGCGTCTCTCAACCACGCAGGTATACACTCACGTTTCGATGGAAAAATTGATTCAGGTTTACGATAAAGCGCACCCAAAAGCGTAAGCCGCGTGAATAGTGAATCGTGAATCGTAAATAGAACATGCTTCGCAAGACATCTATTTACGATTTACGATTCACTATTTACAACCTTAGGTGGCCAAGCGAACGCCGGTCGCTGTGTTATACTTGCGGCCACTCCCAATCCTTAATTACGAGCGTGGGGTTAGAAATCTTGATGGATTCTGCCAAATTAGAACATTTCCGCGACCTTCTTATCGGACAACTGCGCCAACACACCGAGCATGTCCGCACTGAACAAGCGGCAGCGCTTGAATTATCTGATGACGGGGCGAAAGACCCGGTCGACTTATCTTTGATCGACGTCAACAAAGAAATTGCACTGCGACTCGGCGAGCGGGGATCGCAGATGATTGCTGATATCGATCAAGCGTTGCTGAGAATCAAGGAAGGTTCTTATGGTGTATGCGCTCGCTGCGAAAAACCTATCGAGGAGCGTCGCCTGGAAGCCCTACCCACCGCGCGTTACGACGCTGCCTGCCAATCCATCATCGAAAACGCCAACGGCGACGACGAACACGCAACGTTGTAAATCCCGAATCGTGAATCGTAAATCGTAAATAGAGCTTCTCCGCGGAGAAAGCTATTTACAATTCACGATTTACCATTCACCATTTACGATTCACTATTTACGCGTATCTAGAATCTCCAGGTTAGCGCGACGCGCGCCGCCCGCGAACTTCCCGGCGAAATATTATTGTTGTTGTCGGCGTTAGCATAATATTTCGTGTCGAAAAGGTTTTGGAGATTTGCTTGAAGTTTCCAACTTTCGTTGAACGAATAGAACACGGCGGCATCAACGCGGTTATAGCCCGGCAGCACCACTGTGTTATCGATCGCCGCGAACATGTCACTGCGGTGAATTAAGCCTAACCCGGCGCCGAGCTTGCGCGATACCTGGTAGTTGTTCCATAACGAAAATGTGTTGTGAGGCACCTGCGCTACTTGCGCGCCCTTCGGCGCGGCCGTGGTTGCACTGGTGATGAATGCGTCCTGATGCGCGTAACCACCTACCACGCGCCAACGACGCGTAATGCTGCCGTTCAAACTCACTTCAAAACCGTTGGTCCGTTGACTGCCCGTTTGCACAATAGCAGTGGGATTTAGTGGATCGGTTGCGCGCGTGTTAGTTCGGTCCTGACGGTATATTGCGGTCGTTAAATTCAAACGCGGTCGCACATCCCACTTCAAGCCAATCTCATAGTTCGTAAATTTTTCAGGCTTCGCTTGTTGTGTGATGGTGGTCAGGGAAGAGAACTGGTCTCCGGAACTTGGCAAGTAAGCGATACTGTAGTTTCCGTAGAGTGAGAGGGTGGTGATCGGTTTTACAACTACACCAGCGCGCGGTGACCAAAGTTGATCGATGCGACGGAGATTGTCGTTGTTCCGATTGTTGTGAAACTTCAAATCGAAGTAATCGAACCGCACTCCAGTGACCACCTGCACAAACCGCGACAATTCGATTTGATCCTGAACGTAGCCGGCCGCGAGACTTGTCGTCACATGATTGTCGGCGTCTGTGGCACTTTGCCTGTAGGTGACAGGTACGCGGACAATTGGGTCGCTGATCGGGACGAGAATGGCAGTCGTCGTGTTGTTAAAGAACCCGGTGTTGCGGAAATTGTCTGTCAGTTGGTGACCAATCTCGGTACCTGCCAGCAAAGAGTGTTTCACTTTCCCGGTCCATAACGCGAACGTCAGATCGGTTTGACTGAAGATGTTGTTGCGCGTCGTGGCGTTGTTGTAGCTGGAGATTGAATCTTTGGTCTTGTCGGCCGTCACTGCACCAGGAACGAAATTTTGATAGAAGCGATTGTAATGACCAAATTGGGTGCGATTGCGCAGATTAAACCGGCCGAATTGATGCTCAAACAAACCTGACAGGAGATGAACATCGGCTCGTACACGGCTGAGGTTCGGATCACCAAAAAAAGTGGACACTGGAACGTCAATGGGTCGGTTCTGAAACGACGGAATGCCGCGATCGGCAGTCCGGCCGTCATGAAAGTATTCGTAGTTAATATTGACGTGTGTGTCAGTGCTGGCCGCGATGCTCAGCGTAGGATTTATTCCGTAACGCTCGAGACCAACGAAGCGTCGGAAACTGTCGGAGTTTTCGTAAATGCCATTTAGGCGAAACGCGACTTTGTCGTTGAGTGGTTGTGAGACATCGGCAGTGATGCGCCGGTTGCGATACGAGCCGCCCTGAAAAGTGAACTCGCGAAACGGAGCAAAAACCGCTTCCTTGGTCACGCGGTTAATGACGCCACCCCCGCCTCCACGTCCAAAGATCATTGCGTTTGGTCCTTTCAACGCCTCTATGCGGTCGACGTTGTAAAGGTCGCGATAGTATTGAACGTCATCGCGCACGCCATTTAGGTAGAAGTCAGCGCTGGAACTATTGCCGCGCATGATTAGCTGATCGCGATTGTTCTCACCCTGGTGCGCAGAAATTCCCGGAATGTAGTTGACTACGTCGCTGATACTCTGTAGCGACTGGTCCTTGATCTGGTCTTTGGTGACAACGGCGATTGATTGGGGCGTATCGCGCAACGGTGTCAGCGTTTTGGTGGCACTCGAGATCGATTCTGTCTGATAACGGTCGACATCGACGATTGTTACAGTTCCCGAGAGTCCCGCAATCTGCAAAACGATCTCCAGCGACGTTACTCCAGTTTGTCCGACGCGAATTGTTTGAACGGTATCGGCAAAACCAGTTAGAGAAATCTTAATCAGATACTCACCGGGCTTTAGCGGGAACGAGAACTCCCCGTCCTGATTCGTCGTTGCCGTAGCCAGCGGGGAGCCGTCGCCTCTTATTACAAGAATATTTGCATCAGCGAGAGGTTCACGGTTTTGGTCGAGCACGCGTCCCTGGAGGATATTTTGCCGAAACTCGCCTTCTGACGAACACCCAGAGACCCCGCTCGTGCCGCAGGTGAGACACAGCAAAACAACGAGAAAACTTTTGGCCACTACATGCGGAGACATAAAAGGATCCTTCTATCCCGGGGGCTAAATTTCGGCGAGCAATTGTCTGAAATTGAAAATCGTTTTCAATTTCAGGGTAAGAGAATAGTCTGACCGGTAAGGGACTGTCAACTTAGGCCCTGCCCTCCGATATGCGGAAGGACTTTGACCTTTCGAAAATTGGTTTTTGATTTGTTCTTAGGGCTGTGCCTCCGGAGGTAAGGAATGTTCGGGGCGTAGCCGGGATCATACATAACTGAACTTGTACGGAAGGTCAGAGACCTTCCGCAGATCAGAGGGCAGAGCCGTTACGCACATCGACCGAAGGTTATAACCGTTATGAGCCGCACTTGAGTTCGGCGGCGAGCAGGGGAATGGTCAATTCATGGTGCCCGGTGATTGAGAAGCCCTGGCCCGCGCCGTTTGCGGTGGGACGGCGTACTACATTTGTTTGTGGTCGATAGGATTGGATGAAGTCGAAATTCGCCGTGGTGATCTCACTTAGTGGATGGCCAAGGTTGCGCACCAGCGTCACCGCCTTGAGGAAAACCTCCGGCAACGTCACCGCGGACCCAATGTTCAGATAAACGCCCCCACCATCCATGCGTCTTACAAGTTCCGCTAACAAACGAAAGTCAGTATGAGTCGTCGCTCCGAGTGCGCCGCCATCGGCCTCAGGGTGAAAATGTCCGATGTCGCCGCCGATGGTTAGGTGGGCAGTGAAAGGTGTTTTCGCAAGGTAGCTACTGCAGAGCAACGAATAGTCTGCATGCTTTGGATGAAGCGCAAGTAGCGCGCGGCCGGTCGCTTCGCCCAAACCGATTTTATCTTGCGCTCCGTCACGCGACGCTTGGTTCAAGAGCCTTCCAGTTTCTTCAGCGCCACCAAACGCGCCTTCGGCCAACGTTGCATCAACATCTTCCGAAGTTGAACCCGCGATCGCGGTTTCGGCATCGTGGACCAGTACGGAGCCGTTGCCGGCGATCGCCGTGACAAAACCCTCGGCCATTAGGTCAATTATGATAGGCCCAAGACCAGTTTTGATTACGTGCCCACCTATTCCCCAAATGATGGGCTTTTTCAAGTCACGTGCGCGCCGCATACGGGCCGCAAGTTGACGCAAGCTCTGCACGGCCAAAATATTTGGAAGACTAGCGAGGTAACTCTTTAACGAGGTGTTTGGAGCGAACGGTTTGCCGAAGTCTTCAAGTGAGACTTTGCTCGGGCGCGACGCGAGCGGGTAAGTCGAAACCTTTTCAAGGCTAATCGGTTGCAGCTTGTCTTCGTAGATCGACACGTCTGTTCTGTCTAACCTCGCTCGTTTTGAAGAATTTCCGGCAGCTAGTAGTAAAAAAGGAATTTGACGGACCAACGTCCGGCGTAGCCTGACGGAGTATACCGCAGGCAATCGGTCCAGTCTCAAGCTGAATGGGTGTTATTCAACGCGAAAGTTGTAATGCAGCTCGACCGACATTGAAACATAGCGGCCATTTCTCATAGCGGGTTCGAATTTAATTTTCCGGGCGGCCGCTTTGCAGCGGTTCACTAAATTATCGATGAGATCTTCCGGAAGATCCGATGGGGTGATGCCGAAAAACTTTATGTCGACGACCTGGCCAGTTGACCTGAAGACCGAGCGCAAGGTAACGGTGACGTCGATCTTTTGGTCGACCCTTAGTTTGCGGAGTTCCTCAGGGAAGTCGGGTCGGGGCTGTAACTTAATGACAAGATTTTGTCTCGGTTCTCGATCGGTTTGCTTTTCCGAAGTGGGACGGTCGAGCGCGTGAGCGGTAGTGAAGGACGCCAAGAGAAAGGCGCCGCAGGCTAAGAAAACGCTGGGGATCGTTCTGCTTCGCACGTTCGGATTTTGGTAGTGAACTTAAGCCGGCGGGAGTATATCTCAGGCGATCTTTGTTTGGCGACCATTTCCGTTGCCATTCGCGGTGAGACGACCATTCAACAGCGGGCGCAGGACTTGTCCCGTGTGCGATCGGCGTGAACGTGCGACTTCTTCAGGTGTGCCCGCAGCGACCACACGTCCACCTTGTTCGCCGCCTTCTGGACCCAGGTCGATGATGTAGTCAGCTGACTTGATCACGTCGAGGTTGTGTTCGATAACAATGATGGTATTTCCCATCGAAACCAAACGCTGTAGCACGTCGAGAAGTTTGTGAACATCCGCGAAGTGCAACCCTGTCGTCGGTTCATCGAGCATGTAAACAGTGCGTCCGGTCGCGCGTTTGGAAAGCTCTTTTGCTAACTTAATACGTTGCGCCTCGCCGCCGGAAAGTGTCGTCGCCGACTGGCCCAGCTTCAGATAACCAAGACCAACGTCGAGCAGTGTCTGTAGTTTTTGTTGAATCTGCGGCAAGTTTTCGAGCAGTGGCAACGCTTCCTCGACAGTTGTGTCTAGCAGTTCAGCAATCGACTTGCCTTTGTACTTCACTGAAAGCGTCTCACGGTTGTAGCGGGCGCCACGGCAAACGTCACAAAGCACATACACATCCGGCAGGAAGTTCATTTCGATGCGTTTCATGCCATCGCCTTCGCAACCTTCGCAGCGACCGCCTTTGACGTTGAATGAAAATCTCCCTGGCTTGTAGCCCCGCTCGCGTGATTCGGGCAGCATCGCGTAGAGCTCACGCAGTGGTGTGAACAAACCGGTGTACGTTGCCGGATTTGATCGCGGCGTACGACCGATTGGTGACTGATCGATCTCAATCACTTTGTCAACGTTTTCAAGGCCTTCAATCGCATTGTGTGCGCCAGCTTCGACGAGCGAACCATACAGGTGCCGCGCGAGGGAGGGATAAAGAATGTCACCGACCAGTGTTGATTTGCCCGAACCGGACACACCGGTAATCACTGTTAACAAACCGAGCGGGAACGTCACATCGATGTCTTTCAGGTTGTTCGCGCGCGCCCCGCGGACCGTCAGGCTCTTTCCATTCGCCGCGCGTCGTTGCGTTGGCACTTCAATCTTGCGTGAGCCGCTGATGTAAAGACCGGTGATTGATTCAGGATTGTTTGCGACTTCTGCTGCGGTGCCAATCGCAACGAGTTCGCCGCCGTGTGCGCCCGCGCCTGGTCCCAGGTCGACGACATAGTCAGCACGCCGGATCGTTTCCTCGTCGTGCTCGACGACGAGGACCGTGTTTCCGAGGTCGCGCAGTGCTGACAGTGTGTCGAGCAGCTTTTGATTGTCGCGGGGGTGTAATCCGATCGACGGTTCATCGAGCACGTAAAGAACGCCTCGTAGTTGCGAGCCGATCTGTGTGGCGAGACGAATGCGTTGGCCTTCACCTCCAGATAGTGTTGACGAAGCACGATCGAGAGTTAAGTAGCCAAGCCCCACACTGTCGAGAAAGCGCAAACGATTTTTGATCTCGCGAAGAATTTGACCGGCAATGAGGTCTTCGCGCTGGTTCAACTTCACCGTCTCAAACGCGGAAACTGCATCGGCAATCGGAAGCGCCGTGTATTCAGCGATGCCGCGACCGCCAATCTTTACTGCCAGTGAATCAGAACGCAGCCGGCGTCCTTTGCAATCGGGACATGCGGAAGGTGAAACAAGTTCTTCCAGTGTGATGCGTACTTTCTCAGTTGGTGACTCGTTGAGGCGATCGCGCAGCCAGCGCAACGCGCCCTTCCATGGATTTTGGTACGTGTAGAGGCCCTGGCGGAAAGTTAACTGTCCGCTGACTCCGTGGAAGAAACCATCGACAACTTCTTTGGGAAGTTTCGCGAACGGCACTTTCAGATCCGCATTCAAATGTTTGGAAACGGCAGCGAGTGCACTCTTTAAGTAGGCGGAGCCCTGACGATCAACCGGGCCCATGAAGATCAGTTTGTCGGCGGCGACGTTTGCATCGGGAATGAGTTTCGATGGATCGATTTCCAGGACTGTTCCCAATCCGTGACATCGTTTGCAGGCGCCGTAGGCTGAGTTAAAAGAGAACGAGCGCGGTTCAAGCGGAGGCACGTTGATGCCGCAGATCACACATGCCATTCTTTCGGAGTAAAGTTTTTCTTCACCGTCCACCACCGAAACAAGCACTGCGCCGCCAGTAAGTTTCAACGCGGTACGCACTGATTCCGTTAGCCGCTCCTTAATACCAGGCTTAATCAGAAGACGATCAACGACCGCTTCAATTGTGTGATTGCGTCGCTTGTCCAGGCGAATTTCCTCGTCGAGAGACAACAGTTCGTTATCAACCCGGGCCCGCAAAAATCCTTCTTTCGCAAGTTTTTCCAGCTCTTTCTTAAACTCGCCCTTTCGACCACGCACGATCGGAGCGAGAATCATCACGCGTTCACCCTCAATTAATCCGAGGACGTTCTGAACGATTTGTTCGACACTCTGGCGAGTAATTGCGGCGCCGCACTTGTGGCAGTGGGGTAGCCCAATCGACGAAAACAACAGGCGCATGTAGTCGTAGATTTCAGTTACCGTGCCTACTGTTGAGCGCGGACTGCGGGAAACAGTTTTTTGTTCGATGGAAATTGCGGGGGATAGACCATCGACTGAATCGACATCAGGCTTCTCGAGTTGATCGAGGAATTGACGCGCGTAGGCCGAAAGTGATTCGACGTAGCGTCGTTGTCCTTCGGCGTAGATGGTGTCAAAAGCGAGTGATGATTTGCCTGAACCGGATAGTCCGGTTATGACTGTGAATTGGTCGCGGGGAATGTCTACATTGATGTTTTTGAGGTTGTGCTGGCGCGCGCCTCGGACTGTGATGCGATCAATTCCCATGTGTAGAAGGACTGGCGAACCTCAACTTGAGCGCTACGGTAGCGAATATCAGACAGTAGCGAACCAGCCATTTTAACCATGCTTGCGCCACTTCGGCAAACACACCGCGAAATGCTTTTCGGCGCTTCGTTCCTGCCGACATAGTCTTCACCAGCAATCAAAGTTAGAATGCCGAGCGTGAATCTGCCAAACGCCCTGACTTTGCTCCGGATCTTCATCGTGCCGTTGCTCGTGGTGGTCCTTCTCACTCCGTTTTCGGAAAGTTGGTTTGGTCTACCGCGACACATTCTCGGCGTTGCACTGTTTCTGGGCGCGGCATTGACCGATTACCTCGATGGCCATTTCGCGCGCAGTCGTAACCAGGTCACCCGACTTGGGCAATTGCTGGATCCAATCGCCGACAAACTTCTCATTTCGGCTGCACTCATTTCGCTGGTGGAAAATCAACTAGCACCGGCGTGGGCCGTCGTGATCATTATCGGGCGTGAGTTTGCAGTGACAGGGTTGCGTTCGATTGCAGCGACCGACGGCGTTGTGATCTCCGCATCGAAGATGGGCAAGTTCAAAATGGGGATGCAGGTTCTGGCTGTGGCGCTATTAATTGTTGCCAGCGTCGCGGGCAAGCCGCCGGTGGGGAACTTTGGTCAGCCCTTCCCAGCCATTGAATTTTGGACTGTTCCGGAGTTGCGTACGGCCTGGCAGCATTTATTTGGCCCCGGAGACGTGACGTCGAGCGATTGGCAAGTCCTTTTATATACGGCAGGCCGCGCCATGCTCTGGTTGGTTGTGATTTCAGCCTGTCTTTCAATGTACGGGTACTTCAGATCGTTTTACCAGAATGTTGTTTCCCGAACGCAGCCGGCAAGGTCGACTGAAACCGGGCGTGCGACCGCCTTACGCGACTAGAAATTGACGTCAAACGTCGATTAATTCCTCTTCTGATTGAAGTTTTGCGCGCCGCTCACGACGTGAAATTTCAAGTCTTAGTGTTAAGATATCTGCAATCCTGAGTGCGACTTGCGTTTTGCCATGCGGATTGTTAGTATCCGCATTTTGTCGGAATGCGCTATTTGCACTCTATAGCGAGCCGGCGTAGCTCAGTTGGTAGAGCATCTGATTTGTAATCAGAGGGTCGGGGGTTCAAGTCCCTTCGCCGGCTCCACTAAGCACTTGGCAATTAGGCAGGGGTGGTCGAGTGGTTAATGGCACCGGGCTGTAAACCCGGCGGGCTAACGCCCTACGTAGGTTCGAATCCTACCCCCTGCACCAGGAAGGTAGGGATGAAGGCGGAAGGATGAAGGATGAACGCGTGCAATTTTTGATTTCATCCTTCATCCCTCAGCCTTCATCCTTAAAACGGGCGGGTGTAGCTCAGTTGGTAGAGCATCAGCCTTCCAAGCTGAGGGTCGCGAGTTCGAGTCTCGTCGCCCGCTCCAAGAGCAAGGCTGAAGGATGAAGGCGGAAGGATGAAGTAAGTTTTTGGCGATCAAAGTTTTCAATCCTTCATCCCTCAGCCTTCATCCTTGAGTTAGCCCGCGTAGCTCAGGGGTAGAGCGCCTCCTTGGTAAGGAGGAGGTCATGAGTTCAAATCTCATCGCGGGCTCCAGAATGCTAAGTGCTGGTTGGTAATCTGCAGTTTATTAAAGAGGCCAATTAAGAATGTCCAAAGAAAAATTTGACCGAAGCAAGCCGCACGTGAACATCGGAACGATCGGGCACGTGGATCATGGCAAGACGACCTTGACGGCAGCGATCACGAAGGTGCTGGGGAAGAACAATCCGAAAGTGCAGTTTGTGGCGTTTGATCAGATCGACAAAGCGCCGGAAGAGAAGGCCCGCGGGATCACGATCGCGACGGCGCACGTGGAGTATGAGACGGCGAACCGGCACTACGCGCACGTTGACTGTCCGGGGCACGCCGACTACGTGAAGAACATGATCACGGGGGCGGCGCAGATGGACGGGGCGATCCTCGTCGTCGCTGCGACTGATGGCCCGATGCCGCAGACGCGCGAACACATTCTGCTGGCCCGCCAGGTGGGGGTACCGGCGATGGTAGTGGCCCTGAACAAGGTGGATGCAGTCGACGATGCGGAACTGCTGGAGCTGGTGGAACTGGAAGTACGGGAGCTGTTGAGCGCCTATGAGTTTCCGGGTGACGACATACCGGTAGTGAAGGTTTCGGCGTTGAAGGCGCTGGACGGCGTGGCGGAATGGGAAAAGACGGTAGAAGAACTGATGGCAGCGGTGGACAGCTACATCCCGACGCCGGCCCGGGACGTCGAGAAGCCGTTTTTGATGCCGGTGGAAGACATCTTCACGATTCAGGGACGCGGCACGGTGGCCACGGGCCGAGTGGAGCGCGGGATAGTGAAGGTGAACGAGAACGTCGAGATCGTTGGGATCCGGCCGACGCTGAAGACGGTGGTGACGGGCGTGGAGATGTTCAAGAAGTTGCTGGACGAAGGCCGGGCGGGGGACAACGTAGGTTTGTTGTTGCGCGGCGTAGAGCGGAAGGACATTGAGCGGGGCCAGGTGATCGCGAAGCCGGGCTCGATCACGCCGCACACGAAGTTCAAGGCCGAAGCGTATGTGCTGACGAAAGAAGAAGGGGGACGGCACACACCGTTCTTCACCGGGTATCGGCCGCAGTTCTACTTCCGCACCACGGACGTGACGGGAGTGGCGCACCTGCCGCAGGGAGTGGAGATGGTGATGCCGGGCGACAACGTGGCGATGGAGATCGAGTTGATTGCGCCGATCGCGATGGAGAAGGGACTGCGCTTCGCTATTCGTGAAGGTGGCCGTACGGTCGGAGCCGGCACGGTTTCGGAAGTTGTTGAATAAGACGAACTTTGTACTTTGAACTTAGTACTTGGTAGTTGAACCTACCAAGGTTGAGTTGAAGAAATCAAAGTACAAAGCACAAAGTACAAAGATCAGGATTTAGTAATATGCCACGCGATAATATTGTTCTTCAGTGTAGTGAATGCAAGAGTCGCAACTATACGACGACCAAGAATAAGAAGACCACGCCTGACCGGCTTGAGTTTAGTAAGTTCTGTCGCCGCTGCCGCAAACACACTGATCATAAGGAAACGAAGTGACGAGACTCGGGGATGGAGAGACGGGGAGACGCGCTGATGTATCCCCGCGTCGCCCAGTCTCCCCCTCGCCGCGTCTCGCGACGTAGGGGCATAGTGTCAACGGTTAGCACGTCGGTCTCCAAAACCGAAAGTCCGGGTTCGAATCCTGGTGCCCCTGCCAGTGAAAGTAGTAAGTAGGTCGTCGAAAGCATGGCTGATATAGAAAACACAGATTCATCGCTTCCAGCTCCGCGAGCGGCGCGATTTGGCGAAGGCGTCGAAGGGCGCGGCGCGCGTAAGGAGCGGGGCCTGAGTGGATCCCGAACGAGCGCCTTCGGTCGCATGGGGCAGTTTCTGCGCGATGTGCGCGCAGAAATGAAGCGCGTTTCCTGGCCGACGCTCATCGAAGTACGAAATACAACGATTATTACCCTGGTCGCCGTAATCTTTTTCGCGGTTTACCTGTTTCTGGTTGATCGCCTCTGGGCATTTTTACTTTCGCAACTTAATCACCTTCTCAACTGGTTGACCGGAGCAGGCTAAGCGCAGAAAGCACCATCATGCAGCATTGGTTCATACTTCATACGTATTCCGGTCACGAGAAAAAAGTTCGCGACAGCCTGGAGGCTCGCATTCGTGACATGGATCTCCAGGACGAGATCACAAAAGTGCTGGTGCCGACTGAAACCGTGGTCGAGATGCGTGGCAACAAGCGAATTGAATCGTCGCGTATGTTTTATCCCGGCTATGTGCTGGTCCAGCTCGAATGCGATGAGCGTGGTCACATTCCCGATCATGTGTTCCACCTGATTAAGTCGACCCCAAAAGTGACGGGGTTTGTGGGCGGCCATAATCCGACGCCGTTGACGCCCCAGGAAGTCGATCAGATTGTGAATCAGCAGGCGGAAGCCGCCGAAAAGCCGAAACCGAAGTTCTCTTATTCGTCGGGTGAAACGGTGCGCATCAAATCTGGTCCATTCCAGAGCTTTACCGGCAAAGTGGAAGAAGTTAACGAAGACAAATCCACGCTGAAGGTCACGGTAACGATCTTCGGAAGATCAACTCCGGTCGAGTTGAACTTCCTCGACGTGGAAAAAGTCACGTTCGCAGAAGAAGAATGAAAGGAAGTGAATCGTAAATCGTAAATAGTGAATAGAAGTTTTGGGTGCGAACGGCTTTCACTATTTACGATTCACGATTCACGATTTACTAGTCATGGCTAAGAAGATAACAGGCTACATCAAATTGCAGGTTCCCGCCGGCAAGGCGAACCCGGCGCCCCCGATTGGTCCGGCGCTCGGCCAGCACGGCGTCAACATCATGGAATTCTGCAAAGCGTTCAACGCGAAAACCGCGCAGATGGATCCGGATCTCAAGATCCCGGTAGTAATCACGGTTTATGCGGATCGCTCCTTCACGTTTGAAACTAAAACGCCGCCGGCAGCCGACTTGTTAAAGAAAGCATCCGGCATCGCCAAGGGTTCAGGTAAGCCGAATCGCGAAAAGGTGGGCACGATTTCAAAGGCGAAGATTGAAGAGATTGCAAAGACCAAGTTGCAGGATCTCAATACGACCAGCTTGGAGTCGGCGATTAAGACGATCTCAGGTACTGCCCGTCAGATGGGACTGACCATCGAATGAATTTCGGATTGCGAATTTCGGATTTCGGATTTTGTTTTCGGTTTCTGAAATTCGAATTGAGAGGGAGAGGTAATTGGGACAAGGGGCGTGGGTTTTGAATTCCGAAATCCGCAATCCGAAATCCGCAATTCTCGTTCGCACCTCAGGAGTTAAAAATTGAAAAAGCACGGAAAGAAGTACAACGCAGCGGCCGCAAAGGTTGAAGAGGGTCGCAAGTATAATTTGGAAGAGGCGGTCGCGAAAGTTAAAGAAATCGCTTTCGCAAAGTTTGATGAAACCGTTGAACTGACCGTTTGGTTGGGAGTCGATCCTCGCAAAGCCGATCAACTCGTGCGTGGCACGATCGTTCTTCCTCACGGCCTCGGCAAGTCAAAGTCAGTCGTAGTCATCGCGCAGGGCGACAAAATCAAAGAAGCCGAAGAAGCTGGTGCTGATTTCGTCGGCGGTGAAGACATCGTGGAAAAGATTAAGGGCGGCTGGCTTGATTTTGACGCTGTAGTTTCCACGCCTGACATGATGCGTTTAGTCGGCGGACTCGGAAAAGTGCTCGGCCCACGTGGCCTGATGCCGAATCCGAAGACCGGCACCGTCACGTTCGATGTGAAGACGGCCGTTAAAGAAACCAAGGCGGGTAAAGTTGAGTACCGCGTCGACAAGACTGGCGTCATTCACGTTCCGGTCGGCAAAATTTCTTTTGAGGCTGATAAGCTCCGCGACAATGCCCGCATGTTGTTGGAAGCAGTCGTGAAAGCGAAGCCATCGACCGCCAAAGGAAAATATGTCAAGAAGGTTAACCTGGCGGCGACAATGAGTCCGGGCGTTTTACTTGACGAAGCGGCTTACGCGAAGTGAGGAGCTAACAAAGATGAAAAGCAAAGCACAAAAACAAAAAGATTTAGAAGCTCTCACAGAGCAGTTCAAAAACGCCAAGGCGGCTATGCTCGTCGGTTTTCAGGGCATGACTGTTCCCAAGGATCAGGAATTGCGCAACCAGCTGCGCGAAGCCGGTGTCAGTTATGAAGTCGTGAAGAACACCCTGGCGCGCAAGGCAGCGGCAGGTACGGATTTGGAAAAGGCAGTCGACCAGTTCAAGGGAGTGACTGCGGTGGCACTTACCACGTCTGATCCGGTGAATCTTTCGAAAGCGATTAGCAAGTTCACGAAGGCAAACCCTGACATTTTCAAGTTCAAGGTTGGCATCGTTGAAGGCAGCGTTGTAGCGCTGAAAGATGTAGAAGCGATCGCAAGCTTGCCTTCGAAGGAAGAGTTGATTTCCAAGGTTATGTTCCTGCTGAATGCGCAGGCACAACGACTGGCTACTGTGTTGTCAGCAGTGCCACGAAACCTGGCAATCGTAGTCAAGCAGGTCAGCGACCAAAAGGCCGCGTAAAATTTCGAAATTCGAATTTCGAAATTCGAATTTCAATCGTAGTAGGGCCGGACGCGAAAAACGAGCGCAGCGATAGTCAGATCGCAGAAGCGCTTCGGACAGTTTCCCAGTCGGATGCAACGACAAAGAAAAGGTCCCGTGGGTTCTCCTGCTGCATAACGTAAACACAGCAACAAAAGAACCCTTTTAGGAGGATGAGGTAAATCATGGCACTTTCAAATCAGGAAATAGTTGATGCTCTGAAGGAAAAAAGTCTTTTGGAAACTTCCGAGCTTGTAAAAATGATCGAGGAAGCGTTTGGCGTTTCCGCGGCTGCTGCTGCCGTAGCTGCTGCTCCCGCCGCCGGTGCGGCTGGTGGTGGTGATGCTGCGCCAGCGGAAGAGAAGACCGAATTCGACGTGATCCTGCAGGCTGCCGGCGGCAACAAGATCAATGTGATCAAGGTTGTGCGCGAAGTGACCGCGTTGGGTCTGAAGGAAGCGAAGGATCTTGTCGAAGCAGCCCCGAAGCCGGTTAAAGAAGGCATCTCTAAAGAAGAAGCCGAAACTATCCGGCAAAAACTCGCTGATGCGGGTGCGACTGTCGAAGTTAAGTAAACTGTCCAAAGTCCAACGTCCAACGTCCAAAGTCTGTGGCTCGTGTCCTGACTTTGGACTTTGGACATGAGACTTTGGACACGGCTGAGCTTGACACTCGTGGTCTTCGTGATTAAGTTAAGAGAGTATTGAGGCGCTGGCGGTATTCCAAAAATTTCGATTAGAAACGAACCGCTTTTTTAAGGAAAAGCGGTCAGGGCATTTTGCGCTCTGACCGCCTATTTGCGTCTCCGGAACAATTTCGATTGCCTAATGCCGATTTCCGATTGAAAAGCTGCTTGTACTAATCGGCAATTGGCAATCGACCATCGGCAATTATAAGGAACCTCTCATGCAAGGAAATCTGCTTCAATCAGCAAATACAGGTTTGGGACGAAGGACGAGTCAGGCACCGGAGCGCGTCGATTTCTCGAAGATTTCGACAGCGGTGCGCATTCCCAATCTCATTGAGATTCAAAGGGAGTCTTACAACCGTTTCCTTCAGATGGACTTCCTGCCCGAGGAACGCGAGAACACCGGTCTCCAGGCCGTGTTCCAGTCAGTGTTCCCGATTTCAGACTTTCGCGGGACAGCCACGCTGGATTTTGTCGAATATCAAATCGGCAACTGGCAGTGTAAGTGCGGACGTCTCGAAGGCCTGAACTACCTGCGCGCGAACTGTAAGCATTGCGGTTCGACGATCAAAGTGAATCCGCTGGCGGCCGGTGAAACACTGTGCCACAAGTGCGGTACCTTCAACTCCGTGCGGCCGCAACTTTGCGAAAACTGCGGTGAGCCCGTCGGTCTGAAGCACAAACACGATCAGCAAGAGTGCCAGGAACGCGGCATGAGTTATAGCGTTCCGCTGAAGGTCAAGATCCGTCTGACCGTTTACGACAAGGATGCGGAAACGGAAGCGCTTTCGATTCGCGACATTAAAGAAGAGGAAGTATTCTTCGGCGAAATCCCGCTGATGACTGACAACGGCACATTCATTATCAATGGAACCGAGCGCGTCATCGTCTCGCAGTTGCATCGTTCGCCCGGTGTCTTCTTCAAACGCGGCGCTGTTTATATCGCCAAGATCATTCCGTACCGCGGTTCCTGGGTAGAGTTTGAATACGACCAGAAGAACTTGCTCTACGTCCGCGTTGGTAAGCGCAAATTCCTCGCGTCGATCTTCCTGCGCGCACTCGGACTCTGGTTTGGAGTCGAAAACACCGGCCAGCTCGCCAAGAGCGACGCAGCCCTTGAGGATCGCGTGAAGAACGCGTCCTTCGCTGACGAAGATATTCTCCGCGCGCTTTATATCACTGATGAGATTCGCGTCGAAGATGGCCGCCTGATGATTCAAGTGCCGAAAGAAGGGCCCACGAGCCTGGTCGGCATGAAAGTCGATTTTGATATCAAGGGTCGTGGTCCAGATCCAATCGTGCGCGCCGGCAAGAAGGTCACCAGTTCCGCACTGGAAGCTTTGCGCAAGGGCAACTGGGAAGAAGTTGAGATCGAAACTTCGCAGTTTGAAGGTGCCTACGCAGTTTCCGACATCATTAATAAAGAGAGCGGCGAAGTCATCCTCGAAGCCAACAATGAAATCACTCCGGCCAAATTGCAGGAGATCATTGAAGGCGGCATCGAGAGCTTCCGCGTCTTTTTCCCTGAGCGCGACGACATTGGTTCCATTTTGTCGCAGACGTTGAAGAAGGACGTCATCACTAAACCAGTCGATGCATTGCTGGAGATTTACCGCAAGATGCGTCCCGGCGATCCGCCGACTGTGCAAACGGCCTACAAGTTGTTGGAAGCGATGTTCTTCGATCCGCGCAAGTTTGATTTCTCGCGCGTGGGCCGTCTGAAGTTCAACATCAAAATGGGCAAGACTGAGCGCGAGCGCATCGATGATCCGCTTCTGTCGGCCAAGGACTTTTACGAAGTCGTTTCTTACGTATTGAAGATGCGCAAGAACCCTTCCGAGTATCAGGCAGACGACATCGACCATCTTGGCAATCGTCGCGTACGCGCTGTGGGTGAGTTGCTGGAAAACCAGTTCCGCATCGGTCTCGAGCGCATGGAACGCGCGATCAAAGAGAAGATGTCGATCCATCAGGAAATGCAGACCACCATGCCGCGCGATCTTATCAACGCGAAGCCGGTGACTGCCGCGGTGCGCGAGTTCTTTGGTTCGAGTCAACTTTCGCAGTTCATGGACCAGACGAACCCGCTTTCAGAAATCACGCACAAGCGTCGTCTGTCAGCACTGGGACCGGGCGGTTTGTCTCGTGAACGCGCCGGATTCGAAGTTCGTGACGTTCACCCGACACACTACGGACGCATTTGTCCGATTGAGACGCCTGAAGGTCCGAACATCGGCTTGATCTCGAGCCTGTCGTGCTTCGCCCGCATCAATGAATTCGGTTTCATTGAGGCGCCGTATCGCAAGGTTGTCGATGGCAGCGTGGTTGAATACGTGCGCGTGCTCAATGGCGGCGACACCAAACTCAAGCACGGCGAACATCTGCCGCTTGAGGAAGTCGAGAAGATTAACAAGAAGGTCGCGGCAGCGGGCCGCAAGGCTGAATTTGAACCATGGCCGTTCTATCTGACCGCCTGGGAAGAAGACAAGCACGTAGTTGGTCAGGCAAACATTCAGCTCGACGAAACTGGTTACATCATTAACGAACGCAACGCAGCGCGAAAAGCCGGCGAGTTCATTCTTGCTTTACGCAAGGACATTGAATACGTCGACGTCTCGCCGAAGCAGCTCGTTTCAGTTGCCGCCTCGCTGATTCCGTTCCTCGAGAACGACGACGCGAACCGTGCGTTGATGGGTTCAAACATGCAACGCCAGTCAGTGCCGTTGCTGCGCGCCGAAGCGCCGTACATCGGTACCGGCATGGAAAAAACTACCGCCCGCGATTCAGGTGCGGTGGTGGTGGCCAAGCGCGACGGGGTGGTTGATTACGTCGACTCCGAACGTCTCATTATCAAGGCTGATCACAATGTAGACGGCACCATCTCTCGCGAGGTGACTGCCGACATCTATACGCTGATCAAGTTCAAGCGTTCGAACCAGAACACCTGTATCAACCAGCGACCCATCGTTCACGTGGGTGAGCGAGTACAGAAGGGGCAGGTAGTCGCGGATGGTCCCTGTACTGACCGCGGTGAGCTGGCTCTTGGTCGTAACGTTCTGGTCGCGTTCATGCCATGGCGCGGTTACAACTTCGAAGACGCGATCCTGGTTTCCGAGCGACTCGTAAAAGAGGACTACTACACCTCGATTCACATTGAAGAGCTCGAAATTGAAGCCCGCGATACGAAGCTGGGCCCTGAAGAAATCACCCGCGATATTCCGAACGTCGGCGAGAACATGCTGCGCGACCTGGATGAGAGCGGAATCATTCGCATCGGTGCGCAGGTCAAGCCGGGTTCGATTCTGGTGGGCAAGGTAACGCCAAAGGGCGAAACCCAACTCACTGCGGAAGAGAAACTGCTGCGCGCAATCTTCGGTGAGAAGGCGGGCGACGTTAAAGACGCTTCGCTTGTTTCACCTCCAGGCATCGACGGCACAGTGGTCGACGTTCAGGTCTTCACCCGTAAGGGTCAGGAGAAAGACCAGCGCTCATTGGCGATCGAACAGGAAGAAGAAGATCGCCTGCGTCGTGACCTTGAAGACGAAACTCGCATCCTGCGCGAACAGCGCGATCAGCGAATTTACGAACTGTTGGAAGGCCGTAAGCTTTCGGCCGACCTGACGGTCAACCGGGAAGTGGCCATCCCCAAGAACGTCACCATCACGCGTGAGATGTTGGCGGGCGTTGAAGCGAAAGTTCTGCGAAAAGTGCAGATGGCTTCTTCGCGTGTGGATGTTGGTGCGGAAATCAAAGAGTACGAGGATCGCACTGAACGTCAGATCAAGATTCTTTCTGACATTTACGAAGAGAAAATCGCGAAGCTGCGTCAGGGTGACGAACTCGCTCCCGGTGTTATCAAGATGGTTAAGGTCTTCATCGCCATGAAGCGCAAGCTTTCAGTGGGCGACAAGATGGCCGGCCGTCACGGTAACAAGGGCGTGATTGCTCGCATCCTTCCGGAAGAAGACATGCCGTATTTGCCGGATGGTACGCCGGTGGAGATTGTGCTCAATCCGCTGGGCGTGCCTTCACGTATGAACGTCGGTCAGATTCTGGAGACGCATCTTGGCTGGGCCGCGCGCGTGCTTGGTGTTCACTTTGCGACGCCCGTCTTCGACGGTGCCCTGGAAAACGAGATCAAGGCGAAACTCCACGAGGCTGGTGATCGTGCCACTGAGTTGGGTCTGCCGGAAATCATTAACGAGTCGGGCAAGGCCATTCTTTACGATGGGCTTTCCGGTGAACCGTTTGAGCAGAAGGTAACAGTTGGCTACATCTACATGTTGAAACTGTCGCACCTGGTCGACGACAAGATTCACGCTCGTTCGATTGGTCCATACAGCTTAATCACGCAACAGCCGCTCGGTGGCAAGGCGCAATTTGGCGGACAGCGTTTTGGAGAAATGGAAGTGTGGGCGTTGGAAGCATACGGCGCGGCGCACATCCTTCAGGAATTGTTGACGGCGAAGTCAGACGACGTAGCTGGTCGCTCGAAGATTTACGAAGCAATCGTGAAGGGCGAAGCCGACTTTGATCCGGGTCTACCCGAGTCGTTCAACGTTCTCGTTCGCGAACTCCAGTCACTGTGTCTCGACGTTGAGTTAATCAACAAGAAGGTGGCCGGAAATGGCGAAGGCACTGAAGAAGGTATCGGCGAAGCGCTGATTACGAGCGCGGCGGAGTAATAACCTGTCCAAAGTCCAACGTCCAAAGTCCAAAGTCAAAATGGCTTAGCGGACATTGGACCTTGGACGTTGGACCTTGGACTCATTCGGAGAAAATCAAGTGTTTCGATTTCAACAAGAGAAGACGCAATTAGCTCCAGACTTTGAAGCGATCAGAATCTCTTTGGCTTCGCCGGAAAAGATCCGGCACTGGTCACACGGGGAAGTGACCAAGCCTGAGACGATCAACTACCGCACGTTCAAGCCGGAACGAGACGGCCTTTTTTGCGCGCGCATCTTTGGACCGGTAGCCGACTGGGAATGCCTCTGCGGAAAGTACAAACGCATGAAGCATCGCGGCGTGATCTGCGACAAGTGCGGCGTAGAAGTAACGCAGGCGAAAGTGCGCCGCGAACGTTTGGGTCACATTGATCTGGCCAGCCCGTGTTCACACGTTTGGTTCTTCAAAGGCCTGCCGTCGCGCATCGGTCACTTGCTCGATATTCCACTGCGCGAGCTCGAAAAAGTTCTCTACTTTGAATCCTACATCGTCATTGATCCAGGCGATGTTACCGGGATCAAAGAGCGCGAGTTGTTGTCTGATGAGCGTTATCGCGAACTCGTGCGCGATTATCCGGCGCAGTTCGTCGCCAAGATGGGCGCCGAAGCAATCAAGGAACTGTTGACGATGGTCAAGGTGGAAGAGCTTTCGGTTGAACTCCGCAAGCGCATGAGGGAAGAGACCTCGCAACAAAAGAAACTGAAGTATTCGAAGCGCTTGAAGGTGGCGACCAGTTTTCTTAAGTCCGGTAATCGTCCCGAGTGGATGATTCTGGATGTTATTCCGGTTATTCCACCCGAGTTGCGGCCGCTGGTGCCTTTGGATGGTGGACGTTTTGCGACATCGGACCTCAACGATCTCTATCGACGCGTTATTAACCGCAACAATCGTTTGAAGAAACTGATGGAGCTGCGTGCTCCGGAAGTTATTGTGCGCAACGAAAAGCGCATGCTTCAGGAAGCGGTTGACGCGTTGTTTGACAACGGTCGCCGCGGTCGCGTGCTGCGTGGCGTAAACAATCGCCCGCTGAAGTCTTTGAGCGGAACACTCAAGGGCAAGCAGGGACGGTTCCGTCAGAACTTGCTTGGTAAGCGTGTTGACTATTCCGGACGTTCGGTAATCGTCGTTGGTCCGGAGTTGAAACTGCACCAGTGCGGTTTGCCGAAGAAGATGGCGCTCGAGTTGTTCAAACCGTTCATCTACAACCAGCTGGAGAAGCAGGGTCATGCGGCAACTATCAAGCAGGCCCGCGAAATGGTGGAACGGCAAGAGCCCGTGGTTTGGGACATCCTTGAAGAAGTGATTCGCGAACATCCGGTGCTCCTGAATCGCGCGCCAACGCTGCACCGCCTCGGTATTCAAGCGTTTGAGCCCGTGCTGGTAGAAGGCAAGGCAATCAAGATTCACCCGCTCGTGTGTACTGCGTTCAACGCAGACTTCGACGGTGACCAGATGGCCGTGCACATTCCGCTTTCGCCGGAAGCACAAATCGAGGCAGCAGTGTTAATGCTTTCCAGCAACAACATTCTGAGCCCCGCCAGCGGTCAGCCAATCGCAGTGCCGTCGCAGGACATCGTGCTGGGTATTTACTACCTGACGCGCGATAAGCCGGGCGCCAAGGGCGAAGGTCGCGTGTTCGCGTCACTTGAAGAAGTGTTGCTGGCCCTCGACGCAAAAGAAGTTACTACGCAGACGCCAATCAAGCTGCGGATTCAGGGCGACTTAATCGACCTGACGCAGGAGCACGATCCGCAGGACATTCTGCGAGCCGCCGTGCAGGAAGATGTGCGTCGCGTGATCGACACCACCGTAGGTCGCGTGATCTTCAACGATTCGATTCCTTCTGGTTTGCCGTTCTTCAACGGAACCTTAAAGAAGAAGGGACTGCAGTCGCTGGTTAATTATTCACACATTCGTCTCGGACACGAGATGACTGTGAAGATGCTCGACGACCTGAAGAACCTTGGCTTCTTGTATGCAACCAAGGCCGGCATTTCCATCGGCATTGACGATCTCGTCACTCCCGATGCGAAGCGCCCGTTGGTCGACAAGGCTGAGAAGGATGTCATCGCCGTTGAACAACAGTATCTCGACGGTGTAATCACTTCCGGTGAACGCTACAACAAGGTGATTGCTGTTTGGTCTGAAGTGACCGACAAAGTCGCCAAGGAAATGTTCAAGGCGATGGACGATCGCGAGAAGTCTTCTGGCGAACTAAATCCAATCCTCGTCATGAGCGATTCGGGTGCTCGTGGTAGTGCGCAGCAGATTCGACAGCTCGCCGGCATGCGCGGTCTGATGGCCAAGCCCTCGGGCGAAATCATCGAGACGCCCATCAAGGCGAACTTCCGCGAAGGCCTCGACGTGTTGCAGTACTTCATTTCGACGCACGGCGCACGTAAAGGTCTGGCTGATACGGCATTGAAGACGGCGGACTCGGGTTACCTGACACGTCGTCTGGTCGACGTCGCACAGGACGTCATCATCAGTGAAATCGACTGCGGCACGCTGCGCGGAATTTCTGCCAGCGCGATCGTGGAAGGCGGCGAGGAAATCGAATCGTTGCGCGACCGCATCGTCGGCCGCATCGCGCTCGAAGATGTGATCGATCCAGTGGAAGGTCGCACCATCGTCGATGCCAACCAGGAAATCGATGAGGACCTCGCTTCCGAGATTCAGCGTTCCGGTGTGCAGCGCGTGCGCATTCGTTCGGTGTTGACCTGCGAATCACGTCGCGGTTGCTGCATCAAGTGTTACGGACGCAACCTCGCCACTGGTCGTCCAGTTGAAATCGGTGAAGCTGTCGGCGTCATTGCTGCGCAGTCAATCGGTGAGCCTGGAACGCAGCTCACAATGCGTACGTTCCACATCGGTGGTACCGCGCGTTTGGAAGAATCATCGAAGCACGAAGCGCGTCAGGACGGGACCATAAAATATTTAGACCTCCAGACGGTAAAAAGCCGCAAGGGCGAGCGCATCGCCATGAACCGCAACGGTTCATTGACCATCATCGACGATCGCGGTCGTGAGGCGGCGCGTTATCAAATCGTTTACGGCGCACACATTCTTGTCGAAGACGGCGCACGGGTTTCACAGGACCAGTTGCTGGCAACCTGGGACCCGTTCACCTTCGCAATCCTGACTGAAGTTGCTGGTCACGTTAAGTACCAGGACCTCAAGGAAGGCGTGACCTTCGACGAAGAAGTCGACGAAGTGACCGGCCAGTCACGCATGGTCGTGAAAGACTCACCTGACGAAAAGAAACAACCTCGTTTGGAAGTCCGCAGCGGCAGCAACAAACTGCTGAAGACTTACCAGATGCCGGTGCGTGCCAACCTGATGGTCACGGACGGTGAAAACGTGGAACCCGGCGACATCATCGCGAAGATTCCACGCGAAACCACGAAGACCAAAGACATCACCGGCGGTTTGCCGCGCGTCGTCGAGTTATTCGAAGCTCGTCGCCCGGCGGAAACGGCGGTCATGTCGGAAATCGACGGCACGGTAACGCTTGGTCCTATCGCCAAGGGCAAACGCAAACTGATTATCACTGGCGATGACGGGGAAGAGCGGGAGTACGACATTCCGCGCGGCACCCACATCAACGTTCAGGAAGGTGATCGCGTACGCGCCGGCGAAGCATTGATGGATGGCCCACTCAATCCGCACGACATTCTGCGCGTATTGGGTATGCAGCGGCTTCAGGAATATCTCGTCAACGAGATTCAGGAGGTCTACCGTCTGCAGGGCGTGAACATTAACGACAAGCACATTGAAGTTATCGTGCGTCAGATGTTGCGCTGGGTGAAGATTAAGGAAGTTGGCGACACTGACTTCTTGCTGGAAGAGCAGGTCGATCGCTTCCGCTTCACCGATGAGAACGAGCGCGTTAACGATGCAGACGGTGAAGTGGCCCAGGCAGAACCATTGCTGTTGGGCATCACCAAGGCTTCGCTTTCAACCGACTCGTTTATCTCGGCAGCATCGTTCCAGGAGACCACTCGCGTATTGACCGAGGCAGCCATTTCTGGCCGCGTCGACTACCTGCGCGGTCTCAAGGAAAACGTGATCATGGGCCGCTTGATTCCGGCCGGCACGGGCATGGAGTACTACCGCAACGTCGACATTGCTCGTGACGAAACGATCGATCAGGCGCGCGAACGAGAGATGGAAGACTTTCCAGATATCGTTGGCGGCCACGACATCGCGGTGCCACCGGTGCGTGAACCACTTGTCGCCGCTGCAGCTAGCGATGGCGACGGAACCGGAGAACCATCCGAGTAACGTTAACCTAACTTAATTAACAAGCCGGCGTAGGAAACTGCGCCGGTTTTTTGTTTTGCGCTGTCGGTCATTAGGCCAGCGCTTCGTTGTGTCATGGCGTCAAAACGACATTGCGGTAGCGGTCGGTCTATCCCAGGCTATGCAAAAGGAGTACTGACCTCGCGGTAGCGGTCGGTCTGTCCGGTTTTGAGAGCCCGGTCATATTACGCCTCGGAGTGTCATACTGACCTCATTCCTTGCGGTGAGTAAACTTTTCGGAACGTCTGGCAAACTTTCCGTTGAAGTGTCATCGATCAAGTATGGATAATAGTCATGCCAAGCGTAGTCCTCGGCGCCGCTGAATAAATGGTGGGTTGCTCCAAACTAAATGCGTGAGTACCTATATGACGTGATAATGATAATTGTTGGCTCCGCGTCAATGCTTGCTTGCTGGTGGCTGTTAACCCACTTATCTGACTGGCACGTCATTCGGTGGTTCAGGTTCCGTGGCGGCGATTTGCGTCAGACAAAACCAACACGTGACGAAATCCGTACCGAACGCACCGCAGCGACTGCTTGCGTGGCCGTTTTTCTTCTCATGCTTGGTACGCTCTTGCTTATGGCAGGCGGCATGCGATTGTTTGGTTTTGGCCGCGGGTAGCGTGTTATCAAGCCCGACGCTGGGCAATAGATAGTTCGGTGGCTCAGAAACTCCAGAGAACTTGCACTGCCCTTTCTCATCCTTTGGTCTCTCTGGTGCGTTGACCCCGTTGCCCAAATGCCAGCCTGCCGAGCCGATCCGCTGCGGAGGGCTTCACGTTACCGCGAAGCGGTTTCATCTGCGAAGCCCAAGGTTGCCGCTTCGGCTACCTTGGGTCGCCAGCTAATATCTCAAGACATGAAATCATCAGTCATTTGCCGCAGATTCTCGATTCTATCAGTCGTCGTTTGTGGCGTTTTCCTCTTCGCATCCACTTGTTCCGCACAAACTGCGATGCCGGTCGCGGTGAATGTGCGGCTCGTCACCGATGAAGCCGAGGCAGTGCTTGCCATTCTCAACAAAAGAAAAACAAATCAGCCAATTACTGAAGCAGATTGGCGGCGAGTATTTTCCAGTGAGGGTTATGTCCGGCTCAAAAAGCGCGAGACCTCGATGAAGCGTTCCTTCGAGGATGCCGATTTCAAGACGTTCGTTCTCTCTGACCAGATTCTGGAACGTTCGCAAGCTCTCGCAGAGACGCTGGCCAGGTGGCAACGCGCGGACATTACCGGATCGGCCCGTCTGGCACTTGCTTACTTGCCGAAAGAGGCACACATCAAAGCGAAAATCTATCCAGTCATCAAGCCACGAGAAAACAGTTTCGTCTTTGACTTGAAATCGGATCCAGCCATCTTTCTTTATCTTGATCCGGCGGTCAGCCGTGAAAAATTCGAGAACACACTCGCCCATGAACTTCATCACATTGGCTACAGCAGCAGTTGCCCGTCCAGAAAAGCGTCTGATGAAATTGGCAGGCTGCCGCAGAACAGGAAGGTCGTGGTTCAATTAATCGGGGCCTTCGGAGAAGGTTTCGCGATGTTAGCAGCGGCAGGCGGCCCCAGCATTCATCCGCACGCGGTGAGCAACGCCGAAGAACGCGCTCGTTGGGATCGCGACCTGGCAAACTTTAACGATGACCTGAAGAAGGTGGAAAGGTTTTTCACTGAAATCCTCGATAACCGGCTTACTGAAGAAGAGATACGGAACACATCTTCTTCATTCTTCGGCATTCAAGGTCCGTGGTACACGGTTGGCTGGAAGATGTCGGTGCTAATCGAAAAAACATACGGACGGGCAAAACTTGTCGAGTGCATTTGCGACCAACGGAAGTTGCTTCCAACGTATAACAGGGCTGTGGCAAAGCTTAATCGTAAATCGCGGGAGCCGCTCGCGGTATGGTCACCGTCCGTTATCAACGCCATTAAGCCTGGGAAATAGTAATCCGCCGGACAATCGCGGGACGCGAGCGGAAAAGCAAGGATGAAGGATGAATAGAACGTGTTTGAGCCTTCAACTTTGACTTGTTCGTGGTTGAAAAAGCTTTGAGTTGTCCTAATAAGCAACCACGAAAAAACACGAACGGAAAACACACGGAAGTTACACTAACGGTTAGTCCACTTGATTGACCCGGCATAGCAGCACAGGAGGATCAAATCCATGGCAGCAGCTGGAGCGGCCGCGGCGCAGCCGCAATCGCTGAGGCGATTAAAGCAAGCGGCGTGGTGGTGCGGGTTAGCCCCGTCGACTTCCAAAAAATTCTTCGTAAAATTGAGCAGCCGCTTGTCGTCTACGCCGAAGGCGGCTTCTTCTCGACTAAATATCAATACCTGGTCGGCTACAAAGGGCTTGCGTTTTTTACTAAAGCTTCCGAACCAATCTTGCTGCCTCATGAGATTGAGACAATAGTTGCGAGCAAGATTTGGATACCATCGTAACTGAGCCTAAGCAGCGAATTTTCGAAATGGGATTTGATTCATGCCGCGGCAGCACCTCCAAGTCCGGCAGCAACCTTCTTGGCAGCACCCTCGTATAGCTCTCTTGTTGGTTATGTGAGTGCAGGAGGATGTTGATATTTGGCGGAGCCGCGACCAGACTTTCCTCAAAAATATGACGTGATGTTAACCATCACATCTCTGCTCACGATCCTCTTCCTGACGTTTCACCTGTCGGATGAAATTGCCCGCGGGATGGAGCGGGGAGGGCTCAACATGCTCATACCGATTCTTGTTCTGGTCGTTTGGATGTACGGAACGCTCGTGCTGACGGGCCGTCGCTCCGGGTACATCATCATCCTTCTCGGATCGATCATTGGAACGGGCGTTCCCATACTGCACATGATGGGGAACGGATTTGTTGGGGGCAGGATCGCACCCAACTCCAGCGGGGCCTTCTTCTGGGCGTGGCAGAACTTCACACTCGGTGTGATCGCGCTCTTCTCGGTTATCCTCTCGATGCGCGGACTCTGGAGCCTGCCGTGGCGGAAAGACAAAGGATGAAGGATGAGGGATGAATAGATCGTCAGGAAAACTTTTCGGGCAAAGCTCCTTTATCATTTACTGAAAAACCAACAATCAGACTCGAAGGACAAAGGATCTTCCCTTCGTTCTTAGCTAAGAGAACCGGCCTGGGAAACCGCCCCGTTTTTTTGTGTGGCGCTCAATGGCTTGGCGAATTGTCTATCGGCAATTAGGAGGTCACAGCGGTCTTGTTCATCCTTCATCCTTGCTCTTCGCGGCTCGCGTACAACGATTCCTTTCCGCGTGCCGCAAGCGGCTACCGCTCGTCAAACATGATGTGTCCCCGGTGCCGCGCACGGAATGCAGCAAACTCCTGAGGTGAAAACGGCATTGCGCGTTCTCCCTCGATTACGGTCATCTCGCGATAATAATCCGACACCATTTCAGGGCGCGGAAAGACGAAAAAGACCTTGAGGGTCTGTGAGCCGGTGTTCTTTAGACTTATGCGAGTCTTGGGCGGTATGTAAATCGTAGCCCCGGCTGTGACGATTCGCTGTTGCGAACCGAGCATTGCAAGCCCCTTGCCTTGATGCACAAAGAGGACCTCGTCGTAGTCAGGGTGAGAGTGGGCCGGAATCGCGCTGCCGGGCGCGACCTCTTCATAGCCGACGAAAAAGTCCGGTGAACCGCCGTTGCGTCCGTCAACTTTGATGATCATCGCAGGTGCAGCCATCGCAGCGCCGCTGCCTGGTCGGGGTCGTCGTACTCTACGTTCGCCCTCAGATTGATCGAGGATTAGACCCGTCGGCGTTGCAGCCGCCGCCCCTTGCATCGGCTGCTGCCGGTCAGAGGCAGCGAACTGTGGCGACAGTAATAGCGACGAGGCCAAGGCTAACAGCGGCACAATGACAAGCGGACGCATAGAACCTCCTTTGAGAGTGAAGCGGTATAACGTTGAGTTAACGAGCGGCGCGCCACCGAGCAGCGTCGCCGGATCACGTTTCATGCGAGAGACGCTTCCGCGGCTCCGGTTCAACGACTTTGTTATATGGCGGTCTGAGAATATCACTATAACCGGTGGCGCATGTTTGATGGCGGATACGGTCCCTCGTTGCGCCAGAGGCCACCAACAGTGTAGTTGGATTCTTTAGTCCCCTCCATATAGAAGCGATAGTAAAAGCGTTCCGCGCCAGTTTGGCCGAAGAGAAAAATGTTCATTCCTGGTTGTCCGGACACCGGTTCGTAGTCGGTCGCGTTCACGGCGTCCGGGTATTTTGTCGACGGATGCATTTTGGCCAGGACGTCTTTGAATTGTTGGGGCGAGAGTCGCTTCTTCATCTCGGGCGTGAGCAAAGAGTACGCCGCATCGAGGTCATGCTCAATGAACGCCGCATCCGCGAACTTTTCCGCTTGGCTGGAAGCCATGCTGGGTTCATGTGTAAATGTGTGGACACAAGCCGAGAAGATCAAACTACCAACCATCGCGGTAATCACGACAGTTTTTCGTATGAGGTTTAGCAGCGACATAACGGTGGCCTTCAGCTGCGGCGCGCGATCAGCATTCAAGCTCGGAGGAAGAAGATTACTTGAGCTATTCTGATTTGTGGAATTGGCTTAGCCGTTCGATCGATTCGGTCGAATCGCTCCCAACGAACAATATCGATGTGCGAAGTAATAACCCATACAACGTTATTATGCGGCACGTCCAGTGATCACCGTACCTACAGGTGCAGTACGAATCTAAAGGGCTGCGTACACCCCGGCCACCGCGATTCAAAACGTGTGTATAGATCTTTGTTTCGCGAAAATCCAACGAGGCCAAGTCGTGTGGCCCCGGCGGCAGCTAACGCGCGAATTAACATTGACCGAGGGCGTATTGATTGGTATGCAATCTTTGAGTTTAGAGAAGACGGTCACTGGTATGCACCATATTTCAGGAGTGCTGTGATTAAGCCAACGGCGCAATCTAACAACTCATTCAACCGGAGCGGTCGACAGCTTTGCTTTCAGAGTCGTCTTCTCCGATAAATGTTGAATGCTGCTTGCTCGCGCCAGCCAATTCGAGCGTTAGCCAGGAGATGGTTATGGAACTGATTCCGCGGCCGGTTCAGGTGTCGTCAGAGTTTGCCCGTCCTTCTTGGGCGCAGCGGAAGTTCATGTTTGGTCACCCGCCATGGATGCTCACCGACTTCATCGAACGGCTTCGCGGCGCCCTGCCTCGGCTGGATGCACTCATCGTCGGGTTGAATGATGACCGTGCACATCGTCAGATCGAGGGGAAGTGGTCGATTGCCCAGAACATCGGCCACCTCTCTGACGTGGAAGAACTTTGGCAGGAGAGGCTCGAAGACCTGAGGACAGGAAAACAGTCGTACTCTCCGGCCGTCGGCGCTCGCTTCCAGGAATTGGCAAGGAGACATCAAGACCGTGCGGTCTCGGAGACTCTCAAGGAATTCAGGTCTCGGCGGTCGCGCCTCATCGAGGCACTTGCCGATGCTTCACCTGAACTTCAGCGTGCGGCGGCCTGCCATGAACGACTTCAGGTGTCGATGCGTCTCGTCGACTGCGCGCAGTTCTACGCCGAACACGACGACCACCACCTCATTCGGATTCGATGGCTGAGGTCCATGGTTGGTTTAGACGCTGGCTAACATGCGGTTGCGCCTGACAGGACCGCGACCATCGTGGTAATGAAGTTGGATGGTTCCGGAACGCCGTCCTGCAGGTGAACGGCTGCATCCCTAGCGGGAGTTGAGTTGCTTTGAACAAGATGGAACAAGACCGCGAAGAGCCAGTGATTAGCGAGTTGTGGAAAGAGCATCTTGCAACACAGTTTCCAAAAGGCTTTAGGGGTGCCGATCTTAACGGAATTGATTTTGTAATGTTGGATGCGAATATTGCTGGCTGTGTAGATACCTATCTTGAAAGCGGCAATCTTAATCTTTTTCAGACGGCGATGCTTGGTCTTTCCTATCGCGATGCAAGCTACATTGTTCCAATGCTGAATAAAGATGCAGCCGCCTATTTTTGGCAGCTTGAGCGTTTGGCAGAGCTAGTGTTGAAGGCGGTTGCGCTAAAGAACGAAAAGCCACACCAAGAAAGCAGCTGAGTTGAAGACGTTTCCTACGCGGCAGCATAGCAAGCGTTTGCAGGCGCGCTGCAGCCCTCGGTCTTCGTGTCGCATATGTGGTGGATCCCTCCGGAGTCCTTTGGCATATCGCACAGCGACGGAAAGATGCGAGACAAGACGAATGAAAGAAATTGCAGAATGGGGCCTAACAAATTGCTGCATGTTGCAAGCGCGCTAATGTTTTCATAATTCATCTTTCCGCCTTTATCCTTCCTTTAGCGGGTGGGACAACAGCAGGAGTAGTGTGTGAAAGCGTCGGTCTTTATCGGCACTAGCGTCGATGGATTCATCGCTCGTCGGAATGGCGAGCTGGATTTCCTGCCTCCAGGCGGCGGCGAGCCTCACGGGTATACTGAATTTATGGAAACTGTCGATGCACTGATCATCGGCCGGAACACATATGAAATTGTGCTGGCTTTCGACAGCTGGCCGTACGGAAGCAAACCCGTTTTCGTCCTTAGTAGTCGCACGCTTGCGCCGGCTCCCGCAGGCGCCGTCGTCGAACAGCTATCGGGTGATCCGGTTGAAATCCTAGCGCAACTTGAGGCTCGCGGAATCTCGCACGCCTACGTAGATGGCGGCATCACGATTCAAAACTTTTTGCGCGCCGGTTTAATAGATCGGCTGATAATAACGCGGGTTCCGGTGCTCATCGGGCAGGGAATTGCGCTTTTCGGATCGCTGCTCCATGACATTCCTCTGGAACATGTCGCCACGCGTCACTACCCAAGCGGGTTAGTTCAAACAGAATATCGAACTGCAAGGGATGAAGGATGAGGGATGACGTAGACGCGCCTAACAACGGCATGCAGCGTCCTCGCGCATAGCATCCCATTCATGAGGTTGAGTGGAGGGCTCGCCGCTGATGCTTGGCGGCGCTGAATTGAACATGAACAGGCGAGGAGTTTAATGTCCAAAACTTGGATTGCATTCGCGTCGCAAGCGCTGATGATTGCTTCGCCCCTGATATGGGCCGCGACCGCCTCGCGGACTCCTTACCATTCCACAGCCGGGGAAACGCCACATCCTTTTCACACGCCGGGCCCGCGGCCCAAAGCGCACGACTCTACTCTGGCCGCATCACCTTGTGTGAGTGCGCTGGCAAAGCGCGCCGTGTGCGTTTCTGCGAATAGACGCGCACAGGAGGTGATGAGTGCAAATCGCCTCAAAGCAGTCACCGTAGTTCAAGACGTGCGGTCGGGAGCAATCGTCGCGTTTGCGGCTTCTCATCCGTCAGAGTTAGACGTCACTACTCCGGTGAGCCCGCTCTCGCTTTCCAAAGTTTTGCTCTCCGCATCGTGGTGGGATAACCGACAACCCGACTCCAGTTTCGACAGCACAAAAGGGAACCCGAACGCAGAGAACCCGGCGTACCGGTCGCGTGTGTCAGTTCACGAAATGCTCGTCGGCGGCAGTGATTCCGCGGGAAAGCAAATGTCGCTCGCCCTTCGCAAGTCTGTCGGAACGAGAAAAGTCCTCAACGATTTCAAGCGTTACGGCTTCGGGCAGCGAACCAGCTTATTGCGAGATGACAACTTTTGGGGTGAACTCGCTCCAGCCTGGAGAGCGCGCCTGATACCTGCCCCGGCATATGTTTCGTTAAGCGAACAAACAAAAGACGAGGAATGGGCCGACACCATGTCGCTTGGCGAAATCAACATGAGCGTGACCGTGCTTCACCTTTCTCGCTTTCTCCAGGCCGTCGGAAACAATGGCGTGATGTTGACGCCCGTGGCGAGAGAAGAGCAATCCACGCCATCGCTGACGCAGTCGTCGGCGTCGCGTCGGGAGGTTAATAATTCCGTCCGAGTCGTACAGGAAAGCACGGCACTCCGACTGCAGTCGGCGATGCGCGACACGGTTCAGCGCGGAACGGCGAAAAGCATTGCTAAAGCATTAGCAGATACCGGATGGCGAATCGGCGGCAAAACCGGAAGTGGCGCGGCGCTGCTGCCTAAGGGCGATCTGGTTGATGGTTGGTTTGCGGGATTGATTTTCGATCCGCAGGGAAAAGCGCGATTCACGGTTGCTACATTCGTCAGGAGCGGAGGGTACGGGGGAGAAAATGCGGCGAAGATTTCAGCGGCGTTAGCTCGCTACATTATAGGCGAAGTAAAAATGAAGGGTGAAAAGTGAAAAGTGAAAAGTCAAACTCTCGATCCATCATCCTCGCCTTACTTGTCACTTTTCACCATTTACTTTTCCCTAATTATCGTCCTTTAGGATAACAATGCGGGGCAAGAAGATATTGTTGATCATCATCGCGCTGGCGTTGCTGCTGGCCGGTATCGTCGTGCTTAGACTGCGAAGGGACCAGCCCGTTGGCCCAAGTGTTTCGGAAACTTCGCGATTAATAGGAGGCCCGGCGTTCGAGGTTCTGGTCGAAATGCCTGCCTTCAATTCAGGCCGCGCACCCTGGGAGATCCCTCGCGTCCTCATGGGTTACGATCGTGGACCGCGGTTCGATCAAGCAAGCCCTGGCGCCCAGGTCGGGAAGATAGCGCCAGATCATATCGAGCTTAGTGCTGACGGCGGCTGGGACATTTTGATCGAAACTGACGCCGAAGGACGGCTCACTCAAGGAACACACGTTGCATTTCCGGTAAAACTGGGAAATAGACCACTGAAATTCAACTGCCGACCCGCAGATCTGACCATGGGCTATCTTCATACCACCGCGCGCACGGGCTCGGATGAAATCGAAGGAAGCTTCCAACTGGAAGTCGCTATCTGCATTAATGCTGAATCAGGTAAAACTGCCGCGTGGCCCTACCAACCGCTAAAGGTTCGTGGGAACTTTGCAGGGTTTAAAAAGCAAGAAAGCGGAAAGATGAAAATGCGAATTGCAGAGCGTGGGATTAGATTACCCGCTGGGCGCACCGCATCACCTTGAGTCGGCTTCGCAATTCAATTATGGGCGTTGGTTCAAATCTCAATATTCGTAGCCTGAGGTAGAACAAATGGACAAGCCTTTTCTTAATAGCTATACCGGACAAACCACGCGCGAGCTAATTGATTTGAAAGACGCTTATCGCATTGACTCAATAGTCTTAGCATTTGAAGATGCGATAAACAGAAAGGATAGGGCAGCACTATCAGAACCAGAGTTCACAGTTTTGGCAGTGGAATCGTTAGAACGCGAGGTAAATAACGGAGGCTATCATCAGTTTTTCACAAATGATTCGTGCGAATTCGCCGGGCGGATTGTTAAAGCGCTAAGTGAGATTGGTTGCGTCAATTGTGCCGCGATAACCGGAGAAGCGCTTTCCGTGATAAAAGTCGAAGACCTTTCCGATAGTCGTGCGGTGGCGGAAGTTGCGCTCGAACTCACCGAACCGGAACGTGAGCAACTCTATGCGTGTGATGAGAAATACTACGGAAACAACGAAGACATTGCCGGGAATTTGTTTTCATTTATCGAGCGGAGCTCCGAGCAAATTAGGATTCCCAATTAGCCGAGTTGGTCCACCAGCGAGTATCTCATGCCCTAACTCTCAACGAGGACTTGCAAATGTCAAAGTGTCGCCGTCAGTTTGCGTTTTGCCTGATTGTCATTCTCACGTTTGCGCTTGCCACAGCCGGTCAACGCACGCTCGCGCAGACGAGTCCCGTTCGCTCCGCGACGATCCAGCCGCATCCAGTCAATCTGGATTTTGAACAAGGCGGCGCCGGCCAGTTGCCCGAGGGCTGGGTTTCTCCGACCCAGACAAATTACGCCGCTGAGTTGACCGGGGAACAGCCGAAATCCGGCGAAAGCGCTGCGTTACTTCACAGCCTCCCTGGAGCTACCGACGCCCCGGCGGAGTTTGGAAATCTCATGCAAGCCATCGATGCCACCGCTTTTCGAGGCAGACGTGTGCGCTTCAGGGCTGCTGTGCGAGTGGAAGCGTCCGAACCCGGAGCTCGCGCGCAACTCTGGTTGCGGGTCGATCGCCTTTCTCACCGACGGGCGTGCCATTAGTTATGCCGAGTCGTACATGGGAATTATCGAAGCTTATAAGCTCGCAGAAATCGTCGGCGAACCAACTGCGGGAACGAACGGCAACATTAACCCATTTACTCTTACCGGCAACTACACGGTGGTGTGGACGGGGATGAAAGTACTAAAGCACGACGGCTCGCAGCATCACGGGATCGGCATCCAGCCGACTGTGCCCGTCTCGCAAACAATCCGCGGCGTAAGGGAGAGACGGGACGAGCAGCTGGAGCGGGCTATCACGATCGTCAGTCAGTAGAGCGAATGGGCGACGATCGAGTTGCAGAACTTTTGAGTCTTAATCTTGCGGAGAATTGAAAATGACTTCGAAATACGAGAGCGCCGATCTAATTATCAAACTGTATGACCTGCGACGCGAACAAACACTTCGTGCCGCTCGTGCATGGTATATGAAGGACTTCTGGCCTGCGTCTGCTCAGGATGTGCTGAACACCTTGAGAGGTGAGCACTCAGCGTACTTCCGCATGGTCACCTCCTATTGGGAGATGGCGGCGTCTTTCGTCAATCATGGCGCGATCGATTGGAGGATGTTCATGGATGCGAGCCCAGGTGAGCCAGTCAACGTTTTCGTAAAGCTCTATCCCTACCTTTCGGAGCTACGCTCAATGTTCGCTTCTAAATATGATGACAAGGAGGCATTCCAACATCTGGAACAGGTGGTGATGCAGTTGCCTTACGCCAAAGAGCAGTTAGAGGAAAGACTTCAACAGTTCAAAGAGGCACGTGCCCGGTGGGATGCGCAACAGAAAAAACAACCGGCGTGATTTACGGAGAATGGAGGATGACCATTCGTCGACTCTATGCTGTTGCTTCGTAGTATATTTTTCACCTTTCTTCTGCCCGGCACGGTAACAGTGCTAATTCCGTACTGGCTTATCTCGTCAAGAGATGATCAATCCGTTGCGAGCAATACAGTTCGATATTTAGGCGTGCCCCTGATCCTGATCGGCGCTTCGGGACTGCTTTGGTGTATCTGGGAATTTTTTGCGCACGGCCGAGGCACGCTGGCGCCAATTGATCCGCCGAAACAGCTTGTTGTTCAAGGACTCTATCGTTATGTGCGAAACCCGATGTATGTATCAGTCGTGACGGTACTATTGGGTGAAGCGATATTCTTCCGGTCCAGATCAATTCTCATTGAGGCTGGTGTTTTCATTACCTCTGCGTATCTGTTTGTGGTCTTTTACGAAGAACCTGCGCTCCGACGGCAATTCGGCGAGTCGTACGAGAGGTACTTGCAGACCGCCGGCAGATGGCTTCCGCGTTTTCGATCCCGCTCAATGTAATTGCCGATCTCTTCTACCAATAAATTTTCCAAATAAATATTGCTTTACAGGTATAGTCCCGCCCGGAAGTTGGCTCTTATATGGTAGAGGCCGCAAAGACAGGACGGTTTTTGTGAATAAGTCACGTGCTTTAGTCCTTAAATCAACAGAATCCAACGCGACGCTCGCGGAGAAGCATGCGGCTTTTTGTGAGCTGGTCAGGATGTTCCAGGACATGGCTTATGCCTTCGCGTATGCGGTGCTCGGAGACTTCTATCTCGCTGAGGACGCCGCACAAGAGGCCTTCGTAACGGCATGGCAGAAACTCGGTCAACTGCAACGTCCCGAGGCTTTCGCGGGTTGGTTCAGATGCATAGTGCTGACGGAGTGTAACCGCCTAACGCGTGGAAAACGTCTACCCACCGTACCCCTGAATGTCGAGATCCAGATTTCTTCGGACGATGTCGACCCGCAGACGACGCTCGAGAGAGATGAGCTAACAAGGTCGGTGTTCAGGGCGATAAGAAATCTGCCGGATAAAGAGCGCATGGTCGTCACACTTTGCTACGTCAACGAATACTCTCAACGCGAGGTCGGCGCGTTTTTGGACCTACCACTGACCACCATTGCCAAGCGTCTTTACTCGGCAAGAGTTCGTTTGCGGGGCATGTTAATGGACGGATTCAAGAAGGATCTTGCCGCACATCGACCTTCACGCGACGAGCGCTTCGCAGCAAAAGTCAGGGCTGGAATCTACGACGAGTATGTCGGGCAATACCGCTTTGAGCTTCGTCCGGAGTTGATCGTCACCATCACGCGGGAAGGCGACCGGCTATTGGGTGATGCGGCAGGACAACGGAATGAACTATTCGCTCATGCGAACTCTGAAAGCGAACTGTTGCCCAAAGAATTCGACGGCTCAGGCAAGTTCGTCAGAGACAAACAGGGGCGCATTTCTCACTTCATTTACTATGAGTTCGGCCGTGCATTGGGGCTGGCGCGGAAGATTAGCTGACCGGTTCCGCAATCGTTTGTGGAGGTGACAGTGACCAAAGGACGAATTGCGAAAGAGATTTTACTTTGGCTGATCACATTACTTCTCGCGCTCGTTTGTCTGCGTTCAGGTTTGCTGAAGGTTACAGGCAATGTCTTTTGGGTGCGGGACTTTCACCGCTGGGGCTACCCCGACTGGTTTCGCGTTCTCGTTGGAATCGCCGAACTTACTTCCATGGTACTTCTGCTAATACCGCGCGTCGCCAGTTATGGCGCCAGCATTTTTGGTCTGGTCATGCTGGGCGCAATATTTACTCACGCCACTCACAATGAATCCGTCCGCCTGCCGTTCAATTTCTTCCTCCTCGGTCTCTCATTGATTATTGTTTTCGCTCGACGACCACTTTTTCTTCGCGGTCACAAATAAAGACTCGGAACTAGATCACGAATACTGTTTCGAGCTTTACCTTGGGGTCTCGCTTAAGAGAACCTAAAGGTTGAACTGGTTTGCCCCAAAAGTGTGGTTGTGATGATTCAGCCGGCTAGTGCTCCAGAGGAGCACAATGTTTATAGGCTCTGTGCCTAACAGCTCAGCGCTCCAGCGGAGCGCAATGTGCTTTGGGATGTTCAGTTACATTCCGCTCCTAGCGGAGCGGAGCGATCCGTGAACAACGCTAGCTATAAACATCTTGCTCCTCCGGAGCAAAGAATTGACTTTGGCGAAGGGACTTTCGGTAAAGCTAGTCGAACTTGAAGACTTGAACTTCAGCAAAGGAATAATTCAATGAATCCTCGTCGCCAATTAGGTTCAACCGTTTTCGCAGCCATTCTTTTAATGTGCATGCAGGTCGATGCGCAGCACGCCAAACGGAAGGTTGCGCGACATCCTCCTCCGCCCGCCGCTACAGTTCGGTTTGTTTCCGGCAACAGTTCCCTCAATATTCCCTTCAAGTCATCAAGCAATCTCATTCTGGTGCAGGCGAGAGTGAACGACTCAGAGCCTTTGTGGTTCATCTTCGACACTGGTGCTGAGAGCACCGTCGTCGATTCTAAGCTTGCAAAACAGATGCGCCTGAAGGCTGTGGGCAAGGAGGTCGGCACGGGCACAGCCGGAACTGCTACGGCGCTAATTTTTAGAGGCGTCTCGATCAAGCTTCCGAACCTCGAAGCGTTGAATCTGAGGGTTGCTGCACTTCCGATTGACTTCATCTCGTCTCCTGTTGGCCGAAAAATTAGTGGTGTGATCGGTAACGATATAATCAAAGAGCTGGTCGTCGAAGTTGATTATGAATCCCAGTTCATCAATCTTTATGAACCGCAGAGCTATCAACATTCAGGTTCAGGTGAGGTCATTCCGATTACGATAGAAGAAAATCTGCCTTCGTTCGGGCACGTTTCGACTTTGAAAAACACCCACCTATTGAAGGTAAATTCGAGCTTGACTCAGGATCGACTGGCGGGATTACCTTTAATACTCCGTTCGTCAACAAACACAAACTCTTAAACTCCATTTCCAGGAGCAATCAGTCGCGCCTGGGAGGCGTCGGCGGCTCAGCGGAGGCTGTTTCCGGACGCGTGCCGGCCATGAAGCTGGGAAGCTTCGCGCTAAAAAATTCGGTGGCCCGATTTTTTCGCGGCACCCGCGGCGATAGCGCCAGCGCTGCATATGATGGCCTGATTGGTGGTGAAATCTTCCGTCGCTTCAAAGTAGTTTTTGACTATTCGCGGCGGCAAATGATTCTTGAGCCAAACGCAGAGTTTTCTGAGCCTTTCGAGGAAGACATGAGTGGATTGGATCTCGCGACCGAGGGAGCAGACCTCTCTGTCGTAGTGGTTAACGAGGTCGAGGAAAACAGTCCGGGCGCAGAGGCCGGGATACAGGAGGAGGACATCATCACCACGATTGATGGTCGGCCGGCGAAAGAGCTTACCGTGACCGAGATCCGCAAAATGTTGAGGCAAGACGGGAAAGAATATTTGCTAACGCTCAGACGTGGTCAAAAGGACGTGCAAACAAAACTCAAGTTGCGGAGATTGATATAGCGGTACATCTCATCAGCACCGTGGCTTTAGGCCGTGAGAATCTCCTCCACGAAATGAAACTGATTTTCAACGACGCGCGATCACCGCGCTGAAGCGCGGTGTTCATGAGATGGTCAAACTCCGAAATTTACCCACTACTGGATGGGTAAGCGGAGTTGCTGCTGCTTGTGGATTAATTGTAACGTTGACATCAGACGGATTGGGCACTCGTAAACAAGGAGTTCGCTCGAATGCGCTCTCGCAAAATCATCTCCCTCGCGCTCTTCGCCCTAATCGCGATTGCGCTACCACTAATCATTAGCCGGCACGGTTCTTATGCAAACACGCCGGCCAACAAAGTTTCAAAGCTCACCAACCGCCTGGACTCGGATAATTCAGTTAAATCCTCAAAGCTGCAATTCACCCAACCGCTGCCCAGCCTGCAAGGCAAGCCAGCCAGTGATTATCTGAAGGAGCACGGCCTTTATGCTCGCCTCCAGAATTTGATCGAGGCGGCACAGTACACGCAGACTAAGAAAGTAACGGCGAGCGATGCGGCGGCAGATGACCGATTCGGTTACTCGGTTGCGACCAACGGCGACACGTTGGTCGTCGGAGCTTACGGCAAAAACTGGCAACCAGGACCCCCTCCCGTGTTCGTCCCAACATCAAAAGGCGCGGTTTATATTTTCGAGCGCAATCAGGGCGGAGCCGAGAACTGGGGACAGGTGAAGGTACTCACTCCTAGTGATGCGGCGGAAAATGACCGGTTCGGTTGGTCGGTAACAGTCGATGTCGACACAGTAGTGGTCGGAGCTTTCACTAAAGACTCCAACAGGGGCGCGGCCTATGTCTTCGAGCGCAACCAGGGTGGCACTGAGAACTGGGGACAGGTGAAGAAACTCACCGCCGGTGATGCGGCGGCAAATGACCTTTTTGGTTCTTCGGTATCCATCAACGCAGACACAGTGGTGGTCGGAGCCTATGGCAAGGTCCCTGACGCCAACCACGTGTCAACTGGCGCGGCCTATATCTTTAAGCGCAATCAGGGTGGCACTGAGAACTGGGGACAGGTGCAAAAACTGAACAGTGATACCGTGGCAAACTATTCCTATTTCGGTTACTCGGCAGCGATCAACGGTGACACGGTGATCATCGGAGCTTATGGCAGCGTTCCCGGCGTAGCTTACATCTTCAAGCGCAATCAGGGTGGAACTGAGAACTGGGGGCAGGTGAAGAAACTGATTGCCAGTGATTGGGTGGGAGGCGACCAATTCGGTATCTCGGTAGCGATCAATGGCGACACGGTGGCGGTCGGGGCTAATCATGGGAACCGAGCCACCAGCGGTGCGGTATATATGTTCGAGCGCAACCAGAATGGAGTTGAAAACTGGGGACAGGTACAGGAACTGACTGCGAGTGATTCAAATTTACTTGACGAATTCGGTATTTCGGTCGCGATCGATGGCGACACCATGGTGGTTGGCGCCTGGGCGCAAAATCTCCTCACTGGCGGTGCGGCCTACATCTTCCAGCGCAATCAGAATGGCGTTGCAGGCTGGGTGGAAGTGCAGAAACTCACTGCGAGTGATGTCGCAGCGCATGACCAATTTGGTTCGTCGGTAGCGATCGATGGTGACACAGTACCGGTCGGAGCTGAAGGTAAGAACTCCCACACTGGCGCAGCCTATGTCTTCCATTCGACTTCACCAACACCGACTCCTACGCCGACCAACGCTAGTTGCAGTTTTACAGCGAACCTTGGCAGTCCGCCCGCGCCCGCCACTACCGGCACGTTAGCCACACGATTGTTTCGGGGCGGCAACCAGGGTACCTGCAGCACGAATCCGTCTCCGGGTACTTTGAATTCCGGATCGTTTCCATTCGACGCTTATACTTTCACGAACTCGTCGTCCTCGGCGGTCTGTGTATCCGCGGTGTTAACAGTAAATTCTCAGTCGAATGCAAACTATCAAATCGCTGCCTTCCTGGCGCCCTTTGTCGCCACTGACATCACCAATGAATCTCGCTACCTCGGTGATCCTGGCATTAGTAGTGGCACGCCTCCGCTCATCCGGTCGTTCCAGTTCACGGTACCAGCCAACACCAGCTTTGCGATTGTCGTCTTCTCCGTTAACGGCACGGCAGAACTGGGCGGCAATTACACGTTCCAGCTAATGTCAACGAGCATCTTCTGCACAGCGCCGACTCCGACGGTAACTCCGCCACCGACCAAAGGAACTGCTGTCGCTTATCAAATCGATGCCGCCCATACCGGGGCGCAGTACGACTTCGTAAATCCGCCATTGACCCAGCGATGGTCTCGCGATCTGGGCGGTCAGATTTCTTATCCGCTCATCGTCAACGGCAGGATCTTCGTCACAGTCGCAAACGGGGTCACCTATGGGACGAAACTATATGCGCTCGACGAGGTAAATGGCTCTATGTTGTGGGGACCAGTGGATCTCGGGGGAACGTATGGGTGGTCCAACGCTACTTACGAAGCTGGACGCGTCTTCGTTGTAAACTTCGACGGCCTCCTTCGCGCTTTCGATGCAGCGTCAGGCGCGCTGCTATGGTCGAAGCAGCTTCCAGGGCAATCCTCATTCGATTCACCACCGACCGCGTCAGGAGGCGTGGTTTACGTGGTTGGGGCCGGTCTGGGCACAACACTGTACGCGATTGACGAGCAAGATGGCTCTGTGAACTTTCCTATCTTCTTCGAAAACGGCGGCGACGACAGCTCTCCCGCCGTATCCCCAACTGGAGTAGTTGTCTCATATTCTTGCAATAACGTTTACGATTTTTCACCTCTGGACGGGTCTCTAATCTGGTTACACGAAGGGTCGTGCACGGGCGGAGGCGGAAGTACACCTGTCATCTTCGGCGGGCGCTTGCATGTGGGCGATTCTTTGAGAGAAAAGCTAATGTTCGATGCCCCGACTGGGGCGGTGCTCGGCACATTCCCGCCAGGCCCACCTCCGGCGTTCTACGGCTCCACAGGTTTCTTCCTCAGCGGATCCATTCTCAAAGCGCGCGATGCGTACTCTGGGGCAGTTCGGTGGTCCTTCACGGGGGATGGCACCCTCATTTCCGCGCCCGTCGTCGTTAACGGCTACGTATACATTGGTTCTAGCAGCGGAAAGCTCTACGCTCTCAACGCGAGTACGGGTGCGAACGTGTGGACCGGGAACCTTGGTGCGGCGGTTCAGACGACCGAGTCGCTCGTCACCCGGCCGCATACCGGAATCGGCGCCGGTGACGGGCTGGTAGTGGTACCGGCTTCCGCCTTGCTCGTAGCGTATCAAGGCGCACCAGCAACGCCGCCGCTATTGCTGCAAGACGAATCAGGCCCATCGCTGAGTCAGGCTACTGCGCTCGATTCGGTGTTATTCACGAGAGATCCATTTCCGGTTGTAAACGGCGCCGACTTACTCAATCGGGGCGTCGATCGAAATACCAGAGTCATGCTCTTCGCCAGTAATCTACAGCTTGCTTTCTGGGAGCCAGCGTCTGCTGTGACAGTCAGTCTTACCGGTAGCAATAATCAAACTTATGATTTGGCAGCCGAAGATGTTCGACAGGCACGCGACTCTAACTTTGTTCAGGTGATCTTTAGATTGCCGGATGGTCTCGCTGTGGGGACTGCGACAGTGACGATAAAAGCACACGGACAAGTGAGCAACGCGGGAACTATTAGGATCAGAAGTCAGTGAGTGCGGATCTGCTCTAAACGTTCGGCCACTGTCGGACGGCACTCAGTATGATCCGGCTGACGGCTAAACAAGTCATTGGAGAACTTCTGCAATGCAGCCAATACCCTGTCCCAAAAAATTTGACAGGCTTTGTAGGGTTCAGTTAAATACCGCATCCGCAATGACGGCCTCACCTGTTTGGGGAACCATTCCGTCTTCACCAATCAGGCGCCAATCATTCTGGGCAACATCCGGCAACGTCGTAGAGTCGCTGCAGTTTTCAAAAAACTTGGGTTTCGCGGAACCATTCTCATGGGATTTCAAAGCGAAGATTTTTGGGATACGCTACTCACCAATATCGAAACACAACGTGTGATTCCCATCGTTGGACCAGAGCTACTCACGGTCCAGGATAACGGTGTTGAGAAACCGCTCCACCAGTACGTCGCAGAGCGTGTCGCTGCTGAGCGCGACATCAACATCGACAATCTGAGCGAGAATGCGCCCCTGACCGACGGGAAAG
>JADMIO011210290.1_pt1 | contig 83376 bp, 77 predicted proteins | sample 8958161 | NCBI WGS metagenome assembly JADMIO01 (sample SAMN16585339, study PRJNA669376) | soil metagenome | isolation source: Crop rotation soil | place: USA: Cullars Rotation, Alabama | collected 2011 | reverse complement strand
GCGACAACTTGTCCACGTGGAATTCTAAGCTTAGGATCCCAATGTGCTGGAAAGATGTTCGACATTCGGCTGCATTTCGTGGGCGATTTTAGTATCCAACCAACCCGGGTGGACCTGCGAGGCACCTACGCCAAGCGGAAATTCATTGCCCACTACTATCAAGGCGACAAACTGCGGGCGGTGTTGCTTTGCAATCAGACTGAGCGCGAGGTCGAGAGCGCCAAGAAAGAGCTGCGGCACGCCTTAGGCAAGTAGAGCTCCAATCCCAGCCGGGCGCCCCGTGGCGGGGGCACGAACTGTGCTGATAGGGAGTTTCTCAATCCATGTTTACCCTGGGTGCTTTTGCCATTGCCTTATGCTCAATCCTGTTTTGCGTGTGGTGGGCTTACTTGGGGGAATCTGACTAAAACAGAGGCCGTATGCTCGACCAAGAAGACCTGAAGTGGATCGCCGCCACGGCTACTGACCTGAATTCCATCCTTCAGCAAGTATCGCGGTATTCCGATCTCGCCCGCAGACATCGCGGCGAACACAATTACATTGATTTGCTCGGCGAGCGGGTGGAGCTCGCATCCAAAACCGCCCAGTCTCTTTTCGACCGCGTGACCTCCCAAATTCTCGCCGGCGCTGCGAAAAAATCGGCCGCCGCGCGCAAGAGCGAAGCCGGCTTTACTGTGGTGCCGCCACCGCCCGACGAACACAAAACGGTGAACCGAATTTCACGGCGATCAGAGCCAAAACGTGACGCGGACGTTGAGAACGAAGCAACCAAGGTAAACGGCAATGGCGTTCCGCCAGGAGCACGTGTCAAAAATCCGAATGGAGCGCGCGAATATATTCTTTTAGTAGAAGACGAACCGGATGTTGCCGACGTCGCGTCCGAGATGTTGGCTGAAGAAGGATATCGGGTTGTCCTCGCCCATGATGGGTTTGAAGCGCTGAAAATCTACGAACACATGGGCAAAAATGTGGGATTAGTCATTCTCGATTACTTCCTTCCGGTCATCGACGGCGACGCAGTTTTCGACGAACTTCGATCGCTCAATCCAAAGGTTAACGTTGTTTTGAGCAGTGGCTTCGCCGAACAATCGAAGGTTGCTTCGATGCTGGCGCAAGGGCTTCGAGGCTTCATTCCGAAACCCTACGGGCGGGATAAGCTGCTCGAACAAGTTCGCTCGACCTTGGACGCAGGTCGACAGGGGCAACACTAGCCTCACCCGGCCCAGCGTCCTCCGGTGGTGAATAGGCCCCTGATGGCATCAATTTAGCTTCTCCGGGGGAGACGCCCATGGCTCGTATTGACGCCTTTTTCAAACTGATGGCGGAGCAAAAGGCCTCCGACCTTCATCTTTCGACCAACAATGCGCCAATGCTTCGCATCAATGGTGACATGGTCCGGGTCGATTTCCCGCCGATGAAAAACGACGACCTGAAGGCAATGGTCTACGAGATCGCGCCGGAAGGGAAGATCAAGCAATTCGAGGAAAGCCTGGACGTCGACTTCGGTTACGAGATTCCCGACGTCATGCGCTACCGGGTGAATTTCTTCCAGCAAAAATACGGCATCTCCGCGGTGTTTCGGGCGATTCCTTCCCAGGTTATCACAATCGACCAACTCGGTTTGCCGCCGGTCTTGAAGAAATTTCCGATGTTGAAAAAAGGCCTCATTCTGGTGACCGGCCCGACCGGTTCCGGTAAATCAACCACTCTCGCGGCGATGATCGATCACGCGAATCTGCATCGGCATGACCACATCATTACCGTCGAAGACCCAATCGAGTTCGTGCATCGCAGTCAAAACTGTCTGATTCAACATCGCGAAGTCGGCATTCATACCCGTTCGTTCGCGAATGCGCTCCGCGGCGCGCTGCGGGAAGATCCGGATTTGATTTTGGTGGGAGAAATGCGCGACTTGGAAACGATTGAACTGGCTTTGACCGCGGCGGCTACCGGCCACTTGGTCTTTGGCACTTTGCACACGTCAAACGCAGCGAAATCGATCGACCGTGTCATTGACGTTTTCCCTACAACTCAACAAAACCAAATCCGCACTACCCTGGCGGAATCACTCAAGGGTGTAATCGCGCAAAATCTTTTCAAGCGAATCGACAAACCTGGCCGAGTGGCGGCGCTCGAGATTCTGGTGGTCGACACCGCTATCGCCAACCTTGTTCGCGAAGGTAAAACTCACCAGATTCCCGGCATGATTCAGGTCGGGAAGAAAAAGGGGAATCAGCCACTCGATGACGCGATCATGGATCATCTGCGAAATGCCCGAATTTCGCCGGAAGAGGCCTACGACAAGTGCATCGATAAAAAGAAATTCCGCCAATTCCTCAAAGAACCGCCGATCGACGGCACAGACGAATAACCGATCATGCGACTTCCAGATCTCGACAGAATTTTATCCGCGATGCTGAAAACCTATAACGGCATCTCTGATTTGAACTTCTCCGTCGGCCATCCTCTCCAAGTTGAAGACTTCGGAGAGTTGAAGCCGGTTTTCGTGGATCCTCCGATCGAAGCGCTGACACCTCATCAGACCGAGCAGGTAGCGCTCAGTCTCATGCAGGGCAATCGGCGCCTGATTTATGATTATCTCACTGGCGGTTCGTGCGATTGCAGCTATTCGCTGAGCGATGAAGCCCGATTCCGCGTAAATATTTTCCGGCAGCAGGGGCACTTTTCGGTGGTGCTTCGCAAACTGCAAAGCGAAGTGCCGACGATACAGCAATTGGGGCTGCCGGAAATCTTTCACGAAATCGCCAAGGAAAAAACCGGACTTGTCCTGGTCACCGGCGCGACCGGAAGCGGCAAGACGACAACCCTGGCCGCGATCCTGAACGAGATAAACGAAACCCAGCCGGTCCACGTCGTGACATTGGAAGACCCGATCGAATACGTGCACCCGAAAAAGAAGGCTACGTTCAACCAGCGGGAACTCGGACACGACTACAACAACTATCCGACCGGATTGCGGGCCGCACTACGTCAGGCGCCAAAAGTCATTCTGGTGGGCGAAATGCGCGACCGCGCGACTGTAGAGATCGCATTGATGGCGGCGGAAACGGGCCACTTAGTTCTCAGCACTCTGCACACCGTCGATGCCGGTCAGTCGATCAACCGTATTCTCGGGTTGTTTTCCCTGGGCGAAGAACAGCAACTTCGAATTCGTCTGGCCGATACACTTCGCTACATCGTCAGCCAGCGTCTTGCTCCGAAGGTTAACGGAGGACGCCAGCTTCTGACTGAGATCATGGGCCATAATTTGAGAACGCGCGAAGCCGTGGCCATCGGCGAGGGCGAACATCGCAGCTTCTACGAAATCATTGAAGCGAGCTCCCCGTTCGGATGGATGACGTTCGACCAATCAATCCTCCGGGCATACGAGAACGATTTAATCACCGAAGAAACCGCCCGGCTGTTTGCTTCTCGAAAGGGCCGAATCACTCGCGGCATCGACTTGATTCAGAAATCGCGCGGGGTAGACAGCGATCTCGAGTCCGGTCTTCGGCTGGACCTTCCCGAAAACGCTTTCCGTTAATTTATGTTTTCCGATCAAGAACAAGCTGACCCAACATTCTTCGACCTGGGCGACAATACCGCGCTGGTTTGCGTTGATCATCAGCAGTATCAAAAAGTCGTCGTGCCGCAGCTCATCGACATGACCTACAAAGTCCATCTTGGACTGTTTGAAGAGGACGTGCTTCTTAAGCTCAAGACCTACAACTACGACGTGGTCGTGGTTTATGAGAATTTCAAGGGTTCAACCCTTCAGACCAATCCGATCCTGGCAGAATTGACCCGCCGCCCGGATACTCAGCGACGACAACATTTTGTTGTTTTGCTCAGCCAGCGCATCCCGACGAACGACGCGATGAGCGCCTTCGTCCACAGCGTTGACCAAGTCATCAACATTACCGACCTGGCGAACTTTAAGCCGGTGCTTCGCCGGGGCGTGACCCAGCACCGTGAGCTTTACAATTCGTTCAACGAAATGCTCAAGAGCGTCCAGTCGCTCTAGCCTTTCGTGCCGGCAGGATAAGCCGGCGGCGAATAGACATTAAAAGTAACTGCGGATTCGGAGCCGCGATTGGCAAATCGATGTTTGGTTCCGGCCGGAATCACAATCGTATCGCCTTTCTTCAACCGGGGCCGATGCTCGCCGACTTCGCCGTTTAGCTCACCGTCCAACATCAGCAGCACCTGATCGCTCTTTTCGTGCGCCTGGGCCGTGGCGCCGGTTTCATCGCCGGGCTGCAGGGTCATCATTGCGATTTGGGTCCGTTCAGTGGTCTGCAAAACCTCGAACCAATCTGCCGCCTGCCCAATATTGCTTACCTCCATGCCTGAGGTTCGCACTTGCGGGAGGAGGCGGTCGCAAAGAACCGCACTGCCAAACTCCGCCGAGCGAAATCGGCTACACACTATTGTCGCGGGCGTACCAATCGATCCTGCGCGTCACGTACATCACCACCGCAAGGAGGATGAAGAGCGCGATTGCGCCCATCAGTAATGCGTAGTCTTGCGCGCGAAGGGTAATGTAAAGAAACGTGTAAACACCCACTAATCCTGCGCCGATTATCAAAGTCCGCGCCCCACCGCCAAGGAATGACCGGCAATACCAAGTAATCAAAACCGTCGAAGCGGCCGCGGCCATCAAATAAGCCAATCCAAATCCCCTGAACTCGGAAATTGAAAGCAGTAGGAGATAGAACAAACAAAGGGCCGCGCCGACCAACACATATTGCAGCGGATGAATTTTTTGCTGCGCGGTAACTTTAAAAAGGAAGAACGTCGTGAAGACGAGAACTAAAAACAGCACGCCATACTTAATAGAGCGCTCGACATACCGGTAGGCGTCTAACACCGACAAAAACTGCGCGCCGAAGACAGATTGGGACACCGCCTGCGTCGTCAATCGGTCGTTTCCGCTCTGGCTCGTCCAAGACTGCGGATAATTACGGCCGTAATAGGAAACTTTCCATTTCGCGTCAAAGCCGTTGTCGCGAACAGATCGCTCGGTCGGCAAGAACGCACCCCGAAACGCCGGATCTGACCAATTGGATGTCAGCGACGCTTCGTTCTGCACCCCGAATGGCGCAAAATAGAGTCCTTCGCTACCATTAATATCGAGCGCAATAGAGAACTCTACCGGGGCAGTGATCGGCTTGGGATCATCGATGACGGCCGTCGCCCCCGTAGTATAACCCGGCACTTGCGAGCCGGGAAGGAGTGGGCGTTTTACTCCACCCCAATCGAGGACCAAAGCTTCACGCGTTCCGCGGAGATCGTTGACCGCGATTGAAATCATCGCGTCTTTCCAGTTCACATCCTTAGTGTCGATCTTGTAGGCGGCGAAATCGGGCACGGCAAATCTGCCCGACAGTTTAACGTTCGCGCGAAAAACAGCGGCTTCGTAAATACCACGGTGAAGCATTTGGGTTTCCGCATCGCCGGTTACCGTCAGGAGATCGGGAAGAAAATAGGCCCATGCGCCGGCGGTCTGCTCTACTTCACGCTTCTCGATTTTTCCGTCTTTCCCCGGTACCTCCTTGATCGTTTTGAACCGGTATTGATACGGAATCATCAGAACCGGCCCGATCACGCACTGCTCTCTTCCCCATGACGACGTGATGTCAGCGACCGCTTCGTTTCGCCGGCTCAATCGATCCGACAACACACCAGAAATCATTCCCAGCGGAATCAACAGCAACAAAATCAGGACCCCGACGCCGATCAGCTTGATGACCGTTCGGTAACGCTTCCCAAAGGAGGGCTGGGATTTGGGCAACGGCGGCGGGGCAAGAGGCTGTGTATCAGGCATGGTTTGAACGGTTTAGTCAACATACGGGGCCGAGGTTAAAATCTTTCAGTTGGCTCGAAAATTCTTCGGCCCGGCCGATTTTTGCTGAATCCGACTGCCGGGCTGGCAGCATCTCAAGGCAAACAACCCGAGGTTTTCTTATGATGCAGGATTTCAGGTTCGCCTTTCGTCAGCTTCTCAAATCCCCGGCCTTCACCGCAGTAGCCGTGATGACGCTCGCCCTCGCGATCGGGGTGAATTCCGCGATTTTCGCGATGGTCAAAGCCACCGTGCTTCACCCGATCGTGCCGCTTCGGCCAAACGAAGTCGTAAATGTTTTCACTGCGAGGCAAAACGCCAGCCACGATTATCGGCAATTTTCTTACAACGAGTACCGCGAGTTACGTGAAAACGGCGGAGACGTTTTTTCTGACGTGGCCGCGCTCGAGTTCGCCGTTGCCGGGATTGGGCGCGACCACGAAATGCGACGCAGTTTCGCATTCTTGACCTCAGAAAACTATTTTTCGTTGTTAGGGACGCAGCCGTTTCAGGGCCGGTTTTACACCGCCGAGGAATGCAAACCGAATGCGAACGTCGCCGTCGTTGTTGTCAGTTACGGATTTTGGAAACGAACCGGCAGCCGCAACGATCTCGTCGGCAGCACACTTCAAATTAATGGCTCGCCTTACACCGTGATTGGTATCACCAAAGACGGGTTTGGGGCCAACGCGTTAATAGCTCCGGATATTTGGGTCCCGCTCGGTGTCCGTTCTCAACTCGGCTCTGCCTTCGGTGACACGGAAGCGATGCATGACTTAATGAATCCGAAGAATTACGCGTTCAACCTAACGGCGCGGATGCGTTCCGGTTTGACCATCGACACTGCGAAATCGCGTTTGCCGGTCCTCGCCCAGCGACTGACCGCGATTCAACCCCAGGACGCCGAGGGCGCGAGAGAGCTTCAGATCCAGTCGCCGTCGAGGTTTAGCATGAGCACTCAGCCGGAAGATGATGGCCCGCTCGCTCTCATCGCTACGTTAATGATGTTCATGGCGGGGGCGGTGCTCCTGATCGCCTGTTTAAATCTGGCCAACATGTTACTCGCACGCGGCACATCGCGCTCAAAAGAGATCGCGGTCCGACTGGCAGTGGGTGCATCGCGCTGGCGAATCGTGCGACAACTATTATGCGAAGGATTTCTCCTCGCGCTCTGCGGCGGTGCCGTTGGACTCGTCATCGCGACCTGGTGCAACGATCTCTTACTCGGGCAACTTCAAAGTCTACTCGCCTCCACCAATTTCTCCGTGGTGATGAAGCTGCGCCCAGACTTCGCCATTCTTTCGGTCACATTCCTGTTCTGCATGCTCGCAACGATGTTGTTCAGCCTCGGGCCCGCGCTCAAGGCCACCAAAGCCGATTTGGTCAACGATTTGAAACAGCAAGTCGGCGAACCGGCGCGGATGGGACGATTCAGCCGGTTTTTTGCCCCGCGCCACATCTCGGTCATGGCGCAAATTGCGCTCTCACTGATGTTGTTATTTGCCGCCGGTCTATTTTTCCGCGGCGCGCTCAAAGCTGCCGGACTCTATCCTGGCTTCAATCCCGCCGGTGACCTCATCGCAGAATTTGATTTCAGTCTCGTCAAAAAAGAACCGGCTGAGTGCCGCCGTCTGATTTTTGCGATGACCGAACGCGCCCGACAGTTACCTGGCGTTGTCGCGTCCGCGACCGGCACCATGCTGCCTTATTCGGACTTCACTAACACCCGCAGAGTTATCCGGATGAAAGACGCGATGCCGACCGATCCCAAAGCCGCGGACCCCAGCGCAAACGCGCTCTACACCGCGATCACAACCAATTACTTCGATGCCGTTGGTGTAAAACTTTTGCGCGGCCGCGATTTTACTCAGACGGAATGCGAACAGAAAGATGGACGCCGCGTCGCTATCATCGACGAAGAACTGGCGAAGAAACTGTTTCCGAACGAAGAGGCCGTCGGTCAACACATTCGTTATACCCAAACCCCAAAGAGCGGCGCGCCAAACGACATTGAAATCGTCGGCATCGTGAGCAGACATTTGCATGCGATCCAAAGCGACTCCGTGGTGGCCCGGATATTTGTGCCGTTGGCCCAGGGTTATGACGGACAGACCTATCTGCACGTGCGTCTCAACACCCGCGACCGAAATGCCGTCATCGCGATGATACCAACTGTGCGCCAGGCGTTTCACGAAATCGATCCCGATTTGCCGCTGTTGCAGATGATGCCGTTTGCCGACCTGATGGATAAATCGCCCAATCTTTTTATTGTAAGGCTCGGCGCAATGTTGTTCGGCGCATTTGGTTGCATTGCGCTGTTGCTCGCGGTCGTCGGCGTTTACGGCGTGAAAGCTTATGCCGTTGCATGTCGAACGCGCGAAATTGGAATTCGAATGGCCCTTGGCGCGCATCGCAAAGATGTATTCGCGTTGATCATGCGACAGGGCGCGTTGCAGACTGGGCTCGCTGTAATAGTTGGACTCGTTCTCTCACTCGCCGCCGGTCGCGTTCTCTCTCAGATTCTTTACGGTGTCAGTCCGAGCGATCCATTTTCACTCATCACTTCAAGTGTGCTGCTTGCGGCCGCAGCGCTGCTGGCCTGCTTTCTTCCCGCCCGCCGCGCGACCCACGTCAACCCAATCACCGCCCTCCGAACTGAGTAGTTTCGCTCTGACCGCCGATTTGTGACCGCTGACCCTGGGATCTGGCTGGGGCCGGAATCGAACCGGCGACACGTGGATTTTCAGTCCACTGCTCTACCAACTGAGCTACCCAGCCTTAGCGAGCCGTCACTAAAGCAGAAAATACTGAACCCTCAAACGCGCTTAGAAGTTCCGCGCGATTCCACGCGCGAGATGTTCGTCTGGCAATGACAACTTCTCTTGTCTATCGTTATTCCTCTGTTTAATCACTCGATTATGACAAGCACGAGATGGCTGATGGCGGTAATGGTCGCTTTGTGCGGCGCAAATATCTCAGCGGCCACTGCGGAGAGCGGATTCGACGGTATTTGGGTGGGTACTGAAAGTGCAATGTATCAAGAGATGAACGGCATGTTAAAATCCGAGCCCTACAAACAGAGCAGACCGGCCAAAATTGTGATTGCGCAAAACGGGACGCTGCTTGGCGTGCTAGAAGGATACGGTGTCGGCCGGTACAACCACATTCGGCGCACTGGAAATACAATCATTTTCCAAGAGGGCAAACGGATCGGACAACTTACTTTGTCCGCGGATGGTAAGACGTTGACGGAAAAGGGTCAGGCTGTCGATACGCTTCAAATGAATGTCGCTGGGCGGGAGGGGGCCACGTCTGGTCATGGATCCAGGGCAATTACTATGGACGGCAAGCCGATTGAGACCGTCGGGCCGGTGACGGGCACATTTCATCGCGCGAAGTAGATCGCAGTTCAATTCGTAAAGCCCTGCGTCAGGCGGAACGTGCGGGGCAGATCCACTGCCCGCGCGAGGAGTTTCAAATATTGACCCCGCGGAATTTCGATCGCGCCGAATTGTTCGAGGTGCGGCGTAGTCCATTGAGTGTCGAGCAGGACAAACTTCCGTGCTCGCAAATGCTCAACCAGCCCGACTAGCGCAACCTTGGAAGCGTCGCGGACGCGGTGGAACATCGATTCACCAAAAAAGGCGCCGCCCACCGCCACGCCGTAAAGTCCGCCGGCCAGCTTATTATCAGCCCAGGCTTCGACCGAATGGGCGTGGCCGAGCTTATGCAGAGTCTCGTAGCTCTCGATAATTTCGTGATTGATCCAAGTATCTTTACGTTTGGCGCAGCCGCGGATGACTTCGCTAAACGCCTTGTCGATTCTCACTTCGAAAATGTGCTTTCGAGCGGTGCGTTTGAGCGCGTGTGGAACGTGAAAACTCTCCAGCGGGATGATGGCGCGCGGATCGGGCGAAAACCAGGCGATCGAGTTGTCTTCCATGGCCATAGGAAAGACGCCGAGCCGGTAACCTTGCAGCAAGAGCTCGGGGTCGATCATTTGATTGCGAAGTGCGGATTGCGAAACGCGGTCCGATCGATCATCGCAGTCTTGTCCCTAAATCTGCAATCCACATTCCACAATCCGCGATTTGCAAAAAGACGCTTCATTCCTAAAATGAGCGGATGAGGCCCTTACCGATCCTAATCGCGATCGGCTACACGCTGATTCTCGGCGGTTGTTCCGATCCTCTCGAACGACGAACCGGCGAAGAAGTCGGCTCCCAACTTCAAAAGGGTATCACGGGCGGGGGCCAGATCGGCCCCGAGCAACGGGAGCCGGGAGATCCCGCCGGTGAGCATGGGGTGCCACAAACTCATCCATGAAGGTTGTCGCCCCGCCCAGACATTCGAAGATTCTGATCCTCGATTTCGGTTCGCAATACACCCAGGTCATTGCCCGCCGCGTCCGCGAGCTCCAGGTTTATTCCGAGGTTGTCCCATTCAATCTGCCGGCAACTGAGATTAAAAAGCTTCAACCGAATGGAATCATTCTTTCGGGAGGTCCAGCTAGCGTCTACGACAAAGGCGCACCGCAAATCGATCCGGAAATTTTCTCCTTAGGCGTTCCGATTCTAGGAATTTGTTACGGGCTGATGCAAATGGCGCACCATCTTGGGGGCAAAGTCGTTTTCACCGGCCGGCGCGAATATGGCGCAGGAATGCTGCACATCACGAATGGCTCGCAGCTGTTCGACGGACTGGGAAGTCACCTCGACGTTTGGAACAGCCACGGCGACGAAGTCACGGCCTTACCCAAAGGATTTGTAGCTGCCGGACGCACCGAAAGTTCGAACTTCGCGGCCGTGGAAGACCGGCAGCGGAGACTCTACGGATTGCAATTTCATCCCGAAGTCGCACACACCCCGCGCGGAAAAGAGATCCTCCAGAATTTCGTCTATCACATCTGCCGATGCCCGATGGACTGGACGATGGGTTCGTTCATTGAAGAAGCTTGCCAGCGAGTGCGGGAACAAGTTGGCGACGGACAAGTTGTCCTCGGTCTCAGCGGCGGCGTCGATTCATCGGTGGTGGCTGCCTTGTTGCACAAAGCAATAGGCGATCAGCTCACCTGCATTTTCGTGAACAATGGGCTGCTCCGCGCGCGAGAAGAAGAAGTTGTTCAACGAGTGTTCGGTGAAAACTTTCACATTAAACTTAAGTACGTGGACGCTTCGGAGCGATTCCTCACCAAATTGCGCGGGGTTGTCGAACCCGAACAAAAGCGAAAAGTTATCGGTAACGAATTCATCCGAGTCTTCGAAGATGCAATTCGCGATCTCGCTAAAACCGGTCAAAGGTCACAGGTCACTGATCACTTCCGATTCCTTGCTCAGGGAACTCTCTATCCGGATGTGATTGAGAGCGTTTCGATCGGCGGAAATCCTTCGCAAGTCATCAAGACCCATCACAATGTCGGCGGTTTGCCGGAGAAAATGCACTTCGAGCTGGTGGAACCGGTCCGACAGTTGTTCAAAGACGAAGTTCGCCAGGTCGGATTGCAACTCGGTTTGCCAAAAGAGATCGTTTATCGCCAACCCTTCCCAGGCCCGGGACTCGCGGTGCGCATCCTCGGCGAGGTAACACCCGAGCGGCTGACGATTCTGCGAGAAGCGGACACGATTGTGCAAAGCGAAATGGAAGCGGCCGACTGGTACTATAAAGTGTGGCAGTCGTTCGCGGTCTTGCTTCCGATTCAAACCGTGGGCGTGATGGGTGACCAGCGGACCTACGAGAATACGATCGCGTTGCGAATCGTCGAAAGCCAGGACGGCATGACCGCGGATTGGGTGCGCGTTCCTTACGAATTGCTGGCCCGGATTTCATCGCGGGTCAGCAACGAAGTCAAAGGCGTCAATCGGGTCGTGTTCGACGTCTCGAGCAAGCCGCCCAGCACGATCGAGTGGGAATGAGTTCGAGTCAGAGGTCGGAGGTCACCGGTCAGAGATCAGTTAAAGGTTGCCGATTCTCAATTTTCGATTGCTAATCAAGAGGCGTGAACGCCGAACAAAAGCGGCTCGAGGAAAATAAGACGCGCGACCAGCCGTGGCATTTTTGGGGGCCGTACCTGGCCGAACGCGCCTGGGGGACGGTTCGTGAAGATTACAGCGCGAACGGCGACGCGTGGAATTATTTTCCATTCGATCACTCGCGCTTGCGGGCCTATCGATGGAATGAGGACGGGCTCGGCGGAATTTCGGATAACAAAGGCCGGCTTTGTTTCGCATTCGCATTCTGGAACGAGCGCGATCTCTTTTTGAAAGAGCGGCTATTTGGGGTCAGTCAGCCGCAGGGAAATCACGGCGAGGATGTAAAGGAACTTTACTGGTATCTCGATAGCACCCCGACCCATAGTTTCATGCGGACGATTTACCGTTATCCGCAAGGGCGTTTTCCCTACGAGCAACTGGTAGCGGTGAGTGCCGCACGTTCCAAATTGGAAGGCGAGTTTGAGATCTGGGACACTGGAATCTTTGCGGAGGACCGTTTCTTCGACATCCAGATCGAGTACGCGAAAGCCGATACTCGTGACATCCTAATTCGCGTCAGCGCGACGAACTGCGGGCCCGAAGCTGCGCCGCTCCACCTCCTGCCGACCCTGTGGTTTCGCAATACCTGGAGTTGGGGTTCAGCTGAACAAAAACCGAATCTGCGCAAGACGTCGGACCGAAGTCACATCTCAGTGATCACGGCAACACATCCGACGCTCGGAGATTACGACCTGTTCTGCGATTCGGTAGACGATCTCTTCTTCACCGAGAACGACAGCGATGCGGAGCAACTCTGGGGCATTCCCAATCAAAGCCCGTTTGTAAAAGACTCAATCAATCGCCGCCTGGTTGAAGGGAAGACCGACGCGGTAAATCCCGAGCAGACCGGCACGAAGGCCGCCGCCCATTACAAGTTCAATATCCCAGCCAAGGAAACGATATCGATTCGGCTGAGGCTGACCGGCGGTGGAACCAAAACCGCGATCGAAGCGTTCGCCGACTTCGAAGCGATGTTCCGGCTGCGCCGGGCGGAAGCGGACCAGTTTTACAACGAGCTTGCGCCCGAATCACTGAATGAAGAGCACCGCGCCATCCAGCGGCAGGCATTCTCCGGACTGCTTTGGAACAAACAATTTTACCATTACATCGTTGAACGCTGGCTCACTGGCGATCCTGGCCAGCCGGCGCCGCCGCCCGAAAGATTGCAGGGACGAAATTCAGGATGGCGTCACGTTTACAACGAACGGGTGATGTCGATGCCGGATAAGTGGGAATTTCCCTGGTACGCATCGTGGGACCTTGCCTTCCACTGCCTTCCTCTCGCGTTGGTCGACGTCCAGTTCGCCAAGCGCCAGCTCGATCTCATCGTCCGTGAATGGTACCTGCATCCGAGCGGCAAAATTCCGGCCTACGAGTGGAATTTTGACGACGCGAATCCGCCAGTAACGGCCTGGGCGGCATGGCGCGTTTACCAGATCGAGCGTAAACAAACGGGCAAAGGCGATCGGGCATTCCTGGAAACGATCTTTCATAAAATGCTGATCGCATTCACCTGGTGGGTGAATCGAAAAGACTCGGAAGGGAATAATATTTTTCAGGGCGGCTTTCTCGGCCTCGACAACATCGGGGTATTCGACCGAAGCGCATCGTTTGCAGACGGTTCACATCTTGAACAAAGCGATGCCACCAGTTGGATGGGAATGTTTTGCCTGAACTTAATGCGAATCGCGATCGAGCTGGCGCTGCAAGATCACGTTTACGAAAACATCGCCACCAAGTTCTTTGAACATTTTCTCGGCATCGCTGCGGCCATGAACAATCTTGGCGGCAGAGGCATTGGCCTCTGGGACAACGAAGATGAATTCTACTACGACGTTCTCCACACACCGGGTGGGCGTTACTTGCCGCTAAAAGTGCGCTCAATCGTTGGCTTGCTCCCGCTGCTTGCGGTCGACGTTATCCAACCGCAGCTGATTGACGCGTTGCCGGGTTTCAAGGCGCGGCTTGAATGGTACCTTCGGAATCGGTCCGATCTCGCGAGCTTAATCTCGCGCTGGGAGGAACCGGGCGCCGGCGAGCGCCGCCTGATTGCCATTACCCGCGGTCACCGAATGAAGTGTCTGCTTCGGCGAATGCTCGATCCGAATGAGTTCCTCAGCGATTACGGCGTTCGCTCCATCAGCAAGTACCACAAAGAACATCCTTACGTCCTGACCGTGCGCGGCGAAACGAAGTTCGTAAATTATGAGCCGGCCGAATCGGAGACCGGAATGTTCGGTGGAAATTCAAACTGGCGCGGGCCGGTTTGGTTTCCAATTAATTATCTGCTGATCGAATCCCTGCAGCAGTTTCATCACTATTATGGGGATGATTTCAAAGTCGAATGTCCAACCGGTTCGGGTCAGTTCATGCATTTGCGCCAGATCGCCGACGAACTTTCAAATCGCCTGATCAAGCTTTGGATGCGGGAAAAAGATGGCGAATGTCCGTTCGCGCGCGCGTCAGGCTATCTTGTAGCCGGGACCGATGATCCCGGCCCGCGGCCGCCGGTCGCAGTTACAATAGATGGGCCGGGATCAACGATCCCGGCTACAACAACACCACGTTATCTGTTCCACGAATATTTTCACGCCGACACCGGCGCGGGTCTAGGCGCATCCCACCAAACTGGTTGGACCGCGCTCGTCGCCAAACTCATTCAGCAACAAGGTGAATTCGGAACGATTCAGCGCGGATGATTTAGCTTCTTATCCCGGGCCCGGCGCATTTCGACTGGTGAACCGCGCTTGCAGTCTTCACACCAGTGACGCTTGTTGCGATCCAAACGTTTGCGCGCGCCGCAACCGTCACAGACAAAAACATCAGTCTGCCTTTTCTTATACCCGGGATAAACGGCCATGTTCGAGTTTACTTCGAGAATTGAGGTTTGCCGGATGTATCACGTCCGTTGCCAAATGCCAATGGCAACCTTAATCATTGCTTTGCCGTGGCCGGCGCATGATATGAATCGCGAAGATGCGGCTCTGGTGGCGCGCGAGCAGATAATCGATAAAATCGCCAATGATCGAATTTGGCTTGTGCCCGAGTTTGGTCACGACCCGACAAATCAGCGTGCTGCTGCGGCCGTGCCATTCCAGATTGATCGCCCCGTGAACGTCCCGCGCGCTGTGAATCTTGGCCCAACCATGCGGGCGTCCGGGTTGCTTGGCCCAAACTTTGATGAAAGCGAACTTCTTCTCTAGTTGGGCATCGCGCATGATCTGGCTCCGCAACGATCCGCGCCCGGTGGTGATCACATGGATCACAGTTTGCATCTATCAATCACGGTAAGTGAATCGGACTAACGAAAGAAAATTCAAACGAAATTTGTAGCGCGGCCTGTCGGCGGGCGCGTGGCGAGCTGATTGGTCACGCGAGACTGGTTCGACCCGATTCCATTTGATAGTTGCGGCTCGACAGAGTCTCGCCCTACCAAAAAGAAAACGCTTCAAGCTTCGAGGGTTTAACGGCTCAGCTTCTGGTACATGACGTAGACGTCGACATCTCCGAGAGTCGGATGACGGAATGCGCCCGGCAATGTGCCGACAATTTTCATCCCGAGATCCTGCCAAAGTTTGACCGCCGGCTCATTCGTCGACACGACAAAGTTGAATTGCATCGCGCGAAAACCGAGACGGCGCGCTTCATCCAGGCAATGCTGGCCCATTGCGCGACCAATCCCCTGCCCTCGTCCGCTTCTAGTGACAATAAATGCCGCGTTTGCCACATGCGCCCCGCCTCCGCACTGGTTCGGGTGAAGCGTGTAACTGCCAGCGATTGTCGATTCTCTCTCCGAACTTGACGGCATTATGCCGTCAAGTTGGGCGACGTAAACGTGGGCGCCGCGTTGAAACCAGTAAGCAAGCGCGGCATCGCGCGAAATGTTGGTGTCCAAAGGATAAGTGTCACCCGCGGCGATAACCTCTCGAAAAATTTCCCAGATCGCATCGTGATCCGATTCCCGTGCGACACGAATCCCGATTTCCATTCAAGAGGATGCGAGCTTGCCAAGTCGTTCCGATATGATGAGCTCAGCTTCGGCGACAATTTGGCGGACAATTTCGCCGGCGGGTTTGATGTCGTGGACAAGTCCGACACCCTGCCCGGCCAGGAGGTCCATCGACTCGATGTCCCCGCTGGCGTCAATGTTTGGCGGAAACCCCATAAATCGAAGTAGCGGCATTTCTTGTCCCGCGATTTTTGTTTTGCCGACGACTGGTTCGTCCGGCCGGGACTCCTGTCCGCGTGCCTCGTTCTCCAGCCATTCCTGAACGAACTTGGTCTTCAGGGTTCGATGCGGCGCGTTGGGCCAGCCGAAACCAAAAAGTGTCGTGCGAACGGTGTCGTCCTCGGTCGCCTGCAAAAGCTTGCGTTTGTAATTCTCATGCGCGCGCGCTTCTGGGGTTGCGAGGAAACGGGTGCCCATTACCGCAGCTTCGGCCCCAAGGGCCAAGGCCGCCACCACCCCACGGGCATCGGCTATTCCGCCGGCGGCGATGACCGGGGTCGGAGCAACAACATCGACAACTCGCGGCACCAACGCCATTGTCGAAACTTCCCCGGCAATGTGCCCGCCCGCTTCTACTCCCTGCGCAATAATTGCGTCGATTCCAGCAGATGCGGATTTTTCTGCATCGGCGACTGAACCTACTTGATGAAAAACTTTCGCCCCGGCCCTGTGCACACGTTCTACGTAGCGCGACGGATCTCCCCAAAAAAAAGACATGACTGGAACGTGTTCGTCTAAAGCTATCTCTAACAATTCATCACATGGAAATTGCAGAATCAGGTTAACCCCGAAAGGCTTAGCGGTAAGTTCACGGACAGTGCGGATAGTTTGTCGGAAGATCGGTGGAGGAGCTAGTTGGGCTTGCAGAATTCCAAGACCGCCCGCATTGCTAACTGCTGCCACCAGCTCAGGTCCGCTTAGGTCTGGCCCCATCGGCGCGGCAATGATGGGATACTCAATTCCCAAGCTCGCGCAGAGGTTAGTCTTCAATCCTGCGTTTGCCATTAGAGAGCTTTCGGGTCCCAAAATCGTCCCGTCAACCCGAGGGATGCGAAGATCGACACCATTTCGTCTGCACCGGGCCGCCGGGATTCGACGGTCAGTCGATTGCCGTACCAATGCACCGCCAGCTGCCAAAGTTGTTCGAGATTAATTAATGGGCGGCGCGGAACCTTGTTTGCTGCGCACCATTGGTTGACCGTCTCCTCCGACCGGAAGAGCAGCATAGTTGCTCAGGTAAAAACCAGATCGTCCCACCAATGAGCGGCCGGCACCGCAAAGTGAGCTACGTACGGTTTCAAAACCGGTGCGCCATTTCTGACCTCGAGCGTCAACGGTTCACCGGAGTGACCATCGCAGGCGCGGCTGATGGCATCGGAATTCAACGCAGCGGCGATGCCATAGGCATCCCAAACACAGTTGGCGTAATAGCGCTTACCGTTGGCTTCGACTGGAAATTTGGTTGGAATTCCGGAAAACGGCGGCGCCATGCGAATTCGCGCTGGGTCACCAGGTTCGGGAAGAAGAAGTCGCTTGGCATGCAGCCGGCCAAACGCGCCAATTACTTGGGATTCGTCTAGCGCCAATTTTTGTGAAACCGCTCCCGAACCCGGAATCTGGCCCGTCGCCGCGGTGATCTCGTAAATCGCGAGCTTAACTCTGGTGTCGAGATCGTGTTCAGGCACGCCACAACTTACTGGCGTTTAAAATACTGCACGTCTTTTTCGTGCTTCTTCGCCGCAGCCTTGGTTTTGAATGTTCCGAGGTTCCGGCGCTTGTGCGTTTTTGGATTTTTCTTTCGCGAATACAACCGGTAACCGCCCTTAACTTTTCTGATCATGATACGCTACCCCAACTAGTTCGATCCAAAACAGGCCGATGAGGGCAATAAATATTGCGAAGTCGATTGCCATGTGTTGCGGAAAACTCCAACGCTGGCTGGCGTGACCGAAACAGCCACAGGTAATGTCGAGGCCCCGGACTTTTGCGGCGACCGTCGCGCCGATAAAAATCAAAACGAGAAGACTCAGGAGCAGCAACCCGCCGCGATAAAAAACGCGAAAGAGTAGCGCCAGCCCGCAAAGCATTTCCAGCCAGGGGAGATAAAAGGCCAGCCGCACGCTCACAAACCAGGGCAAGATTTTGAAATTGTCGATGTCGAGGCCGAACTGGACAGGATCGACAGCTTTCATTATTCCCGCATAGATAAATATCCCCCCAACTGCGATGCCCAAGATTCGCCAACTGAATCGCCCGAAAGTTGAAGGCATCTCGTCTATCTCACTTGTCACTGGTCGCCTTTTTCCATTCTTCCCAACCGCCTTGCAGGACAAAAATGTCTTTGAGCTGCGCTTCATCGCGCAAACGCTTCGCCACGTCGCGGGCGGCGTTGCAACTGTGAGCGCTGCAATAGACGATTACTTTTTTGTCGGGCGACCAGTGCGGAAGAAATTGCGACAGCAATTCGTTCCAATGGTCTTCGTTTAACGAGGACGCGCCGGGAACATGATCGGCAGCGAACTCATCATCTGGGCGGGCGTCGACCCAGATCGCCCCGTCGCCCCAGACGCGGGCCTGATCGACCGTTACGACCTCCGACGCCGGAATTGCCGATCGCCACGAAACTCTGTCGCGAAAATAAACGGCTTCGCCAACAGCCGGCAAACAGGCAAGCGCGGCTATGACCAACGCTTCCATAGCCGCCGTAGGTCCGAGCCGGACTGCCACTTTGGCGGAGGAGGCGCCGAGTCCTCGGAATTTCACCGTTCAGTGGGTTGCGGGAGAAGGAATCGCCGCCGGCGTCGCGGCTTTGGAGGTCGGAGCGTTCGGTTGGGTCACCGCCGGATTGGATTGCGTAGCCGGCGCTCTCAGTAATGGCGGTGGCTGAGGCTGCGTAATCTGCGCGTTCACGTAAAACGACTTCGGCGCTTCCTTGGGATAATCAGCTTGAACTAAGAGAGCCGTGCCCATGGGATGAGTGGTGTCCTTTGGCGTGATCTCGATCGTCCATTCGCCAGGTTTTCCGGGAACCACCTTCGAATCGAAGTTCTGGTTGTTGGATTTGACCGTGATGTTTTTGGCCGGAAACTCTTTAGCAGCCTTGAGGGTAACTTTTTTCGGAGTCGGTTTTTCACCGCTGGTCCAGTAAACAAAGGTGGGCTTGATTTCCATCGGCGGCGTGATGTTGGTCTTCAACGTCAAGATCGTCGTTGTCTTTGTCGGGTCGGGATCATCGGTTTGGACAGTAACCGTTTTCACCTGCTGACCTGTCCGATCACCAATCGTGAACGTCGCGGTGACCTCGCCTTTTTCACCGGGATTAACGACTTCTTTCTGGGTTTGGGTCGCGGTGCATCCGCAAGATGCCTTCACCGACTTGAAATGAATCGGAGTCTTGCCGGTATTTTCGTATTTAAAATGGGCGACTGCCTGTTTGTCTCCAACGGCTGGATGTAGCTCAATGGTGTTTTGCTCCCATTTCAAATCAGCGCGGGCGGCCACCGCGAACAAGATGGATCCGCCTACACCCAAGGCTACCGCGCGACAAGGAGCGATGAAAGTCAGGATAGGGATTTTCATTTCTTCGAAGAGTAGGAACGCTCAATATAATCAGCGACCGCGTCTCGCCAAGAGCGCGGTTGAGTCCCGGTTAAGGCGCAATACTTGGCACTGGAGAGCACGGAGTAAACCGGCCGCTGGGCCACCCAGTTATTCATATCCGCCAACTTTGCCGAGCCGACCGTGGTGGCTCTCAGTTTCAGGCCAGACGTCCGGCAACAATCGAGCGCATGCTGGGCGTATTCCTGCCAAGTGCACTGCCCGGCGCTCGAAAGATGGAGGAGGCCCGCGTCGATATCAAAAAGGCGCGGCAACATTTCGGCGAGATCAAGGGTGTAACTCGGGGAGGACCATTTGTCGGCGATCGCTTCGATTTTCTCTTCGTCGCGCGCCCGTTTAATCATCGCATCGATGAAGCTTGGCCGGTCGGGACCGAAAACCCAGGAAACTCGCGCTACCAGGTGCCGATCGCTTGCCTGAAGCACGAATTTTTCACCGGCACGTTTCGATTCACCATAAGCGCTAATTGGATTGGCGGCGTCCTCTTCGTTGTAAGGCTGCCGCTTGTGACCATCGAAAACGTAATCGGTACTGATGTGAATGAGTTTCGCGTTCTTGTCCCGGCAAATTTCAGCCAGCACCCGCGGCGCTTCCGCATTCACGGCGAATGCGGCATCCTTTTCAGTTTCGCAGAGATCGACGTTCGTAAATGCAGCAGCATTAATCAGAACGTCGAACGAAAGGTTCGAGATCTTATCGCGAATCTCATCCGGCTTCGCGAGGTCGAGTTGAGTCCGGTTAAAACCAACGACGTCAAATTTGCCCTGATAAACCCGCATCAGCGCCGCGCCGAGACGTCCCCGCGAACCAACAACGAGAAGTTTGATTTCGTTACGCATTAGCTACGGCCGGAAAATCGTCAGCCGCCTACTTCTACAATATTCGCGCCACGGCGCCACTGATTGCCGCCAGCTTTGGCGCGGCGCACCAGGCCGCCGCTCCACGGTCTTGCGCAGAATCTATCGGGCAAAACCCCGTTCGCGCGAACCGCGCGCCGGGGAATGCGGCGGCTTTGTCACCGGACCAATGTCCGGTCCAGTCAATGCGGTGCCAGCCTTCGATTTCACTAATGCGACATCGACCGCGTCGATCAAACCATCAGCATTTACGTCCTCACGAAAATTCGTGTCATCGACTGGCTTCCCAGATTGGGACTTGGTCTGAGCAGTGTCCGCTGCGTCCACGAAGCGATCTGCATTCGTGTCGCCGATAAGTATATCCATTGGAATGTCGATATTGTTGGTGTGGACGGTGTCGTTGACGTTGTTGAGCCTGACCACCAGATGCTGAGCGTTGCCTACGCCGGTCAGATTCACGGTCGCTTGCGAACCAGTGGCCGTAAAACTACTGACCATGCCCACTCCGCTTTGGACGGCTGCGCCGGTCATAGTAACTGGTGTCGCGAAAGACATCGCCAGTTGATAGTTGCCGCTCGGGGTACCTGCGCGCGGCTCGATTCCGTGTGGCCCAGTGAGAGGGAAATTGACCGAAAATGCGCCTTTGGCTGAGGCAGTTGTGATTGGCGCGAGCAAAGCTCCCAATTCGAAGGCGCCGATGTCTCTGGTGTTGGCCGGCAAATACCCGCGTTGATCCCGTTCTGGCGCAAACGAGCCATCTCCGTGATTAACTGCCGGGCTGTTGGCCTGGAGCGCAATCGTTTGGGTTGGTCCGCCATTGTTCTGCAGCCCGAGCGGATCCAGCAGCGGATCGGTATTACGAATATCACCCGAATGGTTCAGCAAGCCGCCGGGCCCGGTGGTCGCGTCACCACCAGCGGCATCGTCACTTAAATTATGGCCTTGCGAAGTTACACCGGCGGTTCCGCCGTTCGTATTATCTAGCGATATATTGAAATCAGGGTCGGCGCTGGCGAGGATCGTATTGCCGATCACAAGTGAGGTGGTACCACTGCCATCTTGCGAAAGATAGATCGCGTCCCCGAGAGTGTTGGAAAAATCTTTGTTAAATGTGCAATTAGTTACGGTCACAACAGCGCTTCCGCCGCCACTGCCATCCAGGGCCAAGCCGCCGCCCCAGTTAGCAGTGTTGTTATCAAATGTGCAGTCATTGATATTCAACGCCGCGCTTCCTGAAAAGCCATCGACATTCACAGCGCCACCATAGTTCGATGCGGTATTTCCGGTGAAAGTGCAGCTCGTTATAGTGCCGGAGGCGGCTCCACTTGATCCATCGAATTGGATCGCCCCCGCGCTCCGAGCCGTAGCGCTGTTCCCGCTAAAAGTGGAGTAGCTGACCGTCATTAAGATATTGCCGGATTCATTCCAAATCGCGCCGCCGTATTGCGTCCCCGTATTTCCTGTGAACGTGCAGCTGCGCACGATAAGAGCCGCCTTGTGGGCGGGAAAGCTTGGGTCTTGGAAACCGTCGTTGAAAATGGCGCCGCCGTAATCGCCGCTACATCCGGTGATCGTCGAATTTGTCACGGTCAAAAGGACGTTGCCGGTCTCGCCGTCGTTATAGATAGCGCCACCGTGGAGAGCTCCCGGATTGCCGTTTGATAAAGTCACAGAATCGAGAGTCAGGTTCGCGCCGCTATTCACATAAAAAAATCGAAACCCCGGTGTGCCGACAGCAGTGCTTCGCGTGATGGTCGATCCGTGGCCATTGATCGTCAGTTTGTGAGTGCCGTCCGGCAGGATTGCTGGCAGTCCATTCACCCCGTTATCTCGGACGGTAAGAACATAGGTTCCGTTGGTTGCCAGATCGATGACGTCGTCTTGACCATTAATGTTCGCGTTATTAATCGCGGTTATGAGTCCGGCGACATCGCCGTTCGCGATGGTCACTGCTTGGGCCGAACTACCAAGAATGAGTAGAGCTACACCGATCGACGAATACGTTCGTTTGTTCGACACCATGGTCGCCTTCTGGCTGACAATGCCAAGCCTACTGAGTCCGACCAACGTCAAGCAAGGCAAATTCCTGACAGGCGCGGCCCGACGTCGGTGGCGATTTAATACCTTCCAGCCCGCTCGAGCAGTGGCTGCCACCACGATTGATTGTCGAGGTACCATTGCACCGTGGCTTGCAACCCTTCATCGAAATCTTTGCGCGGTTTCCAATTCAATTCCTTTCGGGCAAACGATGAATCAATGGCATAGCGACGATCGTGTCCGAGGCGATCTGTGACAAAGGAAATTAAGCTCTCGGGTTTGCCGAGCTGCTTCAAAATCATCTTCACCAGATCAAGGTTGGGCAGTTCGTTGCCGCCGCCGAAGTTGTAAACCGTTCCCGGTTTACCTTCGAACAATGCTGCCACCACCGCTGCGCAATGATCCTGGACGTGGATCCAATCCCGCACGTTCATCCCGTCGCCATAAACCGGCAGCGGCTCATCCCGCAACGCTTTGACGATCATTAACGGAATCAGTTTCTCCGGAAACTGATAGGGACCGTAATTGTTTGAGCAACGGGTGACGACAACTTCCTGCCCGTAGGTTCGATGATGAGCCAGCGCCAGGAGGTCTGCACCGGCCTTGCTCGATGAATAAGGCGAACTCGGATCCAGAGGAGACTTCTCAGTGAAGGATCCGGTTTTGCCTAACGAACCGTAGACTTCGTCGGTCGAAACTTGGACAAAACGCTGGACCCCATGTTTGCGGGCGGCATTCAACAACACGCTGGTGCCGATCACGTTGGTGTGAATGAAGTTTTCGGGCGAATTAATGCTGCGATCGACGTGGGATTCCGCGGCGAAGTTGACGACGGCGTAACATTGATGCTCGAGCATCAAGGCATCCATCGCGTCGGCATTGGCGATATCGGCTTTGAAAAACTCGTAGCGCTCGCCATGTTCTTCGACCACGCCGTCGAGATTGGCGAGGTTGCCGGCGTAGGTCAGGGCGTCAACATTTGTGATCGAGGCCGGCTTGTAATGTTGCAAAATGTAGCGAATAAAATTGCTCCCGATGAAGCCGCAGCCGCCCGTCACGAGAATTCGCACAGCGACAGCTAGCAGCGACGCGCCTGCCGCGCTAGCGGATTTTCCGCTGCTCGGGAATCAGTTGGACACCTGGCATCGCGCATTCGCTGAAAGCGAATGGGTGCCATGGTTAATAATCGGGCTTGCCGCGTTCCTGCGTTTTTTTCTTCTCGGAATGAAGCCGCCTCACTTCGACGAAGGGATCAACGGCTGGTTCGTCGATCAAGTCGTCAAGACAGGCTTTTATCGATACGACCCGACCAATTATCACGGCCCATTGCATTTTTATGTGCTGCTCTTATCACAAACCTTGTTAGGCCGAAACCTTTGGGCGCTGCGATTGCCGGTGGTGTTGGTCAGCATCGGTTGCGTCTGGCTAACCCTGAAATTCGAACCCTTCTTTGGGCGAACGATAACCCGGATCGCCGCATTGGCGATGGCCGTTTCGCCGGGTTTCGTTTTTTACGGACGCTATTCGATTCACGAGGTCTGGATTTTGTTCTTCACCATGTTGTTTTTCTGGGGTCTGTTCGGCCTCTGGAAATTCGGCACCGCGAGAGATCTCTGGTGCGCGGGCATGGGCTTGGCCGGAATGATTCTCTCGAAGGAGACTTATATTTTGCACGTGGGGTGTGCCCTGGTCGCGGTCGGAGTTTGTTATGCATCAACCTATTTCAGTGAAGTCGAAGACGGAAAACGCGTCGCCCAAAACTGGACATATACCGACCTGGGGATGGTTATCGGAACGGCTGTCATCTTGATCGTCGTTTTCTATTCAGGCTTCTTCTTTAACTGGTCCGGAGTGAAAGGACTCTGGAGAGCTTATGAACCGTGGTTTAAAACGGGGAGTGAGGGTCACGGACATGAGAAACTCTGGTATTATTGGCTTGCCCTAATTAGTCATTATGAACTCCCGGTTTTGGCAGGCCTGTTGATCTGTTTGTTCGCTCTCCAATTCAAGACCGTCTTGCTTCGTTACTTGGCGATTTATGGCGTCGGCACACTGATGGCCTATAGCATCGTGAAGTACAAAACTCCGTGGTGCATCATCAGTTTTGTCTGGCCCTTTACCTTTACCTTCGGAGCAATCGGATCCATCACACCGGTCCGATTTAAAGGGGTTACTTATCGTTGGATCACGCTGGTTCTTTTCGGGTTGATCGGCTACACCGTTTTCTATTCGGTAAACAGTGATTGGCCCGCAACTTGGGACCATGTCTGGCCATACTGGATGATCGTTGGCGCAGGATTGCTCTTAGTTGTCCTGGTCGATCGCAGGATCACGCTGATCTTCAGCGTCCTTTTGCTGGCCTGGTCGCTCGGACACAGCGTGTGGTTAAACTACTTCCGATGTACCACGGACACTGAACCATACGTTTACGTCCAAACTTACAACGACATCGATAACTTCACCGACCCGCTCCTGCGTCTCGCCCATGCCGATCCGCGCGCCTATCAACTTGTCGGACACATCATTCGGCCGAGTCCGTATCCATTGCCGTGGATTCTGGGCGAGTTCGGGCGCGTCGGTTATTATGAGAAGGACAACATGCCGGACCAATTGGAGGCGGATTTCCTTTTGGTTGCGCAGGACAAGATTCAAACCGTCGAATCAAAACTGCACAATTCTTACTACACAATCCCGGTGACGATTCGGCCCTACCAGGATCCATCGAAGGCCTATTTTAGCGCGAAGATTTTCAAAACATTTTTCCCTGGGAGATCGCCTGATTTCACGGGGGCGCCACCGCAACCGGCTGCGAGCGCGAGTCCCAGTCCAACTCCTTCCCCTCCAAACTCATGAAGTGGCTCACCGCCGGATTGACCTTTGCCAATTTCGCTACCGTCTTCGGGTTGCTCCTTGGGATGATTGCGGGGCTCGGTCCAGTGAGCTCAACGGCGGCTATCATCCTGGCTGCTGGAGTGGCAGCCGTCGCCTGGGCCGCCACAATTGACCCCGCGCCTGAGATCGACACCGAAAAAGGGAGGTATCGAAATCTCGCGACCTGGTTTGTCGCGGCGATCTTCGCGATTTTCGCGCTCCGTTCTTTCATCTGGTTACTGTATGTCGACGGCACCGACTTGAAGATTCAGTCGCCGGTGAACCTCGGCGATCTGGGACTGCACCTCACTCACATTCAATTCTTTGCCAATGGAGTAAAGCTTTGGCCCTCAAATCCGATTTATGTTGGGAGCGAACATCTTCGTTATCCGGCCGGCATCGATTTGTTCAACGCGTTACTGCTGAAAACAGGCATTAGTTTAATTCCCGGACTGGTCTGGGTCGGATTACTCGCGTCCCTCGCCACGTTTTATGCCTTTTATCGCTGGGGCGGCGCCTTCGCCGTGGCCGGTTTCCTGTTTAACGGTGGCATTGCCGGTTTTCAGTTCCTAAAAAATTTGGAGGTCAACGATTACCAGGACGTCAATCATGTCGCCTGGAAATGCATTCCACTGACGATGTTCGTGACTCAACGCGGGCTGCTTTACGCCATTCCGGTTGGAGTGCTGCTACTTTGGCACTGGCGGGAAAAGTTTTACCCAAAGATTGAACAGCAAAATCCCCGGGGTCCGCTCGCATTTTGGGTCGAGCTTTCGTTCTACGCGTCGATGCCGCTGTTCCACATCCATACCTTCATGGCGCTGAGCATCCTGTTGGTTTGCCTGTTTATTGCCGGTGATCCCAAGATTCGCGGCCATGTTCTGGTTCTGATTTTGAGCGCGCTGCTGCCGGCCACGTTTTTTGTGTTCCTCACCACCGATTATTTCCACGCCCATTCCGTTCTCGAATTCCATTGGGGCTGGGTCCAAAACGACGGCGACTTCAAAATGCCGTTTTTCCGATTTTGGTTTTTCAACTTCGGAATTTTGGTTCCACTCGTTCTGACTCTTGTCGGAATTGTTGCCCTGAACGCGGCAAAATCGCATTCCAGTCGGAGACTGGAAGTTGTTTCAGCTATAGGACTGGCAACAGTCATTCTGGCGAGTTGGTGTCTTTGGACTAATGGGTTTCGGTGGTTGGCCCTGCTTTTTCTGCTCCTGGGGCTGATTATTTTATTCGGCAGCGGAGCATTGATCGGCCTAAGCGGATATTCCTGGGACGCGAAGCTGGAGGAAGGTCCAGCCTTTGTCTTTGGCGCGTCCGCAATTTTTGTGTTCGCGCTGTTTGTTAAAACGGCGCCCTGGGGCTGGGACAATCTCAAAATCATGGTCTGGGCCTACTTCATTGTCCTTCCCTATTTGTGGCGCGATTTGATTTTGCAGTGGGAGCGACCAATCCGATGGGCGGTCTGCTTTGCCCTATTCGCTTCGGGATTTGTTAGTCTATTCGGCGGACTCGCTGCCGGTAAAGGCGGCTTCGGTTTTGCCAATCGCGGTGAGGTCGACGCTGTCAGCGCGGCAACTCGTCCCATGCCCCTCGAAGCCCGCTTCGCGGCGTGGCCTACCTACAATCATCCGCTGCTATTAAGCGGGCGAAAAGTCGTGATGGGATATCCCGGACATCTTTGGACCCAGGGGTTCGACGATTACGGCAAAACGAATGACGTTCTGACCCAGTTGATGCAGGGCGCACCAAACTGGCGCGATATCGCACGGACCCTCCATGTGCATTACATCTTCTGGGGCAACGAAGAGAAAGCGAATTACGCCGCAAGTACTCGCCCCTGGGAAAAAACTGCGGCGATCGCCGCTTCGGGAACTTGGGGCGCAATCTACGACTTAAACAAACCGGCGGTTCCGAACCAGACGCCGCCGCCAATTCCGAGCGAATAGAGGGGTTACCTACCGCGCTAAAACAATTTGGCCGGTAGCGATTAGTTTCCCGTCGACAATGGCTTCGACTTCAAACTGCAGGAGCTGGTCGACCTCACCGATTTTTCGGGCGCGCAAAACAATCTTTTCGCCCGGGCGCACTGGCCGCAGAAATTTCATTTGGCGAATTGCCGAAAGCAAAAGCCGGTCGCCCGGTTCGTCTGCGTGCGCGGCGATTCCGGCAGTTTGGGCGAGCGCCTCAGTCAGAATCACCCCAGGAACCAGAGGCTCACCAGGAAAATGGCCGGCGAAAATCGGATCGTCCGGCGAAAAGTCAGTCTCGCACTCAGCTGATACTCCCGGCTCGCGCGCGAGCAGTCTTCGCACAAAAACGAAAGGCGGTCGGTGGGGCAAGCCTAAGAAGTGATCAGAGGGCTCTTGATTTCTTTTTTGGTCACTGGTCACTGGTCGCTCTTCTTCATCCATTGACGAAGTAGGCGAATTTCCAACTGCCTCGGACGCGGGTGATGCCGGCGCGATAGCCGTCGTAATTGAGCGACGGATCAGCAAATTGCGGCGGTGAGACCCAGAACGCGCCTTTCTTGACAAAACGTTCAGACAAAATGCCATCAAGTTCCGGCCAGAGATTTTCCTGTTCCCAGTACTGAAAGACACCCGGACCGGACATTGCCGGTTCAAGCTTGTAGCCAAAATCGTCGGTCATCATTGATTTCAAAGTTTCCAGATCGCGTTTAGCAACCGCTTTACGAAGCCGTCCGACGAACGCTTGAAAATCGACGTCGGCTGGTGCCCGCAAATCGGCCTTTGCTTGTTTTTTGAGCGCCGCCTTCTTGAGTTTGTCCTTTTTTTGTTCGGGCGTCTGGCAGCCTGAAAAAACAAAAACCGACAACAGAACAGCGCTAATGAGGATCCTCATTGTCCTAACGTCTGTCACGTTTATCCGCCAGATTCAAGAGCGGCGTGACAACGGTGATGCCGGCGCACTCGAACCGGATGCGTAAAAAAGAAAAAGTAGAACATGCTCACCAGGTCGAAAAAAGAGGCAGACGGACTAACCGCGTGACGAGGTCCGTTGCGCAGGGCCGCAAAAACAGTCGGGATCGTAAGCTCGTTGGGACGCGGGATAGTCGTGTAATGCCGTCCAAAAGCGTGAAGTTGGTGAGCGTCCGAAGTAGCGATGAGCGGCTTGGCGTGCTGTCTGGCCACTTTGACTGCCCGGCGATTCAAATCAAAAAGCCCTTTGTGAAAATGGCAAAGCTCAATCGCATCAAAGCAATCGATCTCCTCGACAAGGCGTTTGCCAATCGAAGCGCCGAGCACAAAAAATGGATGCGGGGCGATCGTGAAAACCGACAAACCCCGTCTGGCCCGCAATTGTCGAAGGTCGTCGAAATTCTTTAGCGCGGCGACCTCGGCTGGCGTCACATTCAAGACAATCGCATCGGCCCCTTCCAGCCTAACTTCCGCGGCCGGGATTAAGAGGATTCCCATTTCAGCGGCGTCCCGAAATACGTCGGCGCGATCAAACACTGCGTCGTGCAACGTGATGGCCAAAACACCGAAACCAAGCTCCTTTGCGCGTTCGAGAAGCTGGTGCGCCGAGTAATCGATTACGTCTTTCGGATCATCGAGGGTATGGATGTGGAGATCTATTTTAATCCAACCTTCGTCCATCCTGGTCATAGTCTTCCCCTATCTTTTCCTTCCTCTTAATCTTCGCCTCGATCAAGGGCAGGACTAAGAGCAAGACTAGGACCGCCAGAACACTTGCGATCAAACCTCCATTCTCTACTGTTCACGGTCACTGGTCACTGATCACTTCCAGACGCTCGGGTGGTGGAATGGCAGACACGTACGTTTGAGGGGCGTATGCCGAAAGGCATGCGGGTTCAAGTCCCGCCCCGAGCACCACTTTCGCGGCTACAGCACTCGGAACATAACAATGAATTTCGCTATTTGGCGACCTGACCGCCAGCGCGATGTCCGCCGCCGCCGAGACCGTTACCCGTAACTCCGCCCAAACCCGCCCCAACCCCCGGTTGGGCCAACAATCCACCCTCCATCCGCATCGGATTGATGGCTCCGTGACTTTGCTTCAGAGCAGCGCCGGCGCCCAGTGAATGCATCGACATCAAGTTTCCTTGGACCGCTGACTTCGATTGCAATGTGGAATGGCCCGACCCAGCGCCAATCTTCGTGCTCATCTGATTTTGCCGAGCCAAATGTAACACAGATCGAGCCGCGGCCGAATTCCGCAGACTTTGCCGGCGACTCGAAATCGCTGCTCGTGCCGACATTATCAATTTGCGAGATTGCCGAATCGTCCTTCCCTTCGTCGAGCGAATTGGACCGCTTGAGTCTGCCGAGGTAGAGCTTCCGGGACCCGACCTCGTCGCCCGCGGAACACCGCCCGCCGGCCCACTTTCGGAACTCACCCGACTCGAAGACGTGGCAGCAGATGTTCGGTCGGCGAAACCGGTGGTGTTGGTTGGTAGCGATGTAAAGGGCTGGTTGCTAGAAAAGTTCCGCTGCATCTGGAATTCGGGTTCCTGACTTGGATAGAAGCCCGGTTGCTGGGAGATAGTCGCCTGCCGACTGTCTAGTTGCAGAGTCGATGCGATCCGCGACGGTTCGAGGCCGAAAGTTTGCAAGGTGGTAGCGTCGAATTCCCTTTTCAGATCGGAAACATCAGCCGGCAGATGGGCATTTCGGCGCGAATATTCGAAACCGTCCCTGATAAATATTGTCGAGAAAACAGCGATCAAACTGCAAACCGCGACAAAATTGAGATTCATCCATGCGAATGGGCCCACGTTTATAGCCCGCTCGACCACGTGGTCGCCGTGGTTTGGATCGGATCGTTGAAGGACCGCCGCTTGGCTTGTTGCATCAGCCCAAACTTTCTTGGGTCCGACTAGAATTTCTGAGATATCGACGTCGATTTTCCGAGGGCTCGGCTGTGGGTTGTGGGGCGTCATCGAATCAAATCGCAGCATGAAACGTTCCTCCGCTTTTGCCGAAAGATCGCTAAGCCGCCCGACGCTGTAGCAAACAAGCGAACGAATGCGCAAAGAGTAGTTCATTGCGGCAAGTTCGAAAAAAAACAAAAACGATCCGGCCGTCGGCGCGGTCGTACACGATTTCAAGGGGATGCCGGGTCAGCGTCAGCCAAGGGACCGTTCTGGAGAGAAAAGCTCACAACAGCCGAGCGAGGGCAACACAGTCTGCGCTCTCTGCCATCACGTCATTAAACAGGGGGACAGCGACGAGCCGCTTATTTACAGTATCTGTTCGACATGCAAAAAGTTGCCACACCGAAACCTGGGATCGGCGGCTTCACTGAACTAGTTCCACCAAGATGGCTTTCTGCACGTGCAACCTGTTTTCAGCTTGATCGAAAATCGTTTGGGCGTGGCTTTCAAAAGTCTTTTCGTCGATTTCCTGGCCACGATGCGCTGGCAGGCAATGCATCACCAGCGCATCCGCCTTGGCCAGTTTCACAACTGATTCGTTAATCCAGTAGGGTCCGAGCTCGGCTTCGCGTCGCGCTTCCTCCGCTTCCTTCCCCATCGAAACCCATATGTCGGTATAAAGGACGTCGGCACCTTTTGCTGCGGCGGCAACATCGTCCGTGACACTTACCCGGCCGCCGGCCGTCTCGAGCAATTTCTTCTTTGGCAAATACTTTTTGTGCGACGCAATCCGTAATTCAAAATCCATTTTCCCAGCCGCAAACAACCACGAGCGCGCTGTATTCGAAACCCCATCGCCGATATAGGCAATTACAGTATCCTTAATTTTGCGCCGTTTTTCGATGATGGTAAACATGTCACCGAGAATTTGGCAGGGGTGCTCATCATCGGTCAGGGCATTAATCGTCGGGACGCCGGAAAACTCAGCGAACTCTTCGATGTCGCTTTGCGCGTAAGTCCGAATGACTGCGCCGTGAATCATTCGAGCGAGCACTCGCGCGGTGTCCTTGATCAATTCGCCTCGGCCGAGCTGAGCGTCAGCCGCATTCAAATAGATCGTCTCGCCGCCAAGCTCGCGGATTCCTACATCGAACGAAACGCGGGTTCGAGTGGACGGCTTCGAGAAAATCAGGGCCCAAGTTTGTCCGGCCAGTGGTTGGGCGGAAATCTTACCTCGATTATCCTTGATTTCAGCGGTCCGCTTCAGAATCCGCTCAATGTCTGCCTTCGAAAGCTGTTCGATACTTAGTAGATGTTTCAATTCTTCCTCTTCCTGTTCCTCTTATGCTTTGTTCGCGAGACCCGCGACCAAGTTTTCAATCGCGCCCAGTCCTTCTTCGGCTTCGTTCTTGCGCAGATTTAAGGCGGGCAACAACCGAATTACTGACGTTCCGGCCGGAACGGTCAGGACACTTCGCTGGTGCAACTCCTTGACGACGTCCGCCGATTTGAAATTTGGTTGGAACTCGATCCCAATCATAAAGCCGAAACCGCGGGCGACTTTCAACACCGTGGGAAAACGTTGCTGAAGCTGCTGCAGCTGGGTTAACAGAAACTCGCCGGTTGCGCGCGCGTTCCCGGCGAGATTGTCCCGTTCAATCACGTCAAAAATTTTCAAGGCCACTGCGCAGGCGAGGGGTGTTCCGCCAAAAGTGCTCGCGTGCGTTCCGGCCGCCAACACATTGGCAAACTTCTCCCGCACCCAGAAGGCGCCGATTGGAAATCCTCCGCCGAGAGATTTGGCCATGGAAACTGCATCTGGAAGAACATTGGTGTTTTCGTTCTCCAAGATGCGCTGCCAACTTTGGAATTTGCCGGTCCGGAAATGGCCTGCTTGCACTTCGTCGAAGAGTAACAGCAGATCTCGCTCGTCACAGAGCTGTCGCAGGCCAATCAAATATTCCGGACTCGCCACGGTGACTCCGCTCTCGCCTTGAACGGGCTCGATCAAGATCGCAGCGGTCCGCGATGAAATCGCGCTCCGTATTGCTTCAAGATCGTTGAACGGGACTTGTTTGAATCCTTCGACCGCTGGTTCGAAGCCTTTCTTCACTTTTTCCTGCCCGGTCGCCGCGATTCCAGCGAGGGTTCGCCCATGAAAGGAATTGGCCGTGGTGATTACTTCGTACCGGCCCAAGGATGGGCGATCTCCAGTTTGCGCCGGCGGCTCGGAAGCCGCCGCTGCTTGATTGCCAAATTTCCGAGCCAACTTGAACAGGCCTTCGTTGGCTTCGGCTCCACTATTGCAAAAGAACACCCGTCCACGGGCGATATGATCGACGATGCACTTGGCCAGTCGGCCTTGGGGCTCATTATAATAGAGGTTCGAAACGTGGATCAGCCGCTGGGATTGGTCGGCCAGGGCCTGGGTAACCTCGGGGTGAGCGTGGCCTAACGAACAAACCGCGATCCCGCCCGCCAGGTCGAGATAGCGTTTACCGTCGACATCCCAGACGTAACTCCCCTTCCCGTGATCCAGCACCAGATCGAACCGGGCGTAAGACGGAACAACATACTTATCGAACAATTCCCGGACGCGCTTCGTTTCGTTCTGCACGAGTGCGGACGTCGGCTGTGGAAGAACTTCCTTCACAACACGACTTCCGTTCCCACGCCTGCATCCGTGAAAATTTCGAGCAACACGGAATGCGGAATCCGTCCGTCGACGAACTGGACCTTTTCCACGCCGCTCTCGATGGCAGATACCGCGCTATCGACTTTAGGAATCATTCCCTCGCCGATGACGCCGCTCTGTCGCAACTTTGGAACTTCGTTCACCGCCAGATGAGTCAATAAACTCGAGCTTTCCTTCGGATCTCGCAGCAGGCCCGGAACGTCGCTCATGAAAACGAGACGGCGCGCTTTCAGCGCAATCGCCGTTTTCGCAGCGGCGATATCAGCGTTGCAATTGTAGATCTTTCCGTCGTCTCCAAGCGCAGTTGGGCTGATCACCGGGGTTACGCTGCGACGAATACATTCCCGCAAAGGCTCAGCGTTGACCTCCGAAACTTCACCCACAAAACCGAGATCAATGTCTTCGTTTGGGACGGAAAATTTGCGACACCGGAAAATATCCGGACCGGCGAAACCTTTTGCTTTTCCGCCGAATTCCTGAACTGCGCTGACAATTTCAGGATTGATCTGGCGGGATAGCACTCGATCCACGATTTCCGCGCTGGCCGAATTGGTCACGCGATAACCATGAACAAACTCGGATTTCATGCCGGATTCCTCGAGGGCGCGCGTGATCGCCTTTCCGCCGCCATGCACGACCACCGGATTGATCCCGACCGCCTCGAGAAAAACGATGTCCCGAGCGACCCGATGGCGTTCTTCCGGATCCGACGAATCCATGAAGCTTCCGCCATACTTCACCACGAAAATCTGGCTTCGAAAACGCTGGATGTAAGGCAACGCTTCCAGGAGCGTGGCCGCTTTCGAGATGATTTTCTTCATCAGCCGCCGAGCGTCGCGGGATCGGTGATGTCGCCTTTGTTTAACGCGACGTAATCTTCCGTGAGGTCGGCAGCGTAAATCATAAATTGGCCGCGGCCACGATGAAGGTCGATATGCAAATCGAATTCCGGTTGTGAGGTAATCTGCGCCAACGCTTTCAAGGCGACATTTGTCGGACGACCGCGGCGAAATGCAAAAAGAATTTTGCGGCTGTCAGGCGCGGTATAACCGACATCGATGACGTTCTCGTCGATCTTCGCTTTTGAATATCCCAGCGCACACAGGATTCGTCCCCAGTTCGGGTCACCACCGCACCAACTTGAGCGGACCAGTGAACTATTCGCGATCGCCCGACCCACCGCTTCCGCTTGTCGATCATTGCGGGCGCCTCGGATCCGCACCGCCACCACGCGTGACGTGCCCTCACCATCACGGACGATTTTTTTAGCGAGCTCGAGGCAAACATAATTCAAAGCTCCCTGGAAAATTCGGAATTGTTTCGGATTTCGGGATTCGAATCTCCGATTTGCCGCCAACCCATTGGCCAGCGCGATGACTGAATCATTCGTGCTCATATCGCCGTCGACGGTGATGCGGTTAAAACTTTGTTCGACTGCGATCTTCAACGCCCGCTTGAGCGCGACTGAATCGATCGCCGCATCGGTTGTGATGAACCCGAGCATCGTCGCCATTCCCGGATGAATCATTCCCGCGCCTTTGCAAATTCCGCCGACGCGCACGGTTCTCTTTCCGATTTCGAACTCGACCGCGATTTCTTTCCGTTGTGTGTCTGTCGTCATGATCGCCTCCGCGACCTGGCGCGCATTCGAGGCCGATCCGGCAAGTCGCAGCGCGCACGCTCGAATTCCGCGCTCGACGTTCTTCATCGGCATCGCCACTCCGATTCGTCCGGTCGAACAAACCAGAACTTCGCGTGGGTTGAATTGACGCCGCGACCATCTTGTATGCTTTAAGCATCCGAGATTTCCAAGCGCGGACGCCGTCATTCGAGCCATTGCTCCGGCGTCCTTGATTCCCTGTTTCCCGGTCGCGGCATTCGCATTTCCGGAATTCACGACGACTGCACGTGCGAATGTGGCCGAGGCGTGTTTTCGACTGACTTTCACGGGCGCCGCGCAGACCTGGTTTGTCGTAAACATCCCAGCCACCGCAGCCGGCACGTCGGAAACAATTAATGCGAGGTCGTCTTTACGTCCTTTGTCCGAGCCCCTGCCGGTTCCGAGTTTTTTGATGTCGCAGAAGACCGAGGCACACTTGAAACCGCGGGGTGCGCAAATTGAGCCGGCAATTTCCCGAAACGAACTTTTCATGTCTTGGGGGGACACCTGACGTTGGAAGGGCGAGAGTCCTCTGGAGCCTGCTGGATTGAGTCCCGCCCTACCAATCGCCGCTCTCCGCGGAGTTCGGTGTTCACAACAGCCCAGCGGTTTCGGGTAAGTCGAGGATTAGATTCATACATTGGAGCGCTTGCCCCGCTGCTCCTTTAACGATGTTATCGATCGCGCTCATCACCACGATCCGATTCGTGCGCTTGTCGACTTTCCAGGCGACATCAATGAAGTTCGTCCCGGCCACATGTTTTGTGTCCGGCAAGCGCCGGTCGCCCAGCAAACGGACGAACGGTTCCTGACCGTAGGCGCCGCTAAAAATTACCGCCGGATCCATCTTTACGACGTTGGTGGCAATATCCGCGTATATGGTCGTGATAATTCCGCGGTTAATCGGCACCAAGTGGGGGGTGAACTGAATTGTCATCTCCTCGCCGGCCAAAAGCGAAAGTTCCTGCTCAATTTCGGACAGGTGACGATGTTTCGGAACGCCATAAGGCCTCACACTTTCGTTGCACTCGGAAAATAGATAATCCACTTCTGCCTTCCGGCCGGCACCGGTTACGCCGCTCATGCTGGCAACGAGAATCGTTCCCCGGTCGACCGCTTTCCGGCGAATCAGGGGCCGCAGCGGAATCAAAATGCTAGTCGGATAACACCCGGGACACGCAACCAGCTTCGCGCCACGAATCTCGTTCCGATAGATTTCGGGAAGACCGTAAACTGATTTGCCAAGTAAATGCGGCGCCGGATGGTCGTGACCGTAAAATTCGCGGTAAACGTCCGGGTCCTTGATGCGAAAATCAGCGCTGAGGTCGAGAAGCCGGGCTTTTGCGGAAAGGAGTGGTTCGGCAAATTCTGCAGCCAAGCCGTGCGGCAGCGCTAGAAACACCAGCTCGGCCTCCTGCGAAATTTGTTTTGGATCGGAATCCGAAAACTTCAGCACCGCTGCTTTCTTGTGATGCGCGAGTCGCGGAAAAACTTCTGCGGCAGACTTTCCGGCCAGCTGACGGGACGTCACTGCAACCAGATCGACATTTGGATGCGCGAGTAAGAGGCGAACGAGCTCTTCCCCGGTGTAACCGGAGGCTCCCACTACTGCTACTTTTGTTTTCGCCGTCGTCACAACGGGCAATGCGTATTCCGTCTCGCGCGGATTGCAATTGGAATTGTAGCGCGACGCTTAGTTGCCGTTTCTCCCGTTTCTTGTGCGCCTCGAGAGAGCGAGGCGGCCAGAGCGCGCCAAACTCAGCGTTGCGCTTCGCACAAATCCCCGACTACAGTTCCGGGATGCAGTCTCCTCTAATCCTCGTCGGCGGCGTCATCGCCGCAATTTTCGTTTTCATTTTCGCTATCGTCCTTTTCAATTTTTTTGGCATCTGGCTCCGTGCACGCATTGCCAACGCCCCTGTCGGCATGGGAAAAATGATCGGAATGCGCCTCCGGCGCGTGCCGGTCGGATTGATTGTCGATAACCGAATCACCGCGGTGAAAGCCGGCATCGACGTGCCGAGTGACCCGCTCGAAGCGCATTATCTCGCCGGCGGCGATGTGACCCAGGTCATTCTGGCGTTAATTGCTGCGGATAAGGCCGGAATCTCGCTCGATTTCAATCGCGCTTGCGCGATTGATTTGGCGACTAAAGGCACCGGCAAAACCGTGCTCGAGGCGGTCCGGACCAGCATCAACCCGAAAGTAATCGATGCGCCCAACCCATCGATGGGGCGAGTGACAATCGACGGCGTCGCCAAGGACGGGATTGGGGCCAAGGTAAAAGCGCGGGTGACAGTGCGCTCGCATCTTGACCGGTTCGTCGGCGGTGCGACCGAGGAAACGATCATCGCGCGAGTGGGTGAAGGCATTGTCAGCGCGATCGGCTCGGCCGATTCCTACAAGGACGTGCTCGAAAATCCCGACCGCATCTCGAAAGCCGTTTTGGCGAAGGGCTTGGACAGCAACACGGCGTTTGAAATTCTTTCCATCGATATCGCCGATGTCGACGTTGGCGACAACATCGGAGCGAAACTCCAGAGCGAACAGGCCGATGCCGATAAACGAGTCGCCCAAGCCAAGGCCGAAGTGCGCCGCGCTGCCGCAGTTGCAGTCGAACAGGAAATGAAAGCCAGGACTCAAGAGATGCGCGCGAAAGTTGTCGAAGCCGAGGCCCAGGTTCCGCTGGCGATGGCCGAAGCATTTCGGGCCGGCCACCTCGGAATAATGGACTATTACCGCATGAAAAACGTCCAGGCCGACACGACGATGCGGGAATCGATTGCCGGTTCTGATAAACCGCGAACCGAAGGCAGCTAACCAATGATTGCAGCGGCGCATCTCGATAATTTTCTATTCCTAATATTTTTCGCGATCGCGATTCTTTTCCAATTACTGACCCGGGCGGCGAGCAAAACAAAACGTTCAGGAAATACTGATCAAAGCAGAAGACCAGGCACGCGCCCACAAACGCCGCGGCCAGCCTCAACCCAGCCGCAAGACTCAGACGAAGACCGGATCCGAAAATTCCTTGAAGCGCTCGGTCAACCCACGGGTTCAGAACCGCCGCCCCCTGTTAGGCAAAGACCGACCTATCAACGGCCGATTGTCGTTCCACGGGTCGAGCCACGACAGATTGCACGTCGCATTCTTGCTCCGTTGCCTCCCTTAACCACTCGCCCGCCGGAAATGGAACCGGAGGGCTACCCAACCCCAACAGAACTCCCCCCGCCGGCGCCAAAGCGTGAGAGAAGGGTGGTCGCACCGCAATCCCCCGCCACATTCGAAGTTCACGAAGATCCTCAGCCGCTCGCTGCGGTTACTGAATCGGACACGACGGTAATCCCCGGGCAAAAAATTCCACTGCCGATTTCCAAATCAGAACCGAACGTCGATATCGTGACTCTCCTCCAATCGAGCTCCGGCCTGCGCAACGCAATCATTCTCCGTGAGATCTTTGGACCCCCAAGGGCATTTAGTGATTACGGATTAGCGAATTAATTCGCTAAAATCACTCGTCACTTGTCACTGACCCGTCCCTTTGTATTTTCCGGTTTCTCTTTCCACGCGCCGGCGTGGCGGAATGGCAGACGCGCTGGACTCAAAATCCAGTATTCGCAAGAATGTGTGGGTTCAAGTCCCTCCGCCGGCAGGCTTTCCCCTTGCCGGATGGCATTTTACAAGGTCGTCCGCTGGTCGTAACATTTCACCATGAAAACTGTGATTCGTGTTGTTGTCGTCATGTTTGCTTCGCTCTGCTTGATGCTGACAGCTAAAGCCGGAGAAGCGGGACTGAGTGGAATTGTGAAAAATTCTTCAGGGCCGATCTCGGGGGCCGAAATTCGCATCCAAGGCAGTGACGCAAACAAAATTGGAAGAGTTCATACCGCGGCCAATGGTCGTTACAATTATCCCGAATTAGAGGCCGGGAGCTACAACGTCACCCTGGTGGTAAATGGCGTAACCAAAGCGTCGATCAATAATGTCAGGACCAAAGCCGGGCAGACTGAAACTTTAAATTTCGAAGTCCTGAGGAACTCTCGTGTGACTCCGTTTGCTCCGGGCAAACACTATGTTTGGGTACCCTCCGAGACTGGCACTCATCTTGGCCATTGGGCGGAGGTTGAAGGCGATGGCAAATCGATGCCGGTCGGCATGTCCGAGCGCCTCAACAATCAGGGCAACGCCATGGTGAGATCAATTCAAAGTCGCAGTGGCGACGGTAACGTCCACCAGTAGTTGGGGTTAACGCCTGTTGGTTGTCGGACGGCGTCTGGCCTTTGCTTGCAAAGACCCGCCCGATCTCGTATTGTTATCGACTTTATGTTTAAGAAATCGCTCCAACTCTCCATAGTCACCCTCCTAATTTCCGCTGTAGCGGCATGGGCTTCCTCCCCGACGGGTAATGCCAGAATTCAAGGCATCGTTAAAGATTCCAACGACAAGCCAGTGGCTGGCGCTGAAGTCCACATCACATCAAAGGACGGAAACAATCTCCAAAAGATTGTCCGGACTGATGCTGGTGGAAATTTTGGGGTCAGCAATCTGCCAGTCACAGATTACGAAGTCGTTCTCTTCGTGAATGGCAAAATTAAAGCGTCCCTGAACAATCAAAAGGTCTATGCGGGCAAGCCAACCCAAATGGATTTCAAATTGACCGGCAAATACGCCGCGAATGTTCCGCCAAAGAAACATACCCACATGGTTTACGTGCCGGCCGAGACTGGCAGCAATCTGAGTGGTCACTGGGTGGAAGTGGACGATAACGCTGCAGCGTCGGCCGCCACCTCCGGCGAAGTTGTTCGTCTGAGAGGGGAAGCCGTCCGCAAAATGCAAGGCGGCGGAAGCAACTCTGGTGGTAACTAAACTTTAACAACAACGATTCACAAGGCGCGCGGCCGAAAAGCCGCGCGTTTTTTGTACCCCGAGCTGTCTATCCCGAAACCATGTAACCCTCTTCGCCGTGTTCATTGATATCGAGTCCCTGACGCTCGATCTCAGGGGCAATCCGCAATCCGATAAGGGCATTGACGACCGACCCAATGACAGCACTGGCAACGACGGCCACGAAAATCGTAATCGCGATCGCCTTCACTTGTTCAAGCCAAAGCGAATGGCCAAGAATACTGGCGAGACCATTTTGAGTCGCGGTCGCTCCGTTGAGGTTTGGATTCACCGCAGCGGTCGCGAACACCCCGGTCAAGAACGCGCCCAACGTACCACCGACCGCATGGACACCAAATGTGTCGAGAGCGTCGTCGTAGTGAAACCACGATTTTAGTTTCGTACATGCAAAAAATGGGACGACGCCAGCGACGACTCCAATGATTATCGCGCCGGTTGCGTCAATGAATCCGCAAGCCGGGGTGATCACGACCAATCCCGCGACGGCACCAGAGCAAAAACCGAGCACGCTCGGTTTTCCACGCAAAACATATTCCAGCATCGCCCAAGTGAAGGACGCGACCGCAGTCGCCAGCGTCGTCGTCATGAAAGCATTTGCCGCAATACCATCGGCGGCGAGCGCGCTGCCGGCATTGAATCCATACCAACCGACCCAGAGCATGCCGGAACCGACCATGCAAAGAACCATGCTATGCGGTGCCATGATTTCTTTCCGGAAACCGAGCCGAGGTCCTAGGAGCGCGCAAAGGACAAGCGCCGACCATCCCGAAGACATGTGCACAACGGTGCCGCCCGCAAAATCGATCGCGGTGATTCTGGCTTGGCCGTTCCAAACGCCGTTCATCAATCCGTCGATTCCCCAGACCATGTGCGCGAGCGGGAAATAAACGACAAACATCCAAATACCCACGAACATCATTACGGCGGCAAATCGGATTCGTTCGGCAACCGCGCCAATGATTAGTGCGGGCGTGATAATCGCGAACATCAATTGATACATCGCGAAGATGTTCTGCGAGACCCAGTATGAGTAATCGCCGTTTGGTTTGGAATCGATTCCTCGGAGAAACGCAAATTTCAGCCCGCCCAAAATTGGTGAGCCGCGCGAAAACACTAACGAATAACCAACAGCCCACCAAAGAATCGCCACCAAGCCGGCAATACCGAGGCACTGAGCGAGGACTGAGAGAACATTTTTTTGCCTGACCAGTCCGCCGTAAAAAAGCGCGAGTCCCGGCAGGGTCATAAACAGGACTAGCGCTGAAGAAGTCATCAGCCAGGCGTTATGGCCGGGTCCGCCACCCGAAATGTTCGAACTGGTTTTCGCGTCCGCCGCGTCTGAGCCGCGTCCGGCGTTATTTACATAAGCTTCCAAATCCGCCACCCGCTGCTCGAGTGACGGAGAACTTGAAGGCGCCGGGTTTTGGGCGCGAGAAGTATTCGCGGTCAGCAACACCATCGCCGCCACGAAAGTAAAAACTCGAATCAACATGTCGACTTGGGGGCCGTAGCCTTGGCGCAGGTGGCTCATGTCGCCCAGCGCTTAATAGAGCCGGACGCGTCAGATCGACAAGAAAAACAAAACTCCGCCGGCCAAGTGTGGTCAAATATGGCCGGCGGAGTTTTTCTGTGTCTTAAAGCTTTATGAAATTTGCGCTGTTGCCGAAATGGGAGGTTGAAATCTGATTCATCGATTGGATGTCAGCTTCGTCGTTATCGTTATCATTGTTGTTTTCGTTGTCATTGTCATTGTCGACATCGGTATCATTATCGGCTTCGGATTGATGCTGCGAAATTACGGCCGGCAGGTCCTTGGTCTGCAGATTTTCATAACGCTGGCGAACGTCGGCCGGAACTTTGTCGAGATCTTCTTTCGTTTCAACCGGACCGCTGAATTGCAACAATCCTTTCGGGTCCTTCGCCGTCAGGACTTTCTTGCCATCGATTTTTTCGACACGCAGCTCGCCTTTGTCGTCGGAATAAACGATCTGCGCTTTGCCGATATCGATCTTGGTCGTGCTTAGTCCGCCGTCCCTATTCTGAGTGACGGTGATCCCGGCTGCCCGGCGGGCTTGATCTTGCGCTCGACGCGCTTCCTCCCGAACCTGCTGGGCCTGCTCACGCATGTGATCGCGCATTTGATGGGCCAAGTCCCTTTGTTGTTGGGCAAAATCACGCTGCTGTTGCGCTAAATCACGACGCTGCTGGGCTTCTTCACGAGCGCGTTGGGCTTCAGCTTGAGCAGCCATCACGGCATCATGAATGATTCCCTGGGTTTGATCGCCAAGTTGCTCCTTAAGTTGGCCCATTTGCTCCTTCAGATCGTCCATCCCGAAATTGCTCCAATCGTGTCCGTCGAAATTGAAGTTAAAGTGGGGGTGACGACCTCGCCACATGTCGGAACGTTCCGAGACTTCTTTCTTTGACAGCTTCACGCCGATTTTCTCTTCTTTACCTTTGCGCAATACCGTCAGGGTGACGGTTGTTCCTTCCGAAAAACTACGAATGAGTTTCGAAAGTTGGTCCGGCTCGGTCAAAATCTGGTCGTTCAGCATTTTGAGAATGTCGTTTTGCTGGATGCCGGCGGTTGCAGCCGGTCCATCCGGAACGACGTAATCGACGACCAAACCGAAGCCGCGCGCGAGACCGAGTTGTTCGCTGACAACTCTAGGCACGTCAGAAGTTTCCACGCCAAGATAGGTAACCGGCACCTTTTTGTCGTGGCGGTCCCGATCATTACTAGGGGCTCCAGGGGCTCCCGGAGCCGGTGGCGCCGGCGGTGCCGGAGGCGGCGGATTAGGTTGAGTAAATGCAGCCATCGGCGCGAGGACGATTGCGGCAATAGTGATGATGGATTTTGTTTTCATATTAGTAGTGTGTTCGAAGTTCATTGCCCTGATATGGGTTCCAACGAAACCTGTTCGGTCGGATAAGAAATTCGCAGAGTGGCCCCGGTCTTTGGATTGCGCCATTGCAGCGTGTCGCGGGTGTGCGAGCGCACGCGACGCATCGGTTGATCGGAATTGTTTCTAAAATGCACGCCCTCGTCACGGGTGTGATAAACAACCTGAGTCAGACCGGCCGGAATAAGTTCCCGGTCGGAGGACACAGCCGGCGAAGGCGGCTTCGCCGATGCGATCGTACTCGATTGCTTTGGGCTCTCATAAAATCGAACCAAAGCGAAAAGAACGAGCGCGGCTGCGGCAGCCAGGCCAAGACCAATCGAAAGCCAGTTGAAATGAAACCGCTGTTCGCGCGGCAAGATGCCACCGGCCGGAACGGCTGATTCAGGTTCGGCCAGTGCACGTTCGATTCGCGTTGCCAGGTCGGGCGACGGTTGGATTGGCCGCAGCTTGCGTAATCGATCTTCGAGTTCGGAAAAGTCGTTCATGTGGATGGGAAGTTCTTTTTCAAAGCAGCCAGCGCATAGCGGTACCGTGACGCGGCTGTATTTTGCGAAATTCCAAGAGCGCTTCCGATTTCGGCAAAGGTGAGGTCGTTCCAAATCTTCATCACCAGGACCTCCCGCTGCTCGCTGGGCAAATCGCCAATGGCGGCGACCAAGGCACGCTGGGCATCGTCTTCGATTTCAAAAGCGGGTTGCACGGATTGATCGGTGTCGGAAAGGGCCGTGGCCTCGCGTCGCGCGCGCCGGCTATCGCGTCGCAAAAGGTCAAGCGCGACCGAACGAACTGTCGCGTAAAGCAGTCCGCGGTTCGCAATGTCGTGATTTCGCCGCCAGAACTTAACAAAAGCTTCCTGAACAACATCTTCCGCGTCGGCCGCCGATCGGGTCCACTGCTTGGCGAAAAGCACCAAGCCAGGCGCGAGCTGAGAAAAGCAAGTCTTCCAATTTTCATCGGTGGCAACATTCTCCATGACCTCTTCACGGTCTTTTATAATCAGGACGGCGCCAACCGGAGTTTTTGTCTCTCCAGCGGCGGATTTTTTTGTTGCTTTGAGGGTTCCTGGTTGCGACAACGCCGTCATGAACTGGATGGCAATTAATTGGATAGCAGTAATTTGCGCAGCCGCGGCCTATTGGGTCATCGGAGCGATCTGGTACATGGCCTTGTTTGGAAAAATCTGGGCAGCGGGCATGCAGCAACACGGAATCAAACTCGAGGGGAGCGGGATGGGCGCGAAAATGATCGGCAATTTCCTCTGCAACCTCGTTGCCGCCGCGATCATGGCACGTTTGATAGCGCGGATGGGGATAACCGAGCTTGGACCCGGTCTCAAGCTCGGGGCCGGAGTTGGTCTCGGCTTTTCAGCAGCGGCGCTGACGATTCAGTACTTGTGGGAATCAAAACCATTCAAGGTCTGGGTGATCGATGCGAGCCATCACGTCGTCGGCTGCATGGCGCTGGGCGGAATTCTGGCAATCTGGCATGCGTGATTTGGTAGCGGCGGTTCACGAACCGCTAGGGCGGGCAGAAGCCAACCGCCCTTACCTTTTGGTAGCGCGCAGAATCAAATTTCCCAACCAATACGGATTGGCGATGCCGTTTCGGTACGCCTCCAACGACTCCACCGACGAGTTCACGCGTAAGTTGCTGTAACTCTGGTCGAGGTTTTGCCACCGTTCGTGCCAATAAACTGCCGCCTTGACCCTCGGATAACGTGTCCGAAAAAGTTCCAAACCTTGTTTGATCCATTCCGGCTTGTGAATGCCGGGTTCGCCCGGATCGCTGGGAAATTCTCCGGTTGCCCATTCTGCGATCATGACCGGCTTATCGGGGTCGAGACTGCATAACTCCTGATAAGGCCAGTCGACCAGCGAGATAATATCCGGATTTGGCTCGTCCTTAAATTGTTGGCCGTAAACGCTCAGGCCTAACCAATCGACATAATCGGAGCCTGGATAATAATACGGCGCCATGTTCCAGGTCTCGAGCGGATACGAATAATTATTGGTGTGAAACATCCACTTGATATTCATAGCGCCGCGCGATCGAACACGGTCTACGACATGACGATAAGCCCGGCGAAAAGTATCCGGACCTTTCCAGTTGTGGATTGCTTCGTCCCATTGGTCGCCCCCATAATATTTTCCCGACCACGGAAACCATTCGCCATTCATCTCGTTGCCGAAGACAACGATCAAAGGATGACCGAAGTCGCGCGCGGCGTCGGCCCATTTGTCGATATAATCGTCCCATTGCCCGGCGATAATGTTGTTCAGACTGAATTTGTCGGGGCCGCGGTTTTGTTCGTACGGTTTGTCCCATGGCGACCAAAAAACGAGTGGCAATGAACCGTGCCGCCACAGAACGTTGAGGTTTGCCGTTGGAAAACTCTGCTCGCCCCAGTAGCTTGACGAAGCGACGATGGCCTGATGTTTACCGACCATCTGCTCGAAACCTTCGATCTCTTCGAGGTTAACGCTGTCTTCCTCCTCTCCAAAATCGATAAACGCGCCGGTGTACGCCGCGTTCGCCGGAATCACCACCTCAACGGGACCGTTTGGGTCGACGGCGGTTGCTACGTTAGTTTTGTGACAAGCCGTAATCGCGAACAGCGTTAGAGCGACGAGCAAATGAGCAATGACGAATGACCAATGACGAATGAATGACGAGCGACGCCAATGACGAATGAGTAACGAGTAAGTGTTACAATTCACTTCCCGCTTTGATGAATCTTGCAAAAGATGAGGTGCAACTCCTTCGCTTCCAACCAGAGAAGACGTGCCTCAGGCTTTAGCTCCGGCACCGCACGTACAGTCATTCGCAAGAAATGTTTTACTTCACGCGCCTCTTTTCGGCACGTCCCGATGTTTTTTAGAAATTCCTTCTTTGAAATCGCATCGTCAGCTTCGACATAGTTCGCACCGACGCTGGTCCCGGCGCCGACCAACTGGTTAATGATTCTATTGGTAACCGGCGTTCGGGGAATAGTCTTCGCAAAATCAATAATTCCTTCTCCAAATCGCGCTGTTCGCTCTTCTAGATCGTAAACCGGCTTATCCGGGAGAGTTTCCTGGGCCACAAGCACCGTGTCATCCCAAAAGGTTTCCGCAGAAGATGCGTACGATTTCACTTTTCTTGTTAATTGGTCATTCGCCATTCGTCATTGGTCATTCCATTCGCGCTATGCCCGAACCGGCACACTCGCAGTCCGCTCCAGCTTGCCCCAACTGACCCACGCGCCTTTGATCGCGCGGAGAATGGCTTTCCAGATGCAATAGCTAAGCATCGGCCGATAAATGAGCCGCATCGGGAGAATTCGCCACGCCCGCGACACCGGTTCCTTCTCCAAGATGCAGGCCAGCGTAGCCAAAATTACATCCATTGATAAAAACGTAATGACAAACGGCAACACGGCCCGCCAGGCCCCAAACGGCAGCGACGCTAACAGGAACAAATCCACCACTGGCGTCACCGCGACCAGAATGATTTGGAAAAACCAGACGCTGGGCAAACTAAACCAGCCAAGGGCGCGATAGTTCCAGTTGAAAACCATATCCCGATGTTTCCAAAGACATTGCAGGGTGCCGTAAGCCCAACGAAAACGTTGTTTCGCCAATGTGCGCACGGATTCGGGAGCTTCGGTCCAACCGATCGCCGCCGGCACATAAACGATGCGTTGCCGGTCTTTGTGCAAAGCAAGGGTAAGATCTGTATCTTCGGCCAACGTTTGTAAGCTCAGCCCACCAGCCTGATCGATCGCACTTTTTCGGATCGCACTAATGGCACCGGGCACAACGGTGATGCAATTCCAGCGAGTGTACGCGCGCCGGTCGAGATTGAAACCGCAGGTGTATTCGAGTGATTGGCAGCGGGCGATGAAAGTCCGCAGATTACCAACCTTAGCATGACCCGAAACCGCCCCGATTTCCTTGTCGGCAAATGGTTCGACCAAAAATTGCAGGGTATCGCGCTGGAAATGCGTGTCCGCATCAACGAAAACAACGATCCCGGTTCGAGCAGCTGAGAGCGCCCGCTGCAAAGCGCGAGCTTTGCCGTGGTTTTCCTGACGAAACAAACGCACGCGAGGATCGGTTTCGGCCACAGATTCGACTTCTGCCGCCGTTGCATCTCGGGAGCCGTCATCCACAACAATGACCTCGACCTCACCTTTGTAGTCCGTCGCCAGCAATGAGCGGAGCGTTCCCGCGATCACTTTCCCTTCGTTATAAGCCGCGACCAGAATGCTGACCGGTTCGGTGAAGTTACTGCGGGGTAATCGGCGAAAACGATAGGCTAACCAAATCACGATTAATGTCCGGATAACAACCAGGGCGGTGGCAACAATCATGAACGCCCACAGAAACTCTTCGAGCGCGTGATAAATCCGAAACCCAGTGCTACTGACCAAACGGTTGAGCGACGAATTTGACGTCTGCAACGGCGGCATTACCGCGTCCCGAGATGTCCCGAGCAACGTGCTCAGCGGCACGATTGTGTCCCCACGCGTCTGCAACCAAGTAAGAATACGCGGCAACGCCGCCACCGTTTGAGACCGATCGCCGCCCGCGTCATGCAACAAAATAATGCTACCGTCCCGGCGTTGCTGTTTCACTCGCTGAACGATGATGTCGACGCCTGGTTTGGCCCAGTCTTGTGGGTCGATGTTCTCGAGAACGACCAGATAATTCAACTCCTGGGCAATTTGCAACGGCATCAACTCACTAATCGAGGAGGGTTGAGTGTCGGCCGCATATGGCGGTCGAAAAAGCGTCGTCGCGCGACCAGTGATTGTTTCAATCAATAGTTGGGTCGCATTGAGTTCGAGTCGCACGTGCTCGGGCCAGGCGAGCGCGAGGTTCGGGTGATAGTAGGTGTGGTTACCGATTTCGTGCCCTTCATCGACGATCCGCCGAACCAGCGCCGGATATTTTTCCGCGTTGACCCCAACCAGAAAAAACGCGGCCTTCACGTTCGCTCTTTTCAAGATGTCGAGAATTTGCGGGGTCCAGTCAGGATCCGGTCCGTCGTCGAAAGTAATCGCAACCTGATGTTCGCCGCCGGCGCCCTGATGATAAAGAGTCGGAAACTCCGGAAACTTTGTATATTTCGCCGTCAGATATCCATCGGAGTCGACTGCCAGCGTTCGCATCCCATCATCGCGACTTTCATCCACTGTGACAATTTCTCCGTCACCGACGTCGGTGATGGTGTCGGTTCCTTTTAGGACTTCAAGCTGATCGCGGGTTTGGTTGTCGAATTTGAAATCGCGCGGCACTGCCAAGGCTTCCCAGATCGCCGGGTCTTCTGTTCCGAGACGATACAATGCGAAGCCGCCGGCCTTTTGATCGCGAACTTCGCGCAATTCGTTGAGAAACGTGACCAAGTCGAGAAACCAGACAGCATGTTCCTTGTCGCCATCTTCGAAATAGAAATAGGGGTTGTAACCCGGGCCGGTGACCTCGGCCGAATCCACTTCGGCGTTTTTGGCGCGGCTCATCGCTTCGGCAAAACTGATTAACTCGGCCTTTTTGCCGCCGACGGTCCAATCGTAGCCGTAGCCGCCGAGCGAAATAATCCACTGTTTCGTGTCTGCGCCGTCAAGCAAGACGCGGAGCCAACCCTCGAACCATGATCGCGAAGCCAATGGGCCCGGCGTATCGATGTCCGACGTTTCGTCAAACAATGACGCCACGAAACGGTCGACGTTGTCAGACAGTTCATCGAAATCGATGTAATCGAGGTCCTGGCCCGGCTGCACGGTCAGCCACAATTCCTTGTCATCGTTGTGGAGCGCGTCACAAAACTTGTCGATGAACGTGGTGATGTCTTTTTTGTAAGCGGGATCGATTTGCTCCCAGTCAATGATCACCCCTTTTGCCTTGGCGTCGCGTAGTGCTGTTACGACCTTGGCAAAGAAGCGTTCCTGCCGATCAGCCGGCCCGCTCGCTAGATTTTCGATCGCTTCGGGTTGCCAGGTGTCACCCACCAGGTTTGTCAGCAACGGCATCAGCGCGATTCCCTTGCTCGCGCAAAATTTCGGCAATCGGCTGTCGGGATCGATTTGCAGATCACCCGAACCATTCACAACCGTCATCCATTCCGGGCAGAGATGGGTGATTAGCGAGGCGTGTTCTTGCAGAGACGTGTAGCTGTAAGGATCGCCGTTTGTATAAAAAGCGAGGCGAACTTCATTCGGCGGCGCTTTTTTGCGCGGCTTTGCCGGCGGTGTCGGAGGAGGATTCGCCCCGGCATTTTTTTTAGCTGCTTGCCTGGCTGCCCCGAATTTTTGCCAGAGCAGCGAAGCGGGGGCAACCTGGCTCGCCGCGCTCGCTTTTTGGAGGGCTTTAAGTTGGCCCTTTAATTGACGCAACGAAAACGGCACTCGCATTTCCGGCGCCACAAAAAACGTTTGGACCCACACAATGATGCCCAGGAACGCCAGGGCTCCAAAGATCAACAAAGTCAGGCGCAATCGTGGCCAGCGTTTACCGGCTGGATCAGAGAAGACGAAAGGGGTCAGCGCGTCGGGAGGAATTTCCTGCATGGAGCCGCTTATTTTCGCCCAGTTACGTGAGAATAAAAGCTGTGGTTTCGGAAAACTCCGAGGGGGGTCGAGCTTGGACGTTATGACGTCGATACTTTCTTCAATTCTTCGGCCAACTGTCGGGCATTGTCCTGCAATAGTTCAGCAGCGCGTTTCATGTTTTCTTCCTGGCTCATTCCGGTCCGGGCATTCGCGTAAACGCCGTCGAACATCTTCCGGACTTCTGGGTCTTCGGTGAACCGACCAACTAACGCAAAAACCCGCTTGTGATGGCGGTGGGCAAGCTGCGCCACGCCGGCTGGTGTTTTTCCTTCCAGGGTTTGACGATCCAAACTTCCCTCCCCGGTAATCACGACATCAGCATCTTTTATTTTTCGCTCCAGCCCGACGGCTTTGGCGACTTGCTCGAAACCGGGAGAAATTTTTGCTCCGCAAAAACTCATCAATCCAAAACCCAACCCCCCTGCCGCACCTGCGCCGCGCTCGTCGGCGTGCCAAACATCAAAATCTTCTTCAACGACCTCCGCCAACCTCATAAGAGCACGTTCCAGCTCTTCAATCTGCTCTGGTTTGGCGCCCTTCTGCGGTCCAAACACGCGAGTAGCCCCATTCTCTCCGTAGAGTGAATTCTTCACATCCACCGCGGCAACGATTTTAGGCAACGATAGATTTTCTGGTCTCCTAATCGACTCGAGCATTCGCAGGTCCGTGACGGGCCCAGTGAACTCCGGAATTGAAAGCCGTTTCCCACCTAAGCGCGCCGCGAGATAACTAAACCGCGAAACACTTCCCAAAAAGCGGAATCCGAGCGACCGCGCCATTCCAAATCCGCCATCATTCGTTGCGCTGCCACCAAGCCCGATGATGATTTCTTGTGCGCCGCGACTCGACGCATCGGCAATCATTTCGCCCACCCCAAACGTGGTTGCGACGTCCGGATTTAATTCGTTAGGTTTTAAGCGTCGCATGCCGGCGGCTTCGCTCATTTCCATGATTGCCGTTGCCGGTTTTTCGATCCAACCGTAACGCGCTTCGATTTCGCGACCGATGGGATCGTGGGCGCGACACGTGACCCAGGTAGCCCCAAGCGCCTGCGAAATTGCGTCGGCTGTTCCCTCGCCACCGTCCGCCATCGGGACGACGTCTATCTCGGCATGTGGCAGGACTTCACTTAAGCCGGCTGCGATCGCGTCACCCACCTCGCGTGCGCTGAGCGTGCCTTTAAATTTATCCGGCGCGATTAAAATTCGCACGCGTTATGACTTTAGTTTTCGCTCTAAAATCTCGCCGGCCAACTGCGGATTTGCCTTGCCCTTGGACAACTTCATGACCTGGCCCTTCAGAAAATTCAGCGATGCCGCATTGCCGGCTTTGAAGTCGGCGGCGGGTTTCGGATTCGCTGCAATCACATCCTCGCAAATTTTCTCGATCGCGCCGGTGTCGCTTAGTTGCTCGATCCCCTTTTCTTTCACAATCGCCGCCGCGCCTTTTCCGCTGGAAAACATCTCGGTGAAAACTTCTTTACCTTGCTTGCCGCTGATTTTGCCGCTGTCAATCAAACCGACCAGTTCGTCCAGGGCTTCAGGCGGGACCGGACAATCGTTGATTGTCTTTCCCGCGTTGCTAAGCGCATTTTGCAAATCGTTAAGGATCCAGTTGGCAATGTTCTTCGGTTTTTTCGCGGTTTTCGCAGCAATTTCAAAATACCGCGCAAGATCGATGTCATTCGCCAAAACTCCCGCGTCGTAGGCCGTGACTTGATACTTCTCAACAAAGCGCGCGCGCTTTTGCTTGGGCAATTCCGGCACTCGGGCTCGCGCTTCCGGCAGCAACGTTTCGGTTTTGACCGGAACCAGATCAGGGTCCGGAAAATAACGATAGTCATGGGCCGATTCTTTAGTCCGCATCAAAAAGGTCTCACCAGCGGCATCGTCCCAGCCGCGGGTTTCTTGCTGAAGCTTGTCGCCCCGCTTTAACGCTTCGATCTGTCTTTGAATTTCGAACCCCAAGGCGCGGCGGACGCCGCTAATCGAATTCATGTTTTTTATTTCGATCTTGGCGCCAAGCTCGGATTGTGTCTCCGGCCGCACTGACACATTGCAATCACATCGCAGCTGACCCTTTTCCATGTCGGCGTCGCTGACGTCGCCGTAAATCAGGATCTGTTTTAGAGACGTCAGAAATGCGAACGCTTCCTCGGGGGAATTGATCTCCGGTTGGGTCACAATTTCCATCAGCGGGGTGCCCGCCCGGTTGAAATCAATTCCAGTGGTTGTTTCAAAGTGAAAACTCTTGGCCACGTCCTCCTCGAGATGGATCCGGACCAGATGAACTTCCTTGTCCGGCGTCGCAATGCTTTTCTGTGCGTCTTTGGGATATGCCAAGTCGTGCAATGGGACTGCGCCATTTTCGCAAAGCGGCATGTCGTACTGCGAGATCTGATAATTCTTCGGCATGTCGGGATAAAAGTAGTTTTTCCGGTCGAACTTGCAGACTGGCGCAATATTGCAGTCGAGCATCAACCCGGTGAGCACCGTCATCCGAAGCGCTTCCTGATTCATCGCCGGCAACGCGCCCGGCAAGCCGAGACAGATCGGGCAAGTGTGCGTGTTCGGTGCCGCGCCAAATTCGACCGGACACGCGCAAAACATCTTCGAGCGGGTCTTTAATTGGACGTGGACTTCAAGTCCGATCGTGGCGACGTAATTCATCTTCAGGAAAGAAGACCTAACCACGAATCAACACGTATCGACACGATAATGAAAAGAGCGCGCTGGTTACCCGAACACTCAGGAATTCGCGTTCATTGGTGTCCATTCGTAGTCACTTCTGAACCGCGTAGTTGAGGGCCGCGATGACGTCGAACTTCTTCAGGCGCGCCCGCAATTCCGGATCATTCGCGGCATCGATAACCCGATGATCCTGGATCAAATCGAGCCAGTCATTTTCGACCAGCATCTTGGAAACTTCTTGATCGTTGCGTAAGGCGACGATTTTCGGATGCTCGCTCAAATCCTTCGCACCGGGATACTCAAGGAACCGCTCGGCATATTGCGGATTTGCTGCGACGGTGCCGATTTTCTCGATTAAATCGTAAGTCTTTGGCGGAACGATGTCCGCCTTCTTCACGACGTTGCCGATCACACCCATTTCGAGGGAATTCTTCAACCGGGCCAGGGACGTGGTGAGTGGCGCCTCATCTTCAGGCTGTTCCGAAAAAATTCTGCGCCGCATGTCGACGGCATGAACAACACTGGAATCGTTGGCCTGTTCGCGAACTTCAGCATTTGCCACGGATCCGATTGACCGAATTCCGACGATGACCAACCAGACCAGGAACAAGCCGAAAAACGCGCCAAGCACGGCGCCGGTCGATCCATAGACTAGCCGAATAAGGAGCGAATCATGCTGGTCGGTTCGGCGGAAAAGGGCCGAGCCCGTTCCGTTGACCACTGCATAGATGATCACCGCGAAAATCGCACCCGCCACAACCGACAAGAGCGAGTCAGGCATTCTCACGAACATCCCGAGAAGCGGCCCGAAAAATTTGCTGGCAAACCACCCCGCGAAATAAGCGGCGATCAATGCGGCGAGGCGCGCGACTTGACGAGGCAGCCCGCGCCGCCATCCGCGGAGGATCTCAAATAGAACCAACACAGCCGCGAACGAAACGAACACGATTTGCCAAAGCGGCGAACCCGCCGCGGCTTGAACTTGCAACATCATTTCTGCGAACTGATGGCCCGCTGACGCAATGCATGGTCACACAGGACCAGCGCTGCCATCGCTTCTACCATTGGCACTGCTCGGGGCAACACGCAAGGGTCGTGGCGGCCTCTAGCCGCAAGTTTTGTCTCTTGGCGGGAGGCGGTCACCGTCTCTTGTTCCCGGGCGATGGTGGCCGTTGGCTTGAATGCCACCCGGAAATAGATGTCTTCGCTGTTGGATATTCCGCCCTGAATGCCACCGGAATAATTCGTCGCCGTCCGGACTCTACCACCGCGGATCTCAAATGGATCATTGTGCTCCGAGCCACGCATGCGCGTTGCCGCAAACCCGGAACCGATCTCGAACCCTTTTGTCGCCGGCAAACTAAGCATCGCTTTTGCCAGATCGGCCTCGAGCTTATCGAACACCGGTTCACCCAACCCAGCTGGCGAGCCCCGAATGACGCATTCGATGACTCCACCTAACGAATCGCCATCTCCGCGGGTTTTCTCGATTAACGAGATCATCTTTTTTGCGGCCGCTTTATCCGGACAGCGAATCATATTTGCTTCGACCTCGCTGAGTTTGACCGTCGACCGGTTTACTTTCGCGGTCAGCTCGTGGACTTGAGTGACGTAACCAATAATCTCAATCTTCGGATGCAGAGTTCGCAAAACTTTTCGGGCAACCGTCGCGGCGGCGACACGACCAATGGTCTCCCGGGCCGAAGCACGTCCCCCGCCCTGCCAGTTTCGAATTCCATATTTCGCCTGGTAAGTGAAGTCTGCGTGAGACGGTCGAAATGTCTTCGCGATCGCTGCGTAATCTTCCGGCCGCGCGTCTTTATTGCGAACCAGAATTGTAATTGGGGTGCCCAGCGTTTTGCCTTCAAAAACTCCCGACAAAATTTCGCACCGATCTTCCTCTTTGCGTTGAGTGGTTATTTTACTTTGGCCTGGCCGGCGTCGATCCAGTTCTCGCTGAATCTCCAGCTCGGAAATTTCAATCTTCGGCGGGCAACCGTCGATCACGACACCAACGCCACCGCCGTGGGATTCGCCGAAGGTGGTGATCCGAAAAAGTTGACCGAAGCTATTGCCCATCGAGCGGGGAAAATAAGGCGATATCCCCTCTTCACAACGCGGAATGTCTGGTTGGTAGGGCGAGACTCTGTCGAGCCGGAGATTCTGGCGGCTGGACAGAGCCGTATCAGAAGTCAGGCTAGATCGCTTCGAACGCGAACTGGAGATCGTCGATTAAGTCACGGAGATCTTCAATTCCAACGGACAACCGGACCAGTGAATCGCCCACCCCGAGTTCGTCGCGCTTTTCCTTTGACACGGAGGCATGAGTCATCAACGCTGGATGGTTGATCAGGCTTTCAACTCCGCCCAAACTTTCCGCCAGCGCGAAGAGGTGAGTATTTTCCAAAAACCGCTTCGTTCCTTCGAGGTCGGTCTTCAAAAGAATGGACACCATGCCGCCGAAGCCCCGCATCTGGGTCCGGGCAAGATCGTGTTGAGGATGAGATTTCAATCCGGGATACATCACTTTTGCGACCTGCGGTTGTTCTTCCAGCCAGCGAGCCAGCTCCAGCGCGTTTGCGCAATGACGTTCCATTCGCAGAGCGAGGGTTTTCAAACTTCGCAGGACCAGAAAACTGTCGAAAGCGCCGGCAATTGCGCCGACCGAGTTTTGTAAAAACCACAGCCGGTCACCGAGATCCTTGTCACTCACAACGGCGACGCCACTGACCAGGTCGGAGTGGCCGTTCAAATATTTCGTGGCGGAATGAACGACGATATCGAATCCAGCATCGAGTGGTCGCTGGATCCACGGAGTGGCAAAAGTGTTGTCTGAAACCGACAGGATACTGTGTTCCCGCGCGATTTTCGCAATCGCTTCCAGGTCAATAATCTTCAACAGCGGATTGCTCGGCGTTTCAATCCAGACCATTCGCGTCGTGTCCTTGATCGCCTTTTCGAAACGCGATGCGTCGGTCAAATCCACATACGTGAACTCCAGGCCGGCTGATTGTTTTCTAACTTTGTCGAACAAGCGAAAGGTTCCGCCATAAAGGTCATCGCTGACCACCACGTGCGATCCGCTATCGAGCAACTCGAGCACGGTCGACATCGCGGCGAGGCCGGATGCGAAAGCAAAGCCGCGCGTGCCGCCCTCCAAATCGGCGATGCATTTTTCGTAGGCGAGCCGGGTTGGATTGATCGAACGCGCGTAATCGAACCCTTTGTGTTTGCCGGGGCTTTCCTGAACATACGTCGAGGTCGCGTAGATTGGCGTCATGACCGCGCCGGTTGTCGGGTCGGGTTCCTGACCGGCGTGGATGGCACGGGTGGCAAAACCTTTTTGTTTGTTCATGTGGCCGGTAACAATAGGTGGGTTCGGCGAAATAGGTAGCGGGGATTGACCTCTCTGCTGGCCGTTCGTGATCTACAGCCTACTTCGGCATTTTCAGCCGCAAATACGAAAGCAAATCGGTCCGTGTGATCAGGCCGAGAAATTTATCCCCGTCCATGACGATAGCCACACGCCCGCGGTCGAACACTTGATGCAAATCACTAATCTTTGCCGTGGGCGGCAGGGTCTCGAGCTTATGGGTCATTGCGCTTTGGACGGGATCATTGAACCGGCTTGAGTCGCGATGGACCTTCACCAGAATGTCGGACTCATCGACAATACCGATCGCCCGTCGGGTTTGATCGACTACCGGAAGTTGGGAAATATCCGCGCCGCGCATGCGTTTGAATGCAGTGAGGAGAGTGTCGCTGGGTCCAACCGTAATGACTTCGCCGGCCTCATAGCGGTGCGAAATCAAATCACTTACATCTCCGTGGGGCGGCCGGGAGATAAAGCCCTGCTCAGCCATCCAAAAATCGTTGTACATTTTAGAGAGATATTTATTGCCGGTGTCCGGAACGAGACTTACCACTCGCTTCGGCTTCTCCTGTTCCCGGCAATAACGCAGCGCGCCGGCAAGCAAAGTTCCGGTCGACGAACCCCCAAAAATTCCTTCTTTGCGCAAAAGCTCGCGGGCGACGGTAAAACTTTCTTCATCATCGATCTCGTAGGCGTCGGTCACCAGCGACATGTCGAGGATGTCGGGAATGAAATCCTCGCCAATTCCTTCAACCGCCCAGCTGCCCGCCTCTTTCAGTTTGCCCGTCTTAAAAAATTCACAAAGGACGGAACCCTTTGGATCGGCCAGGACCATCTCGATTCCGCGACGCGGCTTCACCCGGTTAAAAAATCGTCCGAGACCGGTCAAGGTGCCGCCCGACCCAACCCCGCAAACGATGGCGTCGACGTCGTGCCGCATTTGTTCCCAAATTTCTGGGCCAGTGCTGCGTTCGTGGGTCAGAGGATTAGCCGGGTTTCCAAATTGATTGACGTAGAATGCGCCCGGTGTCTCTTCGGTGAGCCGCGCGGCGACATCCTGGTAATATTCGGGGTGACCGCGAGTGACGTCGGACCGCGTGAGGACAACTTCAGCGCCGAGGGCTTTGACGTGTGAAATTTTTTCCTGCGACATCTTGTCCGGAATGACGAGCATGACGCGATAGCCTTTCGCCGCCGCGACCAGCGCCAGTCCAAGACCGGTATTTCCCGCTGTGGCTTCGATGACCGTCCCGCCCGGCTCGAGTTTCCCTTCCTCTTCCGCCGCCTCGATCATCGACAGCGCGATCCGGTCCTTGATCGAGCCTGTTGGATTTTGATTTTCCAACTTCAGAAAAAGATGACACGGGCCGGTGTCGAACTGGGTGATCTCAATGAGCGGGGTTTCGCCGATCATCGAAAGGATAGCGGGCCGCCTCTTGGAACTGGTGACAAGCGCGGCGTCGAGCATACCAATTAAAATAATGTCAGCATTTCGCCCGGATAGTCGATAACGACTTTATAGTTGCGAAGGAAATTGTAACCGACGATCCCATCGAGCTTTGCGCCAACGACAGCGCTCAACGTTTCAAAGAAATCGGCAACCACGACCGCCATGTTGTCTATTCTAACACCGCCGAGCTGGAATGTGTGCAACGAGCCAGCGGAAAAATCGACTTCCGCGCCGCCAGTTGTTCCCGCGCCCGCTGGAGAAGTCTTGAGACCAAGTTGTTTTGCCAGCTCCGGCGTAATCGCGGTGGTTGATGTGCCAGTGTCGATCGCGAACTGAAACGGTCCCCGTCCATTGCAGTGGATGTCGACAAGAACCAGCGGCTTCGCCTGGTTCGCCAGACGAATCGGGACTTCAGTCCGCGCACCAGCGACGAAACTTTCGACTCGTTTTGGGTCCTCCAGTCGCAGCTCGCAACCGAGGTAATCGATCGTGATTCGAAAATGTTTCAGGAAGTTGTAGCCTAGATCGCCGTCGATTCGCGCACTAATCGCTTTACCGATGTGCCCAAGATCGACTACGCCGACATCCATCTGATTAACTCGCGACTCGCCAACCGCGAGTGAATCAATCCGGGCGAGCGAAACGGAAACTTTTCCACCCGCACTTTGACCATGCTTGGATCCAAGAATCTTTATGTCGAGTTTGGTGGCGAGGTCCGTCGATAAAAGCGACGTGCCGGCGCCGGTGTCCAAGATAAAGTCGAAAGGTCCGAGATTGTTCACTTGAACCGGAACCAGAATCAAAGGCTGCGCGCCACCGGCCAGACGGAAATTAACTTTCGATCGTTGAATCGAGGTCGCCGCCGCCGTCATTCGGATAACTTCGGTTCGCCCTTATGTGACCACTCCGATTTGCTATCCTCAAGAAACTGTTGGAGCACGTCAAAACGAACTTCGCCATAGTTCAAGGCATAACGAAGGTCGCCCTCCTTATAAACCCAAGTTGTCGGAATCCATGAAACCGGCATCCCGGCAAACTGTTTGATCTTGTTATCACCGCGGCGCGGCCCTGGATCAGCCAGCACCTTCACGTTTGGTTGGCCCGCAATTTGAAATTTCTGCAACATCGAAGCGCCATCGGCCCCATCATTCCAAATGGACACGAAATAAAAGTGAACTTGTGGATTGGCTTTGACCATCTTTAACCATCCACCACTTTTGAGCTCGGCCTGGCAATTCGAACACCATGGCGCCCAAAGATGGACCACCGTCAGGTCGGGCGATTTGATCGCGTTGCGAATATCTTGATCGGCGGAGGCTTTAGGTACCAGGCCCTTGTCCAAATTATCCTGGCCGTAAGCGGGCCCGAACAGACTGAGGCTCAGGCAGATTAAGGAGAGTCGCCACGCAGACATCTCTCTAATATGAGGAAAAGCACGGCTCGCTCAAGGGGGTTGGGCAGGGCAACGTGCGAGGCCCGTGTGTTCCCAGACATCATTTGACCCCGTAGGGTAACTTCGCTAGTGTGGCGCTCCGTTTTTCGGTGTTGTAGCGGCGGTCTCCGACCGCCGATTAGTGCGTCGATTAGTGATCGACGCTACAGCATTAAAGGCCAAGGAGCCTTATTTTATATATGGTGCAAATGCAGGATGTGATGTCGAAACCCATGCCGGATTTCCGGGAGGGATCGATCGTCAAAGGACGAATTTTAGAAGTGCGACCGCGCGAGGTGCTGGTCGACATTGGTTATAAATCCGAAGGCGTTATTCCATTATCGGAATTTGAAGACGTCGACAGCCTCGAAGTCGGCGATGAAGTCGACGTCCTACTGGAGCGGCTCGAGAACGATGAAGGGATGGTCGTCCTTTCCAAGGAAAAAGCCGCCTACCGCCAGAACTGGAACAAGATCGCCAGCGTGTTCCAGGAAGATGGCCTGATCAAAGGCAAAGTTAAATCCGTCGTCAAAGGCGGATTGATGGTGAACATTGGCGTCGAAGCGTTTTTGCCGGCGTCCCAAATCGACATCGTGCCGCCGAAAGACCTTCAGCAGTTCATCGGTAACACTTACGATTTCAAGATTGTTAAGATCAACGACGACCGTCGTAACGTGGTTCTGAGTCGCCGGGAATTGATCGAGCAGGAGCGCAGCGAGAAGCGCCAGCAATTCATGGATAGCGTGAAGGTTGGCGACCGGGTGAACGGCACGGTCAAAAACCTGACCGATTTCGGCGCGTTCATCGATCTCGATGGCATGGACGGTTTGTTGCACATCACCGATATGAGCTGGGGCCGGCTCGGCCACCCCAGCGAGTTGGTGAAAGTTGGTCAACAGCTCGAAGTCCAGGTCCTCGACATTAATAAAGAGAAAGAGCGCGTCTCGTTGGGCCTGAAACAACTTCAGAATAATCCATGGGATCAGATTGAAGAACGCTTTCCCGCCGGCCAACGAGTCAAAGGCAAGATCACCAATTTGGTTCCCTACGGTGCGTTTGTTGAGCTCGAAGAGGGCGTGGAAGGTCTTATTCACGTTTCGGAACTTTCCTGGACGAAACGAATCATGCGTCCGTCCGATATCTTGACCGTCGGCCAGGAAGTCGAAGCGGTTGTCCTCGGCGTGAACAAAGAAGAGCAGAAGATTTCGCTCGGCCTCCGCCAGCTCGAACCGAACCCGTGGGACGAGATCGAAAAGAAGTTTACCATTGGCAGCCGGGTCAAGGGAACAATCCGCAACATGACCGCCTACGGAGCGTTTGTGGAGCTCGAGGAAGGAATCGACGGCATGATCCACGTCTCGGATCTGAGCTGGACCCGGAAAATCAATCACCCGAGCGAAATGTTTAAGAAGGGCGACGAACTCGAAGCCGAAGTCATCGACATCGACAAGACGAACCAGCGAATCAGTCTTGGTATCAAACAGCTGAGCGACGATCCCTGGAAGACAATCGACACCAAATACAAGATTGGCGATTTGGTGAAAGGCAAAGTCAGCAAACTCGCCAGCTTTGGCGCGTTCGTGGAACTGCAGGACGACATCGACGGCCTCGTGCACATCTCGCAATTGAGCGAAGATCACGTCGCCAAGGTGAAGGACGTGTTGAAGGTTGGGCAGGAAGTGGAAGCGCGCGTGATCAAAGTCGACAAAGTGGAACGCCGCATCGGGCTATCGATCAAAGCCGCCAACTACACCGAGGAACAGCTGCGCAAGGAAGCGGAGACTTTCGATACTCTCCGTCCAGGCGAAGACATGGTGGGGTTGGAGAAAGCGTTCGCCGCCGCCGAGCAGGAAGAATATCGCCCGGGCGAATCGAAGAAAGCTACGGCCAAGGAATCGAAGCCGGCGAAAGAGGCGAAAGAGTCCAAGCCCAAGAAAGAGTCGAAGAAGAAGTAGGACTACGTCGCGCATCCGGCGGATTGGCGCGCGATTTTCTGCGACCTTCGACGCACCCGCGCTTGTCCGCTCGCGCTCGATTCTGTTGAATCGCTGCAAATGAACTGGCGCCTTTTAACTGCGATCAACGCGGCAATCGCATTGGTCACGGTAAGCGCGGTGATTTTTGGTATTAGCCGGACCCGTTCTCAGCGGCCGGGCAATGTCCGCAGACAAAACGTAGCAGCGGCGCAACCGAATCTCGAGACCGCGAAATTCGACGACAAAGCAGCCCGCAGTCGCGTGGAGGCGCTGACCGATTTATCAAACGCGCGAGTTGATGATTTGGGGGCGGTGGCAGCGGCCGAGCTTACACATTTAATGGACCGGGCGACGCCGGAACAGTTGGCCGCGCTCGCGCTAAAATTCAATGACGCGCCAACTGACGCCCGCACCTTCGGTGGCATGGCGATTTTCTTTCAAGCGTGGACCCAACTCGATCCGAAAAGCGCGCTCTCGGGAGCGTTCCAACTAAACGACGTCACAATGAGAAAATTGGCCGCGACCGCCGTCGTCAATTCGACCTCTCCTTCCGCTGCTCCAGAACTAATCGCGCGACTCACCCAGAACCCAGACAAAGATCTGTCATTTGAATGCAAAAATGAGTTTCTAGATCCGCTTATTGCTCACTGGTCAACCGTCGATCCAGAAGCCGCATCGAAATTTATGGATCAGTTGGGAGATACGAAGAGCAGCCTGAACACGACAGCGAGGGAGAATATTGCTTACAATTGGGGAACGCTGGATCCAGCCGCCGCGCTCGAATGGGCTCGGAAACAGACTGACAAAGATTACCTCGATTCAGGCCGTCTTTATGATCAGGCCATCCAAGGATGGTGCCTTGCAAATCTCCCTGAGGCAGCGGCGTACGTCGGGCAACACTTGGACGATGACGCGGCTCCAGCCGCAGCCTCGTCTGTCGCCGCTGCGATGTTCTCACATGACCCGCAACAGGCCACTGAATGGATGAGGAATATGCCGGAAGGGCGGCCAAAATCGGCGGCGGAATCGACGATAGTTCAGACCTGGGCTGAAAAAGATCCATCTGCTAGTGCAAAGTGGCTCGCCACGTTGACCGAAGATGAGCAAAAGGATCTTGTCGGAACCATTGTGAGGATTTGGGGCCAACATGATTGGTCCGAAACATCGCGCTGGATGAGTAGTTTGACCGGGGACGTTCGAGATTACGCGATCTCCAATGCGATGAATCGGCCAGATACAACCGAAGATGACTCATTGAGGCTGGCACTCACAATTCAAAATGAGACTCTGCGTCGAAATAGAATCGAAGAAACGATCCACACTTGGAGCTATAATGATCCCGATGCAGCGGAAGCATGGGTCAGAACCAGCGCCCTGCCATTGGAACAGCAGAGTGAGCTACTTTCGACCATTTCTGAAGTACGGAAAGCGAACCACCCCGCATTAGAAGAAGTAATTACCGATCAGTGATCGGTGGTACACGCTGTCGGCTACAAGGTTTTAGCGCATTTCCTCAAGCGCGCTCGCAACTGCATCCTGTAAAACATGCGGACCGTCTCCATTGAGTACGAAATCGACGTCCTCAAGGCGCCGGATTAAATCGAGGACTTCTCGACGAGCAATTGGTCCGCCCGCCGCATGGCAAAAGTGGGTCCGGCAACCAAAAGGCCGGCTCTCGTAGATTAGACAATTGCCGGTTTCGTTCTGAAGCATTGGGCACGAGCCATCGGCATTTTCCGGCAAAGATTTCCGGCCAGTGGCACGAAGCGCCTTCGCCGCGAGCACGGCCTCGCCTTTGGTCAGATACGGAGTGCGCCCGGTCAGTTTGAACTGACAACATTCGGTTCGGCGCAAGCAATCCCGCCGAATCGGCCGGTTCGCAAGATCTATATAGACCTGCTGCACTTCCGCCAGCGCGCCTCGCAATTTTTCTAGCCGAACATTCCGATTGCTCATGGTCGAACCGGCTCAACTCCCGCCATTGCATGGCCGGCGATCCATCCCGTCGTCCAAGCCGCTTGAAAATTAAAACCACCAGTGACGCCATCAACGTCGAGCAATTCCCCGGCAAAAAAGAGATTTGGTGTAACTCGGCTTTCCATGGTTTTGAAATTGATCTCCCGTAATCGGACGCCGCCGCAAGTCACAAATTCCTCTTTGTTTAGCGATTTCCCATCCACCTTGAGTTCAGTGGAGCGCAACTGCTGAATCAGCTCGTTCATTCCGGTGCGGGTGATCGCGGTCCAAACTGTATTCGGAGAAATGCCGGCGTTTGAAACCAGATTTTCCCAGAGGCGTGTCGGGATTCCACCAATAGGTGAATTGTTTACTCTTCGAGAAGGTTCGTTTTTTCTTCTCGATTGAAACTCGTTTCGCAAATCGGTTTCGTTCAAGTTGGGCAGCCAGTTCACCGAAAGCGGGAACACATAGTTCTTGTCATGCAGGATACGAGCGCCCCAGGCAGAGAGCCGAAGCACCGCCGGTCCGCTGATTCCATTATGTGTGATAAGTAACGCTCCTCGCTCGCTCAATTTTTCAACAGACAACAGAACGTCACTCACCGAAATTCCGGCTAACCGATGCAACCAGAGCTTTGGAATATGAAGGGCAAACAAAGATGGAACCGGCGGTTCGATGGTGTGACCGAGTGAACGTGCCAGCACCGCGCCGCTAATATTTCGGCATCCTCCGGTCGCGAGGAGCAGTCGGTCGCACTCAAATGTTTTACCGTCTGTGAATTTCAACTCGAACCGGCCGCCGCTCCGCACGCTGGCGCCTTCAATGCCTTTGCCAGTGAATAGCCGCACCCCGGCGGCCTTGGCCTCGCTAATTAAACAATCGACGACGGTTTCCGAAGAATCGGTTACTGGAAACATTCGGCCGTCGTCCTCACGCTTAAGGCGAACGCCACGTGCCTCAAACCAGGCGATCGTGTCGTCCGCGGAAAATCGGTGGAACGCTGAGATCAGTTCCCGTTCGCCGCGCGGATAATGCCCCGTGAACATTCGCGGATCGAACAAAGCGTGCGTTACGTTACAACGTCCTCCGCCAGAAATCCGCACCTTGGAAAGAAACTGAGAAGTGCGTTCGAAAACTGAAACCTTGCAGTTCTTATCACCGCGAGCGGCAGCGATCGCCGCAAAAAAGCCGGCGGCGCCGCCTCCGACGATAGCGATTTCGGTCACTTGCCAGCTTACCGGTATTAATGAGAAACGCAGAAATTAACGAAGATGCATTCGAATCTGTACACAAAACGCGCCCTCTCGGTCGCCGAAGCAACCACAAAGGGCGCGAATGTGTTGTTGCCCCGCCGCGCCGTAGCGCAAGCGAAGGCGGTCGCGTTAAGAATTAATCCTCATCGAGGACCACGCGATCGACGAGCATGTTGTCACCTGTGCCGACGTAGTGAACGTGAACAGGGACGCCCACGCGAACCTTCGTCCGCACGGTCGCTTCATCGATCGGCGCACCGCTTCTAGTCACGTAAGTGACCTTTTTGCCGAAGCGATAATGTCTTGGGCCGGCACTTTCCTTCAGCACAATAGTGCTCCCCGGATTGAACTCCGTGATTGTGCCGCTGCCCTCAGTCGTGGTCGTAGTGGTGGTGGTTTCCGAAACCTGTGCCCACGCGAACGGAGCCGCGACTGCCAATGCCATGCTAAGTATTAACTTCTTCATTCCTCTTTAGACGGCAGCGGCAGAAAACGTATTCGGAATGAATCTTGCGGTTTTTCAGCGATTTGCCGAGAAAGATCGAAGGCGCTCCACTCGTTAAACTTGATTTCCGCCATCCGGATTGCATCCTACAGAACGCAACGCTGGTTAAAACAGAAAGGATCTCAATATGTTTGGCCGAGTTCTCGCGTTTCTCTACGGAATTATTTGTTACCTCATCTTCCTGATTGCGTTCTTGTACGCCATCGTTTTTGTGGGAAACATCCCACTGGTTCCAAAAACAATTGATTCGGGACCTGCCGGCCCGCTCGGCCAGGCCGTCGTCATTAACGCAGTGTTGCTAGGTTTGTTCGCAATTCAGCACAGCGTGATGGCCCGACAGTGGTTTAAGCGGGCGTGGAAGAAAATTGTTCCCACGCCTGTCGAACGCAGCACCTACGTATTACTGGCAAGTCTCATTTTGTTGCTGCTCTACTGGAAATGGCAACCGATGACGACCGTGATCTGGAACGTCCGCAATCCGAACGGTGCCACGATTCTCCGTGGATTGTTCTGGATCGGTTGGGGCATGGTCTTGGTTTCGACTTTTTTGGTCGATCACTTTGGGCTCTTCGGAATGAAACAGGTCTATAATTATCTGGTCGATAAACCGGACGAACCGCCACCATTCAAAACACCTTCTTTATATAAAATCGTCCGGCATCCGCTGTATCTCGGATTTGTTATCGCATTTTGGGCAACTCCGAGAATGACGGCAGGTCATCTTTTCTTTGCCGTGATGACGACCGCTTATATTTTAGTCGCCATCCAATTCGAAGAGCGTGATCTGATTAAATTCTACGGCGACAATTACCGCCGTTATCGACAACAAGTCTCGATGTTGTTTCCGTTGCGGGTGCGACGGCGATAGCGGTCCTCGGTTACGGCCTGGTTTTGCCACGCAGTCATTCCGCGGGCTGCGATTTATTATTGCTATGAGACTAAGAGACCGAGTGCGCGCGCACACCGACAAAAGCGTAAATGAAAAGATTGAACGTCAAACCGAGCATCGAGTTCTAGAGGCGGCCACGGCCGCCGACCAAACGATTTCGCGTCGCATTGATGCACTCGAAAAAGAATGGGACATGGAACGGTATCTGGAAACGAATGCCGCAGCAATTGCGTTCGGCGGAGTGGTTCTCGGTTTGTTTCTAAACAGGAAATTTCTCGCGATTCCAGCAGTCGTTCTGCCATTTTTGTTTCAACACGCGGTTCAGGGATGGTGCCCGCCGGTGCCGTTATTTCGGCGTCTGGGGATTCGGACACGCAAAGAGATCGACACAGAAAAATACGCGTTGAAAGCGGTTCGCGGCGATTTCGATGAGCTGCCAGCGGCAAATAACGGTGATACCCTCCGCCGCGCGCGCCAAGCGTGGCAGGCCGCGAATGTCTAATACCTACTCGTCGCGCGACCCGCGTTCGTGCACGATATGGAGACCGACCAGACGGCCCACTAGCGCGACCAGATAAAACTGGCCTACGATTGCTTCAAGTAAGGCCAAGGTTCGGGCCGCGGGAGTTTGCGGCACAATATCGCCATATCCAATGGTAGCGAGGGTTACGAAACTGAAGTAGCGCAGGTGCATCAGTCGGCCGACGACGTCGGCCGGCATCGGCGACGCCATGGACATGAATGACGCCGGCTGGAACTCGGTAACGACCGAATAAGCGAAGGTCCAGGCATAGCCAAGGAGCAAATATGCGCAAACTGCGCCGTAGATTTTGTCCCAGGTGACTTTTCCGGCACCTAGCACATAGGAAAGAATCGCGATCGCAAAAAAGCTGACGAGGACCATTAAACTGCCGTGCGAAACGATTATCAGCCAAGGTTTAGGCGCGGCCGCCAGCCAGAATGTCACCACGATGGAAAAAATCGAAAAGGTTACTCCAAAGATAAGAAAACTTCGGCGCCGGCTCACTGCATAGGTGGCCGATAGAAGAACGCCTGCAGCAATAATATTTAAAATGGTAGGTCCATAATAGTACGGAACGATAAACGGTGAGACGACGAAAATCAGCAGAAGCGAAATCAACAGTATGAGATGCCGGGGAAATTTGTCGCGGTTGGTCACTTTCAAAATGCTACGAACCGGTCTCGAAGCAGTCGAGTGTTCGTTCCAGTTTTTGCGCTTGCCAGGGCTCGAATTGTCGCCGGATACTCCCCGCGCTTGTCCAACGAAAGGTCACTATGACGAGAGCAATCTTCGGTGGATCGATTGCTGTTCTACTGCTCGCGCTTTACGCCTACGCAATCTACGCCGCGACAACCACCGCTTGGTGTATAGCCAACGGATGCCCCCACGGTTACAACCAGGAACTCAATGATGGCATCATTTCAGTCCTGGATCTGGTCGGCGGTTTGCTCGCCGCGCTGGTTGTGGCCGAACTGGCCGTCACCAAACCAGGTGATCCGCCGGGCGCGAGTATGCTCACCGCGTCGCTTAAAATGCCTACGCCGCCCACCATTCTTAAAGTCGTCGTCGCAGTCTACATCATTGTTTGGCTGCTGTGCGGAATTGCAGAAGTGCTGATTGGATACATTTGGTATCCAAATGTTGTGCCGGCGCTGACCGCCGCAGCCAAGTCCTGGTTCGGCATTGCGATTGCCGCCGGCTACTCTTACCTCGGAGTCAAGCAGGCAACCTAACGCCGGCTCGCCGCCGAAGAGTTAACCGAAACACTCAAGATATTTGATGCCGGAGCCGGTGTTGAAAATGACGACCTGCTCTCCAGTCCGAATCTGATCCGACGCGCGCAACTTCTTTAGCGCGACAAAACAAGCGGCTCCTTCCGGCGCGACGAATAGTCCCTCTTTAGAACCAACGTCGCGGACCGCGCGCATCATTTCGGCATCCTCGATCGCAATCGCGCCGCCATTTGATTCGCGAAGAATATTCAACATCAGATAATCGCCGATCGCTCTGGGAACGCGCAAACCGGACGCCTTAGTTTGCGCGTTTGGAAACTCGGCGGCGAATTTCTCGCCGGCCTCAAAGGCGCGAACGATCGGTGCGCATCCGCTGGCCTGCACCGAAAACATGCGAGGTCGCCGGTCGTCGATTAACCCCAGCTGTTCCATTTCGTCGAACGCTTTCCACATTCCAATGAGGCCGGTACCACCGCCGGTGGGATATAAAATGACCTCCGGCAATTTCCAATCGAGCTGCTCGGCAATCTCATAACCAAGGGTTTTTTTGCCTTCGATTCGATAAGGTTCCTTCAAGGTCGAAACATCGAACCAACCCTCCTTCTCTTTTCGCTTGGCAATTTCGACGCCACAATCCGTGATCAGGCCGTCAATCAAGGTGACCTGCGCGCCAACTTCACGACATTCTATGACATTCGCGCGCGGCGTGTCGCGGGGCATAAAAACGTGCGCTCCCAATCCCGCCCGCGCAGCGTAGGCAGCCATCGCGCCGCCGGCATTGCCTGCGCTCGGAACCGCAAGTTTCTTCGCGCCCAGATAACTCGCCATCGACACGGCGACAGTCATTCCACGCGCCTTAAAACTCTGCGTTGGATTCAACGATTCATCTTTGATCCAAAGATCGACATCGGTTTCCGCGCCAAATCTCGTCGCGTGAAGCAATGGCGTTCCGCCTTCGCCGAGCGAAACCGGTTCTACGTCCTTCGGCAGCGGGAGCACCTCCCGCCATCGCCACAACGATCTTTCGCGCTGTGCAAAACTTGAATGCTTTAAGCATTCAAGTTTCCGAACACGGTCGAGATCATAAATGGCGAACAGCGGTTTGCCGCAGGCAGTGCAAAGATTTTGAAGACGCTCCCAGTCGTGGCGCCTGCCGCAGGCCGTGCATTCGAGATGAGTCAGGAACACGATTGAATGAACCCCGAATTTCGCATTCGCGCGAATTAGTAGGGCGATTCACCTAACCGCCCGCGGACGATTAAGGTCGATCGCCCTTACCTTCTCGATCCGCACGAAGCTTTGTGGTAAATCCACCCAAGAAAATGTCCAGCACTCCATCAAAGCCTACTCGCCGCCCGTGGTACCGGCCCTCGCTGACTACGCAAATTATGATTGGGTTGGTTGTCGGCGCCCTGATCGGCTGGTTGCGACCCGATTGGGGAAACAAAGTTTATTTCCTGCGCGACATTTTCATCAACCTGATCAAGTCGATCATCGCGCCGTTGATTTTCTCGACCATCGTGGTCGGAATCGCCGGCGCAGGGGCGTTAAAAAAAGTCGGTCGGATTGGAATCAAAGCGCTCATCTTCTTCGAAGTGGTGACAACCGCTGCGCTCTTCATCGGCTTGGCGGTTGTGAACTTCATCAAGCCCGGAGCCGGCGTCATCCTGGCCGCTGGCAACACCGATATTCCCAAATCGATCGCCCAAACCCATGCCCAAACGTTTGTCGAAACCGTTGTTCACATTTTTCCGTCGAGCGTGATCGACGCGATGGCGCGAGGCGATGTGTTACAGATTGTGGCTTTTAGCGTCTTGTTCGCCCTGGCGGTGTCAGCGGTTGGTGAAAAAGCTCAACCGATCGTGCGCGCGATGAACAGTCTCGCGCAAATCATGTTCAAGTTCACAAATTACGTGATGATGTTCGCGCCGGTAGGCGTCGGTGCGGCGATGGCGCACACGATCGGGACACAAGGACCAGGCGTCTTGGTCAACCTGGGCAAGCTCATTGGTTCGCTTTATCTCGCGCTCATCATCTTTATCGTGGTGGTCTTTGGAATTGTGATTTGGATTGCCCGAATTCCGTTGCTCCAGTTTTTCCGCGCTGTCCGCGAACCGGCGGCACTCGCTTTTGCCACGACGAGTAGCGAGTCGGCCTTGCCGAAGGCCATGGAAGCAATGGAACGCTTTGGCGTTCCACCTGCGATTGTGGGATTTGTCACGCCGACCGGTTATTCATTTAACCTCACGGGGTCGACTTTGTATCTGGCGATGGCTTCCATTTTCGTCGCCCAAGCTGCCGAGACAACAATCGGCTGGCATATGGGATTAGGTGCGCAGATCACGATGATGCTGACGCTCATGCTGACGTCTAAAGGCGTCGCCGGTGTGCCGCGTTCTTCGCTGGTGATATTGCTAGCGGCGCTGAATTCTTTTATCCCTCAGGGACTCGGACCAATTGGCATCGCGATAATTTTTGGAGTCGACGAATTGATGGACATGGGCCGCACGGCCGTGAACGTGATTGGAATCTGTCTTGCTACGGTTGTGGTCGGGCGTTGGGAAAATGAATTCGACGAAAACCGCGCGCGAATTTTTGGAACACCGGCGGAAACCGAGCTGGATTTGAAAACGGGCAACGTCGCTTTCGCTGATGTGGCGCGCCGAGGCGATTAATTAAAACTCGGCGCTGCCCGGAGTTCGGGCGAACGGAATCACATCGCGGATATTTCCGATGCCGGTGACGAACATCAACATTCGTTCGAAACCGAGGCCAAAACCGGCGTGTGGCACCGTGCCGTAGCGGCGAAGATCAAGATACCATTTGTAATCGGCCGGATCCATTTTGTGGCGCCGCATATTTTCCTCCAGAACAGCCAGGCGCTCTTCGCGTTGACTGCCCCCAACAATCTCGCCAATGCCAGGGACAAGCAGATCCATCGCGGTCACGGTTTTGTGATCGTCGTTTAAGCGCATGTAGAACGGTTTTATTTCTTTCGGAAAATTAAAAACCGTCACCGGACATTTGAAATGCTTCTCGGTGAGCCAACGTTCGTGCTCCGACTGCAAATTCAATCCGTATTCGACCGGAAACTCGAATTTCTCACCGCTTTTTTTCAACAACTCGATCGCATTAATATAAGTCGTGCGCTGGAATGGCCGCTCGAGAACGAAATCGAGCCGTGCCAGAAGTTCTTTATCCACGAACTTGGAAAATAGGTCCATTTCGTCGGGACAATGTTCGCGGACATCGCGAACCAGATATTTCACGATCTCTTCGGCGAGGTCCATGTTGCCATTCAAGTCACAAAAGGCCATTTCAGGCTCGATCATCCAGAATTCGCTGGCATGCCGGGAAGTGTTAGAGTTCTCCGCCCGAAACGTTGGGCCGAAGGTGTAGACTTTTGATAGGGCGCAGGCGAATGCCTCGGCCTCGAGTTGACCGCTCACGGTCAGATAGGTTTGGCGGGCAAAGAAATCCTTGGCGTAATCAATCTCGCTGCCTTTACGCGGCAGATTCTTCAGGTCGATGGTCGAAACACGAAATAGTTCCCCGGCACCTTCGCAATCGCTTCCGGTAATGATCGGAGTGTGAACGTACACAAACCCGCGGTCCTGAAAAAACTGGTGAACGGCGAAGGCCAGTCGGCTACGAACACGGAAAACCGACCCGAACAGATTCGAGCGCGGCCGGAGATGGGCAATTTCGCGAAGAAATTCCGGAGTATGCCCCTTTTTCTGAAGCGGATAGGAATCGTCAGCCCCGCCGATGATGTCGATCGTTTTTGCAACGAGTTCCCATTTCTGTCCCTTGCCCTGCGACGCGACCAGCTCGCCGCTGACGCCGATCGAAGCCCCGGTGGTCAGCTTTTGAATTTCGGAGTAATTCGGCAACGAATTGCGCGCGATGACCTGGAGGTTTTTCAATGACGAGCCGTCATTGAGCTCGATAAACGAAAAATCTTTCGAATCGCGTCGGGTCCGAACCCAGCCTTGGACCCGGATTTCTCCTACCGGACCGGGGCTTTGCAGCGCTGACTTGATTGGAATTGGCGAAGCCGTCACTCTCAACTCTCAACTCTCAGCTCTTAACTCTCAACGTTGAAACTAAAGCTTCAGCGCTTCGCGCAGATGGGGCACGAGACGTTTGCTGAATTCGACCGAATCGCCTGCGGTCAAGTGTGACCATTCCGGGCAATTGAACCCCGACAGGTCAGGAAAATCCGAATAATAAATTCCAGGCGCGTGAGTCATTTGGAGCAATGGGTCCCAACTTTGTTGGCGGGGCATTATTTTGTCTTCGAGCTCCTTCAAACCGCCACTGTGCGGAAAACGTACGAAAACGATTTTGCCGCCTCGCCCCCGAATTTTTTCCACGGCGGCGACTGTATCCGCGAAACGCTTTTCGATCCCTGCCTTCATTTGCGCCATGAAAACATCTTGTGGAACGAAACTCGGTGGCGGCGGCGGAGTAAAAAGCGGTAACCAGATTTGCTGAATCTTTCTGGCCAGAGGTCCATTCGGATCGACACATTTCTCCCACATCCGCGCCCGTCGCTCGCGATCTTCCCAATTGAAGTAAGGCGGGAAAGTTGGCGGGACCCGGGCGCCCGGCCGATTGGGGATCGGCACCTGATTTAAGAGACCGTCCAAACTCAAATCGTCGGGTTTCAAAAATGCGACGTGTTCCTCCAGCCACATCCCGAGATATTCGCCCGCCCGCTGAGACAAGGTTTGATTATGAAATCGTTTCACATTCTTTTCCGCCCGCTCCATCGGAGGCGACCCAGGTGGCGCGAAGAACAGCATTGGAACGAAGCTGCAAATAACTGTGCCGTGAAAGGTTTCATCTTTAGCGAGGTCATCGAGGGCAGGAAAAACTGTCGAGCCGGGCGCGGCCAATTGAATCGGCCGTTTGCCCAAACCTTTCTCGAGCTCATCCAAATCGCAGTCGAACCAGGCGCGGGAGTCTCCGATAATCACAATTGATTCCGGCTGCACCGCACGACGTCGCAAAGTCCACAGATCATCGTTGTCGTTCAGGGTCGGCGCATAACCAAGGGCGCGCGCGTGCAATTCCCAGGCGACCGTAGCCGCGACCACGATGATTGTGATCGCAACGGCGATTCCCCGCCATGGCGCGGGTGGAATCGGCCGCTCGAATTCCAGCGGCGGACCGCCGTGAATCTGCTCTTCGCGGCTGGGCCGGCGAAAGAACATCCGCGGCAGCCGAAGGCGTCTTTTAAAATTGGAAATAAATGAAGGCATTACTCGTTCCTTGAGTGAAAATAACGGCGAAAGCCATGAAAGAGCCGATGGCGGTGATGGCCCATGCCGGCAGACGCATGACGGTGGTTTCAAAAGACTCGTCGCGCATGGCCCAATGCAGGGCGATGACTCCGCCGGTGACCAGGGCGATTTGGAAAAGCTCGCGGGTAGTTAAAATCATGTCACCGTTCGGATGCCCGCCGAACATTCCGCTCAACATTCGACTGGCAATCGTGAAATCGGACGCCCGAAAAAAGACCCACGCGATGCAAACGGCTCCGTAGGTAGCGAAGCCGGCAACCACCCGGGTAACTGGATGCCCGGCCCAGGTTTTGTTTTCAAAGAAAATGCGAAGCACCCGTTCGATCACCAGATACGAACCGTGCAACAATCCCCAAACCACAAATGTCCAGGCCGCTCCATGCCACAAGCCGCCGAGAAACATTACGATAACGAGATTGATCGCCATTCGAAAAGGCGGCACCTGATTTCCACCAAGCGGAATGTAGAGGTAATCGCGTAGAAAGGTGGACAGCGAAATGTGCCAGCGCCGCCAAAAGTCAGAGAAACCGACTGCGGCGTAAGGAAAACGGAAATTGTCCTTGAGATGAAACCCCAGAGTCAAAGCAGCGCCGATGGCGGTGATGGAATAACCGGCGAAGTCGAAAAAAATCTGTCCGGCAAACGCCAGCACGCCGGCCCACGAGTCCATCGCGGCTAACGGACCGGCATAACCGAAAACGCGGTCGGCCGGACCGGATAGGAGCGTATCCGCTAACACTGTCTTCTCGAATAATCCGAGGGTCATTAGCGCTAGGCCCCACAGGAACTGATTGGCTTTCAGACGCGGCGGATAGTGCAGCTGAGGAAGAAAATCACCGGCTCGAACAATTGGACCGGCGACGAGCTGAGGAAAAAATGAAACCGCCAGAATAAAATCGCGGAGCGAACGGGTGGGTTGCAACACTCCGCGGTAAATATCGAGGGTGTAGGAGAGCGAATGGAACGTGTAAAACGAAATCCCGACCGGCAACAGGATGTCGAGATGCGGCGGTTGATAGACGATACCGAGCCGCGCCAGCAACCATTGGAAATTTTGGAGCAAAAAATTTCCGTACTTAAAGAAGCCTAGCATGCTCAGATTCATGCACACACTGGCGACAAGCCACCGTTTCTTGGCCGGCTGGGTTTGGGCCTTGGCTATCTGCCGGCCCAGCCAGAAATCCATCGCGGTGGTCGAAAATAGGAGCGCAGCGAACGGCGGATTCCATGCGCCATAAAAAATGTAGCTGGCAACGACCAGTAGGTTTTTCCTCAGGTTCCAGCCGCGCAGGCTCCAATAGAGCGTCGTGACGACTGCATAAAAGACGACGAATGTGAGCGAATTGAAAAGCATGGCCCTGGATTATGCTGCCGACGGCAGCCACCTGTAGACGCTCGCCATAGGCAATTGTTTTAGAGGGTGCTTTGCAATCTGGCAAGGTTTTGGAGGGATGAACCCATCCCGTCCATTTCGAACACATGAGACGACAAGGAACCGTCCGCCAATAAAGTCAGCGCGCGAAGCCCATCTTCCTGCTGGCCCCTGGCATCCGCCTTCGCTAAGGCTACGGCGCGACAAATCGTCGGTGACGTCGAATTCAAGACGATTATGAAACCTTTTTTCCTACTAGCGCCTGGTGCCGGAGCGCCATCCTCCCATCCATGGATGCAGCGATGGAAAAACTACTTAAGACAAATCGGTAACGTCGAGACGTTTGATTACGATTACATGCGCGACGGACGGAAGCGGCCGGATCGGTTACCACAGCTGATTGCAACTCATCGCGCAGCGCTCGCAGCAGTCCGCGACAAATTTCCCGGAGCAATCTTCCTGGCCGGTAAAAGCATGGGCGGCCGAATTGGATGCCACGTCGCCCTCGAAGAAAATCTGAGCGGTTTGATTTGTCTTGGCTATCCCCTCTGCGCGATGGGCGACCGCACGAAAATGCGCGACGAAGTGTTGCTCGCACTGCGCACACCGGTGCTGTTCGTGCAAGGAACGCGTGACGTTCTGTGTCCGCTCGATTTACTCGAGTTGGTTCGTCTCAAAATGAACGCGCCCAATTTTCTGCACGTGGTCCAGGGAGGCGATCATTCTCTGCTGGTTCGAAAAAAAGATCTCGGAAGCGAAACCCAAGAAGAGATCGACCTTCGAGTGCTCGAAGCGATCCGCCATTTTGTGCAACAAATTAGCGAACGATGACCGGTCGCGATTGCGGCTCCGTTGTGCCGGGCCGGGGATCAACGATCCCGCGGCTACAGTGACCGCCGCAATCGTTAAGGTCCTCTGTGAATTGGCGTCGGCGTTGGGGTAGGAGTCGGACTGGCCGCGGGCGTTGCCGTTGGAGTTGAGGTCGGTGTCGGACTCGAACCAATGGTCGGAGTTGGTGTCGGAGTCGGGGTGGAGGTTGGAGTCGGACTAGCCGCAACCGTTGGAGTCGGGCTCGAGCCACACCCTAATCTTCCACAAGGCGTTGGTGTCGGTGACGCGACAGGTGTGGCAGTCGGAGTCGGACTCGCGGGCACGGTTGCCGTAGAGGTCGGTGTTGCTGTCGCCGTCGCGGTGGGACTGGGGGTTAAAGTCGCAGTCGGAGTGGGAGTAGGACTGGCGACGACCGTTGCGGTTGCGGTGGGCGTTGGCGTTGGACTGGCCCCAACTGTCGGACTTGGTGTTGGACTCGGAACTATGGTTGGTGTCGAAGTTGGCGTGGGAGTTGGGCTGGGACCGCATCCAAACCGTCCACATGGAGTTGGAGTCGGCGTAGGCGTCGGACTTGGAATCGGTGATGCCGTAGGCGTAGGTGTGGGCGACGGCGGGATAGTTGGCGTTGGGGTAGCACTTGGAGTCGGTGTTGGGGTTGGGCTAGCCGCCGGTGGAGCGACCCGAACATAATAGATGTCTTCCTCGTGATTAAAGGTGGCAGTGTAGGCTACGTTTGCTCCGGAGTTGTCGGAGACGATGGTAATGTAATCGCCCATTTTGTTCTGATTTGGGTACCCGAGAAATGGATTGAACGGTTGACTTACGGCGACGTTTGTCGACCAGGTATTGCCTGCGTTGGTGCTATACGAATAGAACAATTGCGAATCCGTATTGTTTGCGGCATTTCGGGTGTCGAGCCAGACAACATCGATGCGTCCATTCGGAGCTACTGACAGAGTGCCGAACCAATGCCATCTAGCTGAATTCGCGGGATCATCGTTGACTCGGACCGGTGCGCTAAAAGTTTGTCCGCTGTCACTGCTTCGAACAAACATCACATCAGCGCCGCCAGTCCCAGCGGCGGGACTAACACTGGCTAGGATGTAGACATTGTTGTTGGTACCGGTCCCGGACCGATCGGCGGCCAGGAACACCTGACCCGTCAGCCCGCCCGGATTAATGACGTCGCCGCTACTTATAAAACCACCAAGATTGATCGGGGTCACTTGGTCGAATGTTGGAATGACCGCGCCATTCTTTGCGTTGCTTGAGCGAACGCACCAAATCTGGCCGGTATTGAGATTTACCCCGCCCAAAAATAAATTGCCGTTGGAATCGACATCGAGCGTTCCCCAAGCCGGTGAGTGAGGAATGTTGATCGGGTTGAGCCAGCTGACGCCACCGTCTGTCGACCGGGTAAACTGTCTCCCGCCGTAATTGTTACCGCTCGTACTCCACGACTGATATTGAAATCCGTGTCCGCTGCTGTTGGTGTTGTCAATTGTGAACCATTGTTTATCGCCGCCGTCAGCGGGAGCGATGTCTGTCCAAGTTTGTCCGCCGTCCAGAGACCGCCATATGTCATCGAAGAAATTCTGCAGCAAACTGAGATAGAAAAACCGGCCCGTTGAATCGGAATTGAGGACTGGGTCGCTGCGGAAAACGTTGTTCTCCAAAACACCCGGAAAAGTCCAGGAAGTCCCTCCGTTAGTCGTGTAACCCCAGCCTGCTTGCCTGAAATTTGAGGTGACATTGTCAAACTGCCGCCAGCCAACTGTCATCTTGGCCGGATTAGTCGGATCGACACAGATGGATGGTTCATTGGCGGCATCCCCCACAATATTTTGCCCGCTGCCATCTACGTTGACCTGGTAACTGATAAAGTTCCCGAATTGCGAAACCATCCGGGGTGAAACCTGAGTTGGCCGCAGTAACGCAGGAAAGTTATCGGATTTTTCAAGCGGTTCGCTTGGAAGCGGCTTCGCTGAGAATGGTTGCGGCTCCGCAGCGAACGAAATCGCGAACGCGAATGATGCCAAAGCAAAAAACAAAAGCCGACCTCCTGATTGCGTCCGATCGGCAAACTTCATTTGAACCGATCAAAGATAAGCGATGAATCAACTCAGTGGCAACCAGTTCCCGGGTTGCGGGACCGGTTTGGAGCCGTTGAGAGACAAATAGGTGTATTCCTGGAGCAAACGTTCGTAATCGGAAAGGAGTTTCATCGCATCGTTCGGCTTGAGGAAATCCGTTTTGATCGCCACGTCGATCTGCGCCTTTAACAATTGCATCAGCTGCACTTTGTCCCACTGCGTCATTCCGAGCACTTCACCGATGGTGCTGCCTTCGATGACCTCTTCGATGTACCAACCGCTTTCCTCGTCTGGATCGAGAAATATATGAACTTCGGTGACACGGCCGAACAAGTTGTGCAGATCACCCATGATGTCCTGGTAAGCCCCGACCATGAATACGCCGAGATAATAAATTTCGCCCGGAATGACGCGGTGAAGTGGCAGGGTATCGCGCACGTCCTGTAAATCCGTGAATTTGGAAACCTTGCCGTCTGAGTCACAGGTGATGTCTACAATCGTGCCGCGCCGGTCCGGCGGAGTGGTGAGCCGGTGAATTGGCATGATCGGAAAAAGCTGACCGAGCGCCCAATGGTCCAGCAGCGACTGGAACACGGAAAAGTTGCAGATGTACTGGTCGGCCAGCGACGTTTCGAGCTCCTTAACTTCGTCGGGCACATAACGGAGCCCGCGGTGCATGTTGACAATCTGCTGAGCCATCTGCCAGTAAACCGTGTCGATTTTCGCTTTCGATTCGAGATCAAGGAGGCCGAGGTTGAATGTTTCCTGTGATTCTTCCTTGATCTGCTGGATGTCGTGCAAACTCTCCATCCGATTGCCGCGTTTCAACCGCTGCTTCACGTCAAGAATATCGCCGACGAGCTTGTGGTCTTTTTCGCCGGCCTCGATCCGTAGCTTCGGAACCGTTTTCTCGATGGAACTGAACGCCTCCATCACCAGCACTGAATGATGAGCTACCACCGCGCGGCCGCCTTCATTTACGATCGACGGATGGGGAACGTTTTCCGAATCGCACACATCCATGATGTTCCAGACCACGTCGTTAGCGTATTCCTGGAGCGAGTAATTGGCCGAGCTATCGAAGTCGCTGCGCGAACCGTCATAATCGACTCCGAGGCCGCCACCGACATCAAGATAACCAATTTCGTGACCCAGTTTCGATATCTTCGCGTAATAACGAGCCGCCTCGCGCACTGCGCGTTTAATCGTCGAGATGTCCGGCACTTGGGAGCCGACGTGGAAATGAATCAGTTTGAGAGCGTGAGCAAGGCCAGCGGCTTTCAACATTTCACTCGCTGCAACGAGCCCGGCAGTATCAAGACCAAATTTGGCGTTCTCTCCGGCGCTGGGCGACCATTTGCCCGACCCCTTACTATGTAAGCGGACCCGGATGCCGATTACCGGTTCGACCCCAACTTCCTTCGAAGCGCGAATCGTTGCTTCCAGCTCCTCGATTTTTTCGACCACGATGACCACCAGTTTGCCGAGCTTCCGGCCGAGCAAGGCAATCCGGATAAACGCGGGATCTTTGTAGCCGTTGCAAATGATCAGACTCTCCGGGTCCTTGTGCATGGCCAGTGCCGCCACCAATTCGGGTTTGCTTCCGGCCTCGAGTCCAAAATGAAATTGCTGCCCGGCGTCGACGATCTCTTCGATTACCTCCCGCAACTGATTCACTTTGATCGGGAAAACGCCGCGATAATTACCCTTGTACCCAAACTCGGTGATGGCGGTTTGAAATGCCATGTTGACCGATTCAACCCGGTGACGCAGCAAATCCTGAAAGCGGATCACCAGCGGGAAACTCAGACCGCGCGCCCGGGCTTCGTTGACGACCTCCATGAGATTGATACTTCCGCCGGCATCCTGGAGAGGCTTGGCGATGACGTTGCCTTCGGAGTTAACCGTGAAATATCCGCCGCCCCAGGCATCCACGTTGTAGGTCGCGATCGCGGCGTCGATGTCCCACTCGTTCTTCATTTTTCTGGCGCGACGAAATTAGAGGTGAGTCGCATAATCAATCAGCGCCGCCAGAGTTCAAGCCTCCGTAACAAAAAATTTTGTCCGGCGACATCGCTCGGCGGGCGGTGGCTTGTTTTTCCTCTCGCTGCGGATAACGTTCGCCCGGGATGAACAAAACGGTGATCGAGGTGCAGGTCCGCGCCGTCTTGCCGACGAGTGGCGGCTGCGCGGTTTTTATTGGGAACAATGACAAGGTCTTCATCATTTACGTCGATCAGACCGTTGGCAGCGCCATCACCATGTTCATGCGGGACATTTCCAAGGAGCGGCCGCTCACCCACGATCTCATGGCCCACCTGATGACCGCGCTCGGCGCAAAAGTTGAGCGCGTCATTATTAACGACTTAAAGAACGCGACTTATTATGCGCGAGCAATCATTCGGGCCGAAAACGAGCTGCAGCAGAAGAAAATTGTCGAGCTTGATGCCCGACCCAGCGATTGCATTGCCCTGGCCACGCAGCAAAAGGCCCCCATCTACGTCAGCCAGGAAGTTTGGGACGAAGTCGATGATATGAGCGACGTCCTCCGAAAGATGGAGGAAGAAGGGCTCAAGCCCGATCCCGAGACGGAAGAAGAGTAGGCGCTGACGGTCAACTAGAAGTTCAGCTTCACGCTACCTTCGTGCACTTCGTTGGCACAAGGCGCATTCAGCGGAACGTCGGTTTCGGCCGTGTTTGGCTGAACCAATTTGTTGTCGAGCAGGTATTTCTCGACTTCTTCGCCGCTGATGTCGGCCAGCATCTGACCGTTGATTTCGACGCAGGGCGAAAGCGGCTGGCCACTTTTCGTTTCCATTTCCCAACGAAAAGCCGGGTTCTGAATGATGTCCTTCTCGGTATAAGCCAAATTGTATTTGGCCAGCGCGGCTCGAACACCGGCGCTCCAGCCACAATGAGTTTTCAGGTAAGCGGTAATTTGGGGCGTTTCCATTGTCGAAATTATAACATATCAGCGGCGAATTTCATTCGGCAGTTAGCTGAAGAATTTTCATTACGAAAAAGGCTCGACAACGAAATTGTCGCCCTGCTAAAAGCCCTGCCGGGAGCTCCATTCCCTGAGGCCGTGTTTTTGACGGAGCCCCCGGCGCCCTGAAGTCAAATTTTGTGTCGTAGTGGTTTCAACGACTGGGTCAACTTCTGTAAGCCAAGCTCGAGCCGAGTTTTAACCGTGCCCAGCGGGGCCCGCGTCACCGCCGCGATCTCGCGATGGCTCATTCCAGCGAAAAACGCGAGCTCAAGAGCTTCGCGCTGGTGAGGTGGCAGCACGTTCAGCCGGCGATGCAAAAAGTGGCGAAGGTCTGCGCGCGAAACCTCGTCATTCGACGAGTGATTGTCCGAGGCCACGGGTTGCTCAGTGACATGTTCCTGATATCGCTCCTTGGCCCGGCAGTAAGCCTGTTTGCGGCGAAGCCGGTCAATCGCCCGGCGCCGAGCGAGGGTGACTACCCAACCCAGAAGTTTGCCTGCCTTGGGCGAATAATGATCCGCCTCGTGCCAGATCTGCAGAAGAATGTCCTGAAGGACGTCGTCCGCGTCTCCTTCTTCGTGCACAACATTACCGATGACCGATTTTAACCGGCCGCCATGACGCGAATAAAATTCGGTCAACGCTTCCGGCCGCTGCGCGGTGATAGCTTCCATCAACGCTTCATCGGAAACCGCCGAGCCTGTGGTGGGCTGCAAACTTGGATTCAACATACAGATTTCCCTAACGAGTTGGTTTCGTTCCGTTTCATCACATTCATTTTCACAACTCATCAACGATGGGGAGTTACCGCCTCCTTCGCAATCGGGGGACACTCCGGTTGAGTGATAGGTCAAACCCTTAGCCGTGTGGCACTTGGAAATACGAGGCCGCGGTAAAAAATCGCCTCAGTCGAATGCGAGACGTGACCCGAAGATACCCCGCCATTACGCGGCAGGCCGAAATTGCATCGCGAACTTACGCAACCGTTCGCTGAACTTTTCGCGCGGGTTCAGGATGGTTTTCGATTGCACAAGTGTGTCTTCATTTTCCGACAACGCCAATCGTCCGAGCATTTGATCGGTCGGAAGCACCCAATCCATCGCGATGGAGTGACAACGCTCGGTCGGGCAAATCAATCGTAATGGCCCGCTGCCGCGAGTGCCACCAACAACCTGGATGCTGTGCCCGTCAATGATCCGGCCGCAAGCGAGACAATAACGCTTTTCATCAAGCGATTGCCATTTCCGGAAACGATCAAGCCGTCGCAGCATTTCAAGTTTATCGGAGCTGGACAGTTCAATGGGAGCGAGGAGGAGCGACATGAGGCGGATGATGATCCAAAGCGCGGATGCGGCACAATCAGATCAACGGCAGACCCGCGCATAGGTAAAATTCTGAGACCAAATTCGTTTGGTCCTCTGCGCCAACGAGAAACAAATTTGTTCTGTCGCGATGGACGGCCTTGCCTGCCCGCCGGGCACATCCAACTCAAGTAACCTCGACGTTTCCCGGATGGAATGAAAACGAGCACTGAGTTGAAGCGAAACAGCCATTTTACGGAGAATCGAACACTAGCGGCGATGGAGCGGATGGAACTTTACTGTGCCGCCTACCCCGGCAGTCCGTCAGCGGCCCGCCGTCCGCAGTTGTTATATCGTGGTCAAGTTTGGATCGCCCTGCTCGGCCCGAGTGTGAGCGAAGGAATTGTCGGCATTGGTCCAACCGTTGAAGCCGCGCTCCGCGCGTTCGATGCTCAATATCTCGCCGGGTTGCGACCGCCGTTGGACAGATTTCGGCGCGGACTCTACGACGCTAAAGTCTGCGCTGCTTGATCATCGCGACCGCCCTGGATTCAATTAGAATTTGATGGAAGTTCGGACGCCGTATTCGTTGCTATAAAAATCGACCGTCGAGATCGACCCGGAGTTTTCGCGGCGAAGATAATATCCGCCTAACGACCAAAAACGGGTCAGCAAAATGTCCACCGAGGGCTGAACGTAAAAATAATCGTCGGATAATGTCGGAAGCGGCACGGGGGAATCGATGGTGTTGAAGTAATCAACGTGTTCATAGCCACCGAGCACGATGAAATACAGCTGCTGGCACAGACGTTGTCGAATAGTCGCGCTTAAGTTGGTATCGACATAGTCTTGGGCGGTTTGGGCCGCAGAATTGTATATCTCACGCGTCGCCCCGAAAATAATTCGCGTACTATCCAACGGCAGCCAGCTGGCTGAAACCGAAAACACCGGGGTGCTGTAGGACCGGCGCGCGATCACTTGCGAGCTTGTCTTGAAATTTCGGAACTCCGCGCCCGCGATGACATCAAGAGCAAATCGTTCATTGGGCTGAAAACGCAGGTGCCCGTTGGCTTGGACTAGCGCCTGGTCGGGTGCGGCTTGGACTAGCGGCTGGGTCGGCCTGGGGAAATCAACCGTGTTGTAACCACCTTCCACTCCCACCCCGAGAACAAGGGATTGGCTGAAGCCGTGATTTAAATAGAGATCGAACGCGTAAAGTTCCGAACTGACCAGCGGATCCGCGTAATCGGTGCGGTTCATTTTCAGTTCGGAGAACAAAAAATCGTTCGGCGTCATGTTGTAGTTCGCCGCCAGCTTCGTGTTATAGATATCGAGATCGGTTCGCCCGTTAATCGCGCCCAGTGACGAACGTTCGCTGCTGCTGGCCGCCAGAACGATGTTGTTCAAAAGCGAAACGTCTTGGGTCAAGCGTAGGATAAGGTTCCCGGATTTTATTCCGCCGATCAGCCGCACTACATGCTGGTCCGAATCAAACTCATCGTGATCATCATATCGATAAAAACTGGGCGCATAGATCGCGGCCAGAAACGTAGTGGTGTTAACAACATCGCCAATGCCAAGCATCACGCTCGGTTGAATCTGGACGTAGTCATCGTCCAGACGGTTCGTATGGGTGAAGGCAATGTTATCGTTCTCGCCGCCGCGGACATTCAGATGCACCGCGTATTCGAGCGGACCGTCGTTGTTGCCAAAGGTCTGAGTGATCAATCCGTTTCCGGTAAAATCCTTGTCGGCCGGCAATGGAACAAAAGTGGGAGACAAAGCCGTTACGATTTCGACGACCGGACCGTCTGCCGCTGGCCCAGCGCCGCGCGCGGTCCAAGTTCCAACGGCTAACGCGAGAACACAGACCCAGCACCCCGCGCCCCCTCTTAATAAGATACACTGAGTCATTCGGAACCCCCGAAAAGCGCGAAGGGTGACAAGGAAGGACCTACCGGTCAATCCCGAAACCGGAGGCAGAGTTCGAGCGGCCAAAACGGGAGCCGAAAGCGGGCTTACGCGCCGGGCAATCCTCGGCTAGATCCGGTCAAGAATGTCTCGCAACAGTTCTAGATCCTTTTCCGAACTGACAACCGACTCTTCCAAGCGGCGGCGCAGCTCTTCTTCACCCTTGTTGGGGTTTTTGCGTTCCAACAACTGCTGATGAAGCACGATGCGTTCTTTTAGTTTGCGAATTGCGGTCCAGAGCGCGCGTTCGAGCGCTTCAGTGTGTTCTTCGCTCAAACTTTCGGGCGAGTAAGCGTGCCCGACAAAACACTGAAAGCGCGCGAGTTTGCCTTCCTTGACTTCAAACAGCGGTCCGTTGCATTCCGGACAGGAAACAGGCACTTGCTCACCCGGCGGCTGGCCTGTCGGCTGATGCAGCGTGGCCTGCTCGTCAATTTTCCCTCCGCCGCTCAATGATTCGATCGTGTTGGTCGCCTCGCCGTTGACCAGGTGGACCAGCACTTTCGCGATTTGCCGCACCGGCAGACAAAAATCGATATCCACCATGTCGAGAGCGTTTTGGGGCATGTCGCGAGCCGTCGCTTCCTTTGGATCCTGTACGATCGCGACGCCGCCCCGCGCTTTGATTGAGAAAAGACCGGCCGAACCATCGTCGCGTCCGCCCGAAAGCACGATGCCCACCACTTTCTCGCGATGCGCGCGGGCCGCGCTCCGAAACAAAACGTCCGCCGCCGGCCGGTGCCCGTTTTCACGAGGCCCGCGGGTGAGCACCATTTTGTGATCTTTGATCGACAGATGGCAATTTGGCGGGGCGCAATAAATACAACCGCGCCGGTAAGATTCATTGTTTGTCGCGGAAACAGCCGGAAGATTTCCACAGCTCGACAAAATCTCAGGCAACATACTTTCGGCTCCCACGTGCATTACCACAAAGAGCGAAGCATTGAGGTCTTTGGGCAGGTCCTGGGTCAGTTTGCACAACGTTTCCACGCCGCCTGCCGACGTCGCAATGACTATGATATTTCTCTTGGGCACAGGAATTGACCCTCCCAATTGGATCGCATATCGCGCCCCGCAGCGGCGTCTTGGGCGATCCTACGCAACCCACTTGCCACGATCTGCCACCGGCCGAAGGGCCGCGAGGTATTGAACATCGAAGGCACGCAGAGCCGCTTCGATAGTTGGCCCGAAGCCGACAATTCCAGCCTTTACGCTCGGTCCCAGAAGCGCGACCCAAGTCCCCGAACGTCGGGACAGTTTCGGACGCCGAACGGCGGAAGGACTTCCTCTTTCCAGCACAGTGGGATCCGAAGCTTGGAATTCACGTGACTTGAAGTCGCGGC